>Ga0123333_10005718_pt1 | contig 11105 bp, 10 predicted proteins | sample BioC12SIPDNA_3_FD_89957 | JGI IMG/M metagenome (GOLD analysis project Ga0123333, IMG submission 89957) | Anaerobic biogas reactor microbial communites from Washington, USA - Biogas_R2_B C12 SIP DNA | ecosystem: Engineered > Bioreactor > Anaerobic > Unclassified | place: Washington, USA...
ACCGGCCAGACAAACTGGTGCGCCGGGCAATTCACGGCGCTTACCCTGGACGGGGACCAGCCGCATTGTGACCAAGTTGTCCCCGCTGTCTAAGGCTGTGCCGGTTAACCGTTAGCGTAGGTTCGCCAAAGGCGGAGGTCCGCCTTAGGCGGAGTGGAGAAAGATGGCTCAAAACATCCTATTTATCGTGGTTAGCGCCTTCACCCTGATCATGGGCTGGATCGTGGTTAGTAACCGCAATCTCTTTCACGCCGCTCTGGCTCTCATGGGCTCGTTCCTCGGCGTCGCCGGGCTCTACGTGCTGCTGGAAGCGGGCTTCCTGGCAGCTGCACAGCTCCTGATCTACATCGGCGCTATCTCTATTCTGGTCATCTTTGCCATCATGATGACCCGGCGGCTGATGCAGACTACGGAGACGCCGTTCAATAACCAGTGGATCCTGGGTGGCGTGGTCTCCTTGCTGGCGCTGGCAGTGACTCTTTTCGTGATCGTGCGCTACTGGCCCCTGGAAGCTGCCGGCCGCGTTGGCAGCCTGCGGCCCGACGTGCCCGGCGCGATGATTGAGGGCAGTGTGGTGCAGCTTGGCGCCGCGCTGGTGGACGTCAACCAGTATGTGCTGCCGTTTGAAGTCGCTTCGGTATTGCTGCTTGCCGCGTTGATTGGCGCCATCGTCGTCGCCTGGCCCGAGCGGTTGCCCAAGGACAGAGAGTAAACGCTTATGGTTCCCCTTTCCTGGTATCTCATCGTCGCTGCGATTTTGTTCGCCATGGGTCTTTATGGCGTCATCGCCCGGCGCAACGCGGTGGCTATCCTGATGTCGGTTGAGCTGATGCTCAATGCCGTCAACATCAATCTCATCGCCTTCTGGCGCTACCTGACACCTGACCGGCCGGTTGGCCTGGCCTGGTCGCTTTTTGTGCTCGCCCTGGCTGCCGCCGAGGCTGCCGTCGGCCTCGCCTTGGTCATCAGCGTCTACCGCGAGCGCGATTCGGTCATTGCCGACGAACTGGACTCATTGAAGTATTAGTGGTCAGCTGGCAGTGATCGGCCGTCAGTTTACAGGTTACTGACTGCCGCCCACTGCGCACTACCGACTGAAGATAGGACAACCTATGTCAGAAGAAACCCTAGCCCTGATGACATGGCTCGTGCCCGCCGGGCCCTTGCTCGCCTTCTTCCTGATCATGCTCGTCTTCAACCGCAGCAAGACGTTGAGCTGGGTCGTTGCGTGGGCCGGCATCTTTACATCCCTCTTCCTCGGATGGACGATTGCTCTGACCGTGTTCTTCGACGGCTGGCGTGATCACTTTGCTTCACTGATCGAGCAGCCCCTGGTCATCGCCGATTCAGTGCTCTGGCTTCCCTTTACCCGCGATGCGGCGCGCTGGCTGCAGATGGGCGTCGCCGTCGATCCCCTGACGGCGGTGATGCTCTTCATGGTTCCCTTTGCCGTGGCGATGATTCTCGTCTACAGCGTCGGCTACCACCGTTGGGGCATGGGCCCGGGCGACCACGTCGTCCTCGGCGCGCCGAATCACAGCGGCGTCGATCCGCTGTTCAGCCGATTCTTTGCCCTGATGAGCCTCTTTGGCGGCGCCATGCTTCTCCTGACGGTGGCGGATAACCTTCTGCTGCTCTTCGCAGGCTGGGAGATCATGGGCCTCTGCTCGTACTTGCTGATCGGCTTCTGGTACGCTCGCGAGTACGACGACCCCAAGGCGATCCCGCCTCGCCGTGCGGCGATTAAGGCGTTCATGACCACGCGTGTCGCCGACGTCTTTATGCTGCTCGGCATCGTCTTCTTCTACCGCGTTTTCGGCACGCTCAATTTCCATGAGGCATTCGCCGCCGAGAGTCTGGCGGGTGCGGCGGAAGCGGTGGGTTTCGGCGGGCTGGCGGTCATGACGCTGCTGCTCTTCACCGGCACCGTCGGCAAGAGCGCCCAATGGCCTTTGCACACCTGGCTTCCCGACGCGATGGAGGGCCCGACCCCCGTCAGCGCGGTCATTCATGCTGCTGCCATGGTCTCGGCCGGCGTCTACATGCTCATCCGCATCTTCCCGCTGGTCGCCACGGCGATGGCCGAGCAGCCCTACGCCGGTCTGATCATCGGCGGTATTGGCGCTTTCACGGCCATTATGGCGGCGACGATTGCCCTGGCCCAGTATGACGTCAAGCGCGTGCTCGACTACTCCACCATCTCGCAGCTTGGCTACATGGTGGCGGCGATCGGCATCGGCGCTTACGTCGCAGCGGCCTTCCACCTGATTACACACGCCTTCTTCAAGGCGTTGCTCTTCCTTGGCTCCGGCTCGATCATCCACGGCATGGAGGCCGGGGCGGAACACGCGCATGACCACCACACCGACCCGCAGGACATGCGCAACATGGGCGGGCTGCGCCATAAGATGCCAGTTACCTTCTGGACGTTCCTCATCGGCGGCCTGGCCCTTTCCGGCTTTCCCTTTATTACGGCGGGCTTCTGGTCCAAGGATGAGATCCTGGCCGACGCCTGGTTCCAGGGAACCGAGGGCGGCAGCATTTTTGCCATGATTGTCTTCGTCGTGCTGGCGGTCGCTGCCTTCCTGACCGCCTTCTACACCGCGCGGCAGATCTCGCTCACCTTCCTGGGCAAGCCGCGCACGGCGCTGGCCGAACACGCCCACGAGAGCCCGGCCTTCATGACCATCCCGCTGCTCGCTCTGGCCTTTTTTGCGGTGACGTTCGGCTGGCTGGGCATCCCGGACAACTTCCTGGGAACGGATGGCATCTTCACCAACTTCTACCATCACTTCGTCGGAGCAACCGTCGAAGGGACGCTGCACGGGCTCAACGAGCTGGGCATCCACGTTCACGAGCTGACGACGCTGCCCTTCAACTGGATTCCGCTGCTGACTTCGCTCATCGTGGCGCTTGGCGGTCTCGCTCTGGGTTGGTGGGTCTACGGCAGGACAGCGCGCGAGACAACCGAGGAGCCCGACCGGCTGCAACGCCCGCTCGGCGCGGCCTGGGGCTTCCTGGCCAACAAGTGGTACTGGGACGAGCTCTACAATCTGATCCTGGTTCAGCCCGTGGAATGGTTCTCGGCGACCTTTGTCTACGAGTGGGTGGACAAGGGGCTGATTGACGGCACGCTGCACCTGATCGCCCGCAGCGTCTACACGTCGGGCCAGTACTTCAAGCGCTTTGAGGAGCGGGTTATCAGCGGCGGTGTGGACGCCATCAAAGACGGCTTCCTCAGCCTGGCCCGCGATTTCCGTACCATCCAGACCGGCCGGCTCCAGGAGTACGTGCTCGTCACCACGGGGATTGCGTCTGTGCTCGCCATCCTGGTCCTAATCATCAACTGGTGGGACACCATCCGCGTCTGGCTGGGCGTCTAGAGACTGGAGTAGTCATGGACTTCTTCTTCGATCACATTCTGTCAATCATCGTCTTCTTCCCGGCAGTTGGGGCGCTAATCCTCTATCTGCTTCCCGACGACGAAGAGAACCTCATTCGCCGGCTCGCTCTGGTCTTCAGCCTGGTTCCGCTGGCCCTGACACTCTACCTGTGGTTCCAGTTCGATCGCTCCTTCCCCACCTTCCAGTTTGAGGAAATGGCGGAGTGGTTCCCGGCCATCGGCGCCAGCTACCATGTCGGTCTGGATGGCATCAGCCTCGCCCTGGTGCTGCTGACGACGATCCTGACGCCGGTTGCCGTGCTGGCCAGCTTCGAGATCGAGGAGCGCGTGCGCATGTACATGGTCCTGTTCCTGGCCTTGGAAACGGGCATGCTGGGCCTCTTTGCCGCGCTCGACCTGCTGATCTTCTTTATCTTCTGGGAGATCGGTCTCGTGCCGATGTACTTCCTCATCCGCCTGTGGGGTGGGAAGGACCGGAATTACGCCAGCTTCAAGTTCTTCATCTATACCATGGCCGGCAGCCTGGGGCTGCTGCTTTCCATACAGCTCATCGGTCTGGCGACAGGTACCTTTGACATCGTCCAGCTCATGGACGTGTGGGTCAACCTGAGCGGCGACGTGCTACCGGGTTCCGGCCTGCCTGTGGATCTGGTCAAGGGGGTTACCTACGTTCTCTTTGTGGTGGCCTTTGCCATCAAGGTGCCCATCTGGCCGTTCCACACGTGGCTGCCCGACGCCCATACAGAGGCGCCCACAGCCGGCTCGATGCTCCTTGCGGGTGTCTTGCTGAAGCTCGGCGCCTATGGCTTCATCCGCCTCGTCGTGCCCTTTTTCCCCGAGATCGCCCAGACGACGGCGTGGATTCTGGCTATCCTGGGCATGCTCAGCATCATCTTTGGCGGTTTTGCGGCCTATGGCCAGTGGGATTTCAAGCGGTTGGTCGCCTATTCTTCGATCAACCATATGGGCTTCGTCATTCTTGGAATCGCCGTGATGGCCCGCTACTATGCCTGGGCTGTCGAGGGCTCGGCCGGGCCGCGGCTCGTCGAAGACGCGATCATGGCGACAAATGGCGCCGTCTTCCAGATGTTCAACCACGGGCTGTCGGCGGCGGGCATGTTCTTCCTGGTTGGTGTCATCTACCACCGCACCCACACCCGCGACCTCAAACAATACGGCGGCATTTGGTCGGTGCTGCCCGCCTATGGCGCCATTCTCATTTTCACGAGTATGGCCTCGCTTGGCCTGCCTGGTCTCAATGGCTTTGTCAGCGAGTTCATGATCATCCGGGGCGCCTGGAACCCGTTCACGTTGCAGGTGGCGCTCTCGATGATCGGCCTGATCATGACCGGCGCGTACATCCTGAAGGGTATCGGCCAGACGTTGCACGGTCCGCTGCTGCCGCGCTGGGCCAACCTGCGAGACATGACTGTGCGCGAGCACCTGGTTATCTGGCCGCTGATGATTCTTATGCTCAGCCTGGGCATCTGGCCGCAGTGGCTCGTAGCCATCATCAACGACACCGTATCGGTCCTCTTCCGGTAGGCGGACCGAGGCGCGAGCCGGCGAAGAGGCTCGACTTTCACTAAGTGGAATCAGGTATGGAACAATTCCCGTTTCTCTCCATCATCGCCTTATCACCGTTTCTGGCGGCAGCCATCATCTTGCTGCTGCCGGAGGAACGGAAAGAAAACGCGCGGATGGTGGCGCTGGCGACGATGCTCACCGGTCTGCTGCTGGCGGCCTTCGTCTACGTTGGCTACTATGCCCGGCTCGACTCGCTCAACGCCTCGTCCTGGCGCGACACGCTCCTCTTTGTCGAGGAAGTGCCCTGGGTCGAGAGCATTGGCATCAACTATATCGTCGGTGTTGACGGCCTGAGCGCCACGCTCGTCCTGCTGACGGCCATCGTCGGAGCCGGCGGCGTGCTCATCTCCTGGGGCATCGAAGACCGGCCGCGCGAGTTTTTTGCCTTCTTCATGCTGCTCGTCGCCGGCGTTCACGGCGTCTTTATTGCCGTGGATGGCTTCCTGCTCTTCTTCTTCTATGAGCTTGCCGTCCTGCCGATGTACGTGCTCATCGTCATCTGGGGATGGGAGCGGACCCGCGAATACGCGGCGATGAAGCTGACACTCTATCTGCTCATCGGCAGCTTTATCGCCCTGATCCCGTTCCTGGTCCTCTATTTCAACCTCGATGCGGCCGGACAGCCGCTCACCTTTGATCTGCGCGTCTGGGCCGAGACGGAGTTCCCGCGCGAGCTGCAGCTCTGGACTTTCCTGCCCATCTTCCTCGGCTTCGGCGTGCTCGCCGGCCTGTTCCCGTTCCATAACTGGTCGCCTGACGGTCACGTCGCCGCGCCCACGGCGGTCTCGATGATTCACGCCGGCGTTCTGATGAAGCTGGGCGCCTACGCAGCCATGCGCGTGGGCATTCACGTGCTGCCGGAAGGTGCCGTTTACTGGCTGCCGTTTATCATCCTCTTCACGGTGATCAACGTCATCTACGGCTCGCTCATTGCCATGCGCCAGCGCGACATGAAGTACCTGATCGGCTACTCCAGCGTCAGCCATATGGGGCTGGTGAGCATGGGCTTTGCCTCGATGAATATGTACGGCTATGTCGGAGCGGGCATCCAGATGGTCAGCCACGGCATCATGACGGCTCTCTTCTTCGCCGTCGTCGGCATGATCTACGACCGCACCCATACGCGCGATATGGACCAGCTGAGCGGCATGGCCCGTGCTCTGCCGGCGACTGTGGTCGCCTTTACCATTGGCGGTCTGGTCTCCATGGGCATGCCCGGCCTGAGTGGGTTTATCGCCGAGTTCCCCATCTTTCTGGGGGTCTGGCGAGGCGGCACGACTAACCTGAGTAACACCTTCCTCGGGCTCAATCCTTCGACCTACTACCCCATTCTGGCGATCATCTCTGTCTTCGGTATCATCATCACCGCGGCCTACATTCTGCGGGCTATCGGCAGCGTCTTCTTTGGCCAATACGACGCCGAGAAGTGGCATGATATGCGGCCTCTCCTGGCCATCGACAGGGTTGCCCTACTGGCCTTCGTCGTCATCCTGTTTGCCATCGGCATCTTACCGTCGATCATTGCCCCGATTGTAGAAGCCGGGGTAGCGCCGGTCGTGAATCGCCTGGATATGGCTCAGGGTGGCGTTACCGCCTGGGACACGTTGCATATGACGGCTCTGAACATCATTGCCTGGCTTGGAGGTGCCTAGTGGGTACCCAGATTGATTGGACTGCTCATTTCCTGGCCCTCGTGCCAGAAATATCCCTGGTCATCCTGATCGTCGCCGTATTGAGCTACGACCGGATACTGCCTACCGGCAGGCGCCGCCGTGCCGGCCTGCTCGCCGCCTGGGGTACGTTCGCCATCCTCTTGCTGACGGTCGGCGTCTGGCTCTTCCTGGGACACCCGGACACAGCCGCCCCGCTGCAGAGCTCCCTGCTCTGGGGCGGGATGATCCGCAACGATCTGGTGACGCTGGTCTTCCGCGTCATCGCGCTCATTGCCGCCACGATCACCATCCTCATCTCGCTGGACGTTGGACAGCTGCAGCGCGGCGAGTACTTCGCGCTTCTGCTCACGGCGACGATTGGCTTCAGCCTGATGGCCGCGTCGTCCGATATGATCATGCTCTTCCTGGCCCTGGAGACGGCGAGCATCAGCCTCTACGTCTTGGCTGGCTTCCTGACCGACAAGCGCCGCTCGGTAGAAGCCGGCATGAAGTATTTCATCTATGGCGCCTTCGCTTCAGCCGTCATGCTCTATGGCTTCAGCCTGATGTACGGTCTGACCGGCTCGTCAAACATCTATGACATTGCCTCCGTGCTGCGCGGCGTACCGATACCTGTTAATGCCAACGCGGTGCTGCTGCTGGCGGGCATGATGATCATCGTCGGCTTTGGCTTCAAGATCTCCGCCGTACCGTTCCATTTCTGGACGCCCGACGTTTATGAGGGGGCGCCGGCGCCGGTTACGGGTTTTGTCTCCACGGCGTCCAAGGCGGCCGGTTTCGCCGTCGTCCTGCGCGTTATCTCTGCGGGCATGATGGGCGCGCCCGAGGCGGGCAACGCCTGGTGGTCTACGCTGGTTGCCATTACGGTCGTCACGATGACCCTGGGCAACGTCCTGGCCATTTTCCAGAGCAACATCAAGCGCATGCTGGCCTACTCCAGCATTGCCCAGGCCGGCTACGCGCTGATTGGTCTGGTCGCCCTGACTCCCGACGGCGGCGGCGCCGCGCTCTTCTACCTGCTGATGTACGTCGTCACCAATATCGCGGCCTTTGGCGTCATCGTGCTCGTCGGCCGGGAGACCGGCTCCGACGAGATGAGGGACTTCTACGGCCTCAGCCGCCGCTCACCCTATCTGGCCCTGGCAATGCTCTTCGCCCTGCTGTCGCTGGGCGGCATCCCGCCGACTGCGGGCTTCTTCGGCAAGTTCTTTATCTTCAAAGCTGCCGTCGATGCCGACCTCTGGTGGCTGGCGCTGATCGGCGTGCTCAACGCCTTCGTCGGCCTCTACTACTACCTGACTGTCGTCAAGTACATCTACTTGTATCGCTCGGAGGACGAGGCAGTACGCATACCGGTCAGCCGGGCGGCCCAGGTGGCGCTGGCTCTGAGCGTGTTTGGCATTCTGTATCTCGGCGTCTTTGCCAATCCCGCTTTTGAGTGGACACGCGAAGCAGGGCAGGCCTTTTTCCCATTCTAATGGTCTCGTCTTGCGGCGGCAGGCTCTTGTGATATAATGCGCAAATCCATCCAGAAAAGAGAGAATTGTGTCCAAAAGCAAACGGCAGAATGAGTATGCCGCGGCATACGCGGGACTGATCAGCCAGATTGGATGTATCACAAGCTTTGCCAGCGTCATTATCATCGCCGTTGCTTTTTTAGTGGGCCGGTTCCTTGACAACACCTTCGATACGCAAGGCATCTTTACCGTCCTCGCCCTCGTCGGCAGCTTTCCGGTAACCCTCTATGTCATCGTGCGGATAGCCATGTCTAACGTGGCGCGCGCCCAGCGTATGCTCGATGTGGATAGGGAGGACGATCAAGAGGAAGAAACTGAACTATGAAGAAACGCTACGTCATTCTCGGCGCAATCCTCCTGATGATCATTCTGGGTTCGGTGATTGCGGTTACCAAGCCGGTTTTGCCCGTCATCCAGCTGCCCGGCGAAAAGTATCCGGGAATTACCCTGCCAGTGCTGGGTGGCCTGACGAACACCTTCGTCGCCACGGTGCTTACCTACATCATCATCGTCGTCCTCGTGCTGCGCGCTAACGCCCGCTCGCGCACAGCTGACGAGGTGCCCACGGGTTTCTACAACTTCTTCGAGATGATCATCGAAGGCGCCTACAATTTCGCCCGTGGCATCGCCGGGGAAAAGGTGCGGGATTTCTTCCCCTATTTCATGACCTTCCTGCTGCTCATCCTCCTGGCCAACTGGCTGGAGCTGGTGCCCGGCGTGGACAGCATCGGCATCTGGGAAAACCTGCCGCACCTCCGCGCGCTGGAAGCCGAAGAGGAGGCCCTTGCCGAGGGTCGCGAGCTTAGCGAAGCCGAGGTGCATGCAATCGAAGCTGAGTTTGATGCCCAGAACATTGGCGACCTTCGCGTGCCGGAGGGTTCGCCGGTGGGCCTGCTCATTCGCGCCGATGGCAACACGGCGGGCAATAGCGGGCTGCTGGGGCTGGAGGCCGACCCGGAGAAGGCCGACTGGACCCTCGTGCCCTTCCTGCGCGCCCCGGCGACCGACCTGAACTTTACCCTGGCGCTGGCGCTGGTCTCCATGTTCATGGTCCAGTATTTCGGCTTCAAGTACCTGGGCATCGGCTACCTGAGCAAGTTCTTCACCCTGCCGATCAGCGCCATTGCCAAGAACCCGATCCGGGCCCTCGACCCGGCCGTCGGTCTCCTGGAGTTCATCTCCGAGATATCGAAGATCCTCTCGTTTAGCTTCCGTCTTCTCGGTAATATCTTTGCCGGTCAGGTTTTGCTATTTGTGATGGCGTTCCTGCTCCCGGTTGCGAACGTGGCCTTTTTTGCCCTCGAGTTCTTCGTAGGTCTTATCCAGGCCATCGTCTTCGCCATGCTCAGCCTCGTCTTCATGGCCGGCGCTGCTCAATCCCACCACGGGGATGAGGAGCACCACTAGAGGGAGGCGGGCAAACATAGTCGTTGACACGGATAAGAAACAGTTAGTTGGAGGTAATTTCTGATGGAATTAGAAGCTGCTGCTGCGCTCGCTGAGGGTTTGAAGGCTTTGGGAGCCGGTCTCGCCATGATGGGCGTGATTGGCGCCGGCGCCGGTATCGGTATCCTGGCCGGCGGTGCCACCCAGGGTATTGCCCGCAACCCCGATGCGGCCGGCACGATCCAGACAAACCTGATTCTGGGTATTGCCTTTGCCGAGGCCACAGCCATCTATGCGCTCGTGATTGCCCTGATTATCCTGTTCGTCTTTTAGGCGCACGCGACGAGGAGATAATCTATGGAAGGCTTAGGAATAAATAGTGGCTACCTCATCATCCAGATTCTGGGCATCATCATTCTGCTGGCCTTCCTTAAGGCCTTTCTGTATGAGCCCATTCTCCGGACGTTAGAGGCACGCCAGGCCCGTATTGCCAAGGGGCTCGAAGACGCGCGCCAGGCATCGATTGCCCGCGACAACGCGGACGCGGACGCGAAGAAGATTCTGGATGTGGCCCGCGCCGAGGCTGCCCGGGTGCGCCAGGCAGCAGCCGAGCAGGGCGAGGAGACCCGCAAAGGCATCATCCGTCAGGCCGAAGAGGAGGCGCGTGCGATCGTCGCCGAGTCACGCGAGGCGGCGCAGGAAGAGCGTGATCGCGTCCTGTCCGACCTGCGTGGTCAGGTAGTGGCCATTGCCATGGCGGCGACCAACAAGCTCATCCTCAGCGGGCTGGACGAGGCCAAGCAGCGCGAGTTCGTGAATGACTTCCTGGCAGCCCCGCCGGCTGGGATTTCGTCGCTGCAGGGTGATCAGGCCGTCGTTACCAGCGCCCTGCCGCTCACCGACAACGAAAAGCAGCGCATTCAGCGCAGTTTGAACGTCGCCGACGTAACCTTCCGGGTCGATCCGGATATTCTCGGCGGGCTCGTCGTGCGCGTTGGCGACCAGGTTGTGGATAACAGCGTCGCTAACCAGCTTGAAGACCTGCGCGAGTCGCTGGGTTAGTCGATCTGAAATCTGGATGATCTGGCGCGACGGCGAGGCCGTGTGTCGTCGCACCCGAGCGAGTTACTCTCGCTAAAGGCAGGAGAAGAGGGTGTGCCCACCGCCAGTGGCTGCCCAAGAAAAAGGCCCGGTTCGCCGGACCTTTTTCTTTTCAGGTATGGGTTCGCTGCCAGGTCCTGACAGATTACCGAAGACCTGTCAGGGTTGCAGTTCTACACCTGGGCTAGCTGCTCTTCGAGGGCATGTAGGAAGCCAGCTTCTGGGCGAGGTTGGAGAGCGGCAGGCTTTGCAGCCAGACGCGGCCCGGCCCGGTCAGGGTCGCGAGAAAGAGCCCTTCGCCGCCAAACAGCATATTCCGCACGCCTTTGACGCGAGTGATGTCGTAATTGACACTGGGCTCGTACATGGCAATATGCCCCGGATCGACTTTCATCGTCTGGCCCGGCTTCAGGGTATAGCTGCGCACCTCGCCGGCAA
>Ga0123333_10005719_pt1 | contig 11104 bp, 11 predicted proteins | sample BioC12SIPDNA_3_FD_89957 | JGI IMG/M metagenome (GOLD analysis project Ga0123333, IMG submission 89957) | Anaerobic biogas reactor microbial communites from Washington, USA - Biogas_R2_B C12 SIP DNA | ecosystem: Engineered > Bioreactor > Anaerobic > Unclassified | place: Washington, USA...
TGCCGAGCACGACGTGGTCGCCCGGGCGCAGGACCGCCCGCAGGAGCGTGTCCTCCGCGGCGAGGCCCGAGGCGAACGCGAAGCCCGCGTCCCCACCCTCGGCGCTCGCGAGGGCCGTCTCGAGCGCGGTGCGCGTCGGGTTCGCCGAGCGCGAGTACTCATAACCCCCGCGCAGGCCGCCGACGCCGTCCTGCTTGTAGGTCGAGACCTGGTAGATGGGCGGGACCACGGCCCCCGTGAGGGGGTCGGGGTCCTGGCCGGCGTGGATCGCGCGCGTCGCGAAGCCGGACTTGGTCCAGTCAGGAAGGTCGTGGGAAGTCACGGGACCAGGCTAGGCGCTCACCGGGCAGGACCGCGGGCCGACGACGGTGCGTCTCACGTCAGTCCTCGTCGGCAGGGGCTGGCCGCGCCTTCTTCGCCTTGGGCAGCCACAGCACGAACACGAGCAGGAACGCGATCACAAGCGGCAGCACCCACGGCTCGAGCGACCCGCCCGCCCACACGAAGAAGCCCCCGACCGCGGCGAGGTAGGCCACGACGACGATCACGTACGCGCGCACGCTCTGCTGGCGCCGCGCCTCGCCCGCGAGGCCGCCGAGCACGACCCCCGCGACGAGAGCCATCAGGATCATCTCGATCACGAGCCACCTCCGCGCGAGCAGCCTAGTGGTCCTGCGCGCACGGGTGAGCGCGGCCCACCGCGCCCGGCGTGGCAAGGGACCTCGGTCGCACCCCGCACGGGTGACACCCCTAGAGTGACCGGGTGACCATGACGAACTGGGCGGGCAACGTCGCATACCGTTCGCCCCGCGTCCACCACCCCGAGACGGTCGAGGACGTCAGCGGCATCGTCGCCGCGAGCGAGCACGTGCGCGCCCTCGGCTCCCGGCACGCGTTCTCCGACATCTCCGACACCTCGGGCGACCTCGTGAGCCTCGAGCGGATCGACCCCCAGGTCACGGTCGCGCCGGACCGCCGCACGGTCGAGGTCACCGCGGGCACCCGCTACGCCGAGCTCGCCGAGGCGCTGCACGCCCACGGTCTCGCGCTGCACAACCTTGCCTCGCTTCCCCATCTCGCGGTCGGCGGGGCGATCGCGACCGCGACGCACGGCTCGGGCGACCGCTCGGGCACGCTCGCGAGCGCGGTCGCCGAGATCGAGATCGTCACGGCCGACGGCGAGCCCCGGCGCGTGCGCCGCGGGGACGAGGACTTCCACGGCGTCGTCGTCGCGATCGGGGCACTGGGCATCGTCACGCGCGTCGTGCTCGACGTCGAGGAGACGTACGACGTCGCCCAAGAGGTCCACACAGGCCTCGCGTGGTCCGAGGCTCTCGAGAACTTCGACGCAGTGACCTCGAGCGCCGACTCGGTCTCGCTGTTCACGACGTGGCAGCCCGAGGTCGTCGACCAGGTGTGGCGCAAGACGCGCCTCGCCCCGGGCGAGGCCTACACCCCGCTCGGCGAGCTGTTCGGGGCGCCGTCGGCGGACCGCAAGCTCCACCCGATCACGCACGTCGACCCCGTGCACTGCACCGAGCAGCTCGGGGTGCCCGGGCCGTGGCACGAACGCCTCCCGCACTTTCGCGCCGACCACATGCCGAGCGCGGGTGCCGAGCTGCAGTCGGAGTACCTCGTGCCGCGCGAGCACGCCGTCGAGGCGATCTCGATCCTGCGTGCACTCGCCCCGCGGTTCGCCGAGCTCGTCCAGGTGAGCGAGATCCGCACGATCGCCCCGGACGAGCACTGGCTCTCGAGCGCGTACGGGCGTGACACCGTGGGTCTGCACTTCACGTGGTTCCCTCGCTCGGTCCAGGTGCGTGGAGCAGCCGCCGCGCTCGAGGAGGCGCTCGCCCCCTTCGGTGCCCGCCCGCACTGGGGCAAGGTGTTCGTCGACACCAGGCGCCAGGTCGCGAGCCTCTTCCCGCGCATCGAGGACTTCCGCGAGCTGCGCGCCCGCTGGGACCCCGCAGGCAAGTTCCGCAACACCTTCGTGCACCGCCACCTCGGCTGAGCGCGCCGGGCTCGCTCCGCGCGGAACGATTCGGTGCCCGCGCGTGTTGTGCTGGTCGAGCCGCGACGAAGGAGGACCCATGCTGAACCAGTTCCTGACGGGCGCCCTGCGCCAGGTCATGGTGACCCCCGAACGGGCCCTCCCCGGTCGCCCCGCACGCCCCTTCCCCGTGCCCGAGCGGCACGCCGTCCTGGGCACCCCGCTCGAGGGCCCGTGGCCCGAGGGGACGCAGGTGATCGGTCTCGCGCTCGGCTGTTTCTGGGGAGCCGAGAAGGAGATGTGGCGCCTCGAGGGCGTCGTCACGACCGCTGCGGGCTACCAGGGCGGGTTCACCCCGAACCCGACGTACGAGGAGGTATGCACCTCCCTCACGGGGCACACCGAGGTCGTGCTCGTCGCCTACGACCCCGAGGTGCTGCCCACGACCGAGCTGCTGCGCCGCTTCTGGGAGCTGCACGACCCGACCCAGGGCTTCCGCCAGGGCAACGACGTGGGCACCCAGTACCGCTCGGCGATCTACTGGACCACCGAGGAGCAGCGCGACGCGGCCCTCGCGACCCGCGACGCCTACGCCGACGCGCTCGCCACGGCCGGGTACGGCAAGGTCACGACCGAGATCCGCAGCGCGGACGAGGCCGGGCCCTTCTACTACGCCGAGGAGTACCACCAGCAGTACCTGTTCAAGGTCCCGAACGGCTACTGCCCCGTGCACTCCACGGGCGTCGCATGCCCGGTGCCCGAGGTCGGCTGACCTCGCGACCAAGCCTCGCCAGCAGGGCCGACAAGGTAGATCTCAAGGCTCACCACCAAGGCCCCTCGCACCCCCACGGGGATGACGCGGTCATCCTTGCGGCGTAGGGCGCACGCCCTCGAATTCGGTCTTGCGGGCGTCCCCGTGCGCGCCGCCGGTTCCTAGGTTGGAAGCACAAGCCAAACAAGGAGTCGAGATGATCGAAGCCACGAACCTCACCAAGAGGTACGGCAAGAAGACGGCGGTCGACGACGTCACCTTCACGGTCGAGCCGGGACGTGTCACCGGGTTCCTCGGCCCGAACGGTGCAGGCAAGTCCACGACGATGCGCATGATCGTCGGACTCGACCGCCCCACCGCGGGGCGCGTGCGCGTCAACGGGCGCGCCTACGCCGAGCACCGCGCCCCCCTCGCCGAGGTCGGGACGCTGCTCGACGCGAAGGCCGTGCACACCGGGCGCACCGCCTACAACCACCTGCTCGCGATGGCCGCGACGCACGGCATCAGCAAGAAGCGCGTCGCCGAGGTCATCGAGATGACCGGCCTCGAGTCGGTCGCCGGCAAGCGCGTGGGCGGATTCTCCCTCGGGATGGGCCAGCGCCTGGGCATCGCCGCGGCGTTGCTCGGCGACCCCCAGACCCTCATCCTCGACGAGCCGGTCAACGGCCTCGACCCCGAGGGCGTGCTGTGGGTGCGCAACCTCGTGCGCTTCCTCGCCTCGCAGGGCCGCACGGTCCTGCTGTCCTCGCACCTCATGAGCGAGATGGCCCAGACGGCCGACCACATCATCGTGCTCGGTCGCGGCAAGGTCATCGCCGACGCCCCCGTCGGTGAGATCGTCGCCCGGGCCGCGGGAGGCGCCGTCGTCGTCCGCTCGCCCCAGGCCGCAGCGCTCGAGGAGGCCCTGCGGGCCACCTCGGCCGCCGTGACCCAGACCGAGTCCGACCGGCTCGAGGTCACGGGCGTGCCCGCCGAGCGGATCGGCGAGATCGCCGCGGGCGCGGGGATCGTCCTGCACGAGCTCACCCCCACGAACGGCTCGCTCGAGTCCGCCTACATGCAGCTGACCGCCGACGAGGTCGAGTACCACTCCGAGAACCCCCTCGGCCACGTCGCCCAGGAGCAAGGAGCTCTGCGATGACCACCACCTTCGCCCCCGCCACGCCGAACCCCGTGCGCCCCGTGTCCTTCGGACGCGTGCTCGGCTCGGAGTGGATCAAGCTGCGCACGGTCCGCGCGACCGTGTGGACCCTGTCGATCACCGTCCTGGTGATGGCCGGGCTCGCCGCCCTGACCGGGTGGAGCACGGTCCTCATGCGCGACAGCGACATCGAGGTCGACGCGATCCTGCTCGACATGCACCCCGCCTCGATCGTGAACGGTGGGTGGTTCTTCGCCCAGCTCGTCGTGATCATCCTCGGCGTGCTGACCGTCACGGGCGAGTACGCGACGGGCATGATCCGCTCGACCTTCGCCGCGGTGCCTCGGCGCAGCCCCGCGCTGCTCGGGAAGGCCGCGGTGCTCTTTGCGACGGTGTTCGCGACCTCGGCGGTCGCGGTCGCACTGTCATGGCTCGTGAGCCTGCCGTTCCTCGGCCAGCTCGACATCTCGGTCGACTTCGCGAGCGCCGAGACGTGGCGCCTGCTCGGCGGCACCGCGCTGTACCTCGCGACGATGAGCGTGCTCGCCTTCGCGGTCGGGGCGCTCGTGCGGCACTCGGCGGGTGCGATCGCGATCGTCATCGGTCTTGTGCTCGTGATCGAGACGGTGCTTGCGAGCATCCCGCTGCGGATCTTCGAGCTCGTGAGCCCGTTCCTGCCCTCGAGCGCGGGCGGACGGCTCCTCATGGACGAGGTGAGCCTGTCGTTCGTGTCGAACCCGGACGCGCCCGTGCTCACGCCGTGGCAGGGCTACGCAGTGCTCGTCGGCTGGGTCGTGCTCCTGCTCGGCTCGGCCCTCCTGGTCACGCGTCGGAGGGACGCCTGACCACCTCGGGCGTCCCTGCCGGATGCCCGCAGCGCATGGCCCTACCCGGATGGCAGGGTAGGGCCATGCGCTCCTTGGTCGTCGCACAGGTCGCGTCATGACCCCTCCCGAGGAACCGCTCCTCACCGAGCTCAACGCCCGCCGGCTCGGGCCCGTGCGGCGCTTCTTCGTGCGCCACCCGGTCGTCATGGACGTCGTCGTCATGCTGTGGTTCGGGCTGCCTGGCCTGGCGACCGTGCTGTTCATGGCGACCCCGTTGCGGACCGACCGCGCCCTCGTGCCGACGGCCCTGCACGGCTGGATCGCGCTGGCCGGGATCGTGCTCGGCGTTGCGGCCCTGTACCTGCGCCGCAAGCGTCCGATCGAGGTGCTCGTCGCGGTCACCGCGCTCGGGGTCGCGATGCTCGCGACGACCGGGGTCACGCAGGGCTTCGAGCTCGCGCTCGCCCTCGCGCTCTACGCGGTCGCGGCGTCCCGCCCACCCGGGGTCACGTGGCTCGCGTTCGCCGCATCGACGCTCGCGATGTGCCTCGCGGTGTGGGTGTGGGACGTGTCCACGCCGGTGGCCGCCCCGGAGAGCGCGATCGCCCCCGTGACCGACGCCCAGGTGCGTTGGGCCTCGATCGTGCTCATCACGATCGGGGCGCTCCTCGCGGTCGCGATCGGCACGAGCGCGCGCAACCGGCGCCTGCACATCGCCGACCTCGTCGCACGCACGAACGCGCTCGCCCGTGACCGCGACCAGCAGGCACAGCTCGCGCGGGCGGCCGAGCGCAGCAGGATCGCCCGCGAGATGCACGACGTCGTCGCGCACTCGCTCTCGGTCATGATCGCGCTCGCCGACGGCGCCCGCGCGTCCCTCGCGAAGAAGCCCGACCGTTCACGCGTGGCCCTCGAGGAGCTCGCGAGCACGGGCCGCACCGCGCTCGCCGACATGCGCCGCGTGCTCGGGGTGCTCGAGGAACCGCGCACGGACTTCGAGCCGCAGCCCGACGCACGCGACCTGGTCGAGCTCGTCGACCGCTTCCGCGCGGCGGGCCTGCCCGTCACGACCCGGGGCTTGCGCACCCCGCTCCCCGAGGACACGGGTCTGCAGCTCGCGGTGTTCCGCATCGTCCAGGAGTCGCTCACGAACACCCTGCGCTACGCGCCGACCACGACGCGCGTGCACGTCGAGATCGGGGCGACCCGCAAGGGCATCGAGGTGACCGTGACCGACGAGGGGGGTGGCACGGGGGTGGTCGGCACCTCGACGGGTGGGACGGGACGCGGCGTGATCGGGATGCGCGAGCGGGTCGGGGTGTACGGGGGCGTCGTCGAGGCCGGACCGTGGGGCTCAGGCTGGCGCGTGCACGCCGAGCTACCGTGGGCAGGGCGCGACCATGCACGCACCCGGCCCGCCGAGACGAGCCCCGAGGCAGACTTCGACGACGGCGCCCCCGCGGACGTCACGGACTGGGCGGCGCCAGGGGGATGGGACCCGAGGAGGAACAGGTGACGAGGCTGCTGCTCGCCGACGACCAGGCGCTCATCCGCATGGGCTTTCGCATGGTGCTCGAGGCCGAGGACGATCTCGAGGTGGTCGGCGAGGCGGACGACGGTCGCTCCGCCGTGAGCCAGGCGGTCGCGCTGCGTCCGGACGTCGTCCTGATGGACGTGCGCATGCCCGGCATGAACGGGATCGAGGCGACCGAGCGGATCGTGGCCGAGGTGCCCGAGGCGAAGGTGCTCATCCTGACGACCTTCGACCTCGACGAGTACGCCTTTGCGGGGCTGCGCGCGGGTGCGAGCGGCTTCCTGCTCAAGAACGCCGAGCCGGCCGAGCTGGTCGGGGCGATCCGTGCGGTCGGGGCGGGCGACGCCGTGATCTCCCCGCGCGTGACGCGCCGCATGCTCGAGATGTTCTCCGACCACCTGCCCGCGACGGGTGAGGCGCCCTCGGGCGCGGACCCGCGCCTGGCCGAGCTCACCCCGCGCGAGGTCGAGGTGCTCAAAGCGGTCGCGGAAGGCCTGTCGAACGCCGAGGTGGCCGATCGGTTGTTCCTCTCCGAGGCGACCGTCAAGACGCACGTGGGCCGCATCCTCGCCAAGCTCGGTGTGCGCGACCGCGTCCAGGCCGTGATCCTCGCCTACGAGACCAAGCTCGTCGGCTGACCCACCCCGGCCCCCACCCACGAGGTGGAACTTCCCCGCCCCATGTGGAACGTTCCTGCCGCCAAGAGGAACGTTCCCGCCGCGCGTGGAACCTTCCTGCCCCCCGCGGAACGATCCCGCTCTGATGTGGAACGAACGAGTCCCGCAACCCCCTCGAGTGGAACGATCGTGCGCCAGAACGTTCCACATCAGGAAGGCGATCGGGGGACGGCCATGGACGCGTGCCCCGGGCAGGGATGTTCGGGGCCCTGGGCAGGATGTTCGGGGCCACGGCAACGGGCACCCGGGGTCGTGGATGCACGAGGGCCCCGCCCGGGTGACCGGACGGGGCCCTCGCAGCAGCGGCTCAGGCGCCGCGCGAGTCGATGATGTCGACGACGAACACGAGCGTGTCCCCACCCTTGATGCCCGCCTGCGGGACGCCGCGGTCGCCGTAACCGAGGTGCGAGGGGATGCTCAGCAGCACACGCGAGCCGATCGCCTGGCCCACGAGCCCCTCGTCCCAGCCGCCGATCACCGCACCGACGCCGATCGGGAAGGTGATCGAGGACCCACGGTCGTAGGAGTTGTCGAAGACGTGACCGCCCCAGGACTGACCCAGGTAGTTGACCTCGAGGTCGTCGCCGGCCTCGACGAGCGACCCGGTGCCCTGCGAGAGCACCTTGACCTGGAGGTCGGCGGGGGCGCCGCCGTCGGGGAAGGTCAGGGTCGGCTTCTCGCCGAAGGATCCGGTCGCGGTGGGCAGGTTCGCGGACATGAGCTACCTCTCGTCGGGAGCGGCCGGTTCTGGCCGTCCTCTATCGTGCCTGACTCGGCCGCGCACCGCAGGCGCGGCCCGCCCGCCGGCGCCCTCCGGCCGACGACGTCGCGTCGCACCTTGTCTCGACGACGCCCGCCGTTCAGCGGCCGAGGTGCGTGCGCACCCACTCGCGCTGCCGCGCCCACTGGTAGCCCTGACCACCCTCGTGCCCGTTGAAGGGGTAGACGGTCATGTCCTTCGTGGGCCCGCCCGTGAGCTCGCCCCACACGTTGAACGCGGCGTAGACGGTCGAGGGCGGGCAGATCATGTCCATGAGCGCAACAGAGAACAGCCCCGGCGCGTTCGCCCGCCGAGCGTGGGACACCGCGTCGAAGTACGACAGGGTGCGCAGGACGCGCTCGGTCTGGTCGCGGCGCACCGCGAGGTACTTGACGATCTCGCCGTACGGGAAGGCGTCGGTGATCTCGATCGCGCGGCGGAAGTGCGACAGGAACGGCACGTCGGGCATCGCGGCAGCGAGCCCGTCGCTGAGCCCCGCCGCGGCGATCGTCATGCCGCCGCCCTGCGACCCGCCGTGACGGCGACCTTCTCGGGGTCGACGCCGTCGATCGTGCGTACCGCGTCGACCGCGCGGACCGCGTCGACGAAGACCCTGCGGTAGAAGTACGTCTCAGGGTCCTCGATCCCCTGGGTCATCGAGCCGGGCGTCGCGGGGCCCGTGCCGACGGGGTCCGGGGTGTCCCCGCCCTCGCCCCAGCCGGCGCCCTGCCCGCGGGTGTCCATGAACAGGTGCGCGTAGCCCGCGCTCGGCCACTGCGTGTGCTGGAACGGCAGCCCGCGCCCGCCCCCGTAGCCGTTGTACTGGACGACGGTCGGCAGCGGCCCGGCGGCGCCGCGCGGCCGGGTGAACCAGGCCTTGATCGGGTGCCCGCCGAAGCCCGCGAAGGTCACGTCGAACACCTCGACCAGATCGAGCCCCGCGTCGACCGGCTCGAGACGGACGTCGAGGTCGTGCGCGCGCGCCTCGGCGACGGTTGCGCTCCAGAACTCGTCGAAGTCGGCCGGCTCGGCGAGCTCGGCGCGGTAGGCCTGGAGCTCGGCGAGCGGCAGGTCGAAGCGGGCCACGGAATCTCCTTCGATCAGGTGGTGTCGGACAGGGCGGTTCAGCGCGTCTTCTGCGCGCCCGAGATGAAGCCGAGCAGGTCGTGACGCGTGATCACGCCCACGGGGTCACCGTCGCCCACGACGAGCAGCGCGTCGGCCTTCGTGAGCGCGCTGCGCGCGGAGTCGACGCTCTCGCCCACGCCGATGAGCGGCATGGGCTCGCCCATGTGCCTAGAGACGGGCTCGGCGAGCGCGCCGTCGTCGGCGAACACCGCGGCGAGCAGCTCGGCCTCGGTCACGGCCCCCGCGACCTCGCCGATCTTGACAGGTGGCTCGGCGCCCACGACCGGTAGCACCGAGACGCCGTACTCGCGCATGACACCGATCGCGTCGTGCACCGTCTGGGTCGGGTGGGTGTGTACGAGGTCGGGCAGCGAGCCGTCCTTCGTGCGCAGCACGTCGGCGACCGTGTGACCGCCGTCGGCCGCGAGGAAGCCGTACGAGCGCATCCACGCGTCGGAGAAGATCTTCGACATGTAGCCGCGGCCCGAGTCGGGCAGCAGGACGACGATCACGGCCTTCTTCGCGGCCTCGGGGTCCTCGTCCTCGAGGCGGCGCGCGAAGCGCAGGGTCGCCTCGACGGCCATGCCGCACGAGCCGCCCACGAGCAGACCTTCCTCACGCGCGAGCCGGCGGGTCATCGCGAAGGAGTCGGCGTCGGAGACCGCGATGATCTCGTGCGGGACCTCGGGGTCGTACGCGCCGGGCCAGAAGTCCTCACCGACGCCCTCGACGAGGTAGGGGCGCCCGTCGCCGCCGGAGTACACCGAACCGGCCGGGTCGGCACCGATCACGTAGACCTCGCCACCGTCCTCGGGTGCGCGGTCCTTCGAGACGTCTCGCAGGAATCGGCCCGTCCCGGAGATCGTCCCGCCCGTGCCGACACCCGCGACGAAGTGCGTGACCTTGCCGTCGGTGTCGCGCCAGATCTCGGGGCCGGTGGACTCGTAGTGCGCCGCGGGGCCGTTGAGGTTGAAGTACTGGTTGGGCTTCCAGCCGCCGGGCGTCTCGGCCGCGAGGCGGTCGGAGACGGAGTAGTAGGAGTCGGGGTGGTCGGGCGGGACCGCGGTCGGGGTCACGACGACCTGCGCCCCGTAGGCCTCGAGCACGTCGCGCTTGTCCTGCGAGACCTTGTCGGGGCACACGAAGATGCAGCGGTAGCCCTTGCGTTGGGCGACAAGCGCGAGGCCGACGCCCGTGTTGCCGCTCGTGGGCTCGACGATCGTCCCGCCTGGCTTGAGCTCGCCCGAGGCCTCGGCGGCCTCGATCATCTTCTCGGCGATGCGGTCCTTCACGGACCCGCCGGGGTTGAGGTACTCGACCTTCGCGAGGATCGTCGCGCTCAGCCCCTCGGTGACCTTGCTCAGCCGCACGAGCGGGGTGTCGCCCACGAGCTCGGAGATGTGCTCCGCGTACCGCATCAGTCGATCAACTCCTCAGGCCCCCTGGGTGAACTGTGTGAAGAACCAGAAGAAGATCGCCACCGCGAGCACGACGGCGACCCCGATCCAGCACGCGACGACGATCTTGCGTCGCAGCGAGAGCGCGGGCCCGATGAAGCGGCCCGCCGCGGCGCCCAGCGCGAAGGTCGACCCGAGGTAGACCCCGCCGAAGGCTGCGCCGAGCGCAGGGGAGACGATCACGCCCGCCTCCTGGTAGGCCGGCGTCGAGCCGAGCCACGTCACGAGGGAGAACCCGAGCAGGCCGCCCCACACCCCGAAGAGCACGAACGCGACGCCCGTGAAGACGAGCGTCGCGCGCGCGTGCGCGAGGCGCCGCGTGCGCTGGTCGAGGAAGATCGCGAGCGGCGTCCCGAGCACGAGGGTCAGGCCGATCGTGACCATCGCGAGCAGCAGGAACAGCATGGGCTGCACGAGGACGAGTCCGAGCATCGCCTCGGCGATCAGCATGACCGTGAGCGCAGCACCGAGCCCCGCGACGAGCTGGGCTCGCGGCGGGGTCGGCTCGGCGTGCTGGGGGAACCCGCGGAAGAAGTGGTGGTCCGGCAGGTTGGTCGGGTTGGTCATCTAGTCGCGGAAGATCGCGATCAGGCGCAGGAACTCGATGTAGAGCCACACGAGCGTCACGACGAGCCCGAACGCCGCGCGCCACGCCATGGTGCGCGGGGCGCCGCCCTCGACACCGCGCTTGATGTAGTCGAGGTCGACGATGAGCGAGGCGGACGCGAGCCCGACCGCGACGAGGCCGATGATGATCCCGAGCGGGCCGTTGCGCAGCGGCCCGAACCCCTCGGACGCGATGAAGAAGGACAGCA
>Ga0123333_10005728_pt1 | contig 11089 bp, 12 predicted proteins | sample BioC12SIPDNA_3_FD_89957 | JGI IMG/M metagenome (GOLD analysis project Ga0123333, IMG submission 89957) | Anaerobic biogas reactor microbial communites from Washington, USA - Biogas_R2_B C12 SIP DNA | ecosystem: Engineered > Bioreactor > Anaerobic > Unclassified | place: Washington, USA...
GTAGCCAAGGCGGCCGAAAGACGCGAGAAGTTCTGGAAGCAGGAGAAAGTCGGAGATCGAGTTGGCAAGACAGCCCCTGGCAACATCTTCTGTCGGAGGCAACTGCCGCCAGTAGGGTTCGCCGATGAGGATGATCCCTCCGGGGAGGAGGCTTTGCGCCAGAAGCTCGATAGTGCCGACGGCTCCCCCGCCGATCCAGGTGGCGCCGACACAGGCGGCCACACCGGCCCTCTCGTCAGAGACATAGCCTGCAGCATCGCCATGGATGAAGGTGACCCGATCGGCCACGCCGAGTTCTTCAGCGCGCAGTTTCGCCTGCTCGGTGAACAAACGGCTCATGTCGATGCCGGTGCCGATGACGCCGTGATCGCGTGCCCAGGTGCACAGCATCTCCCCCGAACCGCTGCCGAGGTCGAGCACTCGGGTCCCCGTTTCAAGACGCAGCGCCATGCCGAGAGTGGCGAGCTTTTCGGGTGTGAACGGGTTGTGGATGCGGTGGGCACTTTCGGTGATGTTGAAGATCCGTGGAATGTCCATTGTGGAAAATTTCCTTACTAGTGTGGAGGGTTCGAAGGCATATGCGTCGGCCTCAACGAGAACGGCATGACATCTGCTCTGAAAAAGATGGCCGGTGCGCTTGATATTGTGAAAGGTAGTGTATGAACCTTTGATGTGCTGCTTGGTTATGTGGCTTTCTTCTTATCACTCATTTTCGATAAAAAAAGCTCTCGACTTGGTGCTGTTCTCCCTTAAATGCTTTATTCTTTCATATTCTTCCGAAAAAAAGCACTTGCGGGCTTCTTCCATTGAGTCAAACCCTATGACTATCGACCGTTCCGGCATTCTTCCGGAAAGAGGCAATATTTTATTGCTTCTTGCTATATATTCTCCGTTGTGCTGTTGAATAATTTTCACAACCTGCCGAATATAAGTATCATATATTTCCTGGTTCTCGATTTCTTCAATTAGTACGACAAATACGACCTTCTTCATATAGAATCCTGGGGTCAGATCTTGAATCTTGAATTATTCAATCTTCCTGATGATTTTGCTGACCGTCGAATAGTGCAATCCTGTTGCGGCAGCAACGTGTGCCTGGGTGTATCCGTACACATGGCAGGCCTTGAGGATGGCTGCGTCACGCTGCGCACGGCCTTCTGTGCCCTGTAATATCTCCTCCAAGGCCGGACGGTCGGCAAAACGCTGAATGCGAGGGATCTCCTTGAAAGCGCTTTTGTCCTTGAGCAGGGGAAAAAGCTTCTCCAGAAACGGGTCATCTCCGAGCAGGCACTGTCCTTTGAGGTCATTCCATGGCGATTCGGAATCCAGCCCTGCCTTGACAAAAAGACGGTACTCTTTCCGGGCCTGGACGCGATCAGTGCCGAACTGTTCCAGAATCCAGTCCACAGCCAGAAAATCCGGTTTCTTTCCTAGCCCTGCCGTGGCCCGGTAACTGGACCATGGATACTTTCCAGGCTCCTTGACCATCCCGGCCCTTACGGGGTTGAGGACAATATATCGGCACAGTTCGAGAAGATAGGCGTCCCGGTCAACGACAATGGATTTGAACCGCCCTTGCAGCACGTGACCAACCCGGCCGTGCCGCCGGTTGAATGCCTGCGTGTAGCCGCTGTTGAACTGGCGCATGGCCTTGGACAGATTGGCGTCTGGAGTCTCAAGCAGGAGATGGAAGTGGTTGGTCATCAGGCAATACCCATGGCAGATCACGTTGAACCGGCGCATTGTCAGTCCGAGGACGGAGAGAAAGGTGTTCCTGTCGATGTCGTCCAGAAAAATGGGAGCCTGGGCGTTGCCCCGGGATGTCACATGGTAGATGGCTCCCGGAAATTCTATGCGGAGTGGTCGGGCCATGGTGAGGAAATGCTCCGAAAAAATTCAAGATTCAAGATCTGACCCCTTGTTATGGGTCCGCATCGTCCCGCCTGCGCGGCCTGGCGGCTTCAAGGGCGGCCATGAGCACGGCCGTCAGCGCGAAGGCTCCGAGTCGGATGATGGTTTCGCCACCCATGACGTTCCCTGATTCTGTTTCAGATTATCATTCACCCAGCCGGCGACTCATGAAATCCCTCTGTGGCCTCACTGCTGTTTGGTCAGTTCCTTGACCGTCTCCTCGGCGAATTTCTCGTACAGCCAGCCCATCTGCGCGCTATCCTGGCCCCCGGCCAGCCCGCCCAGGGCGTAGGACGCCGAGACCTCGAAGCGGTCGAGTTCCTTCCCGGCATCGTCGGCGAGCACGATGTCGGCGGTGATGGAGTCGGCCCCGGCCATGAAGCCCCACATGACGGCGGAAAAGTTGGAGCGTATCCGCATGTCCTTGACCTGCACCTCGAGGTGGGGTCGGGGCAGGTCGCCTGTTCCGTTCAACAGGTTGTTGGCTTCCAGGCCGCGCTTGACGTGGCTGAGCAGTTCGTCGGGGTTGAACTTGAGGTTGTCCAGGGCCTTCTTCTTGGCATCTTCAGTCAGCGAGACGGACACGGAGGAAACCTGTTCCCGGTCCGAGAGGCAGGGCCTGTTGGCCTCTGCGGTCTGGGGCCGTTTGACCCCCGACGCGCAGCCCGCGAGGACGAGGGCCAGAAGGACGACGGACAAGAGTTTCGTGTTCATTGGAACCTCCTTTGGTTTGCATGTGTTGATGAGCGTCATATCATGTTCTTGCCTGCAACATCAGCCCCCTGAGGGCGCAAGCAGTTCCCGCAGCGTCCGGTCGATGCCTTCCCCGGCCTGGCGGAGCGCTTCACGGGCGACCCGGCCGATGATGTCCTCGGACGGCCAGAGCCAGGTGCGTTCAGTCGCCGACACCGACACCGTCCTGACCTGGCCGCGGGCGCGCAGGATCAATTCCAGCCTCGTTTCGACATCCCAGTACAGCATCGTGGCCGGCGTCCCGATATCGAATACGGCGATATCGCATGCTATCGTTTCGGGCGGCTGTTCTGCTTTCGTGGCGAGAAGGCGGGCTGCGGACGTCTCGACCATCCGCCCCACCAGTTCGGGGACGGGCGGGTACAGATCGATGCGGCTCATGCGCGTGTCGCGGATCGTGGTCCGCCGGAACTCCGTTTCGTTGCGGGAGTCCGTGACGAGGACGTGCGCGCGGCAGGCGACGTCCTGATCGCGATGCGGCGTGTCGACGACGATGTGCACGGGTTCGAACGGATCCCGCTGCCCTGGATGCTCCAGCGGCCACATGGGATATGTCATGTTGCTGGAGTCGGTCGCGTTGGCGATGTCTCGGGTGATCCAACGTCCCATGATGCCATGCGGCGTCGGCCAGGTGGCGAAGGCCTTGCCGTTGCCGGTGCTGGCCAGGTCGCAGGCCTCCCAGGTCGAACCCCAGAACGAGGCGACTTCCGCGACGCCCAGTTGCATGGGCGCGGACCATTCGAGGCCTGAGAGCAACCTGTAGCAGCCGGCACCGACCAACGCGTGGAAGGTGTTGTCCCCGGCCGGGGCCGTGCGCGTGAACATGCCGCCTTCCGGCGGGAGTGACCCGCGGACCCCGTCCGTATACTCGTTGCCCCGGATCAGCAGGTCCATCCCGATCAGGACGGCCCCGCTGCCGGGGTCAGCGGCGATGCAGTCGGGAACGGAGCGGCGCTGCGCATGGGTGTTCGGGATCCGCGACCCGGCAATGTTATGGAGTTTGAGAAGCCTGTCGCCGGCCTTGAGTTCCTTGTCCTCGGGGTGCCTCGCGGCGTCCGGGGCCAGGTCGCGGACGCCGAGCTTCGTGTAGTGCAGGTCCATGTCCTTCAGGAGCCCGCCGAGGGATTTGTAATAGAGGACGTGGAGGGTGCCGGCCAGATCCGAGGCCAGGGCGAGGGGGACCGAATCGAGGCGCCCGGTGAGGTCGAACACGTTCCAGCAGGCGGGACTGTCCTCGGCCGCGAGCACCAGCCGGGAGCCCCTGGTGAACCAGGGCCAGATGATCCCTGCCGCAGGGTAGCCTCCGCCGAATCCGTAGATGTCCATTCGCAGCGAGGCGCCCACGTCGCTGCCTTCCACGACGAAGGCCCAGACAAGGTCGGGGGATCCGGGCACGAACCCGGCCCGGGACGGGGTGATGCCCGTTTCCGTCCACGGCGTGCGCGCGGACGGAAGCCAACTCCCGTCCTCCCGAATCATGTGGATGGTGTCGATGAGGGCGTGCAGCCTGCCGTCCCTGTCCCATGCCCCGTCGAGCCGGGACGGCGAAACGTTCGACAGAACGGTTTCCGGTTCGCAGGCGCCTTCCTCGCGCACCAGGACATGCACGACCTGCTTCCATTGCGCAGAGGCGATCAGCGCGTGGACCTCCCCTTCCGGATTGGGCACGAGCCTGACCACGTCGTCCCCTGTTTCGACCTTGAGAACGTCCATGACCGGGCCCAGGCTGACCGCGGGCGGCTTCAGGTCGGGCTGCGGCGTGGTTGCACAGCCGCAGAAGAAATACGGCAACAGAAGGCCAAGGATCAGGATGACGACTCTCGGCGTGGATATGTCGAAAGGCCTGTCCTCCGACATGATCTGCCTCCCTCCGGTCGAGCCGGGGAAATACGGATCAGCTGAAAACGGACGATTTTTGGGGATCTCCATAAGTGGGGTCATTGGGTCAGATCTTGAATCTTGAATAGTTCCATTCATAGAAAGGACACGGCTCTACCACGAATAATAAAATTTACCGGTCAGATAGCGCGAGCAAACGCAATATTGCAAGTCAAACCTTTATGTTACAATATCTGTCAGGCAGGGCAAACCAGCAAAAGACATCGGGTACGGAAGGGATGGGACCGGACACGATCAGGACCACATCAACATTTTACGACAAGTCTATACGGACGTAAGGCAAGTTGTTATCCAGAAATTCAAGATTCAAGATCTGACCCTTGCCTTTGGAATTTGCTCTCACGAGGCGGATGGCGTTCGATCAGGGCCTTGGCGCAGCCGCTGGCCAGGATGGCGGCGCAGCCGGCCAGTTGCAGGGAGGACAGGGTTTCTCCGAAGATGGTCCAGCCGAAGAAGACCACGGCCAGGGGTTCGAAGTAGGCCAGGGTGCCGAAGGTGGCGGCCGGCAGGCGGCTCAGTGCCATGACGGCGAAGGTGATGGCCAGGAAGCCCGGGACCAGTCCCGTGCCCAGGAGCCACAGTCCGTTGTTGGCAGAGATTTCGGGCCGGTTGGCCAAAAAGAACGGCAGCATGACCCCCGCGCCGACCAGGAGCTGGTAGAAGGCCCTGGTCATGACCGGAACACCCGGACGGATGCGCCGGTTCACCAGGATGAACCCCGCGTAGCAGATCATGGCCAATCCGGCGAAACCCAGGCCCATGGCGTGGTTGCCGCCCCCGGCGAAATCCAGCCGGAATTCCATCATGGCCGCGAAACCGAGCACTGCCGTGGCAATGAGGAGCCAGCCCGTGGCGTTCAAACGTTCCCCCAGACGGAAATGGGCGAAGACCGAGGCGACCACCGGCGCCAGATAGACGAGCATGACGGCGTTGGCCATGGAGGTCAGGTTCATGGCCTGCACGTAGAAGATGATGAATCCGGCCAGCAGGCCGCCGTTGGCGATCACCGGCCAGGATGGCCAGCGCCGCAGCAGGGCGGCCTGCCGCGTGGCCATCAGGAAAAGTCCCAGGAATCCGGCCCCCAGCAGAAGGCGGAAAAAGGTGACGGTCTCGGCGGGCAGCCCCGTGATCTTGGAGAAGACACCAATGGTGCCCATGAACAGGGCCGAGAGGATGGCCAGAATGATGCCGGTGGTGTCCATGGGGAATTTCTCCGCTGTACAAAAGGGAAGGACCGGAGCGCCTGCAGGCGCTCCGGTCTTATTTCTATTCGAGGATATTGACCTTGGCCGGGCCCCGTCTGACGGGCCGATGGTACTGAACGGCGGGCCTGCCGAAGAGGAGGGCGTAGCCGAGGGCGTGGTCCGCGGGGATGCGCAGGGTTTCGCGCAACTCGGGGCAGACGGCCAGGGCCATCATGAACATGCCGTCCCACAGAGTGCCCAAGGAGTGGGAGCTGGCCAGGAGCTCGAAAGTGGCCAGGGCGATGTGCACGTCCTGGACCGGGCAAGGGACGCCGGGGGATGTGCTCGTCAGCAGCATGTGCGGCGCGCCCCGGAAGATGGCGTCCCGGCCTTCGGTTCTCCAAGCGCGGACGGCGAAGCCCAGGTATTGGCCGACCAGTCCGTCCGGCAGTTTTCCGGCGTCAACCATCGATCCGAGACGCTTTAGGGTCTCGCGGCGCAGCGTGTCCATGAAGGCCTTGTCCCGGACCACCGTGAACACGACGCCCTGGGCGTTGACCCCGGTCGGCGCATGGCACGCCGTTTCGACGAGCTCGTCGATGAGGGCCGCAGGGACGTTCTCGTCCCTGTAGCGCCGCACGGACCGCCGCCAGGTGATCAGATCCTTCATCTGCGCCGGGGACGGTAGGTCCCTGGCAGGCTCGCCCCCTTCCGGCGTCAGGCCGAGGATGGACACGGCCCCAACTGGACAGACCGAGTAGCAGTGCAGGCAGCGGTAGCAGCGGCCCTCGTCGGACATCACCGGAAGGTCGTTCATGAAGATGATGCCGGCCGGGCAGTCCGCCGCGCACTCGCCGCACTGGATGCATTTTTCACTGTCGATGCGGAAATCGATCATGTGAACCTCCCTCATTCGCTCAGGCTTCCGGGGCGGGGAACTTCGCCAGGTGTGGCTTGATGGCCGCGCCCAGCCAGGCGATGATCTGGCCGAGGTTTTTCATGTTGCCCATACCTTCGGCGTCCCCCTCGACCTCGCCCTTGTTCCGGCCGTAGGCCAGGTTCCAGTAGACCGAACCGGGGACAATGACCTGGTTCATGAGAAACATGTGGTTGATGGTGTCGAAGACGTGGGTCGCCCCGCCCCGGCGCACGGCCACCACGGCCGCACCGATCTTGCCCTTGAAGGCGCGGCCGTTGGCGATGGCCACGAGGCCGGAGCGGTCCAGGAGCGCCTTCATCTCGGCCGAGACGTCGGTGAAGTAGGTCGGGGAGCCGAAGATCATGGCGTCGGCCTTGAGCAGTTTTTCCATGATCGGATTGAACACGTCGTTCTTCATGGAGCACTGCCCGTCCTTGTTTTCGAAGCATTTGTAGCAGGCCTGGCATCCGCGGATCTTCTGTCCGCCGACCTGCACCAGCTCCGTTTCCCAGCCGGCCTCAGTCAGAGGTGCGAGGACGCGCTTCAAAAGGATCTCCGTGTTGCCGCCCTTGCGCGGGCTGCCGTTGACTGCGACTGCGTACATATTGTTCTCCTTGTGGATGTTGATGTTGTGCTTTTAAGAATAAAACATATGCCAGCGATTTTGAAAAGTCCTGTCTTCGATATCTGAGACGCACATGCCCCGGAGCGGATGCCGGGACAACGCCCGGCGTCCTGCAATGTCCTGGAGACCCCGGACAATTGGGGTCACTGGCATTTGGGGCGGGCTCGAAAAGTCATGGGCGATAACCGGAAACGGACAGGAGCCGCGATCCCGATTCTTGTGCAGGCGCGCGGATGCGGGGGGATGCCAGATCAAGTTTTCCGCAGGGTGGAGGGCAGGGGTCACCGCCAGAAGGTGTTCAGGAAGGTCACGACCATGCCGGCCGGGATGAGCAGCAGGCCAGGGATGATGATGCGTGGCAGCAGCTTGCCCGGGTCCTGGTGGAAGAAGTTGCAGGTCATCAGGTAGCAGATGTGCATGGGTGAAGCCATGATGCCCGCCAGGCCGGAATAGAAACCCAGGCTGAGAATGGCCGGGACAAGATGCTCCTGTCCCGTGGATTGGGCCAGGCCGAAAAGCAGGGGGAAGGTCGCGCCGACAAAGGCGATGGTCAGACCGGACACGAAGCCCACCAGGAAGGGCAGGGTGGAGGCCATGATGAACACGGCGTTGCCGCCCCCGATGATCCGGGCCAGGGCTTCCACGACGTGCCCCTGGTGCAGGACTTCCTTGAAGACGAAGATGCCCCCGACCACGGCCAGCAGGGACAGGGTGTTGTCCTTGCCCGCCTCGCGCAGGACCTCGGTCCATCTGGCCCGGGCCATGGCCAGGCTTGCCAGGGAGGCCAGGATCAGGGCGGCGATGACGCCGTACTCCATGGGTCTGCCAGGCCAGAGCCGGGCGCAGATCCATTCGCCGGCGATGGATCCGAGAATGGCCGTCAGCAGGGGGATGCCACCGCTCCATCCGCTGTCGCCGCCGTTCTGCTCCGTTGCAGCTGGCAGGCGAGGGGCGTGCTTCAGGGCCGGCCGCAGGATGAGGAGCCAGCCAAGGGAAATGCTGACAAAAGGCCCGGGCCACATGAGGGCGATGAGCCCCGTGACGGGTATGGCCGCCAGGGAGGAGGCCAGGATGAGGCCGGGGTAGAGGGGCCAGGCCAATTCCCAGATATGGCGGAACCAGTAGTTGATGAGGGTCTGGTCCCGGGGCGAGACGTCGAGTTCTTCGGCGGCCTTCTGCACCATGGGCGCCGAGAAGATGGCGCCGCCGGGCATGGGCAGCAGGCCGATGAGGGCCGGGAAAAAGACCAGCAGCAGGGACCGGGAGCGTATACGTCCGCGGATGGCGCTCATGAACCGTGCCGACTGCCCCGAGGCCGAGTACAGGGCGCTGAAGACCAGGATGACGGCGATGATGGCGCAGAGCACGAAGGCCTCCTCGGTCAGCAGGGCCTTGGGTATGGCCTTGATCCAGGCCGCCGGCGTCATGCCGAAAAGCAGGGCCAGGACCAGACTGCCCGCCAGGATAGACAGGCCAAGGCCCAGCTTCAGCCGAATGCCCGCAAGCATCACGGCGAAGACGAGGACGATGGAAAAAATGACAGACATATACTCTACCCGCAACACTTCTTGAATTTTTTTCCGCTGCCGCAGGGGCAGGGATCGTTCCGGCCGGCTTTGGGATGTTCGTTGCGGACAGTCGCGGTCTCGTGCTCCCCGTCCAGATAGTACCAGCGGCCTTCACGGCGCACGAAGCGGCTGCGCTCCGTCAGGCTCTGGGTGCCGCCCTTGTGGCGGAACGTCGCCCGGAAGCGGACCATGCCCTCGTCGCCGTCCACTGCCGTCTCCAGGATCTCCAGGTTCAGCCAAGCCGTCTCCCGGTTCCAGCGCCGCACGTCGTCGGCGTGGAACTCGCTGCGGTGCTCCTCGACCATGGACTCGCGCAGGTGGTCCATCTCGTCGCGGCTGAAGGCCGTGAAGCGCGAGCGCATCAGGGCTTCGGGCGTCGGGGCCGCGGTCTTTCCGGTGATGATGGGGCCGCAGCAGTCCGCGAAAAGACGTCCGGAGCGGCAAGGGCATTCCATGTCAATTTCCCTGGTGGCCGCAGCCGTCATGGGTGCAGAGGATGTCCTGGTCCGTGATCTCTCCGCGCTGCCAACGGGTCAGGACGTCGCGGATCTCTCCCGCGCATCCCCGGATCACACTGATGCCGTGCCCGGCCATCTTGGTGATGGCGCCCTGGCCGATGTTGCCTGCCAGCATCAGGCTCACGCCCTTGGCCTGCATGGTCACTCCCACAGTGGACTGGCATCCACAGCCCGATGGGGGGTAGAATGTCTCCTCTTCCAGAACTTCTCCGGAATTGCTCAAGGTGAAAATGGTGAAGGTCCGGGCGTGACCGAAATGTTCGTCCACATGGCCGCCGGCAGTGGGGATGGCGATTTTCATGGCAAAACTCCTTGTTTTTCAGGACCAGTTGCCACTATGATTGATTTATGGTCGCGTCAATGAACGACCCGAACCATTTCACGAACTGGAGGAACGCATGAGCACGGGTAAACCCAAACATTATCAGAAACTGCAGGGGATGTATCCGGATCTGATTGGCGCGGCCGAGACATTGGGCAAGACTGCGCAAGGGGCCGGGCCTTTGAAGGACAAGGATATCCAGCTCATCCAGCTGGGTGCGTCGGTGGCGCTCAGATCGGAGGGCGCCGTGCGCAGCCATGCCCGGCGAGCCTTGCAGGCCGGAGCCACCCCCGAAGAGGTCCGGCATGCGGTCATTGTCTTGACTGCCACCATCGGTTTCCCTACGGTCGCAGCGGCGCTGGATTGGCTGGAAAAAATCGTGGATTGAGCCTTGCAGCCTCAGCCGGAGAGTGATGATTTGGATTTGGCGGCCCGTGAGGGCCGCTTGTCTTTGGAGGGCGGTCGGTGCACATGGCGCCCGTGCATGTCAGAAAAGATCGCCAGGGAGCTTCATTTAATCAAGGAAGGACAATGAAAACCAAACTTTCCCGTCGTTTCGGAATGTTCCCTTCGGCCAACGAGGATGCCGTGGCCGCCCAGAGGCACGTCAATACGGCGCAGTGCAATTCCCCATCCTATCGCCTGGCCTTCCAGGACCAGGATTTCCTGTTGCGGGAGGAGCTCCGGCCGGTGCGGCTGCAGCTGGAACTTCTGAAGCCCGAGCTGGCCCTGCAGGAGCAGCAGATCGAATCCACGGTGGTCATTTTCGGCAGTGCCCGCATGGTTGATCCTGAAACGGCCAATGTGCGCATGGAAAAGGTGCTGGATGGGTTGAAGAAAAACCCGGAGGACCCGGTTCTGCACCAGGAGCTGGTCCGCGCCCGCACGATCGTGGCCAACAGCCGCTACTATACGGAAGCGCGCAAACTCGGCCGGCTCATTTCCGAGAATTCAGAACGGTACAGGCACGTGGTCATGACCGGCGGCGGGTTCGGGATCATGGGTGCGGCCAACCAGGGCGCCCACGACGTGGGGGCCAAAAGCATCGGCATGAACATTGTCCTGCCTTTCGAGCAGGAGCCCAATCCCTATATCACCCCGGAACTGAGCTTTCAGTTCCATTATTTCGCCATCCGAAAGATGCATCTGCTGATGCGGGCCAAGGCCCTGGTGGCCTTTCCGGGAGGGTTCGGGACCATGGACGAACTCTTCGAGGCCCTGACCCTCATTCAAACCAGCAAAGTGCGGCCCATTCCGGTCCTGCTCTTTGGCCGGCGTTTCTGGCAAAAAGTGATCAATTTTGATGCATTGGTGGAGGAGGGGACCATCAACCCGGAGGACCTGGACATCTTCCAGTACGTCAGCACGGCCGAGCAGGCCTGGGAGATCA
>Ga0123333_10005729_pt1 | contig 11089 bp, 9 predicted proteins | sample BioC12SIPDNA_3_FD_89957 | JGI IMG/M metagenome (GOLD analysis project Ga0123333, IMG submission 89957) | Anaerobic biogas reactor microbial communites from Washington, USA - Biogas_R2_B C12 SIP DNA | ecosystem: Engineered > Bioreactor > Anaerobic > Unclassified | place: Washington, USA...
AGGTTGATCGAGTTCTGTCCCATCTCCTGGCGAAGCTCTGCGACGACCTGCTCACGCTGGGCCAGCAGCTGCTTCTCACCGGACGCGATGATGCGGTTGCTCTCTTCGGCTGCCTGTGCCTTCATCTCAGCCTCGATCTGCTTGCCCTTCTCGCGGGCCTGCTCACGGATCTCGGCTGCCTCGGCACGCGCCTCGGCGAGCTGCGCGTTGTACTTCTCAAGTGCGGCCTTGGCCTCGGCCTGTGCGGCCTCGGCACGCTGAATGCCACCCTTGATCCGGTCCTCACGCTCGGTCAGGACCTCCTGGAACTTCGGAAGAACGAACTTCCAGAAGATAAACAGGATGACTGCGAGCGGAATGATGGACCAGACGATGTCGTAGACCTTGGGGAGCAGGATGGAGTTGCCGCCCTCCATGGGGAGGGTTTCACCCGCCTCTGCCGCAAGGTAGAAAATGACGTTCGTCATGAGTCTCCAGTCTTAAAGGTGTGGTGCCCGCTCGGAATTAGAGGCTGGTGAACAGGAAGCCGGCGACCAGGCCGATGAGGGCCAGGGCCTCGACGAAGGCGATGCCCAGGAACATGGTGGTACGCAGCTGGCCGGCCATCTCGGGCTGGCGAGCCATGCCCTCGAGAGCCTTGCCGACGAGGATGCCGATGCCCAGGCCCGGGCCGATGGTGGCGATGCCGTAGCCGATGGCGCCGAGGTGCGGGGTTGCGGCGGCGACGGTCTCGGTCTGAGCCAGGATGATCTCGTTCATGAAAGTCGTTCCCTTTCTTGGTGCCCGGTGAAGTTCGCCGGGTCTTGCAGTGGTGTTTCTGTGGGGTTATTCAGTTGGCCGCGAGGTCCGCGACTTGTCAGTGCGAGTCCGCATGCAACGACAGTTCGATGTACACCGAGACCAGCAGGGCGAAGATGTACGCCTGCAGGAAAATGATGATGCACTCGTAGAGCGTGAATGCGATCGCCGCGATGATGGTCACACCCGACAGGGCGGTCCAGCCGTTGAGCTGCCAGAAGAAGAAGTTCGTGGCGGAGTACAGCAGAACCAGGATCAGGTGTCCCGCGAGGAAGTTCGCCATGAGACGAAGCGCGAGAGTGACCGGACGCATGATGAACGTCGAGAAGAACTCGATCGGCACGACCAGGATGTGGAGTGCCGGCGGAAGATTCGGGATGACCACCGAGGACTTGAGGAACTTGCCGAATCCGTAACGCTTGGAGCCGGCGTAGATCATCGTGATGTAGCCCAGGATCGCCAGCGCGATCGGCATGCCGATACGCGCGTTAGGCGAGATGTTCAGACCCGGAATGATCGTCGGGATGTTCCAGAAGAGGACACCGAAGAAGATGGTGGCGATGACCGGCAGGAACCGGCGTGCCTCCTTCTTCCCGAGAATGTCCTCCGCGATGTGGACCCGGACGAAATCCATGGCGAGTTCTGCGAAGTTCTGCAGGCCCGACGGAACCAGCTTCGGGTTCCGGAAGGCGACAAGGAAAAGGACCACGAGGATCGCCGCCATGAGCAGGCGGACGAGCATCAGTCGGTCCAGTGCGAACCATCCGTTTGCGACATCGTCGAACAGGATGTGGCCGTAAGTTTGCCCCGGGAAAAATTCGGAGTCCAGGTCGGGTGCGTGGAATTCACCCTTCATGGACAGTGTTGTAACGCTCAGCGTTCTCTCCCGTGTTCGGGCCGTGAGGAAGGTCAAGTCCTGCACGGTGCGATGGACGTCTGAAAAACTCTTCTGCCATCACCACGGACTCCGTCGCACATCAGCGAGGCGATGACAGGGGATGAACCACAGACCGGAAGGCGAGAGTCCATCGAAGTATCTCAACTGGAAACTCAACTAGCGTGCCGGGGTTGCCCGCAGGACAGCCTATCAGCCGGTTAGTTGTTTCTCCCATGCGGCCCGAAGGTGTTTCTCCCCCGAACCCAACCCCGTCGGCCCCACGTGCGGAAACCGCCCCTCAACGGGTGTTTTCCCGCGCTGTAAGGTCTGTCACACCGAGGGTGTATCTACCTCCGACGGGGGTGACCTGAGGGACGGAATGACCGGTTCCTCCTCCGTCCACCCCCGTTGTGGCCCCGGCACTCCCCCCGCTGCGGATCATGCCGGCACCCTCCCCGGGGTGTCCGGGCGGATCAGTTGATGTAGGTCACCCGCGCGGTGACCACGCCCCACACCTCGGTGGCCAGGACGACGAGCAGGGCGACGACGGTGGTCACCAGGAGGGCGAGCGGGTCGTAGAAGTCCATGCCGCGCAGGAGGAAGAGCACGACGAGCAGGACGACGATCTTGAGCAGCCACCCGCCGAGGACGACCAGGCCCGTGGTGCCGGCGTCGGTGCCGGAGGTCATGAGGACACTCACGGCGGTGAGCAGCACGAAGCCGCCGCCGATGGCGGCACCGATGAGTACGCCCCAGATGCCCGGGAGGTCGCGGGTGGCTCCCCAGATGACTAGGGAGGCAATGGTGATCACAGCGAGCGCGACGGTGCCGAAGCGCAGGGCGCGCAGCAGCGGGCGGCGGGGATCGTCGAACTCCGAGGTCTCCGGGGTCGGGGTCGGATCGGGCGTGTGGGAGGCTGGTGTGGTGGTCACCCACGGCATCCTACCTGCTGTGTCCTCCGGCCTGCCCTCCCCCACCTCACTCACGCTCAGGGGTCCTGCCGGACCACCACGTGGGTCCCGGTGTCGCGGCGGCCGAGCTTTCCGGCCCGCAGGGGGATGAGGGTGACCACGAAGGCGACGATGAGGGCGATGATCGTGGTCGCCAACGCCACGCGGGCGGGGACGACGGAGAAGCTCACGGCACCGAAGGCGACGACGCTGACCCACAGGTAGAGGACCAGGACCGTGCGGCGGTGGGTGTGGCCGAGGGAGAGCAGCCGGTGGTGCAGGTGCATCTTGTCGGCGGAGAACGGCGATGTGCCCCGGGACAGCCGTCGGACGACCGCGAGCACGAGGTCGAGGACCGGCACGAAGATGGCGGCGATGACGACGATGACCGGGCTCATGAGGGCGACGAGGTCGGCGGCGCCGTAGAGCGACATGTTGATCTTGCCGGACGCGGAGGTCGACGCCGCGGCCAGCAGCAGGCCGATGAGCATGGAGCCGGAGTCGCCCATGAAGATGCGGGAGGGCTCGAAGTTGTGGGGCAGAAAGCCCAGGCAGATGCCGACCAGGCCGGCGGCGATGATGGCGGGCGGGTAGGCGGAGACCGCCCCGCCCTGGTCGTGGAGGACGGTCAGCGAGAACACGAGGATCGCGCCGCCGGCGATCATGCCCAGGCCGGCGGCGAGGCCGTCGAGACCGTCGACGAAGTTGATGGCGTTGACCAGGGCGACGGTGAAGACGGTGGTGACGATGGTGGAGAGCACCTGGTCGAGCACCACGGTCGTGCCGTCGCCGACGGGCAGGTAGAGCAGGGTCCAGGACAGGCCGAGGACGCTGAGCAGGATGGCGGAGAGCAGCTGGCCGATGAGTTTGGTGATCGCGTCGAGCTCGTAGAGGTCGTCGAGCACGCCGACGACGACGATGGCGAACGCCGCCCAGATGACCGCGTTCATCTCCGGGGTGACCGGCATGAATCCGCGGGTCAGGGCCGGGAGCTGGGCGGCGAGGAAGACGGCGGCGAGGAAGCCGGAGAACATCGCCACCCCACCGAGACGTGGGGTGGGCTGGGTGTGGACGTCGCGCTGCCGGATCTCGGCGACCCGGCCCGAGCGGACCATGATCGAGCGGATGATGCCGGTGGCCAGGTAGGTGATCGCCGCGGCGACGAGGAGCACCAGACCCAGTTCGCGCAGCGGGACGCCTGCCCCCATCTAGGTGGTTCCCCGCAGGGTCTCGGCCGGGACACCCAGAACCTCGCCGAGACGTTCCGCGGTGATCGCTCCTTCGCGGAGGATGCGGGGGGCGGGGCCGGAGAGGTCGATGATGGTCGACGGCTTGCCCACCGGCGTCTCGCCGCCGTCGAGGTAGACGGCGACGGCGGAGCCGAGCTGCTGCTTGGCGGCGATGGCGGTGGTGGGCGGCTCGTGGCCGGAGATGTTGGCCGAGGACACGGCCATGGGGCCGACCTCGCGGAGCAGTTCGATGGCCACCGGGTGCAGTGGCATCCGCAGCATGACGGTGCCACGGGTGTCCCCGAGGTTCCACGGCAGGGAGGGTGCCTGGGGCACGACGATGGACAGCCCGCCGGGCCAGAACGCCTCGACGAGGGCCTCGGCCTGCGGGGTGAACTCGCGGACCAGGCCCTTGACGGTGTCCCAGGACCCGACGAGGACGGGCACCGGCATGTCGGGGCCGCGGTGCTTGGTGGCCAGGAGGTTCGCCACGGCGGCGTTGTCGAAGGCGTCGCAGCCCAGGCCGTAGAGGGTGTCGGTGGGCAGCACGACCAGTCGTCCGCCGCGGGCGGCGTCGACGGCGGCGCGCATGCCCTCGGCACGGGTGGCCTCATCGGCGCAGGAGTAGATGCGACTCATCTTCTGGCGACCTCACAATGTTCTCGGTGGCGTGTGTCAGTTGGTCAGCTTACTCGCCGTGACGAAGCGGGCCCGACCGGTCAGGTCGTGCAGGACCGCGATGTCCCCGAAACCACCGTGGGCGCGCACGGCCGACTGGACGGTGTCGGAGGTGGTGTCGTCGTGCTCGATGCCCACCAGCCCGCCGGGGACCAGCAGGCGGTGGACGAGCGGGAGCATGCGGTCGATGACGTCCATGCCGGAGGCGCCGCCGAAGACGGCCTCGGGCGGGTCGGCGTAGACCTCCGGGTCCAGGTCGTCGGTCAGCGGCACGTACGGCGGATTGGTGAGCACCAGGTCGACGGTGCCGTGCCACTCCCCCAGCGTGTCAGCATCGGTGACGTCCCCCTGGATCACGGACACGGTGGTGCCGGCGGCGTTGCGCCGCGCCCACTCCAGCGCCGCCGACTGCTTCTCGACGCCCACCACCTCCGCACCCGGGCACGCATCGGCGACGTAGAGCGCGAGGGCACCGGACCCGGTGCACAGGTCGACGACCCGGGGGCTCTCGACCCCCGTCAGCTGCCGCACGCCCCAGTCCGCGAGGACCTCGGTCTCCGGGCGCGGGATGAACACGCCGGGGCCCACGGCCAGGTCGAGCGGGCCGAAGGGGGCGGTGCCGAGGATGTGCTGGAGCGGTTCCCGGGCCTCCCGGCGGGCGACCGCCGCCCAGAACCCGTCCGGCACCGTGTCGATGCCGTGCAGGTCGAGGGTGCCCACGCCGTGCAGGTGCGCGGCGATGAGCCGGGCGTCGACCTGCGGTGACGGCACGCCGGCCGCGGTGAGGCGGGCGGCGGCGTCGACAAGCGCGGCCCTAAGCTGCACGCTATTCGGCCTCGAGGCGCTCGGCGCGTTCCGCCGCCTGGAGGGCGGTGAACAGGTCGTCGAGGTTGCCGTCGAGGACGGAGTCGAGGTTGTTGGCTTTGAACCCGATGCGGTGGTCGCTGATGCGGTTCTCCGGCCAGTTGTAGGTGCGGATGCGCTCGGAGCGGTCCATGGTGCGCACCTGTGCGGCACGCCCCTCAGCGGCCTCGGCGTCGGCCTTCTCGCGCTCCATCTGCTCGAGGCGGGCCTGCAGGACCTGCATGGCACGCGCCTTGTTCTGGATCTGGGAGCGTTCCTTCTGACAGGTGACCACGATGCCGGTGGGCAGGTGGGTCAGGCGCACGGCCGAGTCGGTCGTGTTGACGCCCTGGCCACCCTTGCCGGAGGACCGGTAGACGTCGACGCGCAGGTCCTTCTCGTCGATCTCCACGGCACCCGGCTCATCGGTCTCCGGGAAGACCATGACGCCGGCCGCGGAGGTCTGGATGCGGCCCTGCGACTCGGTGACGGGCACCCGCTGCACGCGGTGGACGCCGCCCTCGAACTTGAGCACGCTCCACGCCCCGTCCCGACCCGGGTTCTTCGCCCGGAAGGACAAGGTCATGTCCTTGACTCCGCCGAGGTCGGACTCGGACAGGCCGAGCACCTCCCACGTCAGGCCGTGCTTGTCGGCGTAACGCTCGTACATCCGAGCCAGATCGCCGGCGAACAACGCGGCCTCCTCGCCACCGGCGCCGGCCTTGATCTCCATGATCACGTCGTCGGCGTCATGCGGGTCACGCGGGGCCAGCAGGTCCGCGAGCTGCTCCTCGAGCTCCACCGTCTCGGCCTCCAGGCGTTCGGCCTCGGCCTTGAACTCGTGGTCCTCGTGGGCCATCTCCTGGGCGTCGGCCAGGTCGGCGCGGGCCTGCACGAGACGGTTGTTGACGTTGATGATCGGCTGCAGTTCCGCGTAGCGCTTCGACAGCTTGCGGAACAGTGTCTGGTCGCCGGCGGTCTCCGGGTCGGCCATCTGGGCCTCGATGCCCTGGTACTCGGAGACGATGTCGTCGACGGCGGAAACGGTGTTCGCCATCAGGAGTACTCCTCCTCATCCTTGTCGGCGGCCATCGGCGCGCTCGATGCGACCTGCATGAGGAACTCGCCGTTGGACTTGGTCTTCTTCAGCTGCTTGATCAGCAGGTCGATGGCCTGCTGCGGATCCAGCGCCGAGAGGATGCGACGCAGCTTGTGCATGATGCGCGCCTCCTCCGGGACGAGCAGCAGCTCGTCCTTACGGGTGCCGGAGGGGTTGACGTCGACCGCCGGGAACACCCGACGCTCGGAGATCTTGCGGTCGAGCTTGAGCTCGGCGTTGCCGGTGCCCTTGAACTCCTCGAAGATGACGGTGTCACCGGCGGAACCGGTCTCCACCATCGCGGTGGCGATGATGGTCAGCGAGCCGCCGTTCTCGATGTTGCGGGCGGCACCGAGGAAACGCTTCGGCGGGTACAGCGCGTTGGAGTCCACACCACCGGAGAGGATGCGGCCCGACGCCGGTGAGGAGTTGTTGTACGCACGGCCCAGACGGGTGATGGAGTCGAGGAGGACGACGACGTCCTTGCCCTGCTCCACCAGACGCTTCGCCCGCTCGATGGCCAGTTCCGCGATGGCGGTGTGCTCTGACGGCGGACGGTCGAAGGTGGAGGCGATGACCTCCCCCTTGACGGAACGCTGCATGTCCGTGACCTCCTCGGGACGCTCGTCCACGAGGACGACCATGAGGTGGCACTCCGGGTTGTTGGTGGAGATCGCGTTGGCGATGTTCTGCATGATCGTCGTCTTACCGGCCTTCGGCGGCGAGACGATGAGCGCACGCTGCCCCTTGCCGATCGGCATGATCAGGTCGATGACGCGGGTGGTGAGGATCCGCGGATCCGTCTCCAGACGCAGCCGCTGGTTCGGGTACAGCGGGGTGAGCTTGTTGAAGTCGGGGCGGTTGCGCGACTCCTCCACCGTCAGACCGTTGACCGAGTCGACGCGCACCAGCTGGTTGTACTTCTGCTTGTTGCGGCCCTGGCCGTGCTGCTGCTGGGCACCCATCTTCACCTGGCCGGTGACCGCGTCACCGGAGCGCAGGCCGAAGCGGCGCACGAGCTGGTTGTTGACGTAGACGTCGGCCGGCGACGGGTGGTAGCCGGTGGTACGCACGAAGGCGACGTTGTTGTCCACCACGTCGAGGATGCCGGCGACGTCCTGCAGATCAGCGGCGTCATGCTGCTGATCGTGCTGGTTGTTCTGGTGCTGCTGGTTCCCACCGTCGTGCTGGTCGCCACCGCGGTTGCGGCGGTTACGACGGTTGCGACGCCCCCGGCGTCCCTCACCGTCGTTGTTGTTGCGGTCGTTGCGGTTGTTGTTGCCGCCCCGGTTCTGGTTGCCGCCCTGGTTACGGTCGCCGCGATCATTACGGTCACCGCGGTCACCGCGGTCGCCCCGGTCACTGTGGTTGTCACGGTCGTCCTGGTCGTTCCGGCCGTCCCGGTCATCACGGTTGCCGTGGTCATCCCGGCGGTCGTCCCGGCGGTCGTCCCGCTGGCCGGACTGCTCGTCGCGGTCATCGCGGCGGTTGTCCTGCTGGCCGCCCTCCTCGCGCTGGTTGTGGCGGGCGCGGTTGCGGCGGGCACGGCGGGCGGCGGAGCGGGACTCGTAGCGCTGCTCACCGCTGTCGTCGGTGTCCCCGCCCTGATCGCCGGAGTTGTCGCCGGCGTTGACGTCGGTGTTCGGGCGATCGTCGTCACGCCCGGTGTCTTCAGTGCGCTCGCGGCGCTGGCGCTGCGGCTTCTCGTTCTTCGGCTGCTCGCCCTGCTCGGCGTCCGGGGCCTGGTCGGCGGCGGCCTCGGCGGCGACGGCGCGGGCCTTCGGCGGCACGGAGCCGGTCTGGATGGCCGTGATCAGGTCGCCCTTGCGCAGGCCGGACACTCCCTTGAGTCCCTTGTCAGCGGCGAGCTTGCGCAGCTCGGTGAGCTTGAGGGAGGAGAGGTTCTGGCCGCCGTCTCCCGCGGTGGATCCTGCGGTGGCGTTGTCCGTATCAGTCACGGATGTCCTTTCGTTGCTTCATCAGCTGCGGCTGTGTCTTCGTGCGGTTCGCGCACGGCTGAAAGCATGTGTGGAGTTGGTCGACTCGACGCGTCCGTCCGCGGTGACCGCAGGTGGCCGGCGTGGCGACGGGGGTCACCGGCGGCCGTGGTGACACGGAGCCGGGCGTGGAGAAAGTGATCAGACCGAGCCGGAACGACAACCTCACGGCCTGCTTCCGGGCGAGCCTGGGTGCCAGGTTCACCAGCAGAATGTGGGCGGACACGTGGTCCGGGCGGATCGGGGTCCGACCATGGTTCTCAGGCGAACTCCCGTCGATCTGCGCCAAGTGTAGCGCATGGTGACGGCGGGACCGGTATGCCCCACCCGGCTAGAGTGTTGGTCATGCTCTCCACCATGCAGAACGTGCCGCTGTCGATCGCGCGCATCCTGGAGTACGGTTGCACCGCCCACGCGTCGACGAAGGTGACCACCTGGCGCACCGGTGAGGCCGAGGAGGCGACGTTCGCGGACATCGGCGCCCGGGCCGCGGCCTTCGCCCACGCCCTGCATGATGAGCTCGGCGTCACCGGCGACCAGCGGGTGGGCTCGTTCATGTACAACTGCGCCGAGCACCTCGAGGTGCTGTTCGCGGTCTCCGCCAAGGGGGCGGTGTTCGCGCCGCTGAACAAGCAGCTCATGGCCGACCAGGTCCGCCACATCATCAACCACGCCGAGATCGAGGTGATCGTCGCCGATCCCCGCCTCGCGGAACTGCTGGGTACGGCGATGACGGACTGTTCGACGGTGCGGGCCGTGGCCTTCACGGGCTTGTCTCCGCTGGAGCCGCTGGCGGCGCACCTGCCGGAAGGTGTCGCGGTGCACTCCTATGAGGCGTTGCTCGACGGTCGGGCGACGGTCTACGACTGGCCGGAGCTGGACGAGAACACCGCCGCCGCGATCTGCTACTCCACCGGCACCTCCGGCGCCCCGAAGGGTGTCGCATACTCGCACCGCTCGATCTACCTGCAGGCGATGGCGCTGCGGACCGCGGACTCCTTGGCCGTCTCCCACGGCGAGTCCTTCCTGTGCTGTGTGCCGATCTACCACGTCCTGTCCTGGGGCGTGCCCTATGCGGCGTTCATGTCGGGCACTCCCCTGGTGTTCCCGGACTCGGACGTCTCGGCGCCGACCCTGGCGCGTCTCATCGCCGCCCTGCATCCCCGGGTGGCCAACGGCGTTCCCACCCTGTGGATCCAGCTCATGGTCCACTACCTGCACAATCCGCCGGAGCGGATGTCGCTGACGGAGCTCTACGTCGGTGGTTCGCCGGCCCCGCCCATCCTCATCAAGTTGTGGGAGGAACGCTACGGTGTCGACGTCGTCCACCTGTGGGGCATGACCGAGACCTCCTCGGTGGGCACGGTCGCCCGCCCGCCGTCGGGTTCCTCGGGCGAGGCCCGCTGGGCGTACCGGATCAGTCAGGGCCGGTTCAACAATCTCCTGGAGTACCGGGTGGTCAACGACGGGCACGTCGTCTCCGCCACGGACCGCAACCAGGGCGAGATCCAGGTGCGCGGCAACCTGGTCACCGGCTCCTACTATCACTCGCCCGCCGAGGACGACGACGGCTCGGCCAGTGAGTTCCGCGGCCGCCACGTCGAGGACGCCGAAGAGCAGTTCACCGCCGACGGCTGGCTGCGCACCGGTGACGTCGGATCGGTCACCGCGGACGGGTTCCTCACCGTGTCCGACCGGGCGCGTGACGTCATCCGTTCCGGTGGTGAGTGGATCTACTCCGCCATGCTGGAGAACCTCATCATGGACGCCCCCGAGGTCGTCGAGTGCGCCGTCATCGGCTACCCCGACGACAAGTGGGGCGAGCGGCCGCTGGCGGTGACGGTGCTGCACGAGGACATCGCGCAGACGACGCAGACCGCCGAGGAGCTGCGTGACCGGCTGCGGTCCTCGCTGCCGGGCTGGATGCTGCCGGAGTACTGGACCTTCGTCCGGGACATCGACAAGACGTCGGTGGGCAAGTTCGACAAGAAGGACCTGCGCACGCACCTGGCCAACGACGAGTTCAAGGTGATCGCCCTCAAGGGGCCGGGCCAGACGAAGGCTGCCGCGCCCGAGGCAGCGGCGGATGAGGATCCCGACGAGCCGACCGAGCCCACGAATTAAACCGACCTGAATCTGAAATATTCTTGGCATCGGGCCCGCAGGTTCCTAGGATGGACAGGACATGACTGCCCACACCTCCCAGCCGATCCCCCTGTCCATGCCGGTCCCGCGCGAACGCGACACCGGCCGGGCCGGCACGCCGACCCGGCCACTGGGAGCGGACGGCACCACCGAACTGGTGGACACCCACGGCCGCATCGCCCGGGACCTGCGCGTCAGCCTCACCGACCGCTGCAACCTGCGCTGCACCTACTGCATGCCCGCCGAGGGCGTGCCCTGGCTCGCGAACGAGACCCTGCTCAGCACCGACGAGCTCGTGCGCGTCGCGCGCGTCGCCGCGGGCCTCGGCATCGTCGAGGTGCGGCTCACCGGCGGCGAGCCGCTGCTGCGGCGCGACGTCGTCGACGTGGTGCGCGGCATGGCGGCGATCGAGACCGCCGAGGGGCGGATGCGGGTGTCGCTGACGACGAACGGCCTCGCCCTGCCCGGCATGA
>Ga0123333_10005731_pt1 | contig 11087 bp, 5 predicted proteins | sample BioC12SIPDNA_3_FD_89957 | JGI IMG/M metagenome (GOLD analysis project Ga0123333, IMG submission 89957) | Anaerobic biogas reactor microbial communites from Washington, USA - Biogas_R2_B C12 SIP DNA | ecosystem: Engineered > Bioreactor > Anaerobic > Unclassified | place: Washington, USA...
GCCTGCTCGTAGTTGCCCAGTTCCGCATACAGCCCGCCCAGGGTGCGCAGCGTTTCGGCATACGCCACCGGCTGGAGCGCCCGGTCCATGTAGACCAGCGCTTCGTGGTGGCGCGCGATGGCTGCCTCCACGTCGCCGCAGTCTTCCTGCGTTTCGGCCAGCAGTTGGAGCGTCTGCACCAGCCGGGCGTTGGCTTGCTGGGGCTGGGCTTTCTCGGCTTCCAGGGCTTTCCTCAGCGGCTCGATGGCTTCCTCGAAACGCCCCGCCTCGCGCAGCGTCCGGCCCAGCGCGCGCCAGGTCTCGGCGGCGGCGACGGTGCGCGGCGTGTGGTGGTTGAGCGCCTCGCGGTACGACAGCTCGGCGTCGTGATAATGGCCCTGGCTGCGGTGCGCCTCGGCGATGGCGTGGTGCGTCAGCGCGATTTCCACCGGCGACTGGTCCGGCTGTTCCGCGGACAGCTCCAGGGCTTCGGTCCAGACGGCGCGCGCTTCGTCGTAGCGCTCCGCCTGCGCATAAGCGCGGCCCAGGTTGCGCAGGGTGTTCGCCCGGTCGTGGGCCATCAGTTGAGCTGGCTGGTGTTCCAGCGCGGCCTGGTAATGCTGGACGGCGGCCATCACCCGCCCGGCATCGCGGTGGACGTTCGCTAGTTCGCACAGTACCTGACCTAGCTGCTGGGCATCGCCCCATTTTTCGGTCTCTTCGCGGGTCTGCTCATAGACCTGCACGGCGTTCGCGTCGCCCAGGGAGGCCAGCGCCCGCGCCAGGCGGTGCAGCGTGGCACGCGTCTGGTGGGGCGCCTCGGCGCGTTCCAGCACGTTGAGCGCGCGCCGGTAAACGCGGGCCGCTTCGGGAAGCTGGCCCTGCGCCTCGTGCGTCTGGCCGAGCGAGCACAGCACGTCGGCGGTGTGCACCGGGCTGACGCCTTCCACGTCGCGCAGCACGACCAGCGCCTCCTCGTAGACGCCGATCGCCTCCGCGTAGCGGTTCAGCCCGCCCAGCGTATGAGCCAGCGTCGTCAGGATGCGCGCTGCGATGTCCGGCTGGTCTTCGCGGCTGACCAGGGGCAGCGCCGCCCGCAAGCTCTCGACGGCGTCTGCCGGTTGGCCCTCCTCGAGCAGGATCGCGGCGATTGTCTCCTGGATCAGGCCCTGCGTGGTCTCGTCTGGCTCATGCTCGACCGCTGCGCGCAGGTGGCGCAGCGCCATCTCCGCATCGCCGATGGCGTGGTAGCCCTCGCCGGTCAGGCGGTGCGCCCGCGCATAGGTCGCCGGCTCGGCGTCGCGCACGGCGTCGCTCAGCAGCGGCTCCAGCGTGATGATCGCTTCCTCGGCGCGGTCCAGCGCCATATAGGCCTCGCCGAGATCGCGGCTGGCGGCCCACGCGGCCAGCGTCTCTGGGAAGACCTCGCTGGCCAGCGCGAGGTTGTGCTCGGCCAGGTCCAGCGCCAGCGCGGGGCGATTGTCCGCCAGCAGCGAGCGCGCCGCCAGCCCCAGCACCAGCGTCCGGATCGCCGGGCGCGGGTCCCCCACCGCCTCCGGGGCGCGGAAGGTGAGCGCCTGGGCCCATTCGGCAATCGAGAACTGGGCGCGGATCGGGCGGTCCATCGCCTGCTGGGTGCGGGCGCGAATGGCCTGGGCGTACCCGTAAAGGCGCAGGTCGGGATTGACCGTCGCCGCGAGCTGGTCGACGAGTTCCTGCGCCACGTCGAGCGCGGCGGACAGGCGTTCCTGCTCCACCAGGGCGCGGTGCAGCGCCAGTTGGGCGATGAAATGCGCCGCCGGCTCGGCGACGGGGTTGAAATGGCCGAGCGCCAGCCGGTAATTGGCCACGGCGCGATCCAGGCTGCCGGTCAGGCGATAGGCGTCGGCCACATGGTACAGCGCCATCGCGATCCGGTTCTCGTCGCGCTCGGTGACGCCCTGCGCGTATTCGACCTCGTTGGTGAACGCTTCGAGTGCGCCGTCCGCGTCTCCCTGGCGCAGCAGGGCGCGCCCAATGGTCCGGTAGGCGTCGGCGGTGTCGGCGGGCGCGTCGACCTGTTTCAGGTGACCCACCGCCTCGCGCGCGATCTCGACCGCGCCGGCGTCGTCTCCGGACAGGCTGACGACCCCCGCCAGCAGGCGCAGCGTCTGGCCCAGCCGCAGCGGGTCGGGCGCGGGATCCTCGCGCTGGAGGGCGAGCGCCGCCTCGAGCATGTCGCGGGCGGCGGCGGTCTGGCCATCGCTGGCGAGCGCCGCGCCATAGCCGCGCAGAATCCGCGCGCGGATCGCGCCATCCTCCGCGCCGCAGTCCAGCGCCGCCTTATAGCCTTCGAGAGCCTGGGCTGTGTCGCCGCGCTGCAGGTGAATCTGGGCGCGCAGCAGGATCGACTCGACATCGTCCTGCCCGGCGATGGCCTCCAGCGCGCGGGCGTGCTGCCGCGCCAGCAGGTAAAGCTCGGCGCGGGCGTAGGGCGTGGCTTCCGGCGCCTGCTCCATCTCGGCGACGGCGGCGGAATAGCGCCCCTGGGCCTTGAGGATCAGCGCGCGTTCCAGGTGCGCGCTGGGCGCGTCGTCGAGCACTTCCAGGGCATCGGTCAGGCGGCCCATATGGCGGTACACGCGCGCCAGCCCGCGCCGGACGACGCTCAGCGACTCCGCCGCGCCCAACTTGTAGAGCAGCTCGGCGGCGGTGATCAGCGCTTCGGCGGCCTGGGCCGACCGCCCGTTGGCGTCGTGCAGGCGGGCCAGCGCGACCAGCGTCTCGGCGACGGCGTGCGGGCTGTCGGTCGCCTGGCGGATCTCCAGCGCCCGCTTGAGCGCTTCTTCGGCGGCGTAGGCCGCGCCGCGGTCGGTCAGCTCCAGCCCGGTACTCGTCAGCGAGGCGGATTCGGTGCGCGGGCCGTTGATCTCCGGCAGGGTCGCCTGCGGATCGCCGTGCAGAGCGTCGGGCTGGTACTCGCGCAGGTAGCCGCGCAGCGCGTCGAACAGCGGGTTCGGCCCGCGATCCGCGACCGACTGGTGCACGTGCAGCAGGGCCGGCTCGGCGCGGTACAGCGCCAGCGGATCCTGGAGATGGGCGCGGGCGAACTGCAGCGCCCAGATGCGCACCCGCTTGTCGAGCGCGGGCTTCTTTTCGCTGGCGAGGGCGCGCGCGTGGGCGACCGGGTGCATGGTATACAACTGCGGATCGCGGTGATCGCGGCGGATGAACCCGTATTCGGCCAGGGCGATCAATCCCCGGCGGGTCGCCAGCGGCGCGCCGAAATGAGCCGCGGCGTGCAGCCCGTCGAACGGGGCACCGCTGGCCGGAAAGCTGCCGAATGCCTCGAACAGCACCTGGTAATCGCGCGGCAGGGCCGCCACGGACACGCCCAGCGCCCGGTTCAGGCTGGCCACCGTGGGATTCTCCGGCTCGGCATCGACATCCGGCTCATCGGTCGCGGCTTCCGGCTCGGCGCTCTCGGTTTCGGGCGGTGGGACCGCGCTGCGGTCGTCCTCCGCGGCCAGCGCCTCTTCCAGCTCGGCCAGCGAGAGGCCGTCGCGGGACATAAGCCGCCCGGCCAGCATCAAGGCGTAGGGGAGCTTGCCCAGCGCCAGCGCGATCCGCCCCAGATCGCCGCGCAGCCGGCGCGGGTCTTCGATCGCAGCGTGGAAGGCCAGCGCGTCGATCGCGGCGTCGTCGTCCAGAGCGCGCAAGGTGACCGTGTCCGGCGGGTCGTCGGGGATCGGCTCGTCCGGGTCGGGCACTTCGGGCGGCGTCTCGACTGCCAGCAGGACGTGTTCCGTCAGGAGAGCCAGCACCTCTCGCACGGGATCGCCGGGCGCGGTGTTGTCCACAATCAGCAGGGTGTTCTCGTCCAGCCGTTCGGACAGGCGGGCGCGGCGCGTGCCAGGATCGTCGACTGCCAGCAAGTGAGGCATGTCCAGCGCCAGCGCCAGCGTCTGCTCCAGGCGGGCGGGCTGGTCGAACCACCAGATGCGGCGAAACCGCACGCGGGTGCGCTCGTGCAGCGCGATGGCCGCCAGCAGCGTCGTCTTGCCAACGCCCGGCTGGCCGCGCACGATCATCGGATGGCCCGACAGCAGCGGGCGCAGGACGCGCTCCATCTCGACCTTGCGCCCAGCCAGGAGCGCCGGGCGGGGCGGGGGCGCCAACGCGGCGCGCGCCGCCTCGATGACCTGCGGCGACGGGCGTGGGTACCAGCGCGGCGGCAGCGGGGCGATCGGTCCTTCGGGCTGGGGCTCGGGCGCATCCAGGCGGAACGGCTGGAGGTCGAGGCGCGCGGCGTCCTGCTCGATCGGTACGGCCAGCAGTTGCTCGGTCAGCCGCAGAAATTCCTCGGCGCGGAAGCCCGGCAGCGCCGGGGAAAACGCGGGCAGACGTGTTACGTGTGTTTGATCGGTCATAGCCCCGGATTGTAGTAGCTGGCGGGGGGTTCCGCAACTGATTGGGCGCGCTGCCGGGCGTGGCCTGGAAATCGAGATCGGGCCCGCCCACGATACCAGCATACACGCTCAGCTTGAGGCGCGGGTAGTCACCATGAACACAGCCCGTTGGTGAGGCAAGACAGGTCTGCGCGACGGTCTCGTGAATCTTCGCTGTAAAAACTCATTAAAGTCGTTTTACAATCTGGCGCATGGTGGCCCCGGACGCGGTATACTTGGGGGATACAGACGACAAGAGGCCTCTCTCTTAAGGAGCACGACTCACATGGACGTTTTGTGTATTGGCGAAGCGCTCATCGACTTCGTCTCGCGCGAGCGTGGCGCGACACTCGTCACGGCCACGGAGTACAGTGCGGCGACCGGCGGCGCGCCGGCCAACGTGGCCGCCGGGCTGAGCAAGCTCAAACGCCACGCCCGCATGATCGCGACCGTCGGCAATGACGCATTTGGCCGCAAGATCGTGCACGATCTGGAGGCGGTTGGCGTGGACTGCGCGCTGCGGATCGATCCCGACCATTTCACCACGCTGGCGTTCGTCAAGCAGGGGGCGGGCGGCGACCGCGATTTTGAGTTCAGCTCCGGCGCGCACGATTACCTGCTGCCCGACCAGATCACCGAGGGGGACGTGCGCCAGGCGCAGGTGCTGCACTATGGCTCGATCAGCTTGCGCGCGCCCCAGTCGCGCGAGGCGACGCTCAAGGCGATCCGGCTGGCGAAAGACGCGGGCGTGATCTGCTCGTGCGATCCGAACTGGCGGGCCGATCTGTGGCCGGATCACAAGCAGGGCCGCGACGCCATGCTCGAGGCGATCGCCTACGCCGACATCCTCAAGATCAGCGATGCCGACCTGGAATTCCTGGCGCCCGATCACAGCGGCGATTACGCCACCGAGCTGGCCGCGATCGGGTTCAGCGGGCGGCTGGCGGCGGTCACATTGGGCGCGGATGGCACGTGGTACAAAGCGGGCGCGCGCATCGGGCAGGTGCCTTCGCCGCACGTGGTCGTCGTCGAGACGACCGGCTCCGGCGACGCGTTCACGGCCTGCCTGCTGGACAGCCTGATCCCGCGCCGGTTCGATCTGGACAGCATAAGCGATGACGAGCTACGCGGAATCATGCGGCGCGCGTGCGCGGCGGGCGCGCTCACCGCGACCGGCTACGGGGCGATCCCGTCGCTGCCGGATGCCAAAGAGATCGACGCGCTGCTGCGCATGATGGGGAACAACGTCCAACCCGTTGGCTAGCCGGTCTGGCCTGCCTCATCACGATGGTGTTTGCTTGCGATCGGCCCCACCCGTGATGCCAGAACTGGCCGGGCGGGGCCGGTTGTTGTCACCCGATCACTGCTGCCTCTCAGCGATCGGCGGTCGCGGATTCGCCCGCCCTCGCCGCCGCCTGGGCGCGCTGGCAGTGGAGCCGGAAGGCGACCGCCGACAGCATGACGCCCAAGACCATCAAGCCCGCACCCGCCGCGAACGCCGTCTGGATGCCCTCCACGATGGCCCAGGGCGGCGCATCGGTCACGTCGACACTGGCAGGCAGCTTCGCGACGGACAGCACCCGGCTGGCGAAGATAGCGCCCATGAGCGGGATGCCGGTCACCTGGCCCAGGGTGCGCGACAGGGCGAGCAGTCCCGACGCGACGCCCAGCCGCTCGCGCGGGGCCGCGCCCATGATCGCGCTGTTGTTGGGCGACTGGAACAAGCCCGCACCCAGGCCCAGCGGCAGCAGCCGCGCGATGTAGCCCAGCGTCGAGGTGCCTGCGTCCAGCGTGGAGACCGACAGACACGCACCCACCAGCACGATCAGCCCGGCCAGCGAGATCCCGCGCGAGCCATACCGGTCCGAGAGAGCGCCCGCGACCGGCGCGGTGAGGCCCAGCGCCGCCGGGACGACCGTCAGGAACAGGCCGACGCGCCGGGGCTCGAATCCCTTGACCAGCTCGAGATAGAACGGCAGCACGAACATTCCCGCGATGATCATGAAGACCATCAGGCCGGTGAGCAGGCTGATGCTGAAGACCGGGTCGCGGAACAGCCGCAGGTCCACCATGGGTTGCTCACGGCGCGACTCGACGGCCAGGAAGACGATCAGCCCTGCGAAAGCCCCGCTCAACAGCGCCAGGATGGCCGGATCGTCCCAGCCGGTTCTCGGGCCGAAGGTCAGGCCAAGGGCCAGCGCCACCAGCGTGACGAACATGATCGCGGCGCCAATGATGTCGAACTGTTGGCCGCCGGGCGGGCGCCAGTCCGGCACGAAGCGGCGCACCATGGCCAGCCCGATCGCCCCCACCGGCAGGTTCACCAGGAAGATCGAGCGCCAGCCCACCCCGCCGATCAACACCCCGCCGATGGTCGGCCCCAGGCTGATGCCCAGCGAGACGATGGTCCCGCTGATGCCCAGCGCCCGCCCGCGCTCGGACCGGGGGAACGCCTCGGTGATGATGGCGATACCCAGCGCCTGCATCATGGCCGCGCCCGCGCCCTGCAGCGCCCGGAATGCGATCAGAAAGCCGACCGATGGCGCCAGCCCGCACAGCAGCGACGCGGATGTGAACAGCACCATGCCGGTCATGTAGATTTTCTTCTTGCCGATCATGTCGCCCAGCCGGCCTACGCCCAACATCATCGAGGTGACGACCAGCAGGTAGCTGACGACCACCCACTGGACGGTGGCAAAACTGGTGTCCAACTCGTCTTCGAGTGTGGGCAGGGCGACATTCACGATGCTGCCATCGATCGTGGAGAGGAAGATCCCCATTCCAATGCTGAGCAGCACCCACCACTTGCGCGAGGTGTCTATCGAGGGTTGCATGATGCTGTGTGCCGATCCAGGTTGTGTGCACATGTTCCAGAAAAAGGGCTAGCCAAGTATACCGTATCTCTATACAATCATGGCCCATCGATACCGGAAAGGTATGTATCGGATGAAAATTCACTACACGCTGGACGAGAGCGCGGCGCGCCTGCCGCTCGCCATTCGCAGCACCGAGGGCGTCTGGGATCACGTCGCCGCGCTGCGCACAGCGCCGGGCGTTCACCTGGTAGAGCTGACGACTCAGCACGTGCTCAACACAGGGGCCGTGCTCGTCGACGAGCTGGCGCACTACTTCGAGGAGGGCGCGCCTAGCGAGGCCGATCCCTACCAACTCAAGACCTGCTATGCCAACCGCGCCGTGCTCGAGGACCTGCTGCGCGATCTCAGCGAGGCGCCGCTGGCGACGCTCGACGAGGTTGAAGCCCTGTTTCCACCCTCCGTCGAGCACGAGCTGAGCGTGCTACTGGCTCTGACCGTCGTCGGCGTTCCCGCCTTCGGGTACGTCCGCACCTACAACGACTCCGAAGGCGAGGAATATCACGGCATCGTCGTCAATCTGGCCCAGGCCCGGCCTCACCTGGAAGAGGCGCTGGGGCAGTTCTCGCTGAGCTTGCTGATCGATACGATTCGCTATGGGCTGTTCAACCACGAGGTCTTCCAACTGGCGTACGCCAGCTTCTGCGAGGCCATCGGACGCACGCCCGATCGGCTCTCCGACCGGCTGAAGAACAACCTCATGAGCCGGGGCATCGCGTGGTATGTGGGGTATCGCCACGATCTGGCGTTTTATGACGACGCGCAGAGCGCGCCGGAAACCGGCCTGGAAGCGCAGGTCCACCAGTGGAACGCGCTGGTCGCCGGCGTGGGGAAGAAGAAGTTCGCCGACTGGCTGGTGGACGATCTCAGCCACGCCGCCGGGGAATCGAGCCAGGCGAGCGAGCAGTGCATCGATGTGGTCGGCTACCACGTCGCCCGGATGCTGGTCGACCATTATGGCGAGAGCAGCCTGCGCGAGTCCGTGGCCCAGGGGCCGGACACGTTTCTGTCGCTATACAACGCCCTGGGCGAGTACCAGCTTGACGGGACCGTGCGCGCCTGACCGGGACGCCGGACCTGTACCAGCCGGTCAATGATCTCCCTGAATAGACCGATTCGCGGCATGCCTTCCGGGCCCGCCCGCGCCAGAGCCCGTGGGTCCTGGGAGCGCAAAAAAGGACGGGCTGCCGGTTGCAGCGCCGTCCTCTGGCTTTGATGCCCTGTAGCGCGTCCGGTCGCCCGCGCCGTCTACCGGGTGACGATCCTGATTTCGCCCGTGTTCGTCTCGACGTCGAGCGTGGGGCGATCTCCCTCCGGGCCCAACGTGCCGATCCATTCATCGCTGACGTCGTCACGCGGGCTGTTGGTCCGCTCGACCCGGTCGAACAGGTCCGAGACAGTGACGTCGCCCACATCGGTGCGGGCCGACAGCACTACTGCAGCATCGCGCGGCAGGCTCACCGTGATCTCGCCGACATTGGTCACGATCCGGCTGGGGCGCTGATCGCCGGCACCGGTCAGGCTGCCGTCGAAGGTGATGTCACCGGTGTTCGTTTCCAGGTGGAGCGTATCCGCCCGCACATCTTCGACCGTGATGTCGCTGACGTTCGTCGAGATATCCAGCACCACGTGCTCCGGCACGGTGATGGTGAGCCGGAGCTGGCTGCCGATCGACAGGACTTCCGAGAGTTCGTCGATCTTGTCCACGTTCTCGGCCACGACGCGGATCGTGCTGTCCTCCGGCTGGGTGATCGACAACTGCAGGTCGTCCAGCCTGCGCTCGGCGCTGCTCTGGCTCAGCCCGTAGACCTTCTTGGTGTAGGTGACTTCGACCTGATCGCTCGCTCCCTGCCGGATGGTGATGTCGCCCACCGGGTTATCGACGATCAGAGTGACCGGCTCGCCTTCCGGCACGTCAAACGTCTGCGTGGCGGTCACGGTGGCGGATTCCATAATCGAGCTCAACGTGGCCGCGCCGACTGCCACCGCGGCGATCGGCAGGACGCAGCAGAGACAACATAGACCCAGACAGCCCACGACCAGGACGAACGGCCAGCGCCGGCGCCGGCGCGGTCCCTGGTAGTCGTCCATAGGGACGCCGTAAATCGGCTCGTCGTCCAGGCCACGCTTGGGCTTTTCTTCTTCGTACGGTTCGTCCTGCATAGGGTAGGTGTCTCCTGAGAGCAGCAAAAACGCGCTGAGAATATATACGTCCGGCGCGCCGCAAAGTTCCGGCTCACTCCGCCGGAGGGGCTTCCTGGGCCAGCGCAGCCGTGCAGGCGGCGCAGTAGCCGATGAAGCAGGAATGGGCCGACAGCACTGTGACACCCAGCGAGGCAGTCACCTCGCGGCGGAACGCGTCCACGATGTCCGACTCGACCGGCACGATGGCGCCGCAGCGCTTGCAGGTCAGCGTGTAGTGCTGCTGCTGCGAGCGGAAGCGGTACTCCTCGCGGACCTGGTCCTCGCCGACGATGCGCCCTTCGACCAGGTTGAGCTCCTTGAACAGCGCCAGCGTCCGGTAGACCGTCGCCAGGCTGAGATTGGCCCCGCGCAGGTTTGCCAGCTCGTGCAGCGCTTCCGCGTCCAGGAAGCCGCCCTGGTGGCGCAGGACGTTCAGCAGCGCCAGCCGGTGGCTGGTCAGCCGGTGGCCCGCGTCCTGAAACGCCTGGTGGATGGCCTTATCGTCGAAGAGGGGGAGCAGCCAGCTATCCACAGCATATTCTCCCTAGCGTGTTGTGTCTCATAGGGCAGATTATGACATATTCATCCGGCGCGCGAAAAAACACCCTATCGGACGCCCAAAAATGTATCGAATTATATAAAACTTACTGAGATTTTTGTAGATTTTTGCGTTGTCAAGCCCTGGCGAGGCCGTTACAATCTTGGGTAGTTACTTCACACACCTCACAGGAGAGAGCTATGATTCGGTCGAATGGATTCCGTCTGTTGCTGGTTGGAGCGCTGCTCCTCACGTTCGTGGTCGGTCTGAGCTCGGTTCAGGCGCAGGACGGCGCCGAGCCGCGCACGATCACCGATGCGGTTGGCCGGCAGGTAACGCTCGACGCGCCGCCGCAGCGCGTGGTGGGCATGAGCGCCTCGATCACCGAAATGCTGTACGCGATCGGCGTGACGCCCGTCGGCGCCACCGAAGGGATCGAATACCCGCCCGCGGCAGCCGAACTGCCGACTTTCGGCATCGGGTACCAGCCCAACCTCGAAGCGCTGGCCGCGCTGGAGCCTGACCTGATTGTTGCCAATGCGCAGCTCAACATGGAATTCATGGATCAGCTCGAAGCTATCGCCCCGACCATCGCCGTGATGACCCTGACCGCCAGCGACATTCCCGGCAACGTGCGCCTGCTCGGCCAGGCGACGTGGCAAGATACCAGCGCAGAGTATCTGGCGCAGTCCTTCGAGCACTACCTGACTCTGGCCGACACGGTCGGCGCGCAGATGGAGGGACCCAGCGTGGTGTTCATCGTCGGCACGCTGAGCCAGCCCAACTTCGGCAAGTCGGAAACCTATCTGGGCGACATGCTCAAACGCCTGGGCGCGACCAACATCGCCGATGGCGGTGAGGACGCCGGCCCGTTCCCCGGCTACACGCAGTTGAGCGTGGAAGCTGTACTGGACGCTGATCCGGACATGATCTTCACCATCACGCGTGGCGCGCCGGGCGCGACTCCTATCCCCGAGGAGATGGCCGCGGACCCGGTCTGGTCGGCGTTGGCGGCGGTCGAGAACGGCCAGGTGTACGAGCTGGACAACCGCGTCTTCCTCGAATCGCCCGGCCCGCGCTTCACCA
>Ga0123333_10005733_pt1 | contig 11086 bp, 10 predicted proteins | sample BioC12SIPDNA_3_FD_89957 | JGI IMG/M metagenome (GOLD analysis project Ga0123333, IMG submission 89957) | Anaerobic biogas reactor microbial communites from Washington, USA - Biogas_R2_B C12 SIP DNA | ecosystem: Engineered > Bioreactor > Anaerobic > Unclassified | place: Washington, USA...
CCACCCCGAGGGGCTGGTGGCGGCGGCGGTGGCCGCGGCGCGGCGCCTGGCCGCCGGCGAGCTCGCGGCGCCGCGCCCCGAGCCCGGCTGGCGCCGGCAGCTGCTCGAGCGCACCCCGGCGCGCGCCCTGGCGTTCGACCAGGCCGCCAAGCAGGTGGCCAAGCGCACGCACGGCAACTACCCGGCGGCCGAGCGCATCCTCGAGGTCGTGAAGGTGTGGGCCACGCAGGGGCGCCGCGCCGGGCTCGAGGCCAGCGCCCAGCGCTTCGCGGAGCTCTCGTTCACGCCTCAGGCGCGGGCGCTCGTCCACCTGTTCTTCCTGCAGACGGCGGCGAAGAAGAACCCCTGGAAGGGGGCCGCGCGGCCGGTGAGGGCCGTGGGCGTGGTGGGCGCGGGCCTGATGGGCTCGGGCATCGCCGAGGTGAGCGCGGCCAACGGCCTCGACGTCTACCTCAAGGACCGCGACCTGGAGCTGGCGCTGAAGGGCAAGCACGCCGTGTGGCGCGGGCTCGGGCGGCGCGTGGGCAGGGGCCTCACGGCCTTCGAGCGCGACCGCGTGGTCGAGCGCGTGCGCCCCATCGACGGCTACGAGCCGCTGGGGCTCGCCGACGTGACCATCGAGGCGGTGCTGGAGCTGCCCGACCTCAAGCGCGAGATGGTGGCGCAGGTCGAGGCCGTGACGCACGACGGGCACCTGTTCGCCTCGAACACCTCGGCCATCCCGATCGCCGAGATCGCCGCGGGGGCGCGGCGCCCCGAGGCGGTGGTGGGGATGCATTACTTCTCGCCGGTGCCGAAGATGCCGCTCCTCGAGGTCGTCGCCACGCCGGCGAGCGCCGAGTGGGCGCTGGGCACGGCCTACGAGCTGGGCCTGAAGCAGGGCAAGACCGTGATCGTCGTGAACGACGGCCCGGGCTTCTACACCACCCGCGCGCTGGGCGTGTACGTGGGCGAGGCGCTCCGCGCGCTGCGCGAGGGCGCCGACCCGCTCGAACTGGAGCGCGCGGTGGTGGCCTACGGCTTCCCGCTGGGGCCGCTGGCGATGACCGACGACGTGGGGCTAGACGTGGGCGCCAAGATCCAGGAGGTGATGGCCGACGCCGTGCGGGCGCGCGGGCTGGAGCCCGACCCCGCCAGCGCGCAGCTGGTGGCGGGCGGCTACCTGGGGCGCAAGGCGGGCAAGGGCTTCTACCGCTACGAGAAGGGCAAGCGCAAGCAGGAGATCGACCCCGAGGCGTTGCGGCTCGCCGGCTTCCCGGCTAGCCCCAGCGCGGGCGCGGAGCGCGGGCCAGCGCTCGCGGAGCGGCTCGCGCTCACGATCGTGCGCGAGGCGCTGCTCTGCCTCGAGGAGGGCGTACTGCGCGACCCCGCCAGCGGCGACCTGGGCGCGGTGTTCGGCTTCGGCTTCCCGCCGTTCCGCGGCGGGCCCTTCTTCATGGTCGACCAGCTGGGCGCTAAGGCCGTGCTGGAGCGCTTCCGCGCCCTCGAGGAGCGCCACGGCGCGCGCTTCGCGCCGCCCGAGAGCCTCGTGCGCATGGCCGAGAGCGGGTCGACGTTCTACCCCCGGGAGGCGCAGGCCACCGCGTGACGCGCCTGGTGCTGGTGGTGGCGCACCCCGACGCGGGGAGCTTCGGGCATGCGCTGGCCGCCGCGACGGAGGCGGCCGCCACGGCCGCCGGCGCGACGGTGCGGCGCCACGACCTCTACGCCGACGGCTTCGACCCGCGCATGCCGGCCAGCGAGGTGGGCACCACCACGTTCGCCGACGCGCTCACGGCGCGCTACGCCGCCGAGGTGCTGGCCGCCGACGCGCTGGTGGTGGTGCACCCGGTGTGGTTCTTCCAGGTGCCGGCGGCGCTCAAGGGGTGGGTCGACCGGGTGCTGCGCGAGGGGGTGGTGTACCGCCTCGGTGGCGGCGGCGCGGTCGAGGGCCTGCTGGCGGCGCGCGCCGCGCTGGTGCTCAACACCGCCAACAGCCCCCTCGAGGTGGAGGAGGGCCTGGGCGACCCGCTCGACGTCTTCTGGCGCCGCGTGGTGTTCGGCTACGGCGGGGTGCGCGACGTGAGGCGGCTGCGCTTCGCCAAGGTGGCGGACAGCACGCCGGCGGCGCGCGCGGCGTGGCTGGAGGAGGCGCGCGGGGCGGTGACGGCGCTGGTGTCCGACCTGCGGCACGGTGGCTAGGTCCTACCGTTTGGGTAGGATCCCGACATCCGCACCTGCACGGCGCGTGATATACCCCTGCTAGCCATGACGCAGGACGCCATCGTCAGTTTCATCCTCGAGCGCTTCGCCGACGTGAAGACGGCGTCGGTCTACGGGGACGTCTTCTTCTTCTACAACCCGGCGTCCGAGGGGCCCAACGAGATCTACTTCGCGACCCTCAAGGTGAGCGACAACGACTTCGACCAGGCCTCGGGCCTCAACCGCATGGGGGCGTTCCGGCTCAACATGGGGGTGCGCCGCAGCACCTTCGTGCGCCTGTTCGGCAGCATGCAGGAGGTGGCGCGTGCCAACGAGGAGAACGCCTACGACTACAGCGCCGTGAACGAGCTGCTGCCGCACCCGCTCTACGCCGGGGCGGCGTGGGTGTGCATCCTCAACCCGAGCCGGGCGACGTTCGACGAGCGCGTGGCGCCGCTCCTCGACGAGGCGTACGACCGGGCGGTGTGGCAGTACCGGAACCGGCGCTGAACGCACGCGTCAGGCGCCGCCCGTCGTTCGCGGCGCACAGGGCCGCTCCGTCGGCCTCGCGAAGGCGTGTGGCGCTCGCGCGCCTCAGGGCTCTTCGCGCTTCACGGCGGCGATGCGCGCCACCCCGACCTCGATGCAGCCCACCATGAAGTCGTTCAGGCTCACGTCCAGCGCGGCGGCCGTGATGGTGGCGCTGCGGTGCAGCTCGGGCGGCAGGCGCAGCAGCAGCCTGCCGGAGAACGGCTTGGCCGGCTCCACGCCGCGCGTGGCGCAGTCGAGCAGGTAGGCGTCGACGGCCGCGTGGAACTCCTGCTTCAGCTGGGCCACGCCGGTGGCCTCGAAGCGGATCTCGTCGGCCAGGTCGATGACCTCGCCGCGTAGCAGGCCCGCCTCGTCGTCGTAGACGACCTTGGCCGTGTAGCCCTTGTGGCGCATGGTGCCGGGGCGGGCGCTGGGCCTGGCAGCCGGGCGGCTGGCGCGGGGGCGCGACGCGGCGCTGCCGGCGCGCGCTGGCGGCGTGGCCGGCTCGGTGGCCGTCGCCTGCTCGGTGCGCGTCGCGGGCTCGGTACCGGCGTCCGGCTGGGCGCGCTTCGGCTTCGAGGTGGTGCGGGACCGCATGCTGCTCCCTCCCTTGGCGGTGCTGCGGCGCGTCGGGCTGCGTGGTGCGCATCGCGCAGCCCGGCGCTCGGCGGCGTCGCTGGCGGCTCGTGAGGCCGCGCTGGGCCACGCGGTGCGCGGCGTAGCCGAGCTCCCTGCGTGTTCCGGCGCGTTCCGATCCGTTGGCGACGCGTTCCGACGACGTCGTGCAGGATGATACCAGAAGATAGTACCCGTTCCGTGAGAGCCGATCCCCTGGGGCGGCGCGGTCGGCGCCAGGCGTCCGGTGGGGGGCGCGACAGGGGCGGGCCGCCTTCGAGCGGCTGCACGCTTATGGTACTGGAAGATGGTATCGCTTGCCGGCCTCGGGCCGGGAGCGCCTACCACACGGCCCGCGCCCGCCATCGGTCGAAGCCGGACGCCCTGGCGTCGGGTCTCGGAGCCTAGGTCCCGGCCTGCGTACCGTCCCTACGGCGCGTCCCTAGGTCCCGGCCGCGCGTCGTCGGGCCACGCGCGAGCGGTGGGCCCTGGCCCAGCGGCCGCGCTACCCGAAGCGCGTTCCTTGTTACCCTCCGGGGAACCGCACAGGGCTGCACCGCACAGGGGCGATCCCGAAGGATGGCAGCACCGCGCGCGGCTCGGCCCACCGAGGAGGTATCGGACATGTCAACCACCGTGTGCCTCGCCGGCGCCACCGGCTGGGCCGGTTCCGAGCTCGCTCGCGGGCTCGCGGGGGTCGACGACCTTCGGCTCGTCTCGGCCGTGTCCCGAACCCACGCCGGTCGCGACCTCGGCGACGTCATCGGCGCCCCGGGGCTCGACGTCCCCGTCTACGCCACCGCCGAGGAGGCGCTGCTGCACGGCTGCGACGTGTTCTTCGACTACACCCAGCCCACCGTGGCGCGGCGCCACGTGCTGGCGGCGCTCAGGAGCGGCGCCCACGTGGTCGTCGGCACCTCAGGCATCACCGACGCCGAGTTCGACGAGATCGACGCCGTGGCGCGCGAGCACGGCCGCGGGGTGCTGGCCTGCGGCAACTTCGCGCTCACGGTGGTGCTGCTGCAGCGCTTCGCCGAGGCGGCGGCGCGCCTGGTGCCGCAGTGGGAGATCTTCGACTACGCCCACGCCGACAAGGCCGACGCCCCGAGCGGCACCGCCCGCGAGCTCGCCGCGCGGCTGGCGCGGGTGCGGCGCCCGGAGCCGGCCGTGCCCATCGAGCAGACCGTCGGCCCGCCCGAGGCGCGCGGCGCCACCATGAGCGGCTCGCAGGTCCACTCGGTGCGCCTGCCGGGCTACGTGATCGGTGCCGAGGTCGTGTTCGGGCTGCCCGACCAGCGCCTGTCGCTGCGCTACGACGGCGGGAGCAGCGCGCGCCCCTACGTCGACGGGGCGCTGCTGGCGATCCGCGAGGTGGCGGGCCTGGTGGGGCTGCACCGCGGCCTCGACACCGTGCTGGACATCTAGCCGATGCGTACGCTGGACGCACGGCTCACGGCGGCGGCGCTGCCCTACCCGCAGCTGGCGGATGAGATCGGCCGCACGCTGGCCGACGCCCGCGCGGGCCGGCTGCAGGCGCTCGAGCGCGCCACCGCCCGCCTGCCGGGCGACGGCACCTTCCTGCTGATGGGCGCCGCCGACGAGCGGCTGGCGATCGCCAAGGTCGGCAGCGTGCACCCCGGCAACCCGGCCCGCGGGCTGCCGACCATCCTCGCCTCGGTGCTGGTCACCGACGCCACCACCGGGGAGCCGCGCGCGCTGGTCGACGGCGCCACCGTCACCGTCAGGCGCACGGCCGCCCTGTCGCTGCACGCCGCCCAGCGCCTGGGCGCGCGGACCGGCACCGTCTACCTGGTCGGCGCCGGCGCCCAGGCGCTCGGCCACGTCGAGGCGCTGCACGCCGGGATCGGCGTGGGGCGGCTGCTGGTGCGCTCGCGCACCCGGGGGCGCGCCGCGGCCCTCGTGGCGCACGCGCGCTCGCTAGGCATCGACGCGCGCCTGGCCGTCGAAGAAGGCGCCGCGGCCACGGACGAGCTCGCCGCGTCCGACCTGATCGTCACCACCACCGACAGCCGCGAGCCGGTGCTGCCCGCCGAGCTCGCCGAGCGCCTACGTCCCACCTCGACGATCGTCGCGGTCGGCGCCTTCCGGCCCGACATGGCGGAGGTGCCGCCGGCGGTGGTGGCGGTCTGCGACGTGGTGGTCGACTCGCTGGAGGGCGCCCGCGCCGAGGCCGGCGACCTGCTGCAGGCCGCGGCCGCCGGCGCCTGGGGGTGGGAGCGCGCCACCCCGCTGGCGGAGGTGGCCGCGGACCACCAGCGGGCCGGCCGCCCGGTGCTCTTCAAGAGCGTGGGCCACGCCCTCTGGGACCTGGCGGCGGCGCGGCTGCTCGAGCCGGGCTGAGGCGGGCGCGGGCGCGCCCGCCGCTCAGGCCCGCGCGTCCGCCAGCTCCTCGAGCTGCGTCACGTAGCCCTCCAGGACGGCGAACGCCTTCTCGATCGGCGCCGGGGTGGTCATGTCGACGCCAGCGCGGCGCAGCTGCGTGACCGGGTCCTCGGCCGAGCCGGTGCGCAGGAACCCCAGGTAGCGCTCGGCGGCGCTGGCGTCGCCGCGCTCGTAGCCCTCGCGCACGTCGCTCGCCAGGGCGGCCGCGGCCGAGATGCCGGCGGCGTACTGGAAGGTGTAGAACGGCACGAAGAGGTGGCCGAAGGTGGCCCAGGTGATGCCCGTGCGCTCGTCGGCGCGGATGGCGTCGCCGTACCCCTCCTGGAACAGGCGGCGCATGATCTCGTTGAGCCGCGACGACGTGAGGCCCTCGCCCCGCTCCACCGCCTGGTGCACCTCGAGCTCGAAGCGCACGAGGGTGGGCATGATGAAGAAGTAGCGGTGGAAGTTGCCGAACGCCTCCTCTAGGAGCGCGAGGCGCTCGTCGCCTTCGGTGAAGCGCTCCAGCAGGTAGGGGCGCAGCAGCGCCTGGTTGAAGTTGGAGGCGGTCTCGGCGACCATCATGGCGTAGCCGGCGTTGGCTAGGGGTTGCACCTGCTCGAGCAGCCGCGAGTGCATGGCGTGGCCGAGCTCGTGCGCCAGCGTCGAGACCGAGCCCAGGTCGTCCTGGTAGCTCATCATGATGTAGGGCTGGCCGCGGTAGGCGTGGGCGCAGAAGGCGCCGTCGCGCTTGCCGCGGTTCGGGTAGACGTCGACCCAGCGCTCCTCGGTGAGGCCGTGGCGCAGGATGCTCACGTACTCCTCGCCGAGCGGCTCCATGCCGGCCACGATCCACTCGACCGCCTCGCGGTAGGTGGGCCTGGGCGGCGCCTTCGACAGGGGCGCGAAGACGTCGTGCTCCTTCAGCTCCTCCACCCCCAGCAGCTTGCGGCGCGCCTCCCAGTAGCGGTGCCACACGCCCAGGTTGGCCTCGAACACGGCCAGCACGTTGGTGAGCACCTCGCGCGGCACCTCGCGCGGGGTGAGCTGCTCCTCCACGGTGCTGGGGTAGCCGCGCACGCGCGCGGTGAAGGCCGACTCCTTCACGCGCCCCAGGTAGAGCTCGGCGAGGGTGTCGGCGTGCGCGAGGAAGCCGTCGGTGTACGACACGAAGGCGCGCTCGCGCACGCCCCGGTCGGGCGAGCCGATGAGGGCGCCGTAGGTGCTGCGCGCCACCTCGCGCTCGCGGCCCTCGGCGTCGGTGACGGGCCGGAACGGCAGCTCGCCGTTGGCCAGGCTGTTGTAGGCGCGCATGGCGGTGCCGAGCGCGTCGCCGAGCTGGCCGAGCACCTGCTCGACCTCGAGCGAGCGCACGTAGGGGCGGCTGGCCTCGAGGCGCTCGAAGTAGCGCTCCAGGTAGCGCAGGCGCGGCTCGGCCTCCATGAAGGCGGCCACGCGCTCCTGACCCAGCTCGAGGAGCTCGGGGCGCATGAACGCCAGCGCGCCGTTGGCGCGGGTGGCGAGCGCCTGGAAGCGCCCCGCGCGGGCGCGCGCCGTCTGGTCGCCCTGGTCGACGGCCAGCGGCATGTTGGCGTAGATGTTCAGCTTCTGCAGGGTGGCGAGCGTCTGCCAGTAGAGGTCGAAGAAGTCGGCGAGCACCACGGCCGACTCGCCGAGGCGTCCCTGGTAGCCGACCAGGCGCTGCAGCGCGGCCTCGGTGGCCTCGAGGTCGGCGAGGTAGGCGTGCTCGTCGGGGTAGGTGGCGGCGAGGTCCCAGGTGTAGGCCGGGTCGAGCTCGGCGCGGGTGGGGAGGCTGGAGGCTGACATGGCCGATTGTATAGGCAGCGGCCGAACTAGCGGGAGCGACGGGCGGCGGACGGCGTGCGGGCGCCCGCGACGAAACGCCCGCACGCCCGAGGCCGTCAGGGGATGCCGAAGCTGTTCAGGTAGTAGGTCGCGGCGTCGCCGCCGCGGATCGTCACGGCGGCCAGCGCCTCGGCGACCGGGTCCCATCCGTACCGCATCGCCACCTGGTTCCATCCCGCGGCCAGCGACAGGTCGACGTCGATGACGTAGTCGCCGCCCGGCGGCAGGCAGCCGCCCTCGGCGGTGCGGACGTCGACGGCCTGGGTGGCGTAGACCCAGCTCAGGAACGGCTCCTCGAACAGCGCCGGCGGCTGCAGGCTCAGGTCCAGCGGCTCGGCGGTCACGAGCGACATCTCCGCCCCCGCCACCCCGAAGGCGAGGACCGTGGGCAGCGGGATCTCGCCCGTGCTCAGGAAGGTCACGCGGGCGTCGGGGACGGAGGTGACGGTGTCGCACGCCTCGCCGGTGAACTCGTCGTAGACGAAGCGGTCGCTCGGAGCGAGCAGCTGAGGGGGCAGCTCGGACCCGCGCGGGAAGCGGACGCTAGCCTTGCCGTCGAACGTCACCTCGGAGGCCTCGCCGCGGTAGACGAACGGGGTGATGGGGACGACGCTGGCCGGCGCGACGGGCAGGGCCAGCGGGTCCAGCAGCACCACGCTGGCCGCCACCGGAGCGGGGCTGGCGGGTAGCGACACCACGTCGACCTCCAGGACCATCTCCTCGAGGGTGGTGGGCCCGGAGCGGCCGCACGCGGCGAGCAGGGTCAGGAGCCAGAAGCACAGGAGAACGGGAAGCACACGCATCGTTACCCTCCGGCGGCCACGCTAAGGCGGGGACCGCTAGGGCGGCCGTCGGGCCGCCCCGACGATCTTCGGAGGCCGGCGTTGGAACGCCGTTGGAACGCGCCGCTCGGACCCTAGAGCTCGTCGTCCTCCGCCAAGCCGGTCTTGGCCTCCGGCTCGGTGGGGCCGCTGCGGGCGCCCTGAGGGCGGTCGGTGGTGCGGAGGCCCGCTTCCGCGAGCGTCTCCTTGAGCAGCATCAGGCTCTCGGCGTCGAAGCCGTGGAGCCTGAGCAGCTCCGAGTCGGAGACGTTGCTCAGCTGCTTCAGCTCCGTGTACCCGGCCTGCTCGAGCGCGCGGCGCGCCGGTTCGGGCAACCGTTCTGGGAAGCTCGCCATGTTGCCAGGATAGGGCGAGAGGCGGAGCCGGCGACCGCGCGCGACACCGCGCCGGCGCCGCCCGGCGCCGGCACCACGCGCGCGGTTCCGTGCGCCGCCGCGGCGCCGTTCGTCACGCGGCCGCGCCGCGGCGCGGCCCTAGAATCGCCGTGACCGCGGAAGGAGCGTCGCCATGGACTCCTCGCTCTCCCGCGTCTGGTGGGCGCTCGCGCTGCGCGGCCTGCTGGGCGTGCTGTTCGGCGTGGCCGCGCTCCTCTGGCCCGGCGCCACGCTCGCCGCCATCATGCTGCTGTTCGGGCTGTTCGCCATCGCCGAGGGCGTGTTCACGCTCGCGGCGCTGCTCGCGGGCGTCGGCTTCCTGCCGTGGTGGGCGCAGCTGCTCGGGGCGCTCGTGAGCCTCACGGCGGGCGTCGTCGCCATCACCTACCCGAGCCTGACCGCCGTGGCGCTGCTCTACGTGGTGGCCGCCTGGGCGCTGCTACGGGGCGTGGCCGACATCGCGGCGGCCGTGCAGTGGCGCCGCTACCTGACGAACGAGTGGCTGCTGGCGCTCGCCGGCGTGGTGTCGGTCGTCTTCGGGGTGCTGCTGTTCATGCGCCCCCAGGCGGGCGTGCTTGCTCTGCTGTGGCTGGTGGGCAGCGCCGCCCTGCTGGTGGGCGTGATGCTGCTGGTGCTGGGCTTCCGCCTGCGGCGCCTGGGCCGCGAGCTTCGCGAGCGGCGCGAGCGCACGCGCTCCTACCTGCCGGACGGCTGACCGCGGCGGGGCTCAGGGACCGCGGCCCGTGGACGCTGGCGAGGGACCGCCCCGCGGGGCCTCAGGGGCGCCGCGCCAGCCACACGGTGTGGCGCGCGCCGCGCTTGCCGTGGGCGCGCGGCCGCTCGTGGCGCACCTCGAAGCCCGCGCGCTGCAGCCGCTTGGAGAAGGTGGGGCTGTCGAACGCCGACCAGATCGCCAGCACGCCGCCCGGGGTGAGGGCGGCACGCGCCCGCTCGAGCCCGGCCGCGGAGTAGAGCTGCTCGTTCTCGTCGCGGCTGGTGCCCTCGGGGCCGTTGTCGGTGTCCAGCAGGATCAGGTCGTAGGCGGCCTGCCGCCGGCGGATCTCGTCGGCCACGTCGCCCACGAACACCCGCACGCGCGGGTCGTCGAGCGGGCGGCCCGCCAGCTCCGCCAGGTGCTCGCGGTTCCACTCCACCACCTGCGGGAGCAGCTCGGCCACCGTGACGCGCGCGCCCACGGGCAGGCGGTCCAAGGCGGCGCGCAGCGTGAAGCCCATGCCGAGGCCGCCCACCAGCGCGCTGGCGGCGGGGCGCCCGAGGGCGTTGGCGGCGAGCTCGGCCAGCGCCTCCTCGGAGCCGTGCTGGCGCGAGTTCATCAGCTCGATGGTGGGGTGGTTGGGCTCGACGATGCGCAGCGAGAACTCGGAGGGGCGGCCCGCGAGGTCGCGGCGCCACAGCTCGAGCTGCCCGCCGCCGGGGAGGGGGGTGCGGCCGACCTGCTGCCAGGGGATCACGTGCGCTCCAGACGGGTGGGGAAAAAAAGAAGAACGCGCATCCCGCGCGTTCGATGTTGCACATTATAGGCCTTTATGCGCTATCCGTCAAGACGATGCAGCGGAAGCGGCCTGGCGGGGCTCCTGACCGCTCGCCGGGGGCCGCTCGACCCCTCCGAACGAGGGAGGAGGCGCGCCGCGTTTGGCGCGCCTCCTCGATCGGTCCGTTCTCGGCCTACGCCGGCCGCCGCCTCAGCGGTGGTCGGGCCGCGGCGTGGCGTCCGTGGAGGCCGGCAGCACCGGCAGCTGCAGCGCGTACTCGGGGATGGTGCCCTCGAGCGCACCGTAGAAGGCCATCAGGTCGTCGAGCTCCTGCTCGCCGAGCTCGCGGCCGAGCTGCACGCGCGCCATGATCTGCGTGGCGTCGCGCAGGCTCCACACCGAGCCGTCGTGGAAGTACGGGTAGGTGCGGGTGATGTTGCGCAGGGAGGGCACCTTGAAGACGTAGAGGTCGGCCTCGTCGTGGGTCACGGCGAAGCGGCCCACGTCCATCGGCATGGTGGGCGAGTCGATGGCCACGAAGTCGCGGGTGGCCTCCCAGTACGCCTCGGTGACGCCGAAGCGCTGCAGCGAGTTGCCGCCGAGCGCGGCGCCGTTGTGGCAGCCGGCGCAGCCGTACTCGATGAACGTCTGCAGGCCGGCGAGCTCCTGCTCGCTGAGGGCGTCCGCATCGCCGTTCAGGTAGTCGTCGAAGCGCGACGGGGTGGTGAGGGTGCGCTCGAAGGCGCCGATGGCGTTGGCGATGTTGGTGTACACCAGCGGTTCGCTCTGGTCGGGGAACGCC
>Ga0123333_10005734_pt1 | contig 11086 bp, 10 predicted proteins | sample BioC12SIPDNA_3_FD_89957 | JGI IMG/M metagenome (GOLD analysis project Ga0123333, IMG submission 89957) | Anaerobic biogas reactor microbial communites from Washington, USA - Biogas_R2_B C12 SIP DNA | ecosystem: Engineered > Bioreactor > Anaerobic > Unclassified | place: Washington, USA...
AGTTGTGAAACAATGCCAGCAGCACATCGGGACCGTTCGTGACGTATTCGGGTTCTTTACGAATGTGCTCGTGGGTGTCGACCAGCGGGGTGGTCTGAATGTGATGTTCCAGATCGGTGGGCATCAGATCTTCTCCTAAATAGTATCACCTCTAATTGTACGCGAAATCGTGGGAAGTAACGGGTGCGCGGCGCAAAAAACACATGCAAAAGGCCGCCCGGTATCCTATAATGAGAGTGGCAATCCTGCCGGGATTGCCGCATTGCCGGTGGACGGAGACAGCGAGCACAACCATCATGGCCAGGCCGCCAGCACTATTCGAGCAGATCGTGGGCGACACCGAAGCGTTCCGGCTGATGTTGGACGGCGCCCTGAAGGATTGCGCCAGCCCGTACCTGGTCTGGCTGCCCGACGCCGGATTCCTGTCCGGCAGGGAATATCACGCGGCGCTCGGCGCGTTCTTCGGACTGCTATTCGGCCATCCACACGGCGAGCGTCTCTACCGCGCGCAAGCCGAAGCGATTGCCTACCACCTGGACGAAAGCCGCGCGGGATCCCTGGTGTTCACCTGCGAGGTGACCGGCCTCCGGACTGTCGCCGTGCCCGTCCGGGTCGCGGATACGCTGGCGGCGGTGGTGTTCTGCTGCATCACGCGCCCCACGGACCCCGACGAGCAGCGCCAGTTCAAAGCCGCGGTGGGGCAGTTGGAGAAGACGCTCGGGCTGGCGGCGGGCCAGCTCGTGCAGTACACGGCGCGCCTGCCCGACGAGGCGGATCCGGGTCTGGACAAAACGGTCGAGCGCGTCCAGCGGGTGGTCGCGGCCCTGGCCCAGTTGGGCGAGGACCGGCTGGCGCTGCAGCGGGCCCAGCAGCAGGAGCACTGGCGCATGCAGGCGATCCGCGCGCTGCAGGTGGCCAACCAGCAGCTCAACGATCTGTCGATCAGTTGGGACGCGTTCTGGCGCGCCACGGCCCGGCTGCTGGCCGATCTCGCGCCCATCATCGGGGCGGTCTGCGGGCTGGTGCTGGTGCCAGGGCGAGGCGCGCGCCGCGATATGCACATCGCGACGGCGGTGTGTGGCCTGCCGTCCGAGCAGTTCACCGGGCGCCTGTACCGCCTCGACGACGCGCTGCTGGGCGTCATCGCCCGCGCCGAGAACTTCCACATTCTGCACACGCCGAACGACGATCTGGCGCACGGGCCGGTCCGCCGCAGCATTATCGAGCAGGTGCCGGAGATCGGCGCGCAGTTGGGGCACGAGGTGCTGATCCCGATGTTCTTCGAGGACCAGCGCAACGGGCTGGTGGTCTTCTTCCTCAACAGCGAGCCCGCGCCCGCCAGCGACGTGTTGGTGATCGACTCGAGCACGGGCGACAGCATCCTGGCGCAGTCCGGCTCGCTGATCGGGGCGGCGTTCAACAACCGCCAGTTTGTGCAGCGGCGCCACCAGCAGCACAAGTTCAAGCGGGCCTGGCTGGAGACGGTGACGCACCAGTTCGTCGCGCCGTTGAGCGCCGTGCAGGGCCACGCCGAGCTGCTGACCAACCGCCTGGCGCGCTGGGAGAACAAGAACCCCAAACTGTTCGCCAACTGGCCAGAGCGCCATATCGAGCAGTTCTGGAACTCGCTGACCGCGATCGAGCGCACGGCGCAGTACGCGTCGCGGCTGGCCTACAACTTCTCCAGGGTGGTCTACCAGGACAAAGAACTTGGCGGTGAGGTGGAGCTGAGCGTGGCCGCCGACCTGACCGGCGAGCTGATCCAGATCGCGCGCGATTTTCAGGGCAGCGCGCGCGAGCACCGGATCCTGAAGGTCGAGGTGGATACCGCCAGCGTATCGCCGCTGAATGGCAAAGTGGCGATCATCACGACGGATGACCTGTTCCGGCAGGCGATCGGCAACCTGGTTGATAACGCGGTCAAGTATTCCTTCGAGAATACCGCGATCATCCTGCGGGGCAGGCTGGAGAAAGACTGGGGCGTGATCGAGGTCGTCAACGAGGGGATCCGGCTCGCCCCGGGCGAAGAAACGCGGATCTTCGAGTACGAATACCGCACCCCCGAAGCGCGCGCGACCTACGCGCCCGACACCGGCATCGGGCTGTCGGTGGCGCGGGATATCATCGTGCAGCACGGCGGGACGCTGACTGCCCGGCCATCGGTGCCGGTGCGGAAAGTGGACGATCGCCAGAGCTGGCTGACGACATTTACCATCCGGCTTCCCTTGCTAGACAGTGACGGGAGTTGAGCACATGACAGACCCAACGGCGCGCAAACGCATCTTGATGGTCGATGATCAACTGGACTACATCGAGCCGTATGCCGAAGCCCTGGAAGACGAGGACTTCGACGTGACTTTGCTCTCACAGGTCGATACCGCGCTGGACTTGCTGCGCAGCGAGACGTTCGATGTCATCATTCTGGACATGCTCATGCCGCCGAGCGAGCACGTCCATGAGGACTTCGAGGACCTGGACCTGCGCAAGTCCGGCGGGTGGGTGCTCAGCCAGATCCGCGAGGATGAACGGCTGCGCGACGTGCCCATCATTTTCATCACGGCGGTACGCGACACGCGCGTGAGGGAGTGGGTCGAAGAGACCGAACGCGCCTACACGGGCCGCGATCCCATGATCCTCACCAAGCCGGTGACGCTCACCCAGCTGATAAAGATGGTCCGGAGGGTGTCGGAATGAGCAACCAGGCATCGCCGGACCCCGGCAGCGGCGCGCACAACGCGGAAAGCGTCGCAGGGCGTGCGGGGTCGCCCCAGGCGGACCCAGGACAATCTGGCGGGCTGGGCTCAAGCCTCGACGACAGGCTGGAAGCCCTGGCGCAACAGGTGCAGATGATGCAGGATGAGCTCGAGAAAACCCGGGCCCAGTTGGACAACGTCGAGCACCGGCTGCTGCTGTCGCAGAAGCTGTCCGAGATCCAGCGGAATGCGCTGCGCCTGTCCAGCCCGTATATCGTCCACTGCCGGATCGCGCTGCTGACCCTGTTCGAATACAGCCTGGACGAGGACGAGATGGTTCGCTACGAATGCGTCCAGGCCCTGGAGCGCGTTCCAGAGCTGCCCACATTCGAGCTATCGCCGCGCCCGATCATCCTCCACCTGCGCGGCATGGCGCGGCACGACCCCAGCCCCGAGGTCAGGCTGGCGGCCAAACGGCTCCTGCTGAAATTTGGCGTCGATCTCGACGCCCGCAGGGGCGGGGACCTGAACGACGATGACGACGCCGACACGCGCGGGCCCGGCCTGGATCTCGACCGCACGCGCTAGGCGTGAAGCCGGGGCGCCAGCGCTTCCGCCCAGGCGCGAATGGCGTCCCAGTTCCGGTGATCACCTTCGGCCCACACGCCGAGCGCGATGCTGACGCGGAACATCAGCCGCTTGCGCAGCGAGGGCACCTTGCTGAGATCGAGCGCCCCGGCAAAATAGCCCTCGCTCACCGGCCTAATCAGCGCGCGCACCGGCCCCATCCATTCCGCCACCCCGGCGCGATATGTCTCGTTCTTTGCCGCCATCGTCATGCAGACCATAAACGTGGCGACGGGTCTTTGCGACAGCGCCGCCTGATGAGTCCGCATGAACTGCATGGCTTCGGGCAGCCATTGCCCATCCCGAATGGCGCTGCCGGCAACGACTGCCCGGTAAGGCGCCAGATCGGTGACGTCGCTCATCGGGCGGACATCGACCTGGAAGTCGTTCTCAGCGAGCGTCTGGCCGATCGCTTCGGCCACGCCCACCGTGGAGCCGGCCCGGCTGGCATAGGTCACAAGGATTTTGTCCGGCATGGTGATTGTCCCTCTTGTAGCGGTACATCCTCGCACATCCTAGCAGCCGCCGCCCGCGCGAGGCAGTGAAAAAACGCGCCGATCTGCGGGCCATCCGGCACTTCCCGAGCCCGCGCGGCATGTGAAAAACCCCCGGCTGTCCGGGGGCTTGAGGCTGGCTACAGGTGTTTCTTGAAGAACACGACGGTTCGCTCCATTGCGTCCTCGAAGTAGGGCGAGTCGATGTCGTGCCCGCCGCCCGCGTACTCGTAGAACTCGTAGACCTTGTTGTGTTCGACCAGCACCTGGACCAGATCGCGCGAGTAGCCGACGTTGACCACCGTGTCGTTGACCGCGTGGTGAAGCTGCAAGGGACTCTGCAAGAGGTCGATATGCTCAGTGAGCGACACCGCCTTCCAATACGGCTCAGCCGTGTTCGGCTGGCCATAGGCTTCCCGTATTTCGCGGCCCCGGCGCCGGCTGGGCGACTCCTCGCCATCGCTGGATGCCGGCGCGCGGGACGGGTCGGAGATGCGATACTTCACGAAATCGTCATAGCTGTAGACTGCGCCGGCCCAGATCACCCCGGCCTTGATGTCCGGCTCGATCAGCATCGCGCGCAGAACCAGGTTCCCGGCCATGCTGTGGCCCCACATCCCGATCCCCTGCGGATCGACGAAATCGAGCGTTTGCAGGCTCTTGAGCGCGGCGATCGCGTCGATGGTGTAGGCGGGCGAGTAGTAGGAGCCGGTCGGCTCGCCCTCGGAGTTGCCGTGCCCGCGCAGATCGATCTTGAACACGACAAACCCGTGGCTAGCCAGCGTGCCGACGTAGGCGACGTACCGTTCGGTGGTCTGGTAATACTGCGGCGGAATGTAGCCGTGATTGAACACGATGGCTTTGAAGCCGCCTTCGGGCACCTCGCCGAAGGGAACCGTGAGCAGCCCGTAAATCTTGTTGCCCTCGGACATGTAACTGGCGATGTACTGTGCGTAGCCGGGACCGTTCGCCAGCGTCTGCTCGAAGGTGATCGGGCTGCCAGTGATCTCGCGCTCGAGCAAGGCGGCGATGGTCAAGTCGTTGCCCACGTCAAACCCGCCGTCCTGCGCCGCCGCGGGCACAGCGATCGTGAGCACGCTCAGCAAGAGGGCGATCAGGACGAACCGCGCTATCAATGACCGTCTGTGTTGTCTGATTCCTACCATCGTAACCGTTTCCCTTCGTACCCTATCACGACACCGAATCTCCCAACGGGCTGCCTGCTCAAGCCGGTGCATGTCCATCCAGACCCGACGACTACAGGCACTTACTTTAAAAAAGACGATAAATATAGATTATATCCCCATGGTTCAAGACTGAGAAATCAAACCTGCGGGGGAGTTCCCATTGGCGGCAATGTTCCGGCGTGAGGCACTGTCCCGAATGACCTTTTTTAGACGATTGTTCATAGAAAAAACTTCTTTTTGCTTCGGATAGTATGTACCACTACAATCATATAATCATTCTGTAACACGAGTAAAAACGGAGCAAGGAACGACATGTATCGCCTTCTATCACGATACACATGGCCGGTGATTCTCATCGCGATCAGCTTCGGTCTGGCCGGTGTTCCGGCGGTCCACGCGCAAGGCGAGACCACCCTGATCAATATTGGCGAGAATAAGATTGGCGAGGTGACCGCGGAACAGCCGACGCCCGCTTATTTGCTCACCGTCTTCGAACCCCAGCCGATTGACATTCAGGTACTGGCCGTTAGCCAGGGATTCGCGCCGGCGCTGCGCGTGTTCGATCCGGCCGGCGCACTGGCTCAGGAAGCGACCAATACGGGCTCGGCGACGGTCGCACAGATCAAGTCGCTCGAGGTGACAGCCGGGGTGTACCGGATCGAGGTGGCGAGCGCCAACGGGCAGCTCGGCCAGTTTGTGCTCGGCATCCAGGCAGGCGAGCCGCTGCCCCCACCCACGCCGCTGGTCCTGGGGCGGTCGCTCGACGGCGGCGCGAGCAGCGAGGCGCCGCGCCAGCGTTACGTATTTACCGGGTTGGAAGCGGACGCGCTGCTGCTGTACGTGACGAGCGAGCTGCCTGACGCCGGGCCGCTCGTCAGTCTGGAAGACGCGGCGACGGAGGAAACGCTGGCAAGCGCCAGCGCCCGCGTGACCGGTGTGCGCTACCGCATCCCGGCGGGCGCGGTCGATTACCTGGTCCAAGTGAAGCACAGTGGATCGCCGGCCATCGAGACCTACACCATCTGCCTGGAGAATGCCAGCGGCACCGGCCCGCTCTGCGCGGATGGCGCGGCGGCGACCCCGGTACCCACGGCGACGCCGATAGCCCTTGTACCATCCCCGACGCCACTCCCACCGGCACAACCGCTGCCGCCGCTGCCCTCGACGGGCGCGTGCGTCGTCGCCTCGCTGACGGGCGGGGCTGTCAACGTCCGCAATGGCCCGAGCACGGACTATCCTGTGCTGTTCCAGCTATCGGGGAACGCGCTGGCAGCGGTGACCGGGCGGCTGCCAGACGGATCGTGGTACCAGGTGAACGTCAACAGCATCATCGGATGGGTCTCCGCCAGCGTGATCCGGATCGGGGGACAGTGTGGGAGTGTGCCGCCGGTGACGCTGACGCCGACCAGCGCGGCAACCTCGACGACGCCAACCGGCAGCCCAACGGCGGGAACCCCGATGACAGCTACCTGGACTCCCACGATCACCGGGACCCCGGCAGCTACCGAGACCTGGACGGCCACGCCCACGATGACGGCGACCCCTGTCGCCGTCGCGACGCTGAATTTCTCGCTGCCGGCGGTTTACGGGTCGAGCGCCCTGACGTCCGGTTTCGTGCCCGATCCGTTCTCGGTTGGCGTGACGGGCGGCGGCCCGGCAAACGTATCGTACCTGGGCGGCGGGTGTTCGGGGTATGCCTCCTCGGGGCCCAGCTTCTCGGTGAACTACACCGCTGGCGCCTTCCCGACGCTGCGGTTCTACTTTATCGGGAGCAGCGATTCCACGATGATCATCAATACGCCGGGCGGCAGTTACGTCTGTGTGGATGATTCGTTCGGGACGCTCAATCCCACTATCGACTTCAACAGCCCGTCAAGCGGGCGTTACGACATCTGGATCGGCAGCTTCGCGGATGGGGGATCCGTGCCTGGCACGCTTTACGTGACCGAAAGCACGGCCAATCACCCCTAGGAGCTTGCGGGCGGCGGCGAGAACGAGCGCCGCCGCCCGTTTTTTGCGCCAAGCTGGGGCATTGAAGGATAGCCTACCGTCCAGCCAAGCGGGTCGTTTGACCAAATACTACTTGGCGATAGATTTCCAGAATTACGATTAAGTCAAACCCGTGAAATACATGTATAATAGAGATGTGCCGTATCATTTGTTCACTAGGAGGTTCCTGTGAATGAGCTTGTGAAGTTGATCACATCGAAGACCGGCTTGGATGAAAAGATGGCGAATCAGGTCGTCGAACTCGTGGTTGGACACCTGAAGAAGACGCTGCCCCCCCCGTTGAACACCCAGGTCGACAAACTGCTCGGTGGGCAGATCACCGACGTGTCCCAGATTCCCGGATTGAGCACGGGTGGTGGGGGTCTGTTTAGCAAGCTGTTTGGCAAGAAATAGCCTGCGACTCTGAATAGCGCGCGACCGTGTAAAGCGATCTTTGCGGCGCGCGCTGAGCAGTCTTGAGGTTCACATCTTTCGCATGAAGCGGCGGGGCCACTCACACGTGGCCTCGTGCTTTATCCGCCGGCTGAACGCCCGCTGCCCGCAAGGCCAAAGTCGAGTATAGTAGGGGAATACCGACTTTTCGCCCACAGGAGGGAACGCCATGCAGAAGGTGTGCTGGGGAATTTTGAGCACAGGGTACATTGCGAACCTGTTCGCGGAGGGATTGACGGCGGTCGAGGATGCCGAGATCAAAGCCGTCGGCTCGCGGAACCAGTCCACGGCGGAGGCATTTGGCGCGCGCTGGGGTGCACCCAACCGGCACGGGAGTTACCAGGCGCTCGCCCAGGATCCCGAAGTCGATGTGATCTACATCGGCACGCCGCATCCCTTCCATTTCGAGCACACGCTGCTGTGTCTGGAGGCGGGCAAGCACGTGCTGGTCGAGAAACCGTTCGCCATGAACGCGCGTCAGGCCCGGCAGATGATCGAGGTGGCGCGGGCGAAGGGCCTGTTCCTGATGGAAGCGATGTGGACGCGCTTCCTCCCGGCGATGGTCCAGGTTCGTGAATGGCTGGCGAGCGGCGCGATCGGAGAGGTCGAGCTGGTGCGGGCCAATCTATCGTTTATGGCCGAATTCGACCCACGCAGCCGGTTGTTCGCGCCTGAGCTGGCGGGCGGCGCGCTCCTCGACGTGGGGATCTACCCGATCTCGTTCGCGAGCATGATTTTGGGCACGCCCAAGATGATCAGCAGCACGGCCTGCCTGGGCCAGACCGGGACGGACGACCGCTCGGCCTATATGCTGGGGTACGAAGGGGGCAAGACAGCGCTGCTCTCGTCGGCGGTGCGGTTGAGCGTGCCGGTCCAAGCCGAGATCATCGGCACAGAGGGCTACATCAAGATCCACGAGCCATGGATCAACCCGCGCGTCGTCACGCTGGCGACACCGGCTGCGCCGGGCGTGCAGTCCCGGCTGATCTTCGAGGGGAATGTCTTCGACACCCGCACGGTTCACCTGCCGACGCAGGGCAACGGCTACAACTACGAGGCGATTGAGGTGGGCGAGTGCCTGCGGGCGGGCCAGCGCGAAAGCCAGACCATGCCGCTCGACGAATCGCTGGCGATCATGGAGACATTGGACGCGATCCGCGCGCAGTGGGGCCTGACCTATCCCGTCGAGTGATCGCCGGTCTGCCCCAATTATTCCCGCCGTCGCTAATGCCTTGAGCGAGCCCGGTCGCTGAGATCGGGCTCTTGGTTTGTCCCGCTGCCCTTGCTTTTTCTCCACTTTGCCGGACATCGCGCCGATTGGTTCTCGCAAACTCACTGGGACAGGTTGTGGATCGATCCTGGGACGATCGCCGTGTATCCTGAGACTGTATCGCGAAAATGAGTGAAGGATAGGTGACGACGATGAACAGCATGGATGTCTTGCGCTATGGTCACCAGACGGTCCTCCGCGCCCTGGACGGCCTGACCGATCCGGACTGGCTCACGCCGGGCGCATGTGGCGTCTGGTCGGTCAAGGACATTATCGCTCATCTGGCATCATACGAGGTGGTGCTGGGCGAAGTGCTCGAATCCCTGATCAGCGACGTGCCCACGCCAACGCTCGACAGGCTGGTGGCCGACAACGAACGCTTCAACACGGTCGAGGTGAGGGCGCGCCGGTCGTTATCGATCCAGGACGCGTGGGCGGACTATGAGAGCGGTCATCGCCAGACAATCGGCCTGCTGGCCGAAGTCCCGGTAGTGCTGCGCCGCCGCAACGGGGTGCTGCCGTGGTATGGCATGGAATACGATCTGGAAGATTACATCGTCTATTCCTTCTACGGTCACAAGCGCGAGCACACGGCGCAAATCGCGTTCTATCGCGATCTGTTGAGGTCGCCGGCGCTGTCGGCAGCCCTACACACCGCCTACGCGTGACTCCGGGCACGCCTCTCACGCCACATACGCGGCGATCCGGGAGCGCCTGCCGCAGCAATCACACCAGCAACCAGCCAAATCTACGGGGCAGCCGGACCTGCTGCCAGGCGTCGAGCCGGGACAGGTCCGGCGCGGAGGCCCCGCGCACAGGGGAGATCACACCGAATGAGATCGCTCACGATCAACAAGCAGTTGCTCTACCTTTTCGCCTCCAATCTCGCCATCCTGTTCGTGGGGATGGGCCTGTTCCCGGTGCTGCCGCTGTATGCGACCGACCTAGGCGCCACATCCGGGGTGGTGGGTGTCTACCTCGCGCTCACCTACGCGTCGATCACCTTCGGCACGATGCTGACCGGCTGGCTGGCCAAGCGCATCCCCTACCGGGCGCTGCTGGCGGGCGCAGGCCTGTTGGGCATTCCCGCGCTGGTCTTGATGGGTCACGTGACGGCGATGTGGCAGTTAATCGCGCTGACCGGCATCGTCTGGTTCACGGGCGGGATCGGGCTGAGCCTGGTGAGCGTGCTGACCGGCGTGATCACAGATCCGGAGCGTCGCGGCAAATCGTTCGGCCTCATGTCGTTGAGCCTGCCGCTCGCGGCGCTGGCCGGGGGTATGACCGTGGGACAACTGATCGCCTGGCAGGGCTACGCCACCATGTTCGCCGCGCTCGGGGCGCTGTGGGTGGTCCTTCCTCTCAGCGCGTGGCGCCTCGCCCCGGTATCCCTGAAGCCGGCGCGCAAGGACCCCGCCCGGACGACCATGACCCAGCCAGGCCTGGGGGGAGCGTTTTACGCCTTCACGCTGGTGACGCTGCTATCAACCGCTGCGATCAATGTCGGGCGGATGGGTACCTCGCTGTCGATGCACGCGCTGGCCTTTTCGCCTAGCGAGGTGGCCAGCACGGCGACCGTCAGCGGACTGGTCGCCATTCCGGTGGTGATCTGGATCGGCTCTCTGTCTGATCGTCTGGACCGCCGGCGGCTGCTGGTGCTCAGCTATGTGTTGATCGCCGCCGGGGTCTCGACTCTGATCGTCGCCACCCAGCTCTGGCATTTCTGGCTGTCGGCCACGCTGCTGCTGGTTGCGCGGTGCGCCAACGGCTCGGTTGGCGCGGCGCTGGTGACCGACATGCTGGCTCCGGCGAATCTGCTGCGCGGCCTGTCGCTGCTGAACACGAGCGGTTGGGCAGCCGGCGTGCTCACCTACGCCACCAGCGGCTTCCTGGTGAGCAGTCTGGGCACGTCCCCGGTCTATGTGGGAGCGGGCCTCCTGGCGGCGCTGTCGGCGCTCTATGTCGAGGGGGTGAGGGGCCGCTACCGCCAGCGAGCGCAGGCCGTCTCCGAAGACCTCAAACGGATCACGCAGACCACCCGGCCCGTCTCCACCGCGGGGGGCCGGATCGCCCGCTGAGCAGCCGGGTTGGGCGAGCGCGGCGCTACGCCTACGCCCGGCGACCAATCGAGACCCTTGTGACCAGCGCGGACAGTCCCGTCGCGCTGGTCTTCCGCGTCTGGCCCGGTGATGGTGCCACAACTGCTACGCTCGTTCTCCGGCCATAGTGCTAGCACTCCGTCTGTGCAGTTGTTTTCTTATAAGAAATTTATTATGATTGATATCATAACAATAGAGCCAATTGGGGAAGCCGCATGTCGGAGCTACGCATTCATCTATTCGGTGCCCCGCGAGTCGTGCTGGGGGATCGCGC
>Ga0123333_10005736_pt1 | contig 11085 bp, 7 predicted proteins | sample BioC12SIPDNA_3_FD_89957 | JGI IMG/M metagenome (GOLD analysis project Ga0123333, IMG submission 89957) | Anaerobic biogas reactor microbial communites from Washington, USA - Biogas_R2_B C12 SIP DNA | ecosystem: Engineered > Bioreactor > Anaerobic > Unclassified | place: Washington, USA...
GACCTGATCTCGCAGATCGGAATTGCCATCGTGATCGGCGTGGGCGGCATACGCGTCCTCGACGGGGACCTGACACCCGGCACGCTGGTTGCGTTCCTGATGTATCTGAACATGTTCTTCGATCCGATCCGCGATCTAGCGATGCGGCTGGACCAGTTTCAGGAAGCGGCTGCGGCGGGCGAGCGCATCCTGAACGTGCTCGACACGGAGCCGGATATCGTCGACCGGCGCGATGCGATCGCGCTTCCGCGGGCGCGCGGCGCGGTGGAACTGCGGAACGTGAACTTCCGCTATGTCTCGACTGGGGCGGGCCCCAACGGCGGCAGCCCAGCGGAGGGTGATGGCGCAGACGTGGCTCGCGAGCCGGAAGACGTGCTGCAAGATATCGATCTGGTGGTCGAGCCGGGCCAGGCGGTGGCCCTGGTCGGACACACCGGGGCCGGCAAGAGCACGCTGGTCCGGCTGCTGGGCCGGTTCTACGAGCCTCACTCCGGGCAGATTCTGCTCGATGGCAGGGACATCTCGACCGTGACGATGCAATCGCTGCGCGACCAGATGGCGTGGGTGCCGCAGGATACCGGACTGTTTGCCACCACGATTCGCGAGAATCTCCGCTATGGGCGGTTGGATGCGACCGATGACGAGATCGAGGCAGCGGCCAAAGAGACCGGCGCGCACGAGTTCATCGCGGCGCTGCCGAAGGGATACGATACCGATGTCGAGGAAGGGGGATCGCGCCTGAGCACGGGCCAGCGCCAGCTCATCTCGTTCACACGGGCGCTGCTGGCCGATCCGGTCATGATCATCCTCGACGAAGCGACCAGCAGCGTGGATACGGTGACCGAACTGCAGATGCAGGCGGCGCTGGGGAAGCTGCTGGAGGGCCGCACGGCGTTCGTCATCGCGCATCGGCTGAGCACCATCGTGCGCGCCGACCAGGTGGTGGTGATGGACCATGGGCGGATCATCGAGCGGGGTACGCATGAAGAGCTGCTGGCAGCCAAGGGGCACTACTACCACCTGTATACGACCCAGCTCCAGGGCCATCTGGATGAATAGCGATGCCAGCCGGCCGGCCGCGTAAGGCATGTGTCAGGTTACAGTAGGCAAATCATTATAGACAAATCATGGTTTTTCGATCACAATAGCCAGCCGTTAGCCGGAAGCCGATCTGCGTCCGGCACGTGGTTTGCCTGGAAAATACTCGTCCGGACTAACCATCAGAAACCTATGTGAAAGGACACTTTGTCGTGATGACTCGCAAGTCTCTCTCTCTGACCCTTTTCGCCGTTCTGATCGTGGTCGTCGGGATGACCCCCCTGGCGGCCAGCGCCGGGTCCGCGCTCCCCGGGGATGCCCAGGGCGTGCGCCAGGACGGACCGACTGCCACGCCAGAAGATCCCGTCTGGCTTGCGTTCTCCGCCGCGCGTGATGCGTTGGAGGAACGAATCGGCCAGGACCTGACATTCGTCCGCAGCTGGACGTATGAAGAGACCGAATGGATCGGTGGTATCGACGACTGCGTGACTCTGCCGGAAGGCGAGGAACCGCGCCAGATCTACTTTGGCTGGCGTTTCGTCATTGCCCCGCTGTACAGTAGCGCCCAGTACGAAGTCCGCACCAGCTTCAACTACCAACTGGTCACGATTTGTGACGAAGTCACCGTGAGCGAGACCGCGGCGCCCGCACCAGCCGCCAACGCAGATCCGAACCTTCCGGCGCCGGTTGCCGGCTCTGCGGTCAGCGGCGGGTTCGAGGTGGGCGGCCAGATCACCGGATTCTACGCGCGCACTCGCGAAGCCATGAACGCCGCCAGGATGAAGTGGGCGAAGATGCAGCTTCAGGTTGGGATGGATGGCTCGGGCTTCATCGCCGAGGCGCACAGCTACGGGTACAAGATTCTGTTCTCGGTTCTGGGCGACCCGAGCCAGGTGATGAGCCCGGCGTACCATGACGCCTATGCGAATTATGTGGCCGGGCTGGCCGCCGCGGGCGCCGATGCCATCGAAATCTGGAACGAGATGAACATCGATCGCGAGTGGCCCGCGGGCCAGATCAACGGCGCGAACTACGTGCCGCTGCTCGCCAAAGCCTACAACGCGATCAAGACGGCTAATCCAAACACGCTGGTCATCACGGGCGCGCTGGCTCCCACCGGGTTCTTCGGGGCGGCAGGCTGCACGGATCAGGGCTGCAACGATGACGTGTACACGCAGCAGATGGCGTCGGCAGGTGCCGGCCAGTATGCGGACTGCATCGGCGTGCATTACAACGAGGGCATCGTTAGCCCGCGTCAGAGCAGCGGCGACCCGCGCGACAGCTACCCAACCCGCTACTTCGGCACGATGCTGAACCGTGCCATCGGCCCGTTTGGCGGCAAGCAGGCGTGCGTCACGGAAATTGGCTACCTCTCGCCGGAAGGCTACGGCACGCTGCCGGGCGGATTTGCCTGGGCCGCTGAGACGAGCATCGCCGAGCAGGCGACCTGGCTGGCCGAGGCGGCCGTGCAGGCTGCCAGCAGTGGGCGCGTTCGCCTGATGATTGTCTTCAACGTGGACTTCCAGGTGTGGACGTCCGACCCACAGGCGGGATATGCCATCATCCGCGCGGATGGCTCGTGCCCGGCGTGCACGGCGCTGGCGGGCGTGCTCCAGTAGCCCGATCCATTACTCACGCGAAAACAAGACGTCCTGGCCGTTTGCGCCGGGACGTCTTTCTATTATGATCCAGGTGTGACGGCACACGGCGCAGCCGGCTGGCGTTTCTTCGGCCAGTTCATGGGCGATCCGGCCTTTGTGAATCACCAACCCATACTCGATCTACCGTATACTGGATCACACTTGGATGGGGACATGCGCGGTCGCGTAGAGGATCCATGCAGCTAAAACCTGGCGATACCATCGGAGAATACGAGATCCTGGAAGTGATCGGCAATGGCGGGTTCAGCGTCGTCTACCGGGCCGAGGACACGAACCTGCTACGCCCCGTGGCGATCAAGCAGTTGAGCCCCGAGGCGTTCTCGGAGGCGGGCACGCGCGAATGGTTCATCCGCGAGGCGCGGTTGTCGGCCAGCCTCAACCATCCGAATATCGTGGCGACGTTCGCGTTGCGGGAGCAGGGGGATTCCATCTTCCTGGTCATGGAATACCTGTCGGGTGGGGATTTGCACAACCTGGTGAGCGAACGCGGCCCGCTCGACCGTGCGACGCTGCTCAGAGTTGCGTCGAACGTGTGCCATGCGTTGGAAACACTCCACGCGCGCAACGTCATCCATCGCGACATCAAGCCGGAGAACATCCTGATCGCCCAGGAAGGCCATTTCAAGCTGGCCGATTTCGGCCTGGCCCACGTGCGGCAGGCGCGCCACGATGGGCTCAACCGCGCGTCCGGCCCGCAGCCGGGCACGCTGCTGTATATGTCGCCAGAGCAGGCCTTGGGCAAGAAGGTGACGGCGCGGTCCGACCTGTATTCGCTCGCAGCGGTGCTGTATGAGGCGATGACCGGGTCGTATTATCTCGATGTCGATCTGGAAGCGGATGACGACGAGACGGTGCTGGCCGCGATTATCGAGGCCGAACCGGCGCCTCCGCGCCATCGCCACGAATCGATCCCGGCGGAAATCGATGATCCCCTGATGCGCGCGCTCAGCAAGGACCCGGCGCAGCGCCCGGCCACGGCGCGCGAATTCCATAGCGCGCTCAAAGCCGTCCTGGCGCGGGGAAAGAACGCCTCAAACACCCCACGCCGGCGCACGAGCGCCGGGCGAAGCGAGGCGCCCTCGCCTGAGCTATTCCGCGAGTTGTCTGCGATCCGCAAGCTGCGCGATGCCGACCACCGCGCAGAGGAAGCGCAAGCCCGCCTGAGAGAATGGTGGGAGGCGTACTCGGAAGTGCCCGAAGTTGCGGCGGAGTGGGGCGAGACGCTGGTCGTGCTCGGCTACGTCGAGCAGGGGCGCGAATGGCTCGAAAGGGCCGCCCAACAGAAGCCTGATCTGCCGTTCGCACAGCTTGCCCTGGCGGCCATTTACCGGGATGTCGATCGGGATGGCCGGGCGGCACAGGACGCCGTGCTCCAGGCGCTGTACTCCGATCCGGACCTGGTATATGCCATCCTTTACGAGGAGCTAACGGACTCCGCTGAGGAGCATGACGTTTACGAGGCGCTGGTGGAGCTGTTCCGGCAGGCAGCGACCGAGCGGCCCACGCCCGCGATTCTCCACAACCTGGGGATGGTGCTGGCGCTGAACGACGCGCATGTGGACGAAAGCCTGGAGGCGTTTCACAGCGCCATCGAGCGCGATCCCGACTATGGGCCAGCGTACGTGGGCCTGGGGAGTCTGTTGATCGAGATGGACCAGTTGGACGAGGCGCTGCCGTACCTGGAACACGCGCCCTATCGCGCGTTTCCTCAGGTGCCGCCGTATGACTGGCACAGGGCCAAAACCGTGTACCAACGACCGCACGCCTATCTGGCGCTGGCGCTGGCGTACGCTCAGGCTGGGCAACTGGAGAACAGCGCGGTGGCCGCCTGCACCGTGCTCGATCTGGATCCCGCAGAGCTGGAAGAAGACGCGGGCGACCTGCTGGATATTTTCGTCGATGCGGTCGAAGGTTGGATCGAAGCTGGGCAGCACCTGCGGGCGTACAAGCTGCTTAACCAGTTGATTCCTCTGGCGGCGCACTGGGCCGACGTGCGAATCTTCACGCTGCTCGAGATCACCGAAAAGGTCGTCAGCCAGGAATACCGGCGCAGCCGGCAGTGGGACGACGCGCAAGACTGGCTCGAAGCCAGTCTGCTGGACCTGCGGCGATCCTCAGCCGGGGCGAGCGAGTGAGACGCAGGACTCCGCGCGCGGCATGAATCGCTGGCGGCCGAGCACCATGGTTCAGATGCGATCGCCGTCTGTCGTCTGGCGGGCGGCGTCGACAGCCTGCCGGTTGGCGGTGCGCATGATCGGCGCTGATCCGAGCCATTCGTCCGCGCAGGTCATGAAGTGGTGGACCAGATCGTGAGCGTGGAGTCGCCAGGGCTCGCGACCGGTGCCGGGGCAGTATTCCCAATGGACGATACCCGTGTTGTGCGTCCAGATTTCGACCCGGCGCTGCGGGCCTACATTGAAGACGTAATCGAACGTTGCATCGATGATGCCGCCGTGACAGACTACCGCGATCGTCTGCGGCGGCTGAATCTGCCCGTGGCGCTGCACCAGATCGTCGAGAAACGCGCCGACGCGCACGCGGAACAGCATCCAGCTTTCGCCGTCCGCATTGATGCGCGCGTGAGGCCGCTCGGTGCCCCAGAAATCGGCGTATTCAATGGGCATCGACTCCGGCGGAACCGCCGCGCCGCTGGCATAGCAGTTGCCAAACTCGCGCAGGCGGTCGTCCGGCTGCGCGGCGAGTCCGGTGGTCCTGGTCAAACAGGCGGCCGTCTCGAGCGCGCGGGCCATTGTGCTGGTATAGAGCGCGTCGATATGGACGTGTTCTGCCATCCACGCGGCGAGGCTCATGGCCTGATTCTTCCCCAGCTCGGTGAGTCCCGTATCAACAAACCCGCCGGTCCAGTCATCGAGATTCACGAAGCTCTGTCCATGCCTGATCAAAAGCAGATGCACCGTTCAATCCTCCGTGATGCGCGGCTAACTACCGAGGAATTTCACCCACACCTGGCGGCGGCGCGGCCCGTCGAACTCGGCCAGATAGATCCCCTGCCAGCGGCCGAGCTGGAGCCGGCCCTGTTCGACGAAAACCGCCGAATGCGAGCCGAAGAGGGATGCTTTGATGTGCGCCGGGGAGTTGCCCTCGCCGTGGCGATGGCGCGAATCGGGAGGCGCGATATGGCCGTCGACAGTGAGCAGCACGTCGTGCTTGACATCGGGATCCCAATTCTCGTTGAGCGTCAGCCCTGCGGTGGTATGCGGGCAGAAGAGATACAGGACGCCATCCGAGACGTTCATCGCGTCGACCGCGGACTGGACCGCGTCTGTGATGTCGACCAGCTCGGTCGTGTGTTGAGTCGCGACAGTGATGGCGTCCATGGCGGTTCCCTCCTGGGGAGCATAGCGGCGCAAAGCCGCGATTATACCGCACAAACACCGCCGGAAGTAACGATTTACACAGGCGGAAAGGGTGGATTGCCATGCGTGACAGAAAGGCCGGCAGCGTATACTTAATACAGTTTTGTAGCAAAAAATGATAACAATATTTGAGTAGGAGAGGAGAGTACATGGAGAAATTCGTCCCGCTCGGGAATGAAGCGCTGGCGCAGGGGGCGCTCGACGCTGGTCTGTCCGGAATCTACGCGTATCCCGGCACGCCTTCGACTGAGATCATGGAATACGTGCAACGCTCGAAGGAGGCAGCGGCGCGTGGCGTCCATTGCCAGTGGTCGACCAACGAGAAGACAGCGTTGGAGGCGGCGCTGGGGATGTCGTATGCCGGAAAACGGGCCATGGCCTGTATGAAACATGTGGGTTTGAACGTTGCCGCGGACCCGTTCATGAACGCGGCGATCACGGGCGCCCACGGCGGGCTGATCGTCGCGGTGGCTGACGATCCGTCCATGCATTCCTCGCAGAACGAGCAAGACTCGCGCTACTATGGCCGCTACGCGATGGTGCCCACGTTGGAGCCCGCCGATCAGCAGGAAGCTTACGATCTGCCACGCTATGCGTTCGAACTCTCGGAGAAGTACGCGATACCGGTGATGGTGCGCATGACGACACGCCTGTCGCATTCGCGCGCGGACATCGTGCGGCGCGAAACGGTGCCCGAGAATCCTCTGTCAATTCCCGCTAACCTGCGCCAATTCGTGCTGCTGCCGGCTGTGTCGCGCCGAAACTATGCGCAACTGCTCGAGAAGCAGCGCGACTTCGAGGACGAGGCGGAACGCTCGTTTCTGAACCGGTACGAGGACGGTCCCGACACGAGCCTGGGGATCATCACATGCGGTATTGCCTACAACTACCTGATGGAAAACTATCCGGATGGCTGCCCTTATCCGGTGTTGAAACTCGGGCAGTACCCGGTGCCGACACGCCTGGTAACCCACCTGGCCGAGGCGTGCGAGGCGATCCTCGTGCTGGAGGAGGGCGCGCCGCTGGTCGAAGAGATGCTGCGCGGCTATCCTGTCGATTCGGGCAGGGTGCATGGTCGGCTGGATGGAACGCTGCCGCGTGCCGGGGAGCTGAACCCGAGCCTGGTCGCCAACGCGCTTGGGTTGGAAGAGCGCGAACCGGTCTTTGCCGCTCCGGACCTGCTGGTTGGGAGGCCGCCCCAATTGTGCGACGGCTGCCCACACGGTGACACCTACCGGGCGTTGAACGAGGCGCTTGAAGAGTACACGAAGGGCCGCGTGTTTTCCGACATCGGCTGCTACACGCTGGGCGCGCTGCCTCCGTACAACGCGATCAACTCGTGTGTGGACATGGGGGCGTCAATCACGATGGCGAAGGGCGCCACGGATGCGGGATTAACACCTGCCGTGGCGGTGATTGGCGACTCGACGTTCAGCCATTCGGGCATGACGGGGCTGTTGGACGCGGTGAATGCCAACGCGCCGGTGAAGGTCGTGATCGTCGACAACCAGACGACGGCCATGACCGGCGGCCAGAATTCTGCGGCGACGGGCCAGCTCGAACAAATCGCGGTGGGGCTGGGGGTGTCTCGCGACCACGTGCGCGTGATCACGCCCCTGCCGCGCCAGCATGAAGTCAACGTGGCGGTGATTCGTGAAGAGCTCGACTACGAGGGCGTGTCGGTGATCATTGCGCGCCGCGAGTGCATCGAAACGGCCAAGCGCAGGAGGAAGTCCTCATGAAATACGACATCATCCTGGCGGGCGTTGGCGGGCAGGGCGTGCTGTCGATTGCCGCGATCGTCGGCATGGCGGCTGTCGATGCGGGCCTGCGGTTGAAGCAGTCCGAGGTGCATGGCATGTCCCAGCGCGGCGGGGAGGTGCAGAGCCATCTGCGTATCGCTGACGGGCGGATCTTCTCGGACCTGATCCCCGCGGGCACCGCTGACATGATCGTGTCGATGGAGCCGCTGGAGGCGCTGCGCTACCTGCCGAGCCTGGCGCCGGATGGCGTGATCGTCGCCGAGCGAAATCCGCTGGTGAACTTCCCCAACTACCCGCCGCTCGACGATGTGCTGCGCGCGCTGGAAGTCCAACCCCGGGCCACGCTCGTCGATGGGGTGGGGATCGCCAAGGCGCTGCGCGCGGCACGGTCCTCGAACATGGTGCTGCTGGGCGCGGCATCGACGTTTCTGCCGCTGGCGGCGGCCGATCTCGAAGCGGCTATCGGGAAGGTGTTTGGGCGAAAAGGTGAGGCCATTGTCGCCCAGAACGTCGAGGCGTTCCGGCAGGGCAGGCTGCTCACGACAACCGCCCAGGCGGGATGACCTGGGCGGATCATGGAAGCATGTGAAGCGTGCCGCAGCGCGGGATAGGCTGCGGCACGCGGTTTCTAAATCACCACTGCACGCGTACAGGGGTCCCTATCTCAGCCCAGTTGTAGAACCACTGCGCTTCGGGCGTAGGCATGTTCACACAGCCGTGGCTCATCGGCTGGCCGAAGTTGTTGTGCCAGTAGGTACCGTGCAGCGAATAGCCCTTGTAGAAATACATCACGTAGGGCACGCCGGGCAGGTAATAGCCCGGCCCGGACATCAACTGGGAATCGTATTTAACGTAGATCCGGTAATCGCCCTGGACGGTCGGGGTTCCCCAAAGACCGGTCGATACGAGCACGTTGCGCAGGAGCTGGCCGTTTTCGTAGGCGTAGACCCGCTGATCGCTCAGGTCGACCACGATTTGCTTGCCTGTGGTGATGGTCGGCGGGGCAGCGGCGGGCGCCCAGCTATCGGGTTGGACATAGACGCCCTGTCCGTCGTCGGCTGCCGGGATGATCAGAGTCTGGCCGGCGTAGATGTGATTTGGATCGGCGAGATTGTTGGCGCGGGCGACGGCGGGCCAACTCACGCCGTAGGATGCGGCGATCGAGGCCAGCCGCTCACCACGCTGGACGACGTGCGTACGGGTACCGGTACTGGCCGGGGCAGGCTCGACCACAGCGGGGGCTGGTGCCGGTGCGGCGGGGGCCAGTTCCACGGGCGGCGCCACGGCTGACGTGCCGGGCGCATTGGTACCGGGGATCAGCAATTGCTGGCCGCCGTAGATCTGGTTCGGGTTGGCCAGTCCGTTGGCGCTGGCGATGTCCGTCCAACTCATGCCATATGTCCGGCCGATGCTGGCCAGAGTCTCGCCCGGCTGAACGGTGTGGTAGACCGCAGCCTGATTAGCCACCGGGGCCGGCGCCGGAGCGGGATCGGCAGGGGCGGGTGCTTGCTCGGCGGGCGCCGGAACCGGAGCCTCCGCGCCGGGGATGACCAGAACCTGCCCGGCGTAGATGCGCGTTGGGTCAGTGATGCCGTTGGCGACGCTGAGCGATTCGACCGTCGTGTTGTAGCGCAGTGCGATCCGGAACAGGTTCTCCCCGCTCTGGACGGTGTGTGTGCTGCCGCCCTGGGCAGACGTGGGCACGAGCGGCCCGAGGAGGATGATCAACACGGCGCCCAGGATCACAGCCGGACGCAGCCGTTTGAGGTGTGTAGTGACCCGTGTAGACATGATGACTCCCCTATGAGGCTGATGAAATTCCGAGATAGACGTAATGCGTGATTAAGAACTAACTCCCCCTTGCAGTTTACAGGGATTTCGAGCGGATGGCAATTGCGGATTCGGGTTTTTGTTGCCCGATCTTTCTTCGTATAGTCACTACCCACCGATCCAGTCTCGAACCAACCGTCGGACTTCTCGAACTACCGTGCCAACCGTTTCCGGCGCCAGCCAGCCGAGGGTCGCTAGATAGACGATCCCGCCGAGCAGGGCGGCCAGCCACGCCGCCGCGAGAGACCCAAACAGGCCGCGCGCGGCGACTTGGAGCGCGGTGCTCGCCCCTGCCATCGCGCAGACCGCTACGGCACCCGGCAGAAGGGCCGCCAGCCAGCGGCGCGCGGACATGCGCAGGGTGCGCAAGACCAGCCACAGCGACACAGGCAGCAGAATCAACCCGGTCAGCGTGAAGAAGAACGCGACGCCCTCGATACCGAAGTCCAGCCCCGTGACGAAGGCGGCAATGTAGCAGGCGGCGCTGCACGCACCATAGACGGCGTGGAGTTGAGGTGAGCCAACGGCACGAAAGAGAGCGCCATTCAGCATGGTGAGCGCTTCGCGCAGACCATTGAAGGCGAGGATCTGCATCGTCAGGACCATCGGCGTCCAGCGGTCGCCGACCAGCCACGGCATGATGGTGGGGCCGGTCACGATGATCTGGATCAGGATCGGGAAGGCAAAGAACGTCATTAGCCGTGTGCTGTCGAGATAGGTCGCCTGCAGCCGCGCCCGGTCGGTCTGGTGCCGGGCGAGGACAGGGTACACCACCACGGAAACGCCTCCCAGGACATCGCGCACGGGCCAGGCCATCACGCCATACGCCATGGCGTAGAACCCCAGCGCGCGCGGGCCGAGCCGGTAGCCGATCAACTGGTCATCGGCGTGGCTGATGACCAGCGCGAGAATCGCGAATGACGACACGCTCAACGCGAACGCCCAAAGCCCACGCAGGTGCGCCCGGCAGATCTGTGGCGCGGGCCGCCAGCCGGCAACACGCCAGGCGAGGAAAGTGCCCGCACCATTCACGACCGCCGCATGAACGATCCAGCTCCAGGCGCCAGCGCCCAGCAGCGCGGCGAGGACTGCGGCGCAGCCTCCCAGCGCCATCCCAGCGGCACGGGCCAGCGCCAGCGTCCGGAAATCCATGCGCTGGGCCAGCAGCGCGCGCGGCACCGTCCCGGCCGCCCGGAGCAGCCCGGCAAAGGCCATCGCCGCCAGGAGAGGGCCGAGATCCGGTTGGTCGAACAGCGCGGCAACGGGTCCGGCGAGGGCGAGTACGAGACCAGCCAACGCGCCCGCCGCCAGAAGTGCGCTCCAGAACGCCGTGTTCAGGCAGGCGCTGTCCAGGTGTACGTCGCGCTGGATGATCGCATCGTGGAAACCGGTGATGGCGATGTGGGAGACCAGCTC
>Ga0123333_10005737_pt1 | contig 11084 bp, 10 predicted proteins | sample BioC12SIPDNA_3_FD_89957 | JGI IMG/M metagenome (GOLD analysis project Ga0123333, IMG submission 89957) | Anaerobic biogas reactor microbial communites from Washington, USA - Biogas_R2_B C12 SIP DNA | ecosystem: Engineered > Bioreactor > Anaerobic > Unclassified | place: Washington, USA...
CGACGGAGCGGTCGACGCTTCCGGTACCGGCTCAGACGCAGCCGCAACGCTTTCCTGCGCCACCAGCACGCCCCGATACACGAGGTCGCCTGCGTCGTCCAGATACTCGATGGCGCCCACCTCGCTGCCCGCAGCGACCGGCGCAGTCAGCGCGTCGCCGCCGCTATTCAGCGTGACGCGCGAGGCCAGCGAACCCGATTCTATCTTGTCGGCCGTGTCTTTGTCAAACGTCTGATATTCGCCCGCAGCATTTTTGATGCTGAGCTGCACGGCCTGCGGCGCATCCTCCGCCGCGCCCTGGACAGGCACGCTGATCGGCCCCGCCGCGTCCATCACCGCCTGAATGTTCAGCGTGCGGAAGTTTTTGAAGCCGAACTCAAAGAGCTCTATCGAAAGCGGCCAGCGCCTGTAGCCGTTGAACTCGTCCCCGAAGACCAGGCAGATAAGGTTCATGCCGTCTTTGGTGGCGGCGGAGGATACCAGGCAGTCTCCCGCGGCAGGCGTGGAACCCGTCTTGACGCCCGTGGCGTATTTATAGTAATACTGGTCGTCTGGATGCAGCAGCTTGTTGGTGTTCTTCACTTCCCAGGGAGCGCTGTGCTTGTTTGTGGCAGGCATCGTGTAATTCTCCCGCGAGACGATATCCGCGAAGTCCGGGTTTTGCATCGCGTACCGCGTCAAAATCGCCATGTCGCTCGCGGTGGTATAGTGGTTCTCTACGTGCATGCCGTGCGGCGCGACGAAATGGGTGTTCGCCATGCCCAGCTCCTGCGCCTTTTTGTTCATCAGCTCGGCAAAGCCTTCCTCCGAGCCGCCCACAGCCTCGGCCACCGCCATGGCCGCGTCGTTGCCCGAAGCGAGCATCATGCCGTATAACAGGTCCCTCATCACGATCTTTTCGCCAGCCGAAACTTTGAGCAGCGAGCCGCGCTGCCCCGCCGCCTTGGTGGATATCGTGACCACGCTGTCCAAATCCGCCTGCTCCAGCGCGACAATCAGCGTCATGATCTTTGTGGTGCTGGCCGGCTCCACCCTTTCGTCCGCGTTCTTTGCGTACAGCACGGCGCCTGTATCCGCGTCCATCAGCAGCACCGCATGTGGTTCCACCTTGCCGTCAAACTCCGGGGCCGCCAGGGCCGTACCCGTAAAAGCTGTCAGTGAAAGCAGGACAGCAAACAACAAAGCTGTGATCTTCTTCAAAACGCCGGTCGCTCCTTTTGCATTATCGAGTGTTCTCATTGTGACACAAGTATACCAGCAACTATGCCATTTGTGAATGCCACACTCAAAGTCAAATTCCGATTTTGTGCGCTGCGCAGCAACAGTTGTCTGTCACCGCCGTTCGCATAGCCGGATACCAAGATATAATTTTACACCATATAATAAGGCCGTGCGCACTGATTTTGTAAACATTCGTGAAATTATAAAGACAGCCCGGATTTATGGTTCACCGGGCCCGGCACGGCGCGGATAAAAACTAGCGCGGCCGCGATTGCGCTTTTCAAAAGGAGAAGCGGCATGTATAATAGACGCAAGTAAAAGTTTGCATTTTTTGATCGGAGGTAAAATGTTTTACAAGCTGATCGCCATCGACCTGGATGACACCCTGCTCAGCAGCGCCGGCGTCATCCCTGAGCGGGCTGCCCGCGCAGTGCAGGCTGCCGCCGCCCGGGGCGCGCTGGCGGTGCTGTGTACCGGCCGGACGAAAAAGGGCATGCAGCGCTATTACGACGAACTGGGCCTCGATACGCTGATGATCACGGCGGGCGGCGCCGAGGTGTACGACGCTTCGGGCCGTGTGCTTTTTTCCCGCGGGGTGGACCCTGCGCTGGTCAGGCAGGTTCTCGAGTTCGGCGACCGGATAGGCGTGCATTCGCAGGTCTATATCGACGGGGAACTCGTCTACCGCGAAAAAAGCCGCTACAGCGACTGCTACGAAAGCTCCTACGGCCACCCCGGCATCGTGATGCCAAACCTCTTGGAACTGCCGGAGATCATCACGCCCAAGGTGCTGTTCGTCATCGACGAGGATAAAATCGCAGCGGTCAAAAAGGAAGCGGAAAAGCTGTTTCCCATGCTGACGATCAAGCAGTCCAAGCCGATGTATCTGGAGTTTGCGCACCCCAGCGTGAACAAGGGCGAGGCGCTCGCGTTCGCAGCCAACCATTACGGCGTGCGCCGAGAGGAAGTCATCGCCGTGGGCGATACCGATATCGACATCCCGATGCTCGAATACGCCGGGCTGGGCGTGGCCGTCGCCAACGCCACGCCTGCCGTTCTGGAAGCAGCGGACATCATCTGCCCTTCCAACGACGAGGGCGGCGTCGCGGATGTGATCGAAAAATACATATTGGAGACGGCTCATGAAAGTCAAACTCAAGTTGGCTGAGTTCGCCAAAGATCTCGGCCTGACCATCGTGTGCGGCGAAGAAGTGGAGTATATTGAGGTCAACACGTCCGACCTCAACCGTCCCGGCTTGCAGATGGCGGGCTTTTTCGAGTACTTCGCCGTCAACCGCATCCAGCTGTTCGGCATGGTGGAGATGACGTATCTCCAGAACCTGGACCCGGAATTGAAGCGGGAGCGGCTCGAGAAGTATTTCGCCAGCCGCGTGCCTTGCGTGCTGATCGGGCGAAACCTCACGCCGCCGCCTGAAATGATGGAAGCGGCGAAGAAATACAGCACGCCGATACTGATGTCCGGCCTCACCACCACCAAGCTCTCCCACAAGACCACGGTTTATCTGGACAAGGTGCTCGCGCCCAGCATTTCGCGGCACGCGGGCCTGATGGACGTATACGGAGTGGGCATACTGCTGATGGGCGATTCCGGCGTGGGCAAAAGCGAAACGGCGCTGGAGCTGGTGAAGCGCGGCCACCGGCTGGTGGCGGACGACGTGGTGGAGATCATCAAGCTGTCGGACAACCAGCTCATCGGCCAATCGCCCGAGGCGATCCGCCACATGATGGAGATACGCGGCCTCGGCATCATCGACGTCCGCACGCTGTACGGCATCGGCGCGGTGCTGGTGGAAAAATCCATCGAACTCGCCGTCAACCTGGAGCTGGGCGACCCGATAAACGTGGACCGGCTGGGTCTCTCGAACCAATATATCACGCTGCTGGGCGTCAAAATACCGCTTATCACCATCCCGGTGCGCCCCGGCCGCAACCTCGCCATCATCATCGAGGTGGCCGCAATGAACTACCGCCTGCGGTCCATGGGCCACATCACCGCGGAGCAGCTGGACAGCAAGCTGCTGGAGATCATCGCTCCGGGCAGCTTCTCGAGGGGGGCGCAGTAATGTATCTGGCGGGAATCGACCTTGGAGGCACGGCAATCAAAGCGGGGCTGGTGGACGAGAACTTAAAGCTGGTGTGCAAAACCAGCGTACCCACCGGCGCAGGCCGCCCATATCAGGAGATCGCCGCGGACATGGCGCAGGCCGTGCTCAGCGCTGCGCGCGAAAACGGCATCTCGCCGGATGAAATTGCCGGCGTGGGCATCGGCATACCCGGCGTGGCCCCCAACGGCATTGCCATCGCCGTCAACATGTACTGGCACGGCATACCGCTGGAAGCGGAGATGCGCAAACACCTGGACGTTCCCATATATATCGACAACGACGCCACGGTGGCGGCGGTATACGAGTACCATCTGGGCGCGCTCGCCGGATGCAGCGTGGGCGTATTGCTGACGCTGGGCACCGGAGTGGGCGGCGGCATCATCATCAACGGCAAGCCGTTCAGCGGCGCACACGGCCTGGGCAGCGAACTGGGGCACATCCCTATCGTGCATAACGGCATACAGTGCACCTGCGGCAACAGGGGCTGTTTCGAGGTCTACGCTTCCGCGTCCGCGCTGATCGGCATGGGCCGCCGCTGTGTCATCGAGCAGCCGCAGAGCATGCTGCACCACGTGACGGGCGGCGATTACCTGAAGGTGACCCCCAGGATGATATTCGACTGCGCAAAGGAAGGCGATCGCATCGCTCTTTCGATTGTTGACGAGTACGTCGGCAAGCTCGCGATGGGCATCTGCACCATCGAAAACGCGCTGGACCCCGACGTGATCGCGATCGGCGGCGGCATATCGGGGGCGGGTGAGTTCCTGCTGGACAGAATCATACGGGCCAGCGAGGGCGTCGGCGTATTCAAAGGCTTAAAGTACGCAGATATCCGTCTGGCCGTATCGGGCAACGACGCCGGCATCATCGGCGCGGCGATGCTGTGCCTGCCGTAACCGCGGCATCATGCCGGCATACATAAGCCGGGCGTAAGGCCAGTATACATAAGCAAGAGGTGCTCTATGAAGCCTTTTGCTTATTTTTTATGCGCACTGGCCATACTGCTGGTGGTTCTGTCCCCGCGGCTGATACTCTCGTACTACGAGAAGCTGCCGGAAGAGCCTTATTTTGAGGGTGTGCTGCATATGTGGCATATTCCCGGCTGGCGCACGGGCGGGTCGTCTGCGGCTGCTTTTCTGGAGAACCGCATCCGGCAGTTTGAAGCAAACAACCCGCATGCGTTCATCGAGCTGATGAGTCTCACGCCGGAAAAGGCGTCCGCGGCGCTCAAGGCAGGCGAAAAGCCGGACCTCGTCTCCTTTCCCTGCGGGCAGGCGCCCGCGCTCGCGTTTGAGCCGCTGCCCCGCCAGAGCTTCGTGGTTCCCGCCGATACGCAGTACGCCTGGCCGTATATGTGCGGCGGCTACTGCATTATTGTCAACAACGACCTGCTGAGCGAGAACGGCATCAGCGCGCCTGAGGGCTGGGGCGTCCGCCCCGACGCGCTGCTGGAAGCCGCGCAGCACGGCGTGGTCTTCGACGCGGAGAAGGGATATTCCGCACTGCCCGCGCTGGCGCTGCACGCCTACCCCAAGGCCGACGGGCTCAGCATATCCACCTGGGGCGAACCCGATCCGCCCGACGCCGCCCTTGGCCTCTCCCCCGACGCCTATACCGGCGGCCTCGAAGTATTCTGCAGGGGTGAAACCGCTGTGCTGGTCGCGTCGCACCGGCAGCTTTTTGAAATATCCGAACGCTATATGCAGGGAGAAGCCCCCGCTTTCACGGCCTATGCCATCGGCGGCTACACCGATATGGCGCAGATGATCGCCGTTGCGGAACAGGAAGACGAATTGAGGCGGTCAGCGTGCGAGAGCTTCGCCGCTTATCTGCTAGCCCCTTCCTCTCAGATTAAGCTGGAGGCGCTGGGCGTGCTGCCCACAATCCGGGATGTGAATATCTATACGGAAAACGCCGTCATGCGGGCGCTGTATGATCAGCTTTGCGAGTCGGGCGCGTTCGCGCCGCCGGATATGCGGCAGCAGCTGGACGCACTCGCGATGGAGATGTACGGCGGCAGCGCGCTGGCCATGCACAAACTGCGCTCCCTGCTGGATTAAGCACCGGCCAAACAGTGGCCGTGGGCGGCGAGCGCGCGGAGCGCCGCGCTCAGGTTCTCTTCTTTCACGAACAGGTAGTCCGTGTTGTAGGTGGACACCGCGAACACCGGAATGCCCGCATCGGCCAGCGCCGACGTCAGCGCGGCCAGCACGCCCACCAGCGAGAAGTCCAGCACGCCCGCAACGCGCAGCCCCCGCCAGCCGCGTTCCACAGCCCCGCCTCCGGGCGCCGCCGCAGCTTCACAGACCAGCGATATCTCTCCCCCGCTCATCGTCAGCGATACAAACTCGCCGCCCGGCAAAGCCGGTTCATCAAGCCGACACACGGCGTATTCCTTCTCCAGCAGCTCCAGCGTCATATAAGCCTCCTTTTGCAATCCCGCTTTTCCGGCATATGAAAAACCGCCCGGCGGGCGGTTAGAGTCGGCTGTTTAGGCGCACCGTTACGTGCCCCATTTCTTCACATATTTGTCCACGCCGAACGCCTTGATCAGCGCCTTGATCGTGGCCGGGCCCGCGACGCCATCCGCTTCCAGCCCCTTGTCCTCCTGGAACTTCATCAGCTCCTTCTTGCTGGTTATGCCGAAATAGCCGTCCGCCTTGACTTTGTAACCCAGCTTGTTGAGCATGTACTGAACGCGCTTGACGCGGTCCGCCTTCTTGCATCCGTACTGGACGTATTTGAAGGTGCGCTCGTACAGCGCCGGCGGCGCGTCGCCGCCCCGGTGCCGGCCGCTGTAGCTGTGCCGGTAGAAGCAGTGACCGCCGATCTTCTTATAGAACTTGTGGCTGCCCCAGTCGAGGCCCGCTTCCAAGTTCGAGCGGAAATAGTACACGTCCTGCGGCACCACCCATTTTTCGTCGTCCAGCACGGCGGCAGCCGCCCGCTTGGACGCGGAGGTGGGCTTGCGGTTCGGGTTGTAGGCGAACTGCCCGGGACGCGTCACGACCTCTTTGATGGTGTTGCCGGGGAAACTGCGGCACAGCACGCGGTTCATCACCACGTTGCCCACCGCTATTTTGCCTTCCATGGATTCGCCGCGCGCCTCAGCGTCTATCACCTGAGCCAGCATGTATTTCTCTTCATCGGTGTAATCATAATGGTTGTTGGAATAGCCCATCTCGTTGTAATACTTGTCCGCTTCCACGATAAAGAATTTAACAAGCTTATCAAGATTAACGGGCTTGGGCGTGGGCTCAGGCGGCGTTGTGGGCACCGGCGTGGGCGTCGGAGTGGGCTCCGGCGTCGGAGTGGGTTCCGGCGTCGCCGTTGGGGCAGGCGAAGCCGTCGGTGTCGCAGATACGGCCGGGGTAGGCGTGGCGGTTATTGCCGGTACGGGCAGTCCGCCGGCCGCGCTCAGCGCAGTGGGCTGCGGCGTCGAGTATCCCCTTGTGGCCTCCGCCGGAGCAGCGACGCCGCCCGCTAAAAGCACCGTCAGTGCCACCGCGATCACGGCAACGCCTGTGCCCGCGTACAGGAATATCCTGCGGTTGCGGCGGGCCCTGCGCCCCAGACGCCTGCCGTTTTCCGCAAAAGACAGTGCGTCGTCTTTCGCCCTGACGCCGGCGTTTCTTTTAAACGAAAACAGGGAAGTCCATCCAAAGGCGCGTCCGAGAAAACCTTTTTTCTTTTGCGCCAGACGAGAAAAAGGAAGCCCCGCCTCAGGCGAGAACCGGAAGAAGCCCCGTTTCTTTTTACTGTCAGCGCGGCGCCGTTTGGACGCGTCCGGATTATCGGCTTTCGCAGGGGCTTTGGGCGTCTCCTCCAGATATTCGCTCCTGCCAGTGCGGACAGACGCAGCCTCTTCCGGTTTTTTCGTCACAACCACAGGCTGCGGCGTTACTGCCGAGCTTCTCCTGCTGATTTTATTTTTCAGGTTTTTCAGAGCATTAATGCCTGAATTTTTTGCCATGCGGCTTTCTCCTTGCGCAAACGTACACTCACGCCATTATGCTCATCATAACGTACTTTTCTCAAAATGTCAATGAATCTGTAATACTATTGTAACATTTTGTCTCTTATGACTCAACAGCCTGAACGGACAGCTGCGCCTCAATATGTCCGGATTCAGCGGTTTTTCCGGGGCTTGCGCCGTGAAGCCGCAGCAGGCGCAGCACTGTTGCTCCTCTTTTTTCCAGCGCCTGTTTGTGTGCCAACAGGCACTTATCCGGAGCCGATTCCACGTTGGGGTCCGCCTGCAGCGTGAACAGCACGATCTTCTTGCCCGCCGTGTCCAGAGAGGCCAGAAAAGTGTTGACTGCGGGAGCCGTCTTGTTGGCCCATACCGGCGAACCGATATACACGCAGTCGTAGCTTTTCATCTCCGCCGCGAAATCGCTCTTTATGCGGCTGCGCTTTCCCGCCAGTGCGCCAAAAGCCGCCGCCATGAACGACAGCGCCGATTTTCCGCGCTTTTTGACCTCCTCCAGCTCAAAGACATCCGCGCCCAGCCGCCTGGCCAGCACTTCAGCCGCCACGCGCGTGCTCCCGTCGTACGTATAATACACAACCGCCGTTTTCATATGCTCCCCCCTAATAACTTGCTATCGCCAACACCGTGTCCTTAATCCCCAGCGTTTTGGCCGTCATCTCCCGAATGCCGCTGATTAAATCCGGGTTATCCGCGCTGCTCTTTTTCAGCAGCGAATCGATGCCGTAAAACGCCACCGCCGCGCAGACCTCGGGATTCTTGACGTGGAAATATCCCTGCTCCAGCCCTTCCTCCACCACTTCTTCCAGCAGCGGCAGCAGCGTGCGCGCCCTCTCTTCCCGCACCACCGTCTCATACCAGTCCGCCGGCCTGTCCTTGAAGTAGCAGTCCGTCTCGGGCGCGGTTTCCGCCTGCTCGATAAGCGCGGCAATAAAGTATTCCACCCGCGATATCGCGTCCTGCAGCGAATTCATCTGCTGCATAAGCTGGTTTCGGTATTCATCCATCTGCATCGCGAGAATATAGCGCACGATGGACTGTTTGCTTTCAAAGTAGTAGAAAAACGTTCCTTTGGCTATGCCCGCCAATTCGCAGATCTCCTCAACCGGCGTCGCGTCGTAGCCTTTCTCGGAAAAAAGCGTGCGCGCGCTGCTGAGAATCAGCATCTTTGTGGCCCTGTCGCCTGCCATAACCGCCTCCTGACTTTGTCCGGGCCGCGCGGAGCGGCCTTGTTTTGTGTGATTATCGACCAAAGTCAGGGTTTTTATACCTGTGTCAGCTATATGAGTTGTGTCAGTACCGGAAAACCGCCCGCCGCCGTGAGCCGGGCAAATCCTGCGGGGCGGATATCGTAGCAAAAGAGATGAGTGCTGTCACCGTGCAGCAGCGATGAAAGTGCGGCCACCACGAAGCCTTTGTGCGATACGACCAGTACGCCGCCGTCCACGTTTTTCTCGATGATGGCACGGATTGTATTCGCCGCGCCTGCCAGATATTCCTGCACGCTGTCGCCTTGCGGGAACTTATAATGCAGCCAGTCCGCCATATAGGCCTGCCAGGCTTCGGGCATGCGCCGCTCAATCTCGTCCGCAGCAAGGCCCTCAAACGCGCCGAAGTCCATCTCGCGCAGTTCCGGCAGCTCTACGGCGGGCACATCCGGCGCGATGATGGCCGCCGTCTCTTTGGCGCGCAGCGCGGGGCTGCAGTACACCCGTTCCGGCCGGAAATCAGCCAGCTGCCGCGCCGTTTCCCGCACGGCGGCGCGGCCCGCCTCCGTCAGCGGCGGGTCCAGCCGGCCGCAGTACCGGCCCGAGAGATTCATTTCCGTAGCGCCGTGGCGCACCAGTACGAGCTCGGTCACCGCCCGTTTCCCCCTCCGATGTAATATAAAAAACGCCGCATAAGCCGCGGCTTGCATGATTCAAGTCCGAAACGCTCAGTCGATGTTCTGCTTCTTGCGTCCCACGCGCAGACGCACCATCGCGCGCGCCAGCGCGATCTGGTTCTGCATGTACTCCTGGTAGCTTTTGCGCTCGCGCAGCCGCGCCTCCGCACGTTCCTTGGCTTCCTTGGCGCGAAGCATATCGATCTCCTCCGGCCATTCCGCCGCCTGCGCGAATATCAGCGTCTCGTCGGGCCGCACTTCCACAAATCCCTCAGTCACGGAACACTCGCGCCACTCGCCGTCGATGTTGAGCCGCAAAAGGCCGATGGACAGCGCGCACACCATGGGCTCGTGCATCTTCTGGATGCCGAGGTAACCGTCCGGCGTGGGCACGATAACGCTCTCCACTTCGCCGCTGAACACGGTGCGCTCAGGCGTGATGATCTCCAGTTTGTATTTTGCCGGCATGGCGCACCTCCTCCCGTCAGGACTTCTCGAACCGGGCCTTGACGTCTTCGATATCGCCCGCCATGAAGAACGCGCCCTCGGGAATGTCGTCCACTTCGCCGTCCACGATGCAGCGGAAACTCTCGATGGTACGCTCCAGCGGCACGTATTTGCCGGGTATGCCGGTGAAAACCTCCGCCACTGCCATCGGCTGCGACAGGAACCGCTGTATCTTGCGCGCCCTGTACACGATGGTCTTATCCGCATCGGAGAGGTCTTCCATGCCCAGCATCGCGATGATGTCCTGCAGCTCCTTGTAGCGCTGCAGCACTTCCTGCACGCGCCGCGCCACGTTGTAATGCTTCTCGCCGATGATGCGCGGGTCCAGTATGCGCGAGGAAGATTCCAGCGGGTTGATTGCCGGGTAAATGCCCAGCTCCGCGATCTGGCGGGACAGCACCGTGGTCGCATCCAGATGCGTAAACGTGGTCGCGGGCGCGGGGTCCGTCAGGTCGTCCGCCGGCACATAGATAGCCTGCACCGACGTGATGGAACCGCTCTCGGTGGACGTGATGCGCTCCTGCAGCGCGCCCAGCTCATTGGCCAGCGTGGGCTGGTAACCCACGGCGGACGGGATGCGCCCCAGCAGCGCCGACACCTCGGAGCCCGCCTGAATGAAGCGGTATATGTTGTCGATGAACAGCAGCACGTCCTGATGCTCTTCGTCGCGCAGATGCTCCGCCAGCGTCAGGCCGGTCAGCGCCACGCGCATGCGCGAGCCCGGCGGCTCGTTCATCTGCCCGAAAGCGAGGCACGCCTTCTCGATAACGCCGGATTCGCTCATCTCCTCGATCAGCTCTTGGCCCTCGCGGCTTCTCTCGCCCACGCCGCAGAACACGGAATAGCCGCCGTGCTCCGTCGCGATGTTGCGGATGAGCTCCATGATGAGCACTGTCTTGCCCACGCCCGCGCCGCCGAACAGGCCGATCTTGCCGCCCTTGGCGTACGGCGCTAAGAGGTCGATCACCTTGATGCCCGTTTCAAACAGCTCGGTCGCCGGGTTCTGGTCCGCGAACTTGGGCGGCTTGCGGTGAATGGGCAGCCGCGTTTCCGCGTTGATGGGGCCTTTGCCGTCGATGGGCTGGCCGATCACGTTCATCACGCGGCCCAGCGCCTGCTGGCCCACCGGTATTCTGATGACGTCGCCGGTGTTGATGACGGGAAGGCCGCAGTACAGCCCTTCGGTGGCGTGCAGCGCGATGCAGCGGACAGTGTCGTCGCCGATATGCATCTCCACTTCCAGCCACACCTCGCGGTCGCCCAGCTTGATGACCAGCGCGTTATATATCGCGGGGAGATTGCCGTCGTAGAACTTTACGTCCAGCACCGGCCCCGTGATGCGTATCAATTCGCC
>Ga0123333_10005739_pt1 | contig 11080 bp, 4 predicted proteins | sample BioC12SIPDNA_3_FD_89957 | JGI IMG/M metagenome (GOLD analysis project Ga0123333, IMG submission 89957) | Anaerobic biogas reactor microbial communites from Washington, USA - Biogas_R2_B C12 SIP DNA | ecosystem: Engineered > Bioreactor > Anaerobic > Unclassified | place: Washington, USA...
GCATAGGTGCCATGCTGGTTGATTGCGAAGTCATAGACCACGGGGTCCTTCGCGAATGGCAGGGCATGCTCCAATTCTGTCTTTGCCCGCCGCGTGGTTGTAAGGAGCCGTTCCTGAGCCTCCGCTTTTCGGCGAGGGTTGAAGATGAACCCCTCACCGCCCCCAGACATCCCGCCTAGCATCCAGAAGCCCCAGAAGTCTTCCCCGAACTGGTCGCGCACCTGCTGAATCAGCGTAACGGTATACATGTTGTTAGCCCAGGGGATGATCGTCTCGATCGGGCCCAGGAAATTGCGCGTCGTGGCATCGCCGATGGCGGAGATGTCACCGTGCTTGAGTAACTCGACGATCTGGTCAAAGATGCCCATCGCCCTAATGCGCGCCTGCCACTCAGCAGAAGAGCGCAGCAGGTACTTCTCAGTGACCATCTCCAGAATCGGGCCCACATCCTGCGCCATACCGCCATGGACCAGAACGAGGCTGTTCTGAAGTTGCTCGCGCGTTGCCTGGCTTACCTCTTCCGTCGTCAGGATGTGGTGCCCCGGCAGAAGGCGCCCCCGGCTTACGCCGAACTCCGGATCGCCAGGTCCGGCAAGCTCCCCTGTAATCAGCTTCATTCCCGGCCACACGCCCCCCGAGTCCTGCCAGCCGCCCCCCGAACCGGCAAGCCACTCGCCCAAGATGGCACGCGCCGCGACAAGACGCCGCTCGTGCTCTTCCAGCACCCCGGTGAGGGCATGTGTCTGACCCGTAGCCCGCATACACACCGCGATGAGACAGGCCAGCAGACTGGTCGACACAGCCAGGCGTGACCCCTTCGGGATATCGTTGACCTTGGACACGACCTCGAGTCCCCGTCCTGGACCGACCAGGCGCGTAAGCAGATCGGCCAGCTGCGCGCCCGAGCCCTCCATAGCCGGCGGGACAATGCCAGAAGCGATCACCGCTGCCTTCAGCAGGCCCAGGTAGTCGCGCGCGTAGTCGAACACCTCGGCCAGGTCGCGTACCTCGGCGCGCGCGGCGAGATCCACGCTTGCGAAGCGCAATACCGGTGCATCGATGACCCGCAGATAGGCCTCTACCGGCGGTCGGGGGAAAGCGTCGCGTCCGTGGATGCCCAGATCGATCGACACATTGAGGACACGCGCCCCCTCGGGAAAGTCCATGCCGAGGAAGAAGATATCGCTCCAACCACTGTGGCTCAAGTCCATTCGTACGGGCGTCGTTTCACGGAGGATCGGATAGAGACCGCCGGCAGTGAGGCGCAGCAGTTCGGGCCGCAGGCGCAACGGCTGGTCAGCAGGATGCCCGACCCGAAACATCCACTGATTGCCCTTGACCGACCGTACACTACGCCGCACTTGATCGGCCAGGGTCTGGAACCCCAGGCGATGGTAGGCCTCGGCCAACGCACTGGACGTCCCCTCATTGACGCCCTCGACCGACTGGGCTTCGAGGAACGCGCTGACCGCTTCCTCGAAGCGCCTCTGCAGAAGATGCTCGTAGCCGTGGTAGGGAATCAGGCCGCGCGCACGCATCCCTTCCCTTCGAGGCAGATGGAAGCGGTGAATGGCGTAGAGGAAGAATAGCGCTCTCACCCGCTCGTAGAGGTTATCGCTACGCCGCCGGAACAACTCAAGCGCACTACACTCCCCCAGCAACTCAGCGAGGCTCAGGTGCTCACAGATATCGTCCAGCGACCGGTTCCGAACCGCCGGATCACTTGACACAATGAGATCGACTAGCCTGCTACCACCCATCGTTAGCTCCTGGCTGCTTCGTGGTCGATCCCGTCGCGCCCTACTTCGCGCGTTGCCAGGAGCTCGACGAGGCGCGCCAGCACTTCGTCCCGATCGCGCCCGTTGAGCGCCAGCGCCAACTGCGCCATCAAGAGCCCATACTTCACCCCCACATCGTAGCGCTGCGCACGCTCCTCCATGGCGAGATACTTCTCACGACCGGCCAGTTGGGCCAGTGCATCTGAGAGTGTGACCCTCCCGCCGGCAGCCGGGCCGTGCCCCTCGCTGACGTCCACCTGTTGGGCCAATATCCCCATGACCGTGGGAGTCAGGACGTGCATCCCAAAGAAGCAGAGGTAATGGCCCGCCCGCAGGCCCGGTACGATCAACCTAAGCTCGGCCTCGGTTGGCGTGGGCTTCTCGATCACGGTCTCCACCACGTACAGCGACTTCTGCCCGTGGATACGGCGGCCACCAACAGCCCCATAGTAAGGGAGAAGCGTCTCCCGCGTCGGCTGAACCGACGACACCGCGCACGCCTCAGCCTGAGCTGTGGCCACCAGCCTTCGGGCGCAGGTCCGTTCCTCCCGGCTGACGTAGAGATGGTCACCGACCAGGTGCAGAAACGCGTCATCGCCCACAAAGTCTCGAGCACAGTAGACCGCGTGTCCGTAGCCCAACGGACGATCCTGAGAGATGAACTGGATGCTGCCCCGGTGGTTTCCCACGACCTCAGCATACGGCGCCTCATCGCCCGGGGCTACGATCACAGCTACTTCACCTACACCGGCGCTCATGACCTCTTCTACCAGGATTCTCAGCACCGATTTCTCCGTGCCGTCCCGATCGATCAGAGTCTGCAGGGGCAGCGTCCGCTGATTCCGACCAGCGGCAGTGATCACCGCTTTGCTGATTCGCATATGTCATGGCCTCCCAGACCTCGTCTATTCATGGCCCAACAGGCAGGGCTGACTAGTCACCCGCACGCCTCTCCTCGCGCCAGATAATCTCCTCACTCGTCCAGTAGAATACTCTGTCCATATCGGGGGGCCAACTTCCCGGGCGTTGGCGCAACCGCTCCAGCGTTCCCATATCACCGACGAAACGAAGGGCCTCCAGGGCCTGCCTCTGGAGGTAGAGAAGGTCGGACGCCTCCACCGTCGCGGGCAAACTGAACCGCGCGAGGTCTCCCAAAGCCAGATCTTCAGCGGCCTCGCGGGATGAAGCGTCCCCCAACCATCCCAACGACTGGACCGCCAGCCCGACCAAGTTGACGTCATCTTCACCAAACAGACACCGGCGCAGAAATGCAACAACCCGGTCGTCGTGCGCCCGAACCCGTCCGGCAAGGTAGATGACGTGTGGATACCAAGCCCGAACGTCCTCACACACAGCTGAACCCAGATCCGTCGACTTACATATGTCAGGGTCCAGTATCGGCAGAATGACGCGGTGCACCACCATGCCGGCATCGATCAGCGTCAACGCGGTTGTCAGATTCTGACGTGTTTCGGGTCTGGAATCTGGGTAGAAGAACAACTGTGCCAGAACGTCGAACGCAGTGAGGGTCTGAAGGGCAGCGAGCGCTAACGCGGCAACCGCCTGCACCCCCGAAGCCGCAGCCGAGGGCGCGTCCAGGTCTACCACGCGCTGAACAAGCGCCATCACGTCATTAGCGAACCATTCTGTCAGCACGTCGACGAGGTCTGGATCGGTTAGCTCATCGAAGGGAGGCTCCACCAGGTGGCCCAACGCCTCAAGGGCCGCAAGCCGCACATCGCTGGCCTCGAAATCCTGCCTGCCATCCACAGCTTGAACGGGCTGCAGGACGATGCTTGCCAAACCGGCAATGGCATCGGGATGGCAAATCCGTCCCAGCGCCGCTACGTGCTCGGCGCGGCGCCATACGCGCGGCTCGCGCACGCTATCGAGCTGGTAGATCAGCGCACGCGCGATGTGATCGACCAGGATGGGATCAACATGCTCCACCCCTAACTGCTGGACCATTCTGGCGCCAAGCAGCACCTCGTCATCGCCGGGCTCAGCGCCATAGAGTACCCGTCGTACGATCTCCTCGGGACGAGGCGCCATGCTGCACAGGAAGAGCAGCGCGTCCTGCCACCAGTAGAGCCGGGTCCGCCGTCGCAGCGTCGCGCAGATGTCGTCCAGTTCCTGCGCCTGCTGCGTGTGGTGGGCCAACGCTCGCGCGCAACAGAAGGCCTGGATCGCGGCTCGCGCGAAACTGACATGGTCGTCGCCTGTCGGTATGAGGATGGCGCGGTCAGTTAGCTCACGGTAGAGCGCCTCCAGGCTGTAATCACGCCCGCCGCGGGTTGCCTGCATCGTGGCGAAAACCTCATCTGTCGGGAGCGCGCGGCGCTGCGTCGAGTGAAGTGCCCAAGCCAGCGCATCGAGTGTCTCCATCACGCGCGCCCGCATACCCGGATCGTCGCTGATGGCCTCGACATCCCCGGCAAGCAGGCCATCGACAACCGAGAGCCGTGACTCCGGGTAGAGCCCTCGATGAGCCAGGCCAAGTAGCCGGTCGAGCAGCCACGGCTGCGCCGCCAGGTCGAGGGCTTCCGCATCCACGAGCGCTTGATAGAGCCTCGAACCTACATGGCCCTGACGACTCAGATACCAGCTAATGGTCGCCTGGGACAACGGCAGGATATCGAAAGCGTCGGTGAACGCCAGATCATTGAGATCCTCGGATCGCCCCTGCCACGCGATGACGCACTGGTGTCTGGGGAAAGCCCGCGTAAGGGCATTGACCGCCACGATCAGGCTACGCCTGGCTCGCTGTGGTAGCGCTTCGACGCCATCGAGAAGCAGACGGAAGACCGGCCCCTGCTCGGAATGCCATAGCGTCCGCAACTGGTCGGTCGCCGCTTCAGGCCAGAACGCTCGCAGGTGAGCAAAGACCAGCCGCTCCAGATCTGCAGGTGCTTCTACCTGCGCACCAAGGGTTGAGAAATCCAGCAACACCGGGACGATGCACGCGAGGGCGCCGCTCTCCAGTGAGTCCAAGGCCGCAAGCCGCCCGATGCGTCGCAGAAGATACGACTTGCCCATGCCTGCCCCGCTCCTCAACACCACGACACGCCGCTCCGTTACCACGCCCCGGACTGGCGATCCCATCAGATCATCCACCGCGTCGATAGCGTCTCGCGAGGCGGCGCGAAGCATGCTGTGATCCCCATCGGGCAGGTCAATAGCGAATCCTGGCACCGATCGACCGCTATCGGCAGCCTGCCTGCCGGTCTGGAGTACAACCTCCAACGGAATGTACGCCGCGTCGGTGGGCAATGGGTTGAGGTCGGGCGATGCGCTCAGATTCCGTAGGAGAGTCCGTAGAGAATCGCCAAGGAACAGCCGCACGTCTCGCCGCGACGACACGAGCATAGGCACCGACCAGTCGACGGCATGATCTTGGTAGACGAGAAGGCGGGCTTGGCTAAGCGCGCGATCGGCCAGGCCATGCTCTAGCAGACCACGGTAGAAGGCACCGTTTAGCGCACGAGCGACCGTCATAGAGATGCCGTCTTGCATGGCGACCACGGCAGCCACACCGTCGGCCACAAGGCTGGGCGCGAGCCCCACAAAAGCATTCCCGCGGCTGACATCGCGTCGCGCGCTATCACAGGCCGCAAGGAAAACCAGGGCTGGCTGCTCACTGAGTGCCCCTACCCCGGCCGCAAACTCAGGACCACGGACCAGGCGCAGCCCGCCGTCGGCCCCCTCCAGCAGCAGAATCGGAGTCTGGTCGGGCCCGCCGAACCGACCGTGAGCCAGTAGGTGCAGGATGTGATAGCCGCCGGCCTCATTGAGGGCAGCCAAGACGCGTTCCAGGGTCGTGGCACCTTCGCGCACCACCCAACCGACATCCTTGACATCACCGCCGGCTTCGGGTGACGGCCCGCTGTACCCGCTACGCCCCGGAAACACCTCGACCTGAAGGCGCCCGCCCTCTCGCAACGTGCGGGTAGCCTGCCACAGGGCATGGACCTCCTCGTCGACACCGATCGGCATCAGGCCGTCTCGTTCCAAGCCGCTCGGGTTAGCGACCACGAAGAGCATACGTACGGTGTCAACGGCTACGGGGTCCGGCTCAAGGACTTGGCGCCGCAGGTGACGAGAGAAGGCGAGATCCGGCGCGACCGCCAGTGGCGATGCCTCGGCGGCCCGCAGGCTGTGCATTCGTTCCCAGGCTATGCTGTGCAACTCAGCAGACTCGACGTCGATCCACAGCCGGAGCCGCAGCCGTCCGAACGTAGCCGCCTCAGCGATACCCGTGGCTTTGTCGTAGGCTGCACGGATGGGGCCAGATAAGAGCGCATAGAACAACGTGGTGCCATAGGCCTGGGGCTCCGCCTCTTGTTGGCGCAACAGCTGCCAGTCCACGTGGAGCAGCCCACCGGCATAGTGCGCCGCTTCGTTGATCCATGCCTCGACAGGGTAATCCTGTCCGCCGCTCTGACGCCGGATTCTGATCAGCAGGTCCGTGTAGGCAAGATCACTGGGCGTCATAGCAGCACCTGTAACTCAGAAGCCGGAGTGCGCCTCCCGATCACGAGATCGAGCGTCGATATCTGGCAACATGGCATACGCACTCCCCCACCCAATCCCTGTCACATTCCAGAAGCGGCTATCTCCTTCACGAAAAGGAGCCGCTGCCACAGGTGGCTCAGGTTCCCGACGTCCGGAATATAGGTGTCGACAAGCCGAAATCCATGCTGAGCCATGAACCCCTCCAGCGAAGGGATGTCGTACGCGCGGATGCTGAGCAGCTCAATCTGGTCGCCTGGCGACAGGGTCATCTCCTCGCCAAGACAAGACAGTGTGGTCGTCTGGGTTGCCCGAAAGAAAAACGTGTAACAGATGGTGTCGAGGTGGTCATCTGCCTGCTCGACCCCCACGACCTCACCATACTCGCGCGACAGGCGCAGCGCGCTCAATAGCCTATCGAAAAAGAGCCGCAAGTTCTCGGGCAGTTGCGAAAAACGCTCCTTGAGCCACCGATCCTTTTCATCTGATCCGTACATAGGCACGATATCCAGATACAGATAGTCGCCAGCCGGAACAAGGCGCTTGAGTAACCCTGCCAACCAGACCTGATCAAAGTTCCCAAACGTAGCTCCGATCATCGCATAGATTCGGGTGTCGAAGTCCGCGACGAGACGCGCTAGTTGATCGGCGAAATCAGGGCGGGTGAAGTCTGCCAGGACGAACGTCCGAGTGAACGACGCATCGGCCAGATTCTCAGCCGCCAGCCTGAGCATGGCTTCGGAGGAATCAATGCCGAAGTAGGCGAAATCACCACCTTCGGCTGCCATCTGGTGTAGGAGCGGCTTCTCCGGGCCCGAGTTGCCACAGCCCAGACTGATGAATGCTTGCCTACCGCGAAACGAAGCCTGATGCCGCACAAAGAACTGGTACTCATCCTGCCAGGCGATCTGCATCAGGTCTTCGCTACGATAGGTGTAGAATGAACCCGCTCCATCGAGCAAGTAGAACAGGTTCTGCGGAACACGCCGCTCGGCCAGGACAGTCGCCAGGTACTCCGACTCAAGGCTGTCCGGGTCACAGAAGGCCACCAATTCGGTCATCAGTTGATTCCTCTCGCCAGGGTTACCCGATTCTACCCCAATGCAGCAAAAAGACGCCACCGCACCATTCGCGGTGGCGTCTCTCCAGCGACACTCGCTCAGGCCATCATAGGCTCAGGCTCGGATACCTCTGCGGGCTCCGCAGCACCCTGAGCCCCCTCAGCTTGCTGCACGGGTGCAGGCATCAGCGCATTCGCCAAGACCTCGGTCACGTCATCGACCGCCAGGAACTCCATCTCCTCACGCACCTTCTCCGGTATCTCGTCCAGATCCGGCTCGTTCAACTTCGGCAGAATCACCTTCTTCAGGCCGGCTCGATGCGCGGCAAGCACTTTCAGTTTCAGGCCACCGATGGGCAACACCTGACCTTGAAGCGTTACCTCACCCGTCATACCTACGGTGGGATCAACCGGTCGTGCCGAGAGCAGCGAGACCAACGCCGTGACCATGGTCACTCCCGCAGATGGACCGTCCTTTGGTACCGATCCGGCTGGCACATGTAGGTGGATTTTGCCCTTACCCTTCTCGCGCTTGAGCCCCAGCTCGTCCAGATGCGACTCGACGTAGCTCAATCCGATGCGAGCCGACTCCCGCATCACATCGCCCAACTGGCCTGTCAGCAGGAACTGCTCATCCGACCCCGGCATGACGGCGGCCTCCACAAACAGCACCTCGCCTCCCGTAGGCGTCCACGCCAGCCCCGTTGCAACGCCGGGCTTTTCGGTACGCAGCGCCGCCTCGAAGTGATACCGTGGGCGGCCAAGATACTCGCGCACCCTGTCGCTGTCGATCTCCATTGGCTGATCACCCTCAGCCCCTTCGGCTACCAACGTAGCGACCTTCCGGCAAGCCTTGCCGATACTGCGCTCCAGCTGGCGTACACCCGCTTCCCGCGTGTAGTCGCGAATCATGGCCCTGATAGCATCGTCCGTGAACGTGATCTCGTCCTCGCGCAGCCCGTTGACCTTCAGTTGGCGTGGCACCAGATACTGCCGGGCAATGTGCACCTTGTCGTATTCGGTGTAGCCGTCGATCTGAATGACCTCCATCCGGTCAAGCAGTGGTGCCGGGATTGTTGCTGTCGTGTTGGCGGTACAGATGAACAATACCTTGCTCAGATCGAAATCCACGTCCAGATAGTGATCCCTGAAGGCATGGTTCTGCTGCGGGTCCAGCACCTCCAACAGAGCAGAGGAAGGATCGCCCCGCCAGTCCGATCCAATCTTGTCGACCTCGTCAAGCATGAAAACCGGGTTCTTGACGCCGGCGCGCTTCACGGCCTGCATGATCCGGCCGGGCATCGCGCCGATGTACGTGCGGCGGTGACCCCGGATCTCGGCCTCATCGCGCATGCCGCCCAAGCTCATCCGCGTAAACTCACGACCAAGGCTGCGCGCGATCGACTGTCCCAGCGACGTCTTGCCCACGCCAGGCGGCCCAATGAGCGCCAGAATCGCACCCATCCCCTCGACCTTGCGTCCCTGCAGATCCGACTCCACTTCCTTGTCCAGCCCGCGCTCTTGGCGCAGCTTGCGCACTGCCAGGAACTCCAGAATGCGTTCCTTCACATCCTCCAAGTCGTAGTGGTCCTCGTCCAGGACCTGGCGCGCGTTGGCGATCTCCAGATTGTCCTCGGTCATCACCTGCCAGGGCAGAGACGTCAACCAGTCTAGATAGGTCTTGATGACCCAGTACTCGGCGGCCTGAGGCGGCATCTTCTCAAGACGGGCGAGCTCGCGAAGAGCCTCTTCCTTGGCCTCCTCGCTCATCCCCGCCGCCTCGATCTTCGCGCGATACTCCTCGACCTCCTGCTTACCCTCGTCGCCTTCGCCCAACTCCTTGCGAATGGCGTCCATCTGCTGCCGAAGGTAATACTCCCGCTGGTTCTTCTCGATCTCTTCTTTGGCCTTCTCCTGGATCTGCTGGCCAACCTCCCGAACCTCAAGTTCACGAGTCAGGACCCGGATCAAGAACTGCATCTTCGCAGCCAGGTGGTCGATCTCCAGAAGCTCCTGAGCCTCTTCCATGTCGATCCGCATATTCGAGGCGACCAGGTAGACCAACAGCCGGGTGTCTCCCAACTGCTGGATGAAGCGCACAGCTTCGTCAGGGAACTGCGGAATCATCTCCGCCAACCGCGTGGTGACATCGAGCAGGTTGCGCCGTAGCGCCTCCTCCACAATCGATTCCTCCACAGCGTCCGGCGTCAGCGTGACCCGCGCCCGCAGATAGGGCTCTTCCGCAGTCCACTCTGTTACACGGAACCGCTCCAGCCCCTGGATGAAGACGGTCAGTGTACCATCGTCAGATCGCATGATCCGGTGGATGATCGCTGCGGTGCCAATCGTATGCACCTGCGAGGCATCCGGCACCTCCACGGACGGGTCTGTCATAGCAACCAGGCCAATCACGCGCCCCGCTTTCTCTGCTTCCTCGATTAGCTGGACCGAGCGCGGGATGCCCACAGCCAGCGGCATCACGATATAGGGAAAGGCCACCGTGTTGCGAAGAGGCAGGATCGCCAACTCCTCTGGTATGCGTTTCACCAACTCATCGATATTCTGATCCTGCATATTGAACCAAGGTAACATCGTCTTGTCCTCCCTACGGAATCACCCGACGACGGCAGCACAAGCCACATCGCCAACCACTTGTACCCCGATCGCCGGCAAGGCTGCCTCGAGCTTGCCCTAGCAGTCTAGGCTCCCAGTCCCCGGGAAGCAAGTGAAGGGCCCCCGTGGACACGATCGATTCCGTGCCAGTTTTCTCTTACATTGATTTCCACGGGATTATAACACACCTGTATTAGAAATGCATATGCGCTACGTAGTAACAAGATCAGCACAGTGGAACGCGACTCTCCTATTGCAGGCGCGCGATTTCAGAGTAGACTACTGCACAGGCGCCAACCAGGCAAGGACGCCGACAGATGACTGACCGGGACTGCACCTGTGTGAGGGCCCCTGAGGTGAGCACCCCAGACGAATATGATCGATACACACGTTCATCTGCAGCATCCGTGGTATGCCGGCGATCTCCACCAAGTCCTCGAGCGCGCCGCACAGGCAGGGATACGGGCAGCCATCATCCCCGGCACCAATCTGAGCGACTGCCGCGAAGCCGTTTCGCTCGTGCACGATCACAGCGGGACGCGCTGCAGGTTGCACGCCGCGGTTGGGATCCATCCAACCGAAGCGCACCAACTCGACAGAGAAACAGGCGCGGCGCTCGAGTCGCTCGCTGGCTCGCAATCGGTTGTCGCGATTGGCGAGATCGGCCTTGACTACTACTGGCCCTCGGTACAGGATCGCGGATGGGTGTGCGGCGAACCCGACGTTCAGCGCGGAGCCCTTCAGGCTCAGTTGGAGCTCGCTTCCAGGCTAGACCTCCCTGTCGTCATCCACGACCGCGATGCGCACATTGACGTGCTGCACATCCTCAGAGACTGGCTGGGTGCGTATCCGCAGGCCCGTGGTACCCTTCACGCGTATGCAGCCGGTCCGGAACTCCTCGACGAGTTCCTGGATATGGGCCTTCACATTGGCATCGATGGGCCGGTCACTTACAAGAAGGCCGCTCGCCTACACGAAGTCGCTCGTCGTGTGCCATTGTCGAGGCTGTTGCTCGAGACGGATGGCCCTTACCTGCCCCCCGCTCCACGTCGGGGTGAACGCAACGAACCCGCGTTCATCCCCCTCATAGCTGCCCGAATCGCTGAACTCAGAGGTACCA
>Ga0123333_10005741_pt1 | contig 11079 bp, 6 predicted proteins | sample BioC12SIPDNA_3_FD_89957 | JGI IMG/M metagenome (GOLD analysis project Ga0123333, IMG submission 89957) | Anaerobic biogas reactor microbial communites from Washington, USA - Biogas_R2_B C12 SIP DNA | ecosystem: Engineered > Bioreactor > Anaerobic > Unclassified | place: Washington, USA...
CGGTACGGCCCCAGTACGAGAGCGCCATCCCCAGTGTCGTCGGGCCGCAGTTGTTCCACCCCTGGCGCTCGTGCCGCAGGCCTTCCAGAAGCACTGCTGGTGGCAAGGTTGGTGTGGGCGTGGGAGTCGGCGGCTCGGCCGTCGGCGACGCTGTCGGGGAAGGCGTCACTGAGGGCTCCGGTGTCAGAGTTGGGAGCCGGGTTGGGGTCGGCGAAGGCAAGGGTGTGGCACTGGGCGGGACCGTTGCCTCGACTTCGGCTGCGGCCACCGGGGTCGGCAGCGTCAGCGGGTGATCGGTGTGGCGCAGCGCCTGGAGCGGCTCCGGCAGGAGCGAGGCATAGCGACCGGGCAAGGCCCTGACGATGATGGGAAGAGCAAGCAGCGAGATCCCAAGGAGCGACAGAAGCACGATGATCACAATGTAGTGTATCGCTTTCATAGGGGCTATGATACCAGAAAACCACCAAGTGCGTGACCTAGATGCAGAGGTTCAGGCCTGGCGCGCCGGACAGGCCTTCGCCCAACCAACGAGACGGACAAGACGTTCGCAGCGACAAGGGCTGCCGGTTCAGCAGGGATCGTAGGATGAAGATGATCGTGATGTCGATCTGGCGATTCGTGGCGGTGAGCACATCTCAGACCCAGCGACGGCGCTGCGGCGCCAAGCTGTCGGTTGGTGGTGCACCGTTGATGAGGACGAGCGGGCCACTGGCTGGCCGCTGTCCATCGGATCGTGGACAGCAGCCAGCCTCGTGACAGAGACACTCACACGTGAGGGCGCAGCACGCTGACTTGCAGGGCAGGCAGATCGAGACTAAGTGCACCCGGCGCTGTCGGTGGCGGCACAGGCAGCTCGCCATCCAGTGAGTGCAGGGTCAGGCGGGAAGTCACGTAGGGTTCCCAGGCAGGATCGTCCGGCGGCCAGCGCAACGCGACCGTCTGCGGTGTGTTGCTCATATTGATAAAGACGCACGCGGGCACACCCGAGGGCGAGGCCCAGGCCGAGGCCAAGATCACGGGCACGGCAACGGCGGCCGACTCGGGATAGACATAGTCCACCCGGTCGTCGTTGTAGTAGGATTGAACGCGGGCTTTGGCCAGCCGGAACACCTCGGCCACCTCGATATCGGGGTCGCGCAGCATACGGCCCAGCACGAGGAAGTCGTGGGCATAGGTGCGTTGAGCCATACTGACGTGCTTCAGCAGCGCCAACGCCGGAGGGAGGCCCAGGGTATCAAGTGGCAGTCCAGCTTCCAGTGCGGCCCTGATGGCCCCGGCACCATACTCAGGTGACAGCAGCGAGACCTGGACCAAGTAGCCCGCCGCGGCGGTTCGTCCGATCTTCACCAGCTCGGTTTCCGGGCCAGACAGGCCAGGGCCCAGATCGCCGCCATACCCGGGAGTCATCTCATGGTAGAGATAGCTAAACAACGGTACGCCCACGCAGAGCATGTTCGTTAACATTGGCCAGCCGTGGTACATATAAGGGCGCCCGTTGTAGAGCGTCAAGTGCGGGATGAGTACCTCATTCGGTTCCTCGACCGAGGCCGCGAACTCGGGATTCCTGGCCCGACTGGCATCGAGGAAGTGCTGGAGGGTCTGGCGCGCGCCGTCCGTCATCCAGCGGCCATAGCCTTCCGGGTGTCCATGGTGGGTGGCATAGCAGACGTAGGTCTCGCCGCCAAGGTTCTGGTCGTACTGCGTTGCGTCGATGCCGAGGTCGGCGAACCCGGCCACGTATGCGTCCAGGACCCGATGCGTCCCCTCGGCTGCAATACAGAGCTTGTGGTTGACGGCCCACGGGCGCGAATCGTACGTCCATTCGCCATCCTCTCCGATGCATGAGGCAGCCCGTCCCTCGCGTTCCCAGTGTTCACTACCGTCCCAGACCGGGTCGCGGGGGTTGGCGATGGCCCATCGCGTGCCTGAGTTGAGCAGACAGATCCGGCTGCCGCGCGCCTGGAGGGCGGCCGCCAGAGTTCGCACTGAGTCGGTATCGGGGTATGGCGGAAAGACATCAGGCGTGATCCAACTGTAGTGTTTTTCCCAAGCATAGAGCATCAGCACTAAGGGGCTGTCCAGAAGCCCTTGATAAGCCTCTAGGACCGGTATCATCCTGCCTGGCAACGTGGCCTCCCAGTCGTCTGCGCGTTCTGTGCTTCCAGGACGGCGTTGGGCGTAATAGACGAAAGGGTAGCCCGCCTTCACCCAGTCGGGCACGTCCTCCCGACGGGCGAGAGGCGGCGTCGCCCACGGCTGAGCGGCAGCCCAATGCCTGTACATCTCACCTGCGGTCTGCCAGTCACCGACAAAGGGCGCAAGGGTGGTGGCGTACGGCACGCTCACGTCGGCACCGTACTCACGGGTGAACAGGTGTGTCGGGCCAAGATCGAGCTGCGTCCCGTCGCGGCGAAAGCCAATGCGCTTTGGATATCCTACATCGTCGCGGGTGTGAACCAGCAGGCCGCCCAGAGAATCGTAGTAGGCTGTCAACTGCACGGCGGCACGGCCTGGGTGTTCCTCGGTCCAGCCGAAGCCGTCTGGTATGTTGGTATGCGGCTCGGGAATGAGCGCTCCCTCGTAAAAGCCTACCAGCAGCGCCGACGTGAACGTGACGTTGTAGTCTGACGGATAGCGGAAGGGCTCCTCCGGGCGCTGCTCACGTTGCGCCAGTGCTACACGCGGGTAGGCCGCGCTGATGACAGCATAGTCGCTCGAGTTATGTACTGCCAACGTCCATGCGCTTTCGGCACTGCCATGCGGTATGGTGATATGGCACGTGACGTTGAGCAGGTCGTCACTGTTGGGATCGAGGCGATGGGTGAAGCGCAACGTTAGCTGCTGCTCGCCGTCTGCTCCCTCGTGGCTACAGGCCGTTGAGGCCGCCTCGGACGATCCAATGGACCGCCGCGTGCCATCGCGGGCATACAGCTCAAGCGTGTAGAGATCCGCCGCCGTACCTTGGAGAGGCTGGGCACTGCCTGGGACCTCCAGGCTTGTCAGCGCGAGCCCGGTACCGCCGAAGCGGATCGCTAGACAATCGTTCGCAAGGCCGCAGGACGCTTCTCCATCGTGGGGTCGGGTCCTGTTAGGGCTGTCTCCGGTAACCATAGGTGTCCTCGATTCAGAAGAGATTGGATGAGAGGTGTGCCAGGCCGGTCGAGTATACCGATGACCGCCTGTCTGATCTAGACGGCCTGCCCAGAACTCTGGTTTACTCCTCTGGGTCGGTCCCATGCCATTCGGGCTTGGGGTGATCGTTCAGCCACGGGTTCGACTCCAGGGCATAGAGAGGGTAGGCTCGGCCGCTATTGGTATCCCAGCGCTGCCCGTCGCGAGCCGGTAGCGTCCGGTACTGAACAGCCAACCGGGGGAGCGCACGCGCCTTCGCCAACCGTTCGAGCATTTCGACCTTCTTCGGGACGCAGTCAGGATCATCATACAGGTTGTGCTGCTCGTGCGGATCGTCGCCCAGATCGAACAGCTGCCCTGCGTCGTTGCCTGAGTAACGTGTCAGGCGCCAGCCGTCATCGCTGATGATGGTGTCGACGTTGCCGATGGCGACCGAGACCTCGGCCCAGCCTCTGTCGGGCACCCCGTCAGTGCACGCGCCCGCAAAGGAGCGCCCCTCCACGGGCGGCAGGTCTGCTGCGGGTATGCCAGCCCAGGCACAAAGCGTAGGGAACAGATCCAACGAGCAATGGAGAGCATCAGACTCGCCCCGCTGAATAGGGCCGCCGGCGACGATCAGCGGGCAGCGAATGGCGGTGTCGTAGTGAGGTAGTCCCTTGGCGATCAGTCCGTGATCCCCCATCATGTCTCCGTGGTCGGTCGTGAATACGACAACCGTCGTTTCCCAAAGCCCTGATGCCTTGAGTCTCTCCACGATGCGTCCGACTTGGTCGTCAAGCATGCGTACCGAACCGTGGTAGAGCGCACGCAACTGCTTGACCGCCTGCGGGTTCTCGCAAATGGCGCGGTAGCCCAAGTAGCCGTCGCGGACGCGATCGAGCAGCTGTGGCCCCTCGTCGGGCCACTCAGCCGGGATCGGATCGGGAATCGCGGCAGGGTCAAACATCGAGGCATACGGCTCGGGCGGGTCGTAGGGATCGTGTGGGTCGATGTAGGAGATATGGCAAAGGAAGGGTATCCCGCTGTCACCCGATAGCTGGTCGATCATGTTGAGGCCACACTCGGTGATAAATGCAGTGTCGTGCACCTCTGGGGGCAATGGAGAGGGGTACATCCGTTCCCATGGCGATGCCTGCATGCGTGCCTGCATGGCGTCGGGGTACGCTGCTGCCTTTCGGTGGGCCTGGTCGGCCGTCGCCCCCTGAGCCAGGTCGAGCGGCCCCGGACCGAGCACGCCTGCGTGCCCATTCGTCATCGCGAGTGCCGTTGCATAGTGCTCGGGGTAGACCTTGGCGACCCAGTCGATCCAGGGGCCCCACTTGGGGTCTTCCGAGATGATCGCGGACTCGAAGCCCAGGAAGTCGACGTGGGTGGGGGGTGCCCACTGCATTGGCGTCTGATGGATCTTGCCCACCATCGCGGTCCGGTAACCGTGGTCGCGCAGCACATGGGCGAAGGTGGGTGTATCCGCCGGAAGCGCATAGTGATTGCTGACCATGCCGTGGATCTCTGGGGACCTGCCCGTCAGGACTGTAGCGCGGTTGGGGGCGCACACCGGGCTGCTGGCGTAGAAGCGATCGAAGCGCATGCTTTCGGCTGCCAGGCGGTCGAGCGCTGGCGTTGAGTCAACGCCGCTACCATAGCAGCCCACGAACGCTGCTCCCAACTGATCGGCCATGATGAGAACGATGTTATAGGGTTGAGTCATAGTTATAGCCCCTCCATGGCCACGTTATACATCGCGATGAGGTTCTCGGTTTTGCAGCTGTTGTCTGCTTCGGTGGTCGAGCCAATGAAGTAGCCTGGATAGGCGTCGCGTATTGCTTGCCGGCATACCTCGGTTACCTCTTCGGGCGTGCCATTAGATAGCAACTGGCTCATGTCAATTCCGCCGGCGAGGAAGAGATGCGGATAGCGATCGCGTACCGCTTTGAGGCTCATGCCGGCCACGGTCTCGATCGGGTTCAGGCCATCGATCTCGATTGCGACGAGGTCATCCAGCACATCCATCAGATAACCGTCTGAGTGGAAAAGGCACTTGGTTCCGTGCTCGTGCCAGGCGTCGTTCATCCGTTTGATCCTGGGGAAGATCTCCTTCCGCAGGAACCGCGGCGAGTACAGCAGGTGGTCTTTGTAAGCCACATCGCAGTATGTGAGAACTACGGGCGATAGCTCGGGATCGGCGATCGCGTGGCAGATCGCGATGTGGTTGGTCGTGACTGTCTCGAGGGCCTCTGACAGAATGCCAGGATCGTCGGCCATTACGTAGGCGAGGAGCGTGAAGCCGAGATGGTAGAGGATTTCGTCGAGGCCGGTGCCGTGCTGGACCAGCAAGTGAACCGTGTCGCCTGTATAGGGTTCAGTGTTCGCGAGGAACTCGCGCCGAAAGCGTTCGCCATAGGCTCTTGGGTTGGCGTTGATCTCGCGTGTCTCGGCAGCGGTCTGTGTAATGAGCCACTCCAGGTAGCGCCGCGCGCCTGGCACAGCATCAAAGGGGCGATGGCTGACCCAGGCTGTCTTCTCCCAGGCTGACTCGTGGATCACGAAGCCGTATTCGTCGGTATAGTCACGATCGACGAGAGGGCCGAAACCCCAAGACCGCGTCATATCGAGGAAGGCCGCGACAGCCAGGCCTGTTGCTCGTTTGGCCGCCTCCCGGTTCTCCGGCGTGTCGACCCGTGGCGGAAGTCTGACCCCACTGAAGTGCTCGATGGCGCCGTCGCAGAACAGGAGGTCGTAGATCGGAACCCTGTCGGTCTCCTGGCAGGCCATCGCCCGCAGGACACGTTCGCGTCTAGTCAACGTTGTAGGCATCGGGAGAGTCCACTCCTTTCAGCTGGTCTGCCCCACAAGTGATTCACTTTCCCGCGCCGGTCATTGCGTGCAAGCCGGCGCCCGTCAGCCAGCGCCGCGGCGCCCACCATACGTTCATCGTGTGAGCATGATCGGTGAGACATGAGGGGGACGGCTAGTGCCTCAGCGGTCCCTGGAGTCGAGGGTTACCTGCAGCAGCCAGTCCATGCTGTAGCCTGGTCGGCTCGGAAGAAGCATTCCGGTCGGTTCAGTGGTCAGGTCACCCTCGTGCAGCGACCACTCTCCGGTCCGCGGGTCGAACCAGGTCGCCTGATAGGCGGCGCCGGGACGTGTACCGTGCAGGTATGCGGATGCCGTGCTTGGGTAATTCCTGGGAAAGTAGATCACAAACGTCCTGTCCTCCAATGCCTTGACCGCTGGCATCACCATATCGGGCATCCGCGGGTCACTCGTTAGCCCATCGGGCCGGGGCTCCAGCTCCCACCAGGCCAGCGACTCGTAGAACTCACGCAACAAGCGCATCTGGGCGCCACCGGGCTTGCGCAGCGCCTCCCACCAGGGCACCGGTGTGCCCCATTCGTCGAATGTGGTGTCGTCGTGACTCTGCGTCGGGTACCAGAGTCCGTGCGCACCATAGGTATAGCCGAACGAGCCTGCCTGGATGGCTCGGTAGGCGGCCCAACGGACATCAAAATCGGTCAAGTTGTGGATGCCCTCGTAGTTGCACTCAGCTTCGAGAACGGGCTTGGGGTCGGAGCGTGCATAGGCTTCGTGATAGAGGCTAAGCGGTGGCGCTGCGCCATGCGCCCCCTGGAGCATAATGAAGTCGTACCAGGGCTCGTCCCACGCCTGGCGCCCATCGCCCCGGTACCACCAGGGGTGGACCGTCATAGCACGCCTGTAGGGGTCGGCGTCCTTGATCGCCTGCCCTAAGGCCAGCACCATGGGGACGCGTTCGGTCGGATTGCCCGTGTCCGCGTTGTACTCGCCACCGATCAACCAGCTAACCGGGAAAGCACCGTAGCGGGCCGCAACGTATTGCCACAGAAACGTCCATGCGGACAGGTCCAACTCGTCCATCCCAGAGTGAAACGCGAGGCCGATGACCGGGACGATCCCTGACTCGTTGGCGTAGGCGATGTAGCGGTCGACTTCACGCCAGTAAAGGGTGTCGATACTGCGCGTGCGTCCCTGGTCCGCCAGCGAATTGACGCCGCGGCTCTCCGAGATGGGGCCCAGAAAGGCCATATGGGCCACTGTGTAACCTTGCTCGCTGCGCATGTCGATCAGGGTGCGGTACATCGAATCGTACTCGGGATTCGTCGAGCCCTCGTACGGCACCAACGCGGAAGGGCAGAACCACCACGTATCTCCCAGCCAGAAGAAAGGGGTGCCGTCGGTGTAGGTGAGGTAACGGCGATTGGCGCTCACCCTCAAGAACCCCCCGTGCACGAGAAGGGGGTTTGATCCCGCTGCGCGTGCCGCGCGGAAGGTGCCGGTCTGTCCGTTGAGCCCCGGGTCTTCACTGCTGCACTGGGTGACGTAGGTCCACTTCCCGGGTGCGGTGGGGGTGAAGCGAACCTTCCAGGCATCGCCACCGTCCCAGAAACCGGACACCGCATAGGTCTCACCTTCAGGCCCCACGAACGTGGTCACCAGGGCGATATCTGCGGCCGGGTTCACGTACGTTCCCTCGGCCGTGAACTGGAGTTCCAATACGCGCCACTGTTGAGGCTTGTTGCTCACGACTGTGTCCTTGCGTAGCGTGTTGGTGCCCGGGGAGGTCTCACCGCCACAAGCCGTCTGCAAGATCAGGATGGCGAGGAGTATCCCTAACGCTGGCAGGCGCAGCACACCGCCCCTGATGGCGTTGCGGCTCGTCTCGGGCGCAGAATCCGTGCGGGCATCAGGCTCGCCCGAAGACATCCCGGATCGCCTCCAGATAGCCGAAGCCGAACTCGGTATCCGGTTCCAGGTAGCTGCCCTCGGTCCACTCATTCCAGGCATTGAGGGTCAGAACCCGCTGCGTCACCTCGCGCGTGGCAAACCAGTCCTTTGCCTGAGCAAGGGCTGCTCTGAATGCCTCAGGCGGGTTCTTTGTGATGAGCGGCGTCCGGGGATACTGCGCCGGTTCGAAGGGCTGTGATTGGGGGACACGAGGCCACGCGTCCCAGCCCATCGTCACGTTGGGATGGTAGGGCACGGGATAACTTTCGTGGAAGCGATCCCAATCCGCGTAGGCTGCTTCTGCCACGTCCGCGTACGCGTTCTCGGGGAACTGCGGCAAGTCGACGTTGTGCACCCACACGTACGAGGTCACGCTGCTAATGCCGAAGCGCTCGATGAGGGTATTCTGTACCCCGAACGCCTTTTCGGGCGCTAGCCCCAATGCTGGCGCCAAGGTGTTAGCTGGGAGGTTGTGGAGGCCCCACTCAACTGCATTGAGATGGAGGTCCGGAAAGCCCGCCCGTACGACGCGCTCGCGCATGGCGTCCAGGGCTGCACGCGTGGCATCGATTCCGCCAAGGCCAGCGATCAAGGTGTGCAACTCGTAGATGGAGAAATAGGGACACCCGTCGATGCGCCAGTAGGCAGGGATGCCGAAGTAGGTCTCTATTGCATGATCGACGGCACGGTCGAAGGTCGTCCGTGAGACCGGCTGGTGGTTGGCCCACATGATGCCGAGTTTCAGGCGGTTCTGGTTCTCGGCCCGTAGGTAGCCTTGCTCCAAGGCCCGCTCAAGGTAAGGGCCTTGCTCGTTCCAGTACCAGTCGAAAATGAAGGCTGTGATGCCGTGGTCGGCGGCGGCTGCGATGCGCAGCGCCATTCGCGCGGGATCCGACTCATCGTCGTAACCCCACAGGGGCACTTTGGGCTGATTGTGGCCCGAGAAGCGTGGTTGCGCCTCGCGGACCTTGACCCATTCGGACTCGCCCGGACCGTAGATCTTGTCGTTGCGCGGGTTGGGGTGCCAGTTAGGGAAGTAGTAGGCGGCGATTTCGGTTGGGTTCATGCGTTCACCTCTCTGAGACGGTATATGTGCTATCGGTTTGCAATTCTGCGATCACTGACTCTATTTGCCTGTGGTTTCCTTGACCTCGCCTGCAGACTATCTCGCTATAATACACGACTATTCATGCCCCGCAATGGCTAGGTCGAGGTCGTTGCTGATCGGTTGAAACAGACCCTTGAGCCCAACTGCCCGTTAGAGGGGAGTTGACGCCGGTGCGAATGTCGGGTAAGGTTGGCCCATTGACTGGGGCTCGGAGGTTGCCGCCGGCGATGGACTCTGTGCTCGTTGGAATCGACATTGGCACGTCTAGCGCCAAGACTGTGGTCTTGTCGCAGTCGGGTGCTGTGCTCGGCGTAGCCACTTACGACTATCCCGTTCACACCCCGAAACCAGGCTGGGCCGAACAGAATCCCGACACATGGGTGAAGGCGGCGCAAGCAACGGTGCGAGCTGCTCTGGCTCAATCCGAAGTCTCACGCGACGCGGTGGCTGCCGTGGGCCTGTCGGGCCAGATGCACGGGACAGTCTGTGTGAGTGTGGATGGTACCCCGTTGCGTCCGGCGATCATCTGGGCAGATCAGCGCTCAGGCGCACAGGTGGAGCGGGTCGTGCACCAAGTGGGACGTGAGCGGCTGGCCGAGTGGACGGGCAATCCGCTGGCGACGGGCTTCATGCTGGCCTCGTGGCTATGGCTCAACGAGCATGAGCCTGACGTCGCCCGAGCCACACGCTGGGTGCTGCTCCCCAAGGACTACGTTCGATACCGACTGACGGGCGAGGTAGGCACCGAGCCGAGTGACGCCGCCTCGACATCGCTGTTCAATCCGGCGTCGCGCGCTTGGAGCACCCCACTACTGCGAGCCCTGGACGTCCGCGAGGATCTGCTCCCGCCGGTACGCCCCTCCGCCGAGATCGCCGGCGGGCTGCTGCCCGAGGCCGCTGAGGCCATGAACCTGCCGCCGGGCACGCCGGTTATCTTCGGCGGAAGCGATCAGGCCTTGCAGGCATTGGGCAACGGCGTGGTGGACCCGGGTACCGTCTCGTCCACAATCGGCACCGGCGGGCAGCTGTTTGCGCCCACGGACTGCCCCGTGATCGACTTGCCGAAGTTGCGGCTCCACAGCTACTGCCATGTTCTCAAGGACCGGTGGCATGTTGAGACAGCTATGCTAGCCGCCGGGCTCTCACTGCGATGGCTGCGTGACGAAGTGTTGTTGGGTACATCCTACGGGTCGTTGGCTGATACGGCTGCCTCTGTGCCGGCTGGCGCCGAAGGCCTTCTCTTCCAGCCGTATCTGATCGGCGAGCGGACACCACACATGGACTCGCACGCGCGTGCCAGCTTCGTGGGGCTGACTCTGCGTCATGGCCGAGCCCACCTGGCGCGAGCGGTGATGGAAGGCGTGGTCTTCGGAATGCGACAAGGACTGGATCTGATGGCGCAATTGGGTGTGCCCGCTCAAGAGATCGTGGCATCGGGCGGCGCTACGAAGCACCCACTCTGGCTCCAGTTGCAGGCCGATATCTACGGACGTCCCGTGCGACGGAGGCATGCTTCCGAGGCCGCGGCGACCGGGGCGGCGATGCTGGCGGGAATGGGCGCTGGGCTACTCCAGGATGCGCATGCTGCGATCGCCGCGGCGGTGTGCGCGGACGATGCGTGGGTCATGCCAGACCCCGCGCGTAGAGCCGCCTATGAGGAGCGATACCGTGCGTACTGTGACCTCTATCCAGCGTTGGTTGACGCTATGCACAGGCTGGAGGCGGACGCCGGATCGCTCTGGGCCAGCCCCGGTGGAGTTCGCGAGCACTGAGGGAAGACAGGAGATGGCAGGGAGGAACTATGGAAGCTGATTCCGCACCTCGACCGTGGTACTGGCGGCCGGGCTTGGTCGTTTTTGTGTCCAGTGCATGCATTATGATTCTCGAGTTAGTTGCTGGGCGCATCATCGCGCCGCAGGTGGGGGTGTCGCTCTATACGTGGACGAGCGTCATTGGCGTGATTCTGGCTGGCATGAGCCTTGGGAACTACCTCGGCGGACGGTTGGCAGACCGATTCGCATCGCTGCGCCTGCTTGGCACGATGTTTGCGTTGGGCGGTGTCGCCTCTCTGGGCGTCC
>Ga0123333_10005747_pt1 | contig 11072 bp, 8 predicted proteins | sample BioC12SIPDNA_3_FD_89957 | JGI IMG/M metagenome (GOLD analysis project Ga0123333, IMG submission 89957) | Anaerobic biogas reactor microbial communites from Washington, USA - Biogas_R2_B C12 SIP DNA | ecosystem: Engineered > Bioreactor > Anaerobic > Unclassified | place: Washington, USA...
AAGTTCTATTTCACTTCGGAATCGGTGACCGAGGGTCACCCGGACAAGATGTGCGACCAGATCAGCGACGCGGTGCTGGATGCGATCATCAAGGATGACCCGGATGCGCGCGTGGCCTGTGAGGTCAGCACGACCACTGGCCTGATCCTGGTCATGGGCGAGATCACGACCAGCACGTATGTGGACATCCCGTCGCTCGTACGCGACGTGGTGCGCGAGATCGGCTACACGCGTGCCAAGTTCGGCTTCGATGCCGACACCTGCGGCGTGATCGTTTCGATCAAGGAGCAGAGCCCGGACATTGCGCTCGGCGTCGACAAGGCGCTGGAAGCAAAGACGGGGGAGATGAGCGACGAGCAGATCGAGGCCATCGGCGCGGGCGACCAGGGCATGATGATCGGTTTTGCGTGCAACGAAACCGAAAGCTACATGCCGCTGTCGATCGACCTGGCCCAGAAGCTGTGCAAGCGGCTTTCGCACGTCCGCAAGGATGGCACGCTGCCTTACCTGCGGCCAGATGGCAAGAGCCAGGTTACGGTGGAGTACCACAACGGCAAGCCGGTGCGCGTGGATACCATCGTCATCTCCACCCAGCACAGCCCGGACGTCGAGCACTCGAAAATCGAGGCCGATCTGTACGAGCGGGTGATCAAATACGTGGTGCCGAACGGTTACCTGGACAAGAATACCAAGATCTTCATCAATCCGACCGGGCGCTTCGTGGTCGGAGGCCCGATGGGCGACTCCGGCCTGACCGGACGCAAGATCATCGTGGACACGTATGGCGGCGTGGCGCGGCACGGCGGCGGCGCGTTCTCGGGCAAGGACCCGACGAAGGTCGACCGGAGCGCGGCATACATGATGCGCTACGTGGCGAAGAACCTGGTGGCCGCGGGCGTGGCCGACCGCCTGGAGATCCAGGTGAGCTATGCGATCGGCGTCGCGCGGCCCCTCAGCGTGGCCGTGGAGACCTTCGGCACCGGCAAGATCAGCGACGAGCGGATCGTCAAGCTGATCACCGAGCATTTCGACCTGCGCCCGGCCGCGATCATCCGCGACCTCGACCTGCGCCGGCCGATCTACCGCGCGACTGCGGCGTACGGCCACTTCGGCCGGAACGACATCGACGCGCCGTGGGAGAAGCTGGACAAGGTGGCTGTGCTGAAGAAGGCCGCTGGCATGTAGGCGCCCGGGAGGTGCCCGGCACTTTAACGATCTGCAGGATGCTTGCATCCCGATCGCAGTGCCGGGCACCTTGCTATGAAGGTTAAGAAGCTACTCGGGTAACGGCGACCGTCTCGCTGCCCCATCGCCGCCCGGCGCTAAAGACGCAGGGCTACAGGGCAACGCCCGCTCAAGCGGGCTGGGCGAGCCGGTTCGCCGGTTACCTGGACATTTTTGCAGACATTCATCAAAATAGTGCCAACTGCCCTGTGCCGGGTGAGACCCACGGCGCGACGCGGCGGGCCAGGCCGTGGTGCGCGGCCAGCTCAGCGAAGACCGTCTCCAGCCTGGCAGTGTTGCGTGCGGAGGCGCTGTAGCGGTTTCCGAAGCTGCGTTCATAGCGGGCGCGTACGCCGGGAAAGCGGGCATCCAGCTCCTGGTAGAAGTGGTCTCGCTGGCGGTCGCGCAGGGTGACGCCAAAACCAGGCACGACATGGCGCGCGCCACAGCCGGCAGCCCGCCGCACCACCTCCGCCACGCTCTCCGGATCATCCTCCAGGAAGGGCAGCACCGGCATCAGCATGACGCCGGTGCACAATCCTTGTTTCGCTAACATCTCCAGCGCGGCAAACCGGCGCGAAGGCGAAGGGGCGCCCGGCTCGATCTGCCGCGCCAGGTCGTCGTCCGCTGTAGTGATGGTGAAACTGATGACCGCGCCCGGGGATTCCGGCGACGCGGCGCGACATTCCAGCTCAGCCATCAGATCAGAATCCCGCAGGACAAGGTCGCTCTTGGTCAGCACGTGGACGGGAAACGCGTGCTCTGCGAGGATCTCCAGCGCGCCGCGCGTCAGCCGCAGCTCCCGTTCCGCGGGCATGTAGGAGTCGTTCATCGACCCTGTGCCAACATAGCCCTTCACGCGCTTGCGCTTGAGTTCCTTGCGCAGCAGGTCCAATGCGTTGGTCTTGACCAGCAGCTCCCCATCGAAGTCCTCGATCCCGTAGCATTCGCTGCGCGAATCACAATAGATGCACCGGTGCTGGCAACCACGGTACAGGTTCATCGTGTACTTGATGCCGAACCAGGGGTCGGGCGTCTTAGCAGCGCTGAGCAGGGTCTTGGCTTCGATCTCACGGATGACGGCCATGTGCGCTCCTCGCAATCCATTATAGGCCGCAAGGGGTAGAGCGCAAGGGCGGACCGGCGCAACCAGTCGTCCGGCGGGGCGCGGCCATAGAATTGTCATGGTCGAGAGCAAGCTGGGGCGAAGTTGATATCGGTCCGAGAGATATCATTGGTAATTGCATAGTCATGGTTTCATGCCGACTCATTGCCACAAGGCGCTTGCGGTTGTCCATGACTTGACATTTGAGAAATCCGGCGCTATTGTATCGTATGAATCTTTAGTCGCATTCAGCATCGAGCAGAGCGCCCTGATTGCCAGCAGGGAAGCATCAGGCCAGGATTGCAGACCTGGCAGGTTGGCAGACCGGCCAGCAGAAAGGAGGTGCGGCAAAGCATCATTCCTATAGCGCAATGTTGAAGCATTCCCCCACGTAGCGACTTCAGGAGGAACCACTATGCGGACCAGAAAACTTCTTCTAATGGCGCTCGCAGCAACAGCCGTCCTGCTGTTGATTGGCGCGGGCGTGTTCGCTCAAGAGACCACCTCTCTCACCTCACAGGAGGAGCTGGGCAAGGCCCTGTTCTTCGACACCAACCTCTCCAGCCCCGCCGGTCAGTCGTGTGCGACCTGTCACGCGCCGGAGGTCGGCTGGGTCGGCCCTGATTCCGGCATCAACGCAGCCGGCTCTGTCTACCCTGGCGCCATCAGCACCCGGTTTGGGGATCGTAAGCCGCCCACAGCCGCGTATGGCGGCGATAGCCCTGTCCTCTACTTCGATGAGACAGAGGGCCTTTGGATCGGTGGTATGTTCTGGGATGGGCGCGCCACCGGCTGGACCTTGGGCGACCCACTGGCCGAGCAGGCCCAGGGTCCGTTCCTGAACCCCGTAGAGCAGAACGTGCCGGGAGTCAAGCAGGTCTGCCTCGAGGTTCGGAAGTCGGACTATGCTGACCTTTACGAGGATGTCTGGGGAGACCCGGTCGACTGCGGCAAGAATGGTCTGGAGCTGACGTACGAGCGCATCGCCCGCTCGATCGCGGCATATGAAAGATCGGACGAGGTTAACCCGTTCAGCTCGAAATACGACGCATTCCTGGCTGGCACTGAAGAACTGAGCGAGCAGGAGGCCTGGGGACTCGAGCTCTTTGAAGGCAAGGGCATGTGCTCCGCCTGCCACCTCAGCGAACCCGGCCCCAACGGAGAGCCGCCGCTCTTCACCGACTTCACCTACGACAACCTGGGCATCCCATCGAACCCGCAGAACCCGGCTAACCGCGCCGACCCGACCTTCGTCGATCCGGGCTTGGGTGGCTTCCTGATGAAGGAGGGCTACGAGGCCAGCGTTTTCGAGCCGGAGCTCGGGAAGCACAAGGTGCCCACCCTGCGCAACGTCGATCTGCGGCCCTACCCTGAGTTTGTGAAGGCCTTCGGCCACAACGGCTATTTCAAGTCGCTGGAGGAGATCACCCACTTCTACAACACGCGCGATGTTGCTGCTGAGATGTGGCCAGCGCCCGAGTATCCCGCCACCATCAATACCGATGAGCTTGGCGACCTCGGTCTGACCCTCGACGAAGAGGCCGCAATCGTGGCCTTCATGAAGACCCTATCCGACGGCTACCTGCCTAAGTAACCCATCTCGCACCGGCCCGCCTTCTTCTCATAATTGCCACCACCCGGCGAGTGAGAGAAGGCGGCGCCGTAAGTGTGAAGTGCCAGACAAAGGAGGCGCCTGCGCCGGCGATGATCATGCCGGCGCGGGCAGTTCGTGTCTCCGAGTCACCAGGCCGGCCAGAAGGCTCGTCACCGGCACGGCCAGGATCAGACCGAGGCTGCCAACGAGGGTGCGGACAACCTCCTCGGCCAGGAACTCGCGGTTGAGGGTCTGCGCCAGGGGGATGTCGAGGCTCGCCATGAGCAGGAAGAGCGGCAGGGAGGCGCCGGCATAGGCCAAAAGGAGGGTGTTGGTCATCGAAACGATGTGGTCGCGGCCGATGACCATGCTGTGCCGGAAGAGCTCGGCCCATTCCAGCCGGGGATTGGCCCGCTTGAGCTCGAACGTCGCGGATGCCTGGTTCACGGCCACGTCATCGAGCACCCCAACTGCGCCCACCACGATGCCGCCCAGCAGCACGCCGCGCAGATCCAGCTGCATCTGGCCGAGATGCACGAGATAGCTGGCCTCCTCGGAACCGAACCCCGCCAGGTGACCCCACCGGGCGAAGAGTACGGCAAGCAGCCCGGTCACCACGAGGCTGATCGTCAGCCCTGCCAGCGCAACGTGCGTCTTCCACGTCCAGCCATAGACCAGGTATAGAGAGGCCGTCATCAACAGCAGCGATCCGATGATGCATACCATGAGAGGGTCGTTACCGGAGACGATGCCGGGGATGATGAAGCCGGCGAGGGCCAGCACGCTGAGGCCCATGCTGATGAGCGCGCGGAATCCCACCCATCGTCCCACCACCACGGCGGCTGCGGCGAACAGCAGCGTCAGTCCCAGCAGTGCAGGCCAGCGAACGAAATCGGTGATGTAGAAGAGCTCGCCGTCCGGGCCCGCCTCGTGTTCGAGGAGCACACGATCTCCCGCGCGCACCCGCGCCCCTTCGGTCAGCATGGCCATCTCGCCGTGCAGGATCTCGACGCGCTGGCCCTTCTGAGCGCCGCCGGTGATCTCCACCAGGACGCGCTGCACGGGCTGCGGCTGCTCCGCAACGAGCACCTCCTCCTCGGACAGAACCTCGATAACGCGGCCCTCAAGCGTTTCGGCGGTGGCCGTCGCCTCGATGTCTGCGCCAGGGGCCGGTTCGGGGGGGTTGAAAAACAACCAACTGCTGACCAGCATGACCAGCACGGCCGCGAGCGTCACCCACAGGTGCCTGGGCACGTACCTGACCAGCAGATCGACGGGATCTACGGGTTCTTCAGCTTGCTTGTCGTCCAACTTCTGCCTCGCCGAGCCTGGCCGGGGCGTCTGCACCCGTCAGGAGGGTTGTCGTAAGCAGCAAGAGCAACGTCATGATGACCGCTGACGACAGGCACCAGGCACAGGTGGCGCCGATGACAAATGGCTCCAGGAAGGTCAGGTAGATGGAAAACAGGACGCCGATGACGATCATTGCCCACATCGCAAATCTCGCCCACCGCCCGATGCTCCCGGAGCTAAAGCGACTGATGAGCCAGGCGGCCAGGATCGCCAGATAGCCAAGCACCCCAACCACACCGATGGGGAGCAGGCCGAACAGCCGCGCATACTCGCTCTGCTGCACCGTGTTGCAGTCCCCGACCGGACCGCAGATGGCCTGCACCTGTTGGGTCTCCACATAGGCCAGGTAGCCCGCCACGCCCAGGCCGATGAGACTCAATAGAGGCACCGCCCAATCCGCTGGACCGGCTGCCGGCCGGTAATCCAATGAACGAGACGCAGATGAACGTTCGGTGATGGCGCGCCACGGACGCCGGGCAATAGCCCAACCCATCGCAGCGATCATCCCGACCAGGACGATGACCGACAGCCCGTTCCCGATCGGATCGCGGTTGAAACGGGCGACGACCCCCTCACTCGAAACGTCACCGACCAACGCGATGCCGGACGGCGCCGCCGGAGTCCCTTGTGCGGACGTTTCGGCAGCAGCTGCCATCGCATCCGCCATAGTGGTAGGGGAAGCGCTGGGAGCCGCGCCGGTTGGACCAGGGTCTGGCGGGGGCGACGCTTCCGCCGCAGCCCCTGCGGCCGTTGGCTCCGGCGTCCTGGCTGGCGCTAAGGCTTCCCGCAGGCCTGGGATTTGGGGCCAATCGATCCCGCCCGCGGCCAGGTATTGCTCGATCAGGCCGGGGAACTTCTCCGGGATGTCTGCCGAGCCGACCAGGCATTCAACCCCCACCACCAGCAGCGGCACGCCGCTGTTCTCCGGAGGGATGCCGCATAACTCGCCTGCTGCGTCGAAAAGAACGCTCCCGCCCGCGTCAGCGGTGTTGACGCCAACGACCTGCAGCTTGTCGCCGTACTTCTCGAACAGCGGCGGAAAATCTTCCGTAATCACCTTGTGGCAGTGACCGCAGCTTGGTGAGTAGAAGAGCACGGCACGCACTACCGGATCATCCGCATGGGCGCCGCCCGGCGCCACCAGAAACAAAATCGCCACCATGGCTACAAGCAAAGCCTGAACCTGTGAGCCGCGATGCATCAATTACCCTCCGAATTCGATGATGGCGCCGGCCGGGCCGGAACGCACGATGCCAGCTCCCAATCCCTGCGCCAGGGCCAGAAAAGCAGCCTCGCCCGTGCAATGGCCGGGATATACGCGTTGCAGCGCCGGCATGGCGGCCAACGCAGCGATGGTGCGGTCCATTTCTGCGGCGCCGACGCCGGCGAGATGGAGTCCGCCCGCTATCAAGGTGACCGGCTTGGCGAAGGTCCGCGCCACGTGCGCCAGCGTGTTGAGCAGGCCGGCATGGCAGCAGCCGCACAGCAGCGCCAGGCGATCGCCGTCGGCCAGGACCAACGACATGTCGTCCCGGTAAGCGTCCGCAGTCAACCCACCGTTCGCAGCCATCAGATGGCCGCTGCTCCTGCCTTCGAACTCGGGCCGGTCCACGATGTCGCCCGTTGTCCACACGCCGGGCACGACTTCCTGGGGCATCGCGCTCAGCTTAAGCGTCACGCGACCGGCCAGCTCTTCCCGGCTCAACGACAGGCCGATGCTCCTGATCGCGCCCTCATGCTGGCTGAATCGCTCGCGGAACAGATCGGCGCTGGCATAAAGCGGGATGCCCGGGCGCAGCCGGTCCAACAAGGCCGGCAGGCCGCCCGTGTGGTCGTAGTGGGCGTGGCTGATGGCGAGCGCGTCGATGACGCCCGGATCGATCCCGAGCAGCTCGAGGTTGTGGGCCAGCACCGCCCCGCTCTGACCCGTATCGAAGAGGACGCGGCGGCCGGTCGTCTCGATCAGGTAGGCCAGCCCGTGCTCGCCCCAGCAGCCCGAACTGCGCTGCACCGCGTTATCAACCAGACAAGTCAGCTTCATATCTCTCGACCTATCAAAGCAGTTGTGGAACCGCTGTTTCCAGCCGGGCGCCGCGCCTGGCACTCAGCCCGCCAGCCTGCCGGCAAGAGCTTCCTGCAGCGTCTCAACCGACAGTTCCGCGCAGTGGTGACTGCTGAACGGAAGGCCATCCAGCGCGGCGATGAGTTCCTGGGCCGTGACTCCAGCAGCCTCTTCCAGCGTCTTCCCCTGCACCAATGTCGTCAGCATGTCGCCACACGCCATGGTCGAGAGGCAACCATCTGCCCAGAAGCTGGCCTCTGCGATCCGGTTCCCGTCGAGCCGGAAGTACATCTCCATCACCTCTCCGCACCAGCCGACTTTGCTGGCTTGTGCGTCAGGGTTCTCCATGCGGCCGGCATGAGTCGGATGGCGGCCATGTTGGATAGCCTTGGCGGAGAAACGCGGTGGCTGCAACTCGATGACGGTCTGGCCAGCCCCACCGCCCGACCAACCCTCCGGGCCGGCCGTCTCGCGGCCAGGGGTCTCCTCGTGGAGATCGGTCTTCTCATTATCCATAAAGAGCAATGCCTTTCAACTCAATAGCCCGATGTACTATTTTACCAGCACAACTCGAAAATCAGCTGCTGGACACATCGTCGGCCAATTCATCGAGCAGCGCATTCAGTTCGTCGCTGCCCACATATCCCTCCACCCGCATGGCCTGTCCAGTCACGCCCGGAGTCTCCTGCACGGCACGACGAATTTCGAGAGCCAGCGGCACCGCCAGGGGACATAGGGATGACGAAGGGCGGAAGACATAGCTGGCTCGGCCTTGCTCATCGACCCGAAGGTTCTCGATCAGGCGCATTCGCACCACATCCACCCCTGTCTCGGGATCAATCACGCGCGCCAACCGCTCCAGAAGGAGCGTGCGGAGCTTCTCAGGGTCGGTCATGAGCATCTCTCCTGTATCATACCGACCACCCCAGGCCCAGCTCCCGCAACCGCTGGGAAGTAGGGTTGCCGGTGGCGACATCCCAGCCCGCGAGACGGTAGTACGTGTCCTGGGCTGCGTCCACCTGGGCCTGCGAGATGACGGTGCCAGCCGTTGGGCCCGTGCCCTGCAACGGGCGGAAGGCCTTGGGCGGCAGACGATCGGCCTTTCGATCGAAGCCGAGCCGCTGGTTGAGCAGCCGCATCATATTGAGCCTTCGCGCCCCGATAGTGAGCAGTTCCGACAAGTTGAAGTCCTGCCAGCCGGTGACCGCGCGCACGACCTGCACGGTTTCCTCGGGCCCGTAAAGCGCCCAGGCCGGACCATATACGAACTGGCACAGAACTGCCGAGTCGAGAAACGAATAGAAGTACTGGGTCTGAAGCGCGAAGCGCACCTTCTCTTCGTCCAGCGAGCCGCGTGCCAGGCTGTGGTCGAAGCCCAACAGCTTCAGCCGCCTGAGATAAAGGTCGGAGGCACCTTCCTCGATCCTAAAATCAAACTCGGAGGACTGGTGATCCGGCCCGAACGGTGAAACTGCATAAATCACCCTGAGGCTGGCATTTGCGTGAGGCATGTGCGCCGGCATCTCGGCATGTTTCACGGTCGTCAGGAATTCGTGTCCCTTGCCAAGACGATCCGCTGCCCGGCCCGAGCCATCGGCCAGCACATCTCCAAACCCCTTGCGCTCGGCGATCAGCTCTACGGTGCGCACCATGGCTGCGGCATCGCCGAAGTGCAGAGGATAGCCGACCTCATCAACCGTCAGGATGCCCCTGGAAAAGCACTCCATGGCCCAGGCAATCGTCGCGCCGGCGCCGATGGTGTCCAGGCCCTGCTCGTTGCATACCTTGTTTGCATAGGAGATGGCGTTGAGGTCGCTGATCCCGCACGAGGAGCCCAGCATAGCCGACGTCTCGTACTCCGGCCCACCGTGCTGCGGTCCCACCGGATGCCCGTTCCAGGTCGTTGCCACGACGGGTTTGCAGCTCACGGCGCAAGCGAAGCACGTATGGCGCTGATTCATGATGGTTGCAGCCATGCGCTCGCCCGACAGGGCATCAAAATAATAAAACTGTCCCTCGCTGTAGTTGCGGTGCGGCAGCGTGCCTCGGCGCTGCTGATTCCGGACAACACTGGCCGTGCTGTACTCGTGGAATGCCCAGACGTCGGGATTTTCGCGAAGCGCCTGGACGCCGCTCCTGGCCAGTTCCTTCACTCGCTCGGCGTCAGCGACCGCGATCCGCCTGGGCCGGCCGCGCACCACGACTGCCTTGAGGCGCTTGGCGCCCATCACCGCACCGAGGCCAGTTCGGCCATTTGCACGGTTGGCCATGTTCATGATGGCGGCAAGCCGCGCCAGTCGCTCTCCGGCCGGACCGCACTGCGCTATTTCGATCCGTTCATCCCCTAACTCGCGCCTGAGGATCTCCTCCACCTCGGTCGTGGTCCTGCCCCAAAGATGAGCGGCATCGCGGATCTCAGCACGACCTTCATGGAGCCACAGATACACCGGAACACTCGACTGCCCGTAGACGACGATGCCGTCAAAACCGGCAAACTTCATATCCGCGGGGAAGAAACCGCCACCTTGGGAGTCGCCCATGCCCCCGGTGAGGGGGGACCTGGCAGTGGTTGCCATGCGACTCTGTCCCGAGATATGCGCCCCCACCGTGGGCGACAGCATCAGAGAAAACACGTTAGCCGGGCCCAGAGGATCTGCCCCGACCGGCATGTGTTTGAGGCTGTAGTACAAGCCCATGGCCGATCCACCCATATAGGTCCGGTAGAAGTCTTCAGTTGGAGTCTCGACTCGAAGAGTGCGCGCCGTCAGGTCAACGTGCAGGATTCTACCCACCGCACCCTTGATCACCTGGCTCCTCCTCTCTGGCTCGCCCCACGCTCATGCCGCTGAGGTGCCCAGATATGCGGCGACGATTTTCCAGGCTGCTGCCAGCGCCAGGGCTGCCGGCGCAGCCGGACTGTATGCAGTGACCGGCTCTCCGCGCACCATGGCGTCGGTCACGTGCCTGTCATACGGGATGCGGCCGATCACCTCGACCTTCGCCCCCCGGCAGTAGCTCTCGATCTGATCTGCACCCTGAGGATAGATGTCCGCCTTGTTGATGCACACCAGCGCCGGAACGCGGAAGTGCGACGTCGTCTGAAGCACTCGCTCCATGTCGTGTATGCCCGCGGCCGTTGGTTCGGCCACAATGAGCGCTAGGTCAGCTCCCGATACGGCCGAAATGACCGGGCAACCGATGCCCGGCGGCCCATCCACGAGCACTGCTTCGTGGCCTTCGTCCAACGCGAGCAACCGTGCCTGCTGCCTGACAAGGGTCACCAGCTTGCCGGAGTTCTCCTGCGCAGGCAGCAACGCAGCGTGAAACAGTGGTCCATACCGGCTCTCAGAACGGAACCAGTGGCCGGCCAGTTGCGGGACCATCTCGATGGCCTCCTCCGGACACTGGTAGACGCACGCTGCGCAGCCCTCGCAGGCGATGGGATCGACCGTGTAGACCACGCGGCCATCCACGGGCGGCAGCACAGCATCGAACCGGCAGACATCGTAGCAGGTTCCACAACCCTCGCAGCGCGCCTCGTCGATCACAGCCACCGCGCCGCCGATGAACTCGTGCTTTTCCAGGGGTTGCGGGTCCAGCACCAACTCCAGGTTGGCGGCATCCACATCCGCATCGGCCAACACCGCAGCCACGGGAGTCTCTCCCTGGGCCGCAAGGTGCGCGAAAGCAGCCGCGACACTGGTTTTACCCGTACCGCCCTTGCCGCTCAAAAT
>Ga0123333_10005749_pt1 | contig 11071 bp, 9 predicted proteins | sample BioC12SIPDNA_3_FD_89957 | JGI IMG/M metagenome (GOLD analysis project Ga0123333, IMG submission 89957) | Anaerobic biogas reactor microbial communites from Washington, USA - Biogas_R2_B C12 SIP DNA | ecosystem: Engineered > Bioreactor > Anaerobic > Unclassified | place: Washington, USA...
CGAAGTCTATGACGAGGAGGAGCTTTCGCTGGGCATCACCGGTGTGGTGACCGAGCCGGCTGCCGCCCAGGGTCTGCCGACGCCTCTGGTGCCAGGGACTGGGGGGCAGGTGGTCGCGTTCACAGCCGAGCCGGACATGGTCAACCCCGGCGCGGCGGTGACGCTGAGCTGGGAGATCCAGGGGACGGGCGGCGTGACCATCGAGCAGAGCGTGCCCAACATGGCGCTGGTCGAGACGGTGGTGACGGCCCAATCGCCAAGGGGCTCGACGACGGTGTACCTCCCGGATTACGCGGCCTACAGCGTGCAGTACACGCTGTATACGGCCAATCGGGGCGCGAGCGCGTCCGCGGTCGTCCAGATCAACTGCCCGTACACCTTCTTCTTCGGCCAGGGTGATGGCTGCCCCGCGGGTGAGGCGCGCGAGGTCGAGGCCGCCTACGAGGAGTTCGAAGGCGGGATCATGGTATGGCGCGGCGATACGCGCGAGATCTACGTGTTTTACGATGACGGCACCGCGTCGTATTTCCTCGAAGCGTCCTACGCGGGGATGGCTGACCGCCCGGCGGATGCCATGCCGCCCCTGGACCGCTACGCGCCGGTGAGCGGCTTTGGCCGCGTCTGGGCGAATGCGCCGGGCGTGCGCGAGAAGCTGGGCTGGGCGCTGATGCCGGAGCAGGGCTACCGCATGATGATCCAGGGGGTCGCCGTCACGCGGACGCCCCCGCCGGAGTTCTCATTCGTGCTGCGGCTGCCGGATGGCAGCCTGGTCGGCAGCGGGTTCGGCACGTGGCGCGCGATCCCGTAGCGCGATCAGGCTGGCGGATTGGCGATGATGACGTGATCGAGCGCCTTTTCGAGGTTTTCTAGCGAAGGCGGTTTGAGCAGGAACGCGTTTGCCCCGGCGGCAAACGCGTCGCGCTTCAGCGCGGGCGATCCTTCGGCTGTTACGATGACCACAGGCACCCGCGCCGTGAGCGGATCGCGGCGCAGGAAGCGCAGCACTTCCAGCCCATTGACGCCGGGCATATTGATGTCCATCAGGATAACGTCGGGGATCACTTCATTGAGATGTTGGAGGGCACTGCGCGGCCCCAGGGCGATCGCGACGGTGTGGCCCAACATGCGGACTTGAGCCGCCAGGCTCTCAGCAGTCCGGCGATCGTCTTCGACAATGAGCACATTGTAGAGCATTCCGCGTCCTTTTGTGGCGTGGGGTATGTCAGCCTGGCACCATTGTAGCACAGGGATGCCGCCGCGAATGGGCGCGCGAGGCCCGAAACACCAGATTTTATGGAAAATTCACGAAATGCGGGCGGCGCGGGCGCGATGTGCCCCGGCCACCGCGATTACGCTATAATCCCGCTGGCGTCTTGAGCCCAACCGATTGCGCGAGCCTTTTTCAGGAGTGTCCATGACCCCACCTATTTTCCTGGCGCTGGTGCTGCACAATCACCAGCCTGTCGGCCAGTTTGATTTCGTGAACGACCACGCCGTCGAAACGGCATACAACCCGTTTGTCGAGCTGTTGGAGCGGCATCCCGGCGTCAAGTGCGGGATTCACTTCACCGGCAGCCTGCTGGATTACCTGATCGGGCACCAGGGGGCGTTGCTCGAACGCCTGCGAACGCTGGTCGAGCGCGGTCAGGTTGAGGTGATGTCGGGCGGGTACTACGAGCCGATCCTCACCACGCTGCCCGACGCCGACAAGATCGGCCAGATCCACAAGCTGAGCCAGGCGGTCGAGGACGTGTTCGGGCGCCGCCCGCGCGGGATGTGGCTGGCCGAGCGCGTCTGGGAGCCGCACCTGGTGCGCCCGATCGCTGAAGCGGGCATCGACTACGTGATCATCGACGACACCCACTTCGAGGCGGTCGGTTACAACAAAGAGCGCGAGTTGTTCGGCTATTTCGTGAGCGAGGAACAGGGCTACATGGTGCGCGTGTTCCCCACGCTGAGCTACCTGCGCTACGCGATTCCCTGGGATACGGTGCCGAACATCATCGACTGGCTGCGCCAGCAAGCCGCCCAGCCACTGCCCGGCCAGCAGCCCAAGATCGCCTTCATGGGCGACGATGGCGAGAAATTCGGCGTGTGGCCGGGCACTTACGAGCACTGCTGGGGGAATGGGAACTACATGGCCGAGCTTTTCGCCGCGCTGGAGCGGGAGAGCGACTGGGCGCGGACGATCTGCCCGGCGGAGTATCTCGATCGCTATCCGGCGCTGGGGCGTGTCTATCTGCCGACGGCCAGCTACTTCGAGATGGGCCAGTGGTCGCTGCCCGCCGAGCGATTCCGCGAGCTGCGGGGCATCAAGCGTGAATTCGAGGACCAGGGCCGCGAGGATGTGCTGCGCTACTTGCGCGGAAGCGTGTGGCGTAACTTCATGATCAAGTATGACGAAGTGAACCACATGCACAAGCGGATGCTGATGGTCGCGGACAAGGTGCACGCCATGCCTTCTGGCGAGCGCAAGAGCCGGGCGCTCGATCTGCTGTGGCGGGCGCAGGCCAATGACGCCTACTGGCACGGGCTGTTCGGCGGCGTCTACCTGTTCAACTTCCGCGTGGCGAACTACGCCAACCTGATCGAGGCCGAGGCGCTGGCCGATGGCGAAGACGCTCCGCTCGAGGTGCGCGCCTTCGATTTCAACAAGGATAGCACCGAGGAGATCGTACTGACCGGCTCGACCTATAACGCGATCTGGAAGCCGAACCTGGGCGGGATGATGCTGGAGCTGGATGCCCGCCCGCAGCGTTACAACCTGCTCAATGTGATGACCCGGCGCGAGGAAGGCTACCACGACGAGATTCGCGCGGCGGCGGCCAATGGCACGCTGGTCACCCCAGAGACGGCACAGGCCGGCGCCAACTTCGACACGCGGGACGCCGTGCGCGCCAAGGAATCCGGGATCGAGAGGGCGCTGATTGTCGACTGGCACCGGCGCGGCGCGTACATCGACCACTTCTTCCGCGAGGATGTGGATGTGTTCGCGGTGTATCGCGCGTTCTACGGCGAGCAGGGCGATTTCGTGAACCTGCCCTACGCGGCGCACTTCGCCAGTGACGGCGCGACCGCCGAGATTAGCCTGAGCCGGGATGGGCACGTGTGGGTGGGTAGCCATCACCGGCCCATGCGCGTGACCAAAACGTTCCTGTTCACCCACGGTGCCGAGAGCTACCAGTGCACCTACACCGTGCGCAACCTGTCCGACGCGCCGGTCGACGTGCGGTTCGGCGTCGAGTTGGCGGTGGGTTTCGATGGTGGGCAGGTGCTGGAATACGCCGGCCTGACGGTGAACGGCGGCGCGGAATGGCTGCCTCTGGCCCAGATTCAGGAACTGCCCGACGTCCGGCTGCACCGCATGATCACGCGGCTGCGCGGGATGGCGCTGACGACTGAGCTGGATCAGCCCTGCGCGCTATGGCTGTTCCCACTGGAAACGGTGACCAATAGCGAGGCCGGTTACGAACGCGGCTACCAGGGGACGGTGGCGATTCACGTGTGGTCGCTGCATCTGGAGCCTCACGCAGAATGGCAAAGTGCCATCAGGCAACGGCTGACTGCGTATAACGAATAAGACGGTTTCCACGGGCGTGTTGGGAACGGCTCGCGTGTCCTGAGGAGAAGAAGACGCAGCAGGCAGTCAGCCTGACCGTGAGTTGTTCCGCCGCAGCTCGCCCGTGGATCCGTCGATGCCGCTACGGGCCGGCTGATACCAGACAAGCAAGGAGATTCTATGCAGTACCGGAAGAATGGGGTGTTTGTGGTGGCGGGGGTGATCGCGCTGGCGCTGGCGGCGTGCTCGTCGGGCGGCGGCACCTCGAGCCAAGTGATTCACGTCGAGAATACGGCGACTCCCGCGGCCCAGGCCACCGCGCGCCCTTCGGCCACGCCAGGCCCCTCCCTGACGCCGAGCGTCACATCCACGCCGTATCACATCCCGACCAACGCGCCGGGGTTCGACGGAGACGAGGTGATCGCCCGCGTGGGGAGCCAGGAGATCACCCTCGAGCAGTTCCAGAAAAATGTGCGTTTCGAGCGCTGGTACCGCCTGTACCAGCTCGAAAAACTGGTGGAGAAGAACGGGATCGAGCAGGTGCTGGACCTGCGCAAACCGGAGAACGAGTCGCTGATCTCGCTGTTCGGCACGCTGGCCGACAGCAACAGCTTTGGCACCCAGGTCGAGCGCATCCTGATCATCGACGCGATCACGCTGCAGGAGGCGCGCCGGCGCGGGCTGGAGGTGAACCCTGATCAGTTTGAAGCGCGCCTCGTGCAGTACCTGGGCATGACCATCGGCACGGACGGCCATCTCCCGCGCGAATTTGACGCGGCTTACGAAGAGTTCTTGCGCGAGATGGAAATCTACACCGGGATGACAGAAGAGGAATTTCGCCGGATCGTGCGCGCCCGCACTTTGTACGCGCAGTTGCAGTTCTTGATCGGCCAGGAGCCGGAAGCCATCGCCTCGCCGGACCAGACGCGCATCGGCAAGAACGTGCGCGATATCATGCTCAGCAGCGAGGAGCAGGCGCAGGACGCCGTAGCCCGGCTGGAAGCGGGCGAGGCGCTGCACGACATCGCGATCTCGCTGGGGTTGGCGGTTGATTCGGACGACGCGGAGCGGCTGCTGAGCTCGAGCGATACGAGCGTGCCGGCTGCGGTGAAGAACGCCGTGTTCGGCGCGGCGCCGGGCACGGTCGTCGGGCCGATCGAGCTGGAGCAGGGCTGGTACGTGGCCGTGGTCGGAGACGAGGTATTCGACGTGCTCGCGCCGGGCGATATCGAGAAGCTGCGCCAGCAATATTTCCTGAACTGGGTGGAGTCGCAGATGGATGACCCAGAATACGTCGTGGAATACGACAACTGGTTCCAGCACATCCCCCAGGAACCGCTGCCGCGCGACGTGTCGCCGCTGTTCCACGACGAGAACATCATCCTGCCGGAGACCACCACGGACCCGTTTGGTATCGAAGATGTGCCCGCGGTGACGCCCGCGGCAACCGAAACCGGGAGTGACTAACCAGGCATCGCCTGGCTGCCGGGGGTGGTCGTGGCGCCCGTCCGATGGTAGATTCGGTTCAGGCGATTGGGAGAACGGAGGAAGGCAGCAGTGAACATGCAAAAAGTGTGGCTGGCTGGCATGGCGGTTCTGGTATTGGCGGTGGTGGCCATCGTGGGGTTGGCGTTCCCGGCGCTGGCGGCGCCGGGGGGGCAGGATGACGATCTGAACCTGCCAACCCCCACGCCGGTACCGGTCGAGCAGACGCCGTACACGCTGACGGTCGTCGGCGGCGTGGCCGAGACTCTGACATTCGATCACGGGGAACTGGATGGCTTCACCCTGGGCGAGACAACCGCCAGCACGGAGTACCCGCGCGGCATGGTCTTCACGATCAATCCGACCTCCGCGACGGGCGAGATACAGGACGTGATCCTGTTCATCCGGTTCGTGCATGGCTCGGGCAATCGCGTGGTGGCAGAATGGGACGATGGCGCGGGCGCGTGGGTGGCTCACCCGTGGCAGACGGGCGAGGGCCAGCCCGCCTGGACCTATTTCGAGTTTTACTGGCGCGTGCGCGATACATCCGGCGCATCCGTCGATACGGAGCCGATTGCGATCGACTATGCGGATCCGACCCGCGAGTGGTTCCGCATGGAGAGCGATCTGGTCGTCCTGTACTGGTACGGGTTTGGCGAAGACGATCCCGACGCCATCGCGCAGCGCATGGCGGATTCGATGGCGGCCACGCAGGAGCGGCGCGAGCAGGGCTTCGGACGAGCGCTGAGTTACAAGCCGGTGGCGGTGGTGTATCCCAGCGACGAGGCGCTGGCCGAGATATACGGAAGCGGCGTGTCGAACGACCGTGTGGCGGGCTTCACCAGCAGTGACCTGGGCATGAGCGTGCAGGTGCTGCGCGGGACGGAGCTGGTGCCGGGCAACGAAAACTGCATCTACGCTCTGCAGCCCGACGAGTGGACCATGGAGCGGCGCATCGAGACGATCTATTCCACCACCACGCATGAGGTCGTCCATCTGTACCAGTACGACATCCTCGGCGGGCCGCTGGGTCCGCTGTGGTGGACCGAAGGCCAGCCCGAATGGCACAGCATCGCGCCGGGGCTGTACGACCGCCGGCTGCGCCACCTGGGCACCCTTCAGGATATTCCCAGCCTGTCGACGAACGTCGGCTCGAATCTGACTCAGGCCGATGGCTGCTACGCGCTGGCCTATGACGTGGGGCCGTCGTTCATCAACTATCTGGTGACCTACTACGGCGGCATCGACACGCACCGCCAAATCGCGGAGCTAATGCGCACCGGCCCGACCGTCTATGAGGCGGTGGAGCAGGTGACGGGGAAGCCGTTCTTCGACATTGAGAACGAGTGGCGCGCCTACCTGGGTCTGGAGCCGCTGACGTTGGCGGACGTCGATCCGGCTGCGGCGCTGGAACCGTTCGAGGATAACCTGATCGCGGTGGGCGACACGATCACGCTGCCCGCCAGCCCGATGATGTCCCCGCTGGCTGAGAAACCGGGGCCGAAATCGCTGTCGGGCGGGCAGTGCTTCGCCAACACCCCGGTGACCGTCCTCAACATGGGGATGTTGGACGGTGTGCCGTATTACCAGATCGACTGCATGGGCATGACGGGTTGGGTCACACGCGACCAACTGGTCGGGCCCCAAAACTGATCGCGATCTGCTCGACGCGAGGCAGGATCAGGCGCGCGCCTGATCCTGTTTTTATTCCGGCCACAGGCTGAGCAGGTAATCGCCGGTGGTGATGCCGCCCTGCGAGGACTGCACGAGCAGGCGATACGCGCCGCTCTCGGGCAGGGTGAGGACGAGCTCGGCGGTCAGATCACCGCCAGACCGGTCATCGGCCAGGGCGATCTCGGCGCCGGATGGCCCATAGAGCGTGATCAGCGGATCGAGCGCGCTCTCGGCGCGAGGCTCGACCGTGATGCGCCAGGTGGTTCCGGCTGTACCGTCGAAGCGGTAGCCGTGCGCTTCTCCAGCCAGCGCCAGCGTGTCCTTGATCAGCGCGGGAACGGTGTGGGCGCGGGCCTGCACCTGGGCCGGCCAGGTGACTGGCGGGGCATCCATCAGCGGCGGGGCCACGGAATCCGCCGGGCCGTTATCGCCCGAACCGGCCGTTCCGGCCGTGATATCGCGCAGGATGAGCAGCGCCGAGATCGCCGCGGCGAGGATGGCGACCACGGCAGCAACGCGAATCACCCGCACCAACCGGGCGCGCATGGTCTCCCACCAGCCCGGCGGGATGTCGTCCGGCTCGATCTCGTCGATGTCCACCAGGACGTCTTCGGCGTGCTGCCGGGCGCGCCGGGCTACGTCCTCGTAGATCTCGTAAGCGCCGTCTTCGTCATCGTCTACGGGGTCATCGTACAGGGTGTCGTCGGTCCCCATCGGGGCGCTGCCTCGGGTCAGCCGTCGATGATGGCGTCGACCGTGCTGCGAATGGCGGGGGCCGCGATTCGCTCGTCGGTCAGGTAGTCGCGGCGCATGATCTGGTACAGCGTCGGGATCTCGCAGATGGGCACGACCGGGCCGGATGCGGAAAGTTGGACATGCGGCGAGGTGAAGACGACGATGGCATACACCGGCACGCGCTCCAGGCCGTGTTTCGTCAGGAACTTGCGCAGCGCGTAGACGTCCTTGACGCATTCGCGCGTGGGGTTAGTCTTGGCGGGGCTCATCTTGCCGTTGCGCGTCTTGACGATCCACTCCGAGCGCTCGTTGATCCACTGGCCCGGATAGTCGACGATGCGAAAGACGAGCGCGCCGGGCGGCCCGACCAGGACCGCGTCAATGTAGCCAACCTGGCGTTTACTGACGTTGCGCAGGTAGGTGTAGCGGTTGTCGAGAAATTGGGTGAGCGCCTCACCGACGGCATAGGCCAGCGGGTTGTCCTTTTGCAGTGTCAGCGCGCGGACGATTAGAGCGATACCGCCGATCAGAGTAACCAGCCCTACCAGGATCAACAGCGCGCGCACGACCCCGAATGAGGCGGTTTCCCACAGCGGAAAGAAGAAGAACAGCACGGCCAGCGTGAGCGCGATGGCGCCACCGAAGAAGGCGAGTCCGCCGAAAAACAGATAGAACCGTCCGCGACGGGCAATACTGTGGGAAGGGTTGATGTTCTGCATTCGCCACTCTACTCAGTCTGCTAATCCGCGATGATTCTTGGGCTGCTTGGGTGGAGCCTGCGGCCGGGTGCGCTGCTGCATGGGCATGCTGGGTCGCACGCTGGGCGCTGGCCGGGGCGCGGGAGCGGGCTGCACCCCCGGGCTTTTGCGCGCGGCGGGTGCCGGCAGGCGTTCAGGCTGCGCCGTTCGCCGGGCGATAGCGTCGGCCATGGTGGAGCGCAGCTCAACCATGCTGGGCAGCGGCTTATACATCAACAGATCGGCCTTGGCCTGTTCCATGACCGCGGCTTCGTCGTCGGGCGAGAGGCGATAGGCGGTGATGAGCACGATACCGATCTCGCCCAGGATCGGGCTGCGCCGCAGCCGGGCGCTGACCTCCGGCCCGCTGATCTCCGGCAGGCGAATATCGAGGATCGCCAGCTCGGGCAGCTCGCCCCGCACGCGCCCCTGATCCACGCTTTCGATCCAGGCCACCGCTTCGGCGCCGTCCACGAACGCCACGCCGTCGATTCCCCATATCTCGAACATCGCCAGGAGGACGTCGTATATATCAGGCTCGTCCTCAACAACCATCCAGGTAGGCAACCGGCTCTCCCCCTCGTGGGTGAATATTCGGTAATAATTCAGAGAATCCCCACCCTGACCAGTGTACAATACACTATAGGCGCGGGACCGTGAAACCGCAAGTCTTGATTCCGCCGTCGCCGGCTGATCGGAGCGCGGCCATGCGGCTCACCAAGACTCGGTTATAATAAAGATGAGTGATCGACCCGGACGTGTCTATGATGTTATCTTAATGGAGGGCGTAGGTGAAACCCTGGCTCGTGGTCGAAGACGAAGAGGATATTCGCAACATCGTTAAGGTGATGTTCGAAGCGTGGGGCCACCGGCCGTTGGAATTTCGCGACGGCCACCAGGCGTTCGGCTGGCTGGACAGCGTCGAGGCTGGTACGTACAGCGGCGACCTGCCCGAGCTTGCGCTGATGGATATCCGGATGCCCGGACCGCGTGGGCACGAGATCGCCCAGCGCATCCGGGCTGTCGAGCCGATCCAGCACATCCCGATTGTCTTGATGACCGCGTTCAGCCTGTCGGAAGGCGAGCGGAAAACGATGTACAGCGACTATGGGGTGGACCACATCATCAGCAAACCGCTGCCCGATTTCTTCGAACTCAAACAGCTTCTAGACGACGTGTCCGTGCGAAAGCGCGCCTAGCACCATTCTGGTATAATCAATCCTCGTAGAACGACTTCCGCTCCAATCAGAGATCGCGAGGTCAGGCGTATGCCGTCTCCGCAAACCCCTGCTTCCGCCGACCGGGCTGGCTCCGTGATGAACATGCTTGATTCGGTCGACGAGCTTGGCTCCAATACTGAGCGGCTGTTCGACCGCCTGTATCGCGGGCTCCGCCGCAAGCGGCGCGCGTGGGACGAACAGACCCGGCTCCAGGTCGAGCAGCTTCAACTGCTGGCCGAATCGCAGTCGACCGACATCGCCCGGCTGACCGGTGTGCTGGCGGTGATCAACGAAGGCGTGATCATGCAGGACACCGAGGGCCGGATCGTGCTCATGAATCAGGCTGCCCGCGAGCTGCTCGGATCGGTGCGCCTGTTTTGGGACAGCGACCTGGGCAAGATGTTCGCCGCCGCGCGCAGCCAGACCGCGCTGGATGGCGAGATCACGCTCGGACAGGCGCAGCGCGTCGAGGTCAACGACCGGGTGATCGGGGCGCAGTTGGCGATCGTGGCCGATGAGGACGGAACGCGCCTGGGAACGGTGCTCATGCTGCGTGACGTCACGCGCGACGCGCTGGCGGACCGGCTGAAAGACCAGTTCATCACGCAGATGAGTCACGAGCTGCGCACCCCGCTGGCGGCGATCAAGGGGATGAGCGACGTGCTATTGGCCCTGCCCGAAGACCGCCCCCCGAATCGCAAATTCCTGGAAGCGATCAGCCGCAACGTGGCCGTGCTCGACCGGATGATCATCGAGCTGCTCGACATCTCGGAGATCGGCGCGGGCAGTTTCGCCGTCCGGCAGCAGGATGTGGCGTTGGAGCGCCTGATCGTCAATGTCCTGAAGGGCTTCAACAGCCGCATCCAGAAAGCCGGGCTCAACGTGGCGGTGATGGTTACGAACCGCGAGAAGCTGACGATGTTGGGCGACGACCGGCGACTCCAATGGGCGATCGGCCACCTGATCGACAACAGCATCAAATACACCGAGCCGGGCGGCGAGATCGTGGTTCGGATGGGCCGCCTGCGCGACAACAACATCCTGATCGAAGTCAGCGATACCGGCGTGGGCATTCGCCCGCGCGACCTGCCGCACATCTTCGAGCGCTTTTACCCAGTCGAGGCCCGCACGACGAGCGGCAAGAGTATCGATCCGCGCGGGCTGGGGCAGGGGTTGTTCGTGGCGCGGGCCGTGGCCGAGGCTCATGGCGGCTACCTGAGTGTGGCGAGCGCGGTGAACGAGGGCAGCACGTTCACGCTGGCGCTGCCCCTGGAGGACACGCGACCCTCCACGCCGCTGCCGGAGATGCCCGCCGCGCCCGAATTCATCGAGCCACCGGTCGATCACCAGGCGGCGACGGTTCCCAGCCAGACCGTGCGCGACGACCGCCGGGGGCCGGGGGACCAGACAGTGGACGACGACGGTTAGGGATTGGAGCCACTGCGATCACTGGCCTGTGGCATCATGGCACGGAGGAGCACCTCGCTCCTCCGTTTTTGTTACCAGGGCCGCGCTTCTAGCGCAATCACCTCTAGCCCCGGCTCTTCCAGGTAGACGCCCGCCAGGACGATTGTGTAGTTCACCCCAGCCTCCAGCGGAACGCCCTGGAGCGCGGCGATGGGGCCTTCTTCGCGCACGAAATTGAAGGTGTACACCCCCGC
>Ga0123333_10005751_pt1 | contig 11069 bp, 9 predicted proteins | sample BioC12SIPDNA_3_FD_89957 | JGI IMG/M metagenome (GOLD analysis project Ga0123333, IMG submission 89957) | Anaerobic biogas reactor microbial communites from Washington, USA - Biogas_R2_B C12 SIP DNA | ecosystem: Engineered > Bioreactor > Anaerobic > Unclassified | place: Washington, USA...
GGCACACGATGTCCATAGACCCAACACTCACTTACAGGACTGAGTTGCCGCTGGCGCAGCGGATCAATGTCGCCTACTTCAAGTTGGCCTATCAATGTGTGCTCCCCGCGGTCGAAGCCTTGGGTGCGGGCAAGCCAAACATAGAAGCCTTGCTCGCCGTGGCTTTCAGTCCGGTGATGCACAGCCTGCTGGCGTGCATAGCCCCGACGAACGCCTGGTGTGTGTTGCCGCTGCTCCAACGCTTGATCCATCCTGCACACCCTGCCGCGATCACACAATTCGAGAATCCCCGCAACACCGCGCTGTTTCTGGAAACACACCGCAATCGCAAGCAATTGGTGTTGTTCGATTTGCGGCTGGGTGGGGGCGTAGAATTCGATGAGTACCAGTATGTGCCACTATATGATTGCCAAGGACAAATCGGGACATTCAGCGCGGAAGCATTGCCATTGGTCGTCGCCGTGCTCAACGGTTGGGGTGCGACGATGCTCGTGATCCATCCACAACCAACGGAGCGACTCCCCCTTGCCAAACTACAAGCGCAGGTGGAAGCTCAATGGACATTTTTGACCCGGCTATGAACGCTCAGGAGAACGAAATGCCCGGTTACGGACGCCATTTTTCACCATCCAGGTATGAACCACGAAGCCATAGTAGGACAAAAAGGGCCTGGTTTTGCCTTGTGCCGTCAAAGCTGGACCCTCGATCAGCACAATGTTCAGCCGCGGCTGAACCCTGGGGGATCCGCGATGACCAACCACAGCCATCCACCGTCATCCCCGGCATTTCACGGCGATGGACACGGCTCGCCAACGTGGCGACTCAATGCGCTCCTGCCTATTGTCCACGTACCGCGCCCCAGCGTTGTTGGTCACCAGGCACAAGACTTTGTTGGCGACAGCGCACGGTGACATCGAACACGAACTCCGCCCAGCAATGCCCGAAAGAGGAAAGTGCATCGTCCATCACAGTCTTCCTGGCGCAGTCTCCCATTGTCGCGCCCTGGCATTTCGACGTACTTCGCCGGCATAACGCACGGAGTGGGCAATGGGCACTCAAAGCCAGGCCGCGCCGCGGCCCAAACAGGAGAACTGCCGCGTCGAAAGCGGGATGTATTCGGCATACATTACGATTACGTGCGCGAAGAACTGACGCTGCTCGGTTACAGCCTCCCACAGTTGAGCGGCATCGAGCACAAAGCCATAGTAGGACAAAAAGGGCCTGGTTTTGCCTTGTGCCGTCAAAGCTGAACCCTCGATCAGCACAATGTTCAGCCACGGCTAGACTTTGGACTATCCCTGATATCCAACCACAGCCAACCACCGTCATCCCTGGCAGCACACGACGAGGGGCACGGCCTGCCAGCGTTGCAGCCCCGTATGCTTCCGCACACTGCTTGCCTATCGGGCAGCAGCAGCGACGGTCGCCAAGTATCGGGCTTGGTTGGCGACCACGTAGGCCAGCAGCGAACACGAACTACGCCCAACAATGCCCGCAAGGGGAGAGTGCAGCGGCCACTACGCTGTTCCCGGCACAGCCAGTCGTTGTCGCACCACGGCAGCCAAGCGCATCGCTCCGGCATAACGCACGCGGTGGGCAGTGGGCACACAAAGCCAGGCCGCGCCGCTGCCAGCACGAGTTCACGCCCACGGTACGCCGCGCGCATCGTGGCATATACAGGGAAACTGCCGTACACAAAACGGGATTTGCGCCGCACACATTGCCATTGCGTGCGTGGGTATCTGACGCCGCACGGTCGCAGCCGCCCGCATTGGAACGGCATCGAGCACAGAGCCATAGTAGGACAAAAAGGGCCTGGTTTTGCCTTGTGCCGTCAAGGCTAGACCCTCGATTAGCACGATGTTCAACCACGGCTGGACATTGTGTTGCCCCAGTTGACCAGCCACGGCTATCCAACGTCATACTCGGCAAGCCACGGCGATGGACGCGGCCTACCAGCGTTGCAACACAGTATCTTCGCGCACACTGCCCGCCTACCTCGTGCAAGCAGCGGCGGTCGCCAAGTGCAGGACTTTGTTGGCGACCACGTAGGCCAGCAGCGAACACGAACTACGCCCAACACTGCCCGAAAGAGGAAATTGCATCGCCCACCACAGTGCTTCAAGCGCAGCCAATCATTGTCGCGTCCTGGCATCCTGACACCTCTCAACGGCATAACGCACGCGGTGGGCATTGGGCACGCGCAGCCAAACCGCACCGCTGCCAGCACGAGACCGCGCCCACGGTATGCCGCGCGCACTGCGGCATAAACAGGGTAACTGCCGCACACAAAACGGGATTGGCGTTGTATACGTTGTCGTTACGTGCGCGAATAATTGACGCTGCTCGGTTACAGCCTCCTGCATTGGAACGGCATCGAGCACAAAGCCATAGTAGGACAAAAAGGGCCTGGTTTTGCCTTGTGCCGTCAAAGCGAAACCCTCGATTAGCACGATGTTCAACCACGGCTGGGCCCTGGGGAATCCGCGATGCCCAACCCCAGCCATCTAGCGCCATCCCTGGCAGCACACGGCGATGGATGCGGCCTGCCAGCGTTGCGATACAGCGTCTTCGCGCACGCTGCCCGCATCCCACGTGCCAGCGCCGTTGGTTGCCAAAGGTAGAGCTTTGTTGGCGAACCTACGTGACGGCATCGAATGTGGACTACGCACAGCAATGCCCGAAAGGGGAGAGTGCATCGATCACGACGATGTTCGGGGCGCAGCCAATCATTGTCGCGCCACGGCATCCAAGCGCACCTCACCGGCATAACGCACGAGGCGGGTATTGGGCACACAAAGGCAAACCGCGCCGCTGCCGGCACGAGGCCACGCCCTCGGTATGCTGCGCGCACCGTGGCCTAAACAAGGAAATTGCCGGACACAAAACGGGATGTGAGCCGCACACATTGCCGTTACGTGCGCGGGAAACTGACGCCGCCCTGCCACAGCCGCCCACATTGGGCCGGCATCGGGCACAGCGCCATAGCAGGACAAAAAAGGCCAGTTATGCGCGGTGCAACCCAGGTCAGTTCCCCGGCCAAGCAGTGTTGAGCTACCATTGCCCTGGCCTGGCGACAACCACCGTGAGTTTTCGGCGGCCCCGGCAAATCAATGTCGCACAACGGAGGCGCACATTGCTGGAAACCAGGAGCACTACCCTCGCCCAACACGGTATCTGGACGCCGTGCAACTCTGTACGCACCTTGCATAGCCTGGTAATACCGAAGCCCTGGCCTGGAACACCGTGGCGCAACGCCGCCGTTGCCCGGCGCAGACCACGTACATCCGCCGCGCGCCCGATGGTTCCCACCATTGCCCTCGCCCAACACGGTATCTGGACGCGGTGCAGCACTGTACGCACCTTGCATAGCCTGGCAATACCGAAGCCCTGGCCTGGAACACCGCGGCGCAACGCCGCCGCCCGGCGTAGGCCCCGTTCATTCACCGGACGCCCTATGGTTCTCACCATTGTCGGCGCACCGTCTCAGCAACGCACGCGACAAGCGGTGGACAGCGTTAGCCCACGGCCACAACCGTGGTCGCTGCCGCGTGAAGCAGCGGTCGTCCCACCGCGCCGCAGCGCAGTTTTGTGCCCCGTATCTCGCACTGGAAACTGCTATCCTGTCCCGGTCATCCGCTGCAGTCCTGAGACGCTGACAAAAGCGCCCCGCCGTGCCGCGTGCCGTGTCATATCCGCTGTGTGCGCTGTGCCGCGCGTCCGGCACGGCGCACGGATGACCCTGGATTGGCGTTGTAAGCCGAGTACCGCACGAAGCACAACCGCGCGTTTGGCCCCGCCTTATGCCGTGGAGGTGGCCTATTGAGCCACGACGTCAATACCGTGATTCGCCACTTGCTCGCCTTGACCGGCGCTGATCCGCGCAAGGCCAGACTCCCGGCCGGAAAACGAAAAGTGCGTGTGCATACGCAGCGCATCGGCGACGTGCGCCTGATCATTGTGACTCCACTGCGGGACCCGTTGCCTGAAGTGGAAGTCCCCGCGCTCAACGACGTGTGCGCCCCGACCGGCGCGGTGTTGCTGCGGGGTATCGTCCTTGCGCCACCACAGGCAACAACGCTGTGGCTGACGCTGGAAGGCGCGGGAGCTGTGCCGCTGCTGCCAGCGTCGGGCGAAGTGGAGGCGACCTTGCGCGCCCTGGTACAGCAACGGGTCGTCATTCGCGGCGCGTGCGTGGTGCAGGGCATCGCCGTGGAAACGGTGCAGGCAGTGGCAGTGCAGGAAGACTGAGGGATGCATAGGACAGCGCCACGACAAGGACACCGCTGCAGCGGCGTCCATACAGGGGAGGGCAACGACAAATGAAACGTCTGAACAACTCAACAGCAGCGAACACTAACGCGGGACAACCTGGTGACATCCGAGTGACCCCGTCGGATGCAGCACTGCCAGCCTGGCCCGACTACGCGCGTTTGACGGACGCACAAATCGCCGCCGCGCGCCAGACCGGGCAGTGGCTCGATGCGTTCGTGGCCTTTGCCAGCATCGCCAGTCCGTTGACGCCGCCGGCGTTGCACCTTGCCGCCGGGGTCTTCCTGGGCGGCGTCGCCATTGCGCGGCGGCTGTACCTGAACCTGAACAGCAGCACGAAGATCATCTACCCCAACCTGTATCTGCTTTATGTCGGACCAAGTACCGTACAGCACACCAGCACGGCCTTGCACGTCGTCCGGGGCCTGGTGGAAACTGCGGGGATGCAGCACTTCTTACAGAGCGCGCGGCAAACGCCCGCCGCACTCACCCTGGATTGGTCGACGCGCGTCCCACCGACCTATACCAACTGGCATCCGACGTCCCAAGCCCGATGGTTGCAGGAACGCCCCATCGCGGCCCAACGGGGGTGGCTCCTGGACAACGCCGCCCGACTGTTGGGCAGCTACAACGACGACTACACCGCCGGATTGCTGCCGCTGGTCTGGGACTTGTACGAGTGCCCGGACGAGGCCCTGACGCGCAACCCACTTACCCATAACAATGTCACGGTCCAGCGTCCCTACCTGAACATCTTCGGCGTGACCACCGAGCACCTGATGGCGCGGCGCTTGAAAAAGCACCGCTGGATCAAAAGCCTTCTCAAGTGCTTTGTGCTGGTAGAAAGCGCCAATGTGGACACCTGGCGCTTCTGGCCGGGGCCACAAGCGTATCCCGCCGACCTGGTACAGGGGTTACAGCGGGTTGCTACACAGCTCCTACCCTTGCCGGAGGCGACGTTGCGGGCCAATGCCGTACAGTTGAGTGCGCCCTTGCTGGCTTCCCCTGTACAGCTTGCACGCGGGGGAGCAGCGTGGGCGGCGTGGGAACGCTATGCGCGCGCCACCGGCTTTGACCTGCTGCGTCACGACAAAATCAACGACATCTATGCGACCAGCTATGGGCGTTTGAGTACGCAGCTCATCAAGGTCGCGATCATCCTGGCCGCCTTCGATGCGCAACAATTGCCGGTCGTGGTGGAGCCGCGCCACATCTATCGCGCTCAGCAGATCGTCGAATTGTGGCGGGCGAGTTTGCACAACGTCATCGAGAAGCTGCGGCATCAGCGCGCGGGTAATGCTGTTACCGAGGAAATCAGGGACTTGCGCGGTGGATGGGCGCGGGACGGGCCGTTGAAGTAACCCGGTCCTCCCGGGGCTTCCTGAAGCGTGAGCGCGTCGTGGCCTGGGCAGCGGTCAATGCTGAACAACAACATTACCGCACTTTGCACGAAAAACGCACTTGCATTGGCTATGTCCAGTGTGCTATACTAGAAGTATACAGCGTGCGTAAGTTGCGCTCAACAAGGTCTGGGGCTAAGCGCCCCGAACCGCAGGAAGCCTTCAAGCCTGCGGCGCTTGAATCAGAGCACTGGCCTGGTTCGAGAATGAAAGGGGAGGACTCGGGAGCAATCCGGGGTCCTCCCCTTTTGTGTTGCCTGGCGCGCGACACGGCAACCTAACAATAGAGGCGCGGTTGGTTTCTTTGGACAGGGTTAACAAGATTTTCAGGATTATACAAGGTTTCTTCATCCTGTTCATCCTGTAAATCCTGTCAGAAAACAGATCAAACACAGGAGAGAGAAAAGTATGCGCACACGATTCATTGTGGGCCTGACCCTGGCCTTGATAGGGTTACCGCTCGGCGTGGGCTACAGCGCCGCGCCCTGCGACAACTTTGGCGCGCCGGTGGCGCTGTCGCCGTACCGGCTCCGCCAGCAGCGCTTCCTCACCGCGGCGGCCCGCTGGATGGAGGCCGTGGAAGAAATCGGCGACAGCCTGGACGCCATTGCGCGCGGGCCGCAACCGCAGTCCACCGGCGCGGCGTTCCGGTTGGCGGAACAGGTGGGGCAGGCGGCGGTCAGGCTGGATGCTCTGGCGCTCCCTGAAGCGCCAGCGGAGTACAGCTTGTTAGCCTTGACGATGCAGCAAGCGCTGGACACCTACGCCTACGCCGCCGAGCAGTTGTTGGTCTTCTGCGGCAACAACGACGGTCAGGCCTGGGCCGAAGCGCAGGCGTCCCTGGGGTTGGCCCGGTTAGCGTTGGGCGACCTGCGGGCGGGCATTGCCGGCCTGACGTACCCCGTGTGCCGGGAGGTGTGGCGTGAGTCGCGGTGAGATGAACTGGGGGCCAGAGTGCCAGAAAGAGATCGAGCGCCGCGAAGCCAAACACGCGATGCAGATAACCCTGCTGCGCAGCCAATTAGAGAGCAGCCAGTTGCGCCTGGCGACACAGGTGCGCGCCCTGAAACGCGCGGAAGCCATTCTGCAAGACTACCTCACCACGCTGTATCCGCACCTCTATGCCCAGGCGTTGGGCGCACGGATGAACACCATCGAGGCTGGGGAATACTTCTACCAACACTATCTGTATGGCAACGACCCGGCAGAACTGTTCGGCCTGTGCGAAGCCCGGCAACAGGCTGAAGTAGACCGCGCACGGTCTGCGCCGTCCGCACCGCCGGTCGTGGCGGAGCCGGGCGTGGAGTTGTCCGGCGATGCCGTGAAGCTGCTGTACGTCTTGGGCCTGACGGTGTTGGCGGACGAAGCCAAACCACTGTGGGCGCAGCACACGGGCAAGGCCGTGGGCACGGCGCGCAACACCGTTTTCCCCGAATTGCTGGACAAGGGGTTGTTGCAGGTACAGCAAATCCCTGCACCAGGGCATCTCACCGGTTATGCCAGCGACACCTGCTATGTGTTGACCGAGGCCGGGCAAGCGGAATACCGGCGGCGTTTCAACAGCAACCCCATCACTTTTGCAACGGCGTATAGCCCCTACAAATCACCCGAAGCGTGGTGGATGATTCGGGCGACCAAGGCGCTGATCCTGGCCGGCAATGCGTTACCCGCGAACCACCGCTTCACGTACACGGTCTACGACCCGGAGCGCGATGGTGAGGCGATGGCCGCCGTGGACTTCACCCCGCAGTATGGCAATAGCAAACCCGATCTCATCGTCGTCATCACCCCGCGTTCCGGCGGCGAGGCCCTCTGGCTGGCCGTGGAATGTGAGCGCGGGAACTACAACAGCACCCGCCTGCGGCACAAGCTGCTCAAGAATATGCAGGACTATGCCCTGGCCGGGTTCAGTGGCTGTTACTACATTGCCAACAACCGCGACACCGCGCGCGTCCTGGGCGGCGCTATCAGCCGGATCCGCGATGAACTCCAGCGCCAACCGGAGGCTGTCACCACGCCGGGCTTCCTGACCTTGTTCACGCTGGAAGCCTTGCGTGAAACCTGGCTACCGACGCCGCGTTTTATCCTGACGGAGTTCTTCGACCGCAAGCTGCGACAGCCCAACCCGAACTGGCCCGCGGACGCCGCCAGGCCGGAACGGTATTTCAAGTATACGCCGGCGGAGAAGGAGGCAGGGGGCAGGGGGCAAGATGCAGGGGGCAAGGGGCAAGAAGCAGGGGGCAAGATGCAAGGGGCAGGGGGCGAGGGGCAGGATATGGAGGACGTGGAAAAGGATGTGTGGGGCGCGTTGCCGGAGGCAGAGGACGAATGGGCGGACGAGGAAGACGCGGAGTAAGACAGAGCCGGCGCGCGGTAGGCCGTTACCGGAAGTGGGGCGGCGCCCGCGCCTGGCGGCATTTTCACCTGGATGGCCTTGTGCAGGGGCGCGTTGCTGGCGGCGAGGCGACAGAACGCCGTCAGCGACAACGCACTCGCCGCGACCATCAAACTGACGACTCTGGGTTGTGAACTTTCAACCTTCAACTTTGAACTTTCAACTCACAGAGAAAGGAATGGACAATGACACTCGAAACGTTTTTGACCTACGCCCTGCGGCTCTGGTGGGCCGGGGCGCTGTACACGGGGGTCTTCCTCGTGCGGATAGGGCCGTTTGTGTTGGCGGCTGTGGGTTTCGGGGGCTGGCAAGGGGCGCAAGGGACATCACCTTTGCGCCGCCCACGGAAGACAACGGCGGCGACCACGGCAGATACGCCGGCGTTCACGGTGCGTTGAAGGAGGGCCTGGTACAAATGACGAAGAACATACTGCCACCCCACAACGTCGAAGCCGAGGAGGCGACGCTGGGCGCGCTGCTGCTCGACCCCAAGTTGGCGATTCCGCAGGTGCAGTCGGTGCTCAAAGGGCCGGAGTTCTACCTGCAAAAGCACCGCTGGCTCTACGCCGTGCTGCTGGACCTGTATGCCCGGCGCGAGCCGGTGGACTTGCTCACGGTGACGACCGCGTTAGAAAAGCGGGGGCAACTGGAAGCGGTGGGCGGCGCGGTCTTCATCGCACAGTTGCTCAATGCGGTACCCTCGGCGGCCAATGTGCTCAGCTACGCCCGCGAGGTACGACAGACCCATATGCGGCGGCGCATCTTAGAGGCGTCCAGCGCCGCCGCGCGCCTGGCTTACGATGTGCAGCGCCCTATCGAGCAGGTCGTCAGCGAGGCCGAGGGCCTGTTCCTCACCATTCGCGACGACCTGGCCTACCAGGAGCGCCTACAGCCCTTCGCACAGATCCTCCAACAGCTCTACGACGAGGCTGCCGCGCTGTATCACAATGGCATCCCCCTCGGTGTTGCCACCGGTATGCCCGCGCTGGACAGGTTACTCGGCAGCGGTCTGCGCAAAGGGACGCTCACCATCGTCGCCGCGCGGCCTGGCGTGGGCAAGTCGGTGTTACTCGCCACCCTCGCCGTCCAGGCGCTGCGCCGCCAGGCGCCCACGGCGCTGTTCTCCATCGAGATGCGTGGACTGGAAGTGGCCGGACGCATCCTGCAGAAGGAGTTGGGTCTGGACTATACTCGCGCTGGCTTGGGACTACTCTCGGAGTTCCCGTTATGGATCGACAACCGTCCCCGGCTGACCATCGAAGACCTATGCACCAAAGTCCGGCAGCTCTACGCCCAGCACAACCTGGGCCTGGTGCTGCTGGACTACATTCAACTGGCCGAGACGCACCAACGCCTGGACTCGCGCTATCTCACCATCGGCCACGTCACCCGCGAACTCAAACACCTGGCTCAGGAGTTGCAGATTCCCATCGTCGCCGCCAGCCAGTTGGGACGCGACGCCGACCACCGCCGCCCCACGTTGGGCGACTTGCGCGAGTTGGGCAACCAGGAGGCCGACGCCGATGTGGTGTTGTTGTTGCACCGCCCCAACGGCGTGGACACTGCGCCCCTGGTGGAGACGGAGTTCATCCTCGCCAAGCACCGCCAGGGACAAACGGGGCTGTTCTCAATGGTATTTCACAAGGCGCAGTTGCGCTTTGTGCCGCTCGCGGATACGAGCACTACCGAATAAGGAGTTTCACAATGTTCACTGGATTTGCTTACCCTGAAGCTAACTGGTACCGCATTCACATCATACATTTCACATCATTGAGGAGGAAAAAGATGAGAGCACAGTTTTCAAATATCGATTTACAGTTGTCGTCCACTGTGTTTCAAGACGACAAAGCGGTTTATCTCACCATCTATACCGGAGGTTCACAATGTTGACGCCCCGCTTGATGCAGCAAGCTCTGGCCGACCGCCTGGCCGGATACCCCGTTCCGACTCCGAATCTGGCCCAATGGAGCGAACCCTGGCGCACCTGTTGGCGCGCACTGGACGCCGACCCGGATAGTCCACCACACGAGACGGTGTTGCGGGTGCTGGAAGATCACCAGGAGCGTGATGCGCTCCTGAACACGCTGTTCAGCTTCGTGCCCGGCGACACACTCCAATACCCAACGCTATATGACTTGGCCCAGGGCTTGCCGCCGATCACGTGGGTGTGGCCGGGCTGGATTCCCCGGGGGATGCTGACGATCTTCGGCGCAGTGCCCGGCGCAGGCAAATCACTCGTTGCTTTGGATTTATGCCGCCGCATCGTCCACGGTGAGCCGTTCCCGGACGGGACGCCGATGACCTGCCCTGGCGCGCCGGTGCTCTACGTGGACGCCGAGGCCGTGCCGCAGATCACCAATGCCCGCGCCACGCACTGGCAGATGGACACCCAAAGGCTGTACCTGATGCTGCCGGAGGGCGATGCGTTGCTAGACTTCGGGCAGGACGCGGACCGTGACCGTCTAGTGGAAATGGTGTACACGGTCAAGCCGGCGTTGATCATCGTGGACAGCTTGTCCTCGGTGAGTAGCAAGAGTGAGAACACGGTTGAGGATGTGCGCGCTTTGTTGGGCTTTTTTAGCAACCTGGCCAGAGAGAGCGAGGTGGGCCTGGTGCTGATCCATCACGTGCGCAAACGGAACTCCGGCCTGCTCAATGCACCGCAGTTCACGCCGATCACCCTGGACGACTTCCGGGGCAGCGGCCATATCGTGGCGATGGCGCGCTCGGTGTTGGGGCTATCGGTCGTGCCGCAGGGGGCGCAGTTGGATAGCAACGGACCACGCCAACTGGAAGTCATCAAGAGCAATCTGGCGCGCGTTCCAGCGCCGCTGGGCTTCGAGATGCTACCGCTGGCTCCTACCGGGGTGCTGCTCAAGTGGGGGACTGCACCGGAGCGGTGGCAAGCGCCGACGAAACTGGACGAGTGTGTTACCTGGCTGGCAGACTGGCTAGGCGAGGCTGGTGAGCCGCTGTCACCCCAGGACGTCATTGCGGAAGCC
>Ga0123333_10005753_pt1 | contig 11067 bp, 4 predicted proteins | sample BioC12SIPDNA_3_FD_89957 | JGI IMG/M metagenome (GOLD analysis project Ga0123333, IMG submission 89957) | Anaerobic biogas reactor microbial communites from Washington, USA - Biogas_R2_B C12 SIP DNA | ecosystem: Engineered > Bioreactor > Anaerobic > Unclassified | place: Washington, USA...
TCGCCAGTCACCGAGGTCTATTCGGCGCGCAACGTGCGGCCTACCCTGGCCGACGAGCAAATCTTTCCGGCGCAGATCGAGCTGTCGCTGGTGTATGACGATTACCGCACCAAATCGCCCGGCGGCTTCGTCGAGATCGGGCGGCACAGCCAGGTGGGCGTCGTCCCAACCGCGCAGGGCCTGATCAGCGCCGTGCGCTATCTGAGTCACCTGCCACAGAAGGGCGTCGGGCCGCTGGTGGCCGACATCGGCAGCGCCAACAGCGCGCTGGTGGCGGGCATCAAGCGCGAGCCGCACTTTACCATCCGCACCGATCTGGGCATGGGGCACAGCCTGGCCAGCGCGCTGGAGGCCATCACGCCGGAGAACGTGCAGCGCTGGCTGCCGTTCGAGATCAGCGTGGATGAGATGTGGGACTATGCCTATAACAAGGAGCTTCGTCCGGCCACGGTGCCCGGCACCGCCGAGGAATTGATGCTCGAGCAGGCATTTGCGCGCGAGATCCTGCGCCTGCTGGTCGCCGACGCGCGCGACGATTGGGGCCTGGGCCAGGGCGATCTGCTGCCCGCCTTCCGCCCGATCATCGCCGCCGGGTCGATCCTGACCGAGGCTCAACACCCGGGCATCGCGGCGCTGCTGCTGCTGGACGCCCTACAGCCGGTCGGCGTCACCGAGCTTCAGGCGGACCCGTATAACTTGCTGTCGTCACTGGGCGTGGTGGCCTTCCTCAAGCCGATCATCACGGTTCAGGCGCTCGAGGCGCCGGGGCTGGTCAACCTGGGGACGGCTTTCAGCCCCTTGGGGCGCATCCAGTATGGGCAGGACGTTATGTACGTCCAGGCGCGGCTGGCGGACGGCCAGATCGTGAACCACACCGTGCGCGGCGGCGAGATCTGGATGGTCCCGGCGCTGCCCGGCGATCCGGTCGAGCTGGCGGTCAAGCTGCGCGGCGGCCTGACGATCAGCGGGCGCCGGCGGTTTAAGCTCAAGGTGACAGCCGGCGCGGCGGGCGTGATCTTTGATGGCCGGGGCCGCCCGCTGGTGCTGCCCCGCCCGCGCGACCGCGCCGCGCGCTTCATGCAGTGGCAGCTTGCCATGATGGGCCAGCGCGGCGGGCCGCCCCCCAGCCCGGATGCCGGCGCGCTGCTCCCCAGCCTGGAAGACCTGTATCCTACGCCGGAGGAAGCCGCCGATGCCAACCTATCCTGAGACGACCATCATTCAGGGATTGGCCCGAGTCCAGCGCGAGCGCCGGCTGCCGCCCCAGGCCATCCCGCGCCCGGTGCACATCGTGGCGGGCCAGACGGTCGATGCCGTGACCGTGGTGCTGGCAGGCGACATCCTCAAGAGGTACCGGATTCTGGACGTGGGCGCATTCTTCGATATCCGCCAGGCGCAGAAGGCCGCCGAGCTGATCGAGGTCAGCGAAGGGCAGCGCATCCAGGTTGGGCAGGAACTGGCGCGGCGCGGCAAGGGCCGCCGGGCGAAGTCTATGCTCTCTCCGGTGGACGGGCAGGTGGTGCGCATCGAGGACAGCCGGATCATCATTCAGGCCCGCGAGCGCACGGTCGAGATCCAGGCCAAGATCCCCGGCGAGCTGGTGTCGGTCGAGCCGAACGCGGTCCAGGTCGCGGGCAACGGCGCGATCATCCAGTGCGCCTGGGGCAACGGTCAGTTCGCCTTCAGACCGTACCGCTTCCTGCCGGATGAGGGTTTCGTGGGGTTGAGTAAGCTCGACGTGCGCATTTCGGAATTTCGCCACGTGGTGATCATCAGCCCGGCGCCGATCACCAAGGGCGATCTGCTGGTCGCCCAGCAGCAAGACGTGGCCGGTGTGGTCGCGCCGAGCATGGCGTCCAACTTGCGCGAATTTGCGATGCAGCTTACATTCCCAGTATTGCTGACAGAGGGGTTCGGCCAGCGCCGTCCAACCGAATTGATTTATACCTTATTGCAGAGTAACATGGGACGTCAGGCGGCCTTTGATGCTGCCGTGCCCGATCCCTGGTCGAAGGATCGCCCGGAGATCGTGATCCCATTACCCTCAGGGGGGACTCTGCCGCCCAGACCGGCGCTGGATCAACCGGTGGCCGTGGGGGCCAGGGTGCGGATTATACGCGCGCCGGGCTATGGCCGGATTGGCGAGGTGGTGGCTCTGCCTGATGCGCCCCAGGTCGTTGGCAGCGGGCTGCGGCTGCCCTGCGCTCGGGTGAAACTGCCCAACGAGCGCGTGGTCGTGGTCCCGCTGGCGAACCTGGAGCTGTTGGGCCAGACGGTCGGACCATCGCGCGCCGATCAGCGTACTTAGTCAAGCCGCTATCGCGGAGGAAACAGCATGAGCCAAGATGACGAACTCTTTCAAGACCTAGAAGATTACAGCGCCCTGGACGAGTCGCCGACATTCGACTTTGAGGAAGATCCCTTTGCCGAAGAAGATGAGCCGCGTGCTGGGGTCAGCCGGACCTTTAAGATCGTGGGCGGGATCTTGATGCTGTTGGTTCTGGGCATCGTCGGCGGGTTGATCGCGCTGGCTTTCTCCGGTGACGATGATCTGTCGCCCAACGAGATGACCAGCACGGCCGTCATCCAGACGAATACCGCGGTGGCGATTGCGCTTGACAACACCGTGACGGCTGTCGCGCTGGCCGAACAGGCGACGCGCGAGGCGATCATGACGTTCGAGTACAACGCCACGCAGACGGAGATCGCCTTCCAGACGCAGTCGGCCCAGGCCACGCTCGAAGCCGGACAAACTGCCACGGCCGAGTTCCAGGCTGGGCAGACGGCGACCGCGCAGGCCGCTACGCAGGCAGCGCTGGACGCGGCGATGACGGCCACCGAGAACGCCGCTCGCACTATCCACGGCCAGTTGATTACCGAGGACGGCACGGTCTTCGGCAATGTCGGGATTCGCCTCTATCGCGATGATGGCGACGGCGTGTTCGTCCCACCGGAAGGGGCCGTTGTCGTGCCGCTGACATCCGTCCAGACCACGCCCGAGTCCCCGGCTGTAGCGCCGGAGGAAGGCGCGGCGGATGTGGCCGATGAGAACACGCTCAGCTACGGCGAGACCGTCGAGAGCACATTGACCGGCGGCGAGCCTGATCTGTGGTTCTTCACCGGCGTGGAAGGCGACCTGATCACCATCACGACCGAGGCCGGCGAGCCGGAGCAGATGGACCTGTTCCTCGAGCTGCTCGGTCCGGATGACGAATTCCTGATCGATGACGACGACAGCGGCGGTGACTTCAACGCGGCGATCGTCGACTATGCCCTGCCCGCCGATGGCCGCTACACGATCAGCGTGGACAGCGTGGCTGCACCAGGGCCGTACACGCTGACGCTCGAGCTGAGCAGCGAGGAGGGCGCAGCGGAGGACGAGGCCGCGCCGTCACCGGGCGATGCCAGCGGCTATCACGGTCTGCCGCCGTTCGTGCGCGTGGCGCCCATCCAGGCGTCTGGCCGGCTGCCGCAAGCGGGCAGTACGCCCACCATGGAACCGGACGAGTTCATCACGAGTGTCATCACCAGCGAGGAAGGCACCTTCGACTTCGGCGCGCTCGAGCCAGGCATTTACTGGCTGGAGCTCGATTATGACTCGCTGCCCGACAATCTCAAAGCCTTGGTGCCCGATCCGACCGTGGAGCGGGTGTATATCATGGTCGATGTACCCGTCAGCGGTGAGGTCACCTTTACTATCGGGGCGCCGCCGACCGCAACGCCAGGATTGGCGCCTTTCGACCTGACGGCGACGGCGTTCGCAACGCTGAACATCACACCCACCCTGGGGACGCCTACCCGGGTTTCGCCCACTGCAACGGTCACACCGGAGATGCCTCAGAGCGGCCTGTTCTCGTCGGATGGCGATGGCGGACTGGACAGCACCAACGGCCTGACAGTGTTGGCGATCGCGGCGATCGGGCTGGTGGCGGTCGTGTTTATTGCGCGTAAGATGCGCGCATCGACCTGATAACCGCCGCCCAAAAAACGACCAGTTGGTTGCATAATCAGGGGGCGGTTGAACTTCAATCGCCCCTCTCCGGGTCTCACCCATGAGCTCTGATTCTCACCTTATGCCCGATCGATCTCACGATGTGGGCGCCATTCTCGACCGGCTGGCGGTAGGGCAGTCCGTTTCCGTCGTCGGCCTGAGCAACTTCGGCAAGTCGACGCTGCTGCGCCAGATGGCTGAGCCGGCGGTCGCTCGCCGCTACGAGGCGCTGACCGGGCGCGCCGTGATGCTGGTCTATGTCGACTGCAACCGCATGTTGGAGATGAGCGCGCGAGGATTGTACGAGGTGATCCTGCGGGCAACGCTCGAAGCGCTGGATCGCGCGCCGGTCCCGCGCGTGGCGCTCAAGCACGCGGTGGCCGCGCACTACCAGACCGTGATCGAATCGCCGGGCGCGTTCGCCGTGCCGCTGGCCTTCAACGATGCGATCATCGCCCTGCTGCACGACCAGCCCCAGCAGGATGTCGTCCTGCTGCTGGACGAGTTCGACGCCGTGCTCACCGGCCTCGATGAGCGCGTCTTTCTGAACATGCGGGCGCTCAAGGATAAGTATGTCGAGCGGCTGAACTACGTCACGGCCACGCTCAAGCCGCCGTCGGCGGTGGGTGGTGGCGACGATCTGGGCGAGTTCTTCGAGCTGTTCGCGGCCTACAAGCACTACCTGGTCCCCCTGAGTCCTGAAAAAGCCACCGAGCTGGCGGTTGGCATCTTCGAGCAGGCGAACGATCGTCTTGAACCGGCCGAGCGCGACTATATTCTGGAGCAGGCGGGCGGCCATCCGGGGCTGATCCAGGCCGTGGCGTACGTCGTGATGGAGATCGAATCCGGCGCGCCGGCGCAGTATACCCAGCAGGCGCTGAGCATGGCCGGCGACGCGCTGGAGAATCACCGGCTGGTGCGCACCGAGCTGGGCAAGCTCTGGAAGCACCTGCTGCCCGCCGAGCGCGACGCGGTGATGCGGTTTGCCGCGCGCGGCGTGGCTGGCGTGGCGGAGATCGAGCAGCGCGATCTGCTGCTGCGGGGGCTGCTGGTAGACGACGGGAACCAGCTTCGCCTGTTCGCCGGGCTGTTCGAGAACTACGCCCGGCGGCAGAGTCTGGTGCAGCAGGACATGCCGGACGGCGTGAGGGTGGACATCGACGCGGGGACGGTCTGGGTCCACGGTAGCGAGGTCGAATCCCTGACCGAGCTGGAATACCGGCTGCTGCTTCTGCTGTACGGGCGGCTGGACAAGATCTGCGACAAGGCCCAGATTGTCGAGGCGGTGTGGGGGCAGGAATACCTGGGAGACGTTGACGATGCCCGGATCGAGAAGCTGGTCAGCCGGTTGCGCGCCAAGCTGGAAATCGACCCGGCCAATCCCCGGTTCATCAGTACGGTGCGCGGGCGTGGGTACCGGCTCAACCGGTCGAATGTCGAGGTCTCCGGGATCGGGAGTTCATGACAGCGGGCTGGGTGCGCGTCGCGGCTCCGGTCTATCTGGTTAGCGCTCAGGCTGGCACGTCGTAAAATGATATACTATCAGGAAGGTTGCCAGTTGAGTATCGGCTAGGTGCCGCTTTATGGCTTATTTGCTGTTCGTGCCCATGGTTTTGTACGCGATGCTGGCCGTGGCGGTGATGCTCCGCCAGCCGCGCAGCATCTCGAACGCGGCGCTGGCCATGTACGGCTGGAGTGCCTTCGTGGTCACAGCGCTGTACACCGTGGTGGGCACGACCGCCGATCGCGGGATAGCCGAAGCCGCCGCCGTCGGCCTGTTCCTCGGCACCAGCCTGGTCTACTGCCTGTGTTTTCCGTTTGCCCTCGTGGGTCTCTATTTTGAATCCAGGCTCCAGCTTCACTGGCGACAGGCGATCGCCGCCGGTCTGGCGATCGCTGCCGGGCTGGACGCGCTGTTTTTGTGGCAGGTATTTCCGGACCGGGCCGATCTCGTGCAGGCGGTGGATAACGCCTATCACGTCCATTTTACCCTCGATGTGGGGCCGGTCGGGACGCTGGCCCTGGCGCTGGCGCTGATCAGCCAGGTGATGGTGTGGGTAGCGCTCCTGGCGGCAGCCCGGTTCAGCCGGCTGAACCTATGGGGCGAGGTGATCCCGTTTGCCGGGGCATCGCTGCTGGGCCTGGTGATCACGGGGGCGGCCCTGGCAGCCGGTGAGGGCTGGTCGGTCGTGGTCGCGGCGCTGGGGTTAGCCCCGCCGCTGGCCTTGCTCGCTGTGATCATTTTCCGCATCGGGCGCGAGATTCCGCTCGACTTCCTCACCCAGGCGGTGTCCGGCGAGAACGTGATCGTACTGGATGCGGGCCAGCGCGTGGTATGGCTCAGCCCTCAGATCGCGCGCTGGCTAGGGGAAAAACGCCCCAACCCCTTCGCCCCGCCACATCTGTTCGACGTGCTGCGCGGGACGGCCTTCGCGCGTCCCGTCGAGCGCCTGTTGAGCGCGGAAGCCGCCGAAGACGATATCGAGCTGCTGCTTGATGGCGAAGAATACGTGCTGCACGTCGTGCGTGAGCCGCTGGTCAACGTGCGCCACCTGCCCGGCGGGCAGTTGCTCGTCCTGCGCGATATCACCGCCTCGCGCATCCGGCACAGCCTGGAAGAGCGCAGCCGCGAGTTGCTGGCGATGACGGCCATCAGCACCGAGATCGCCTCATCGCTGGAGATCGACCAGGTGGTGGAGCGCGCGCTCGAGCAGGTGGTCACCCTGACGGGGGCCGGGCAGGGCATGGTGTACCTGGTCGACGAGGCCGATACGACGCACCTGGCCCTGGCGGGCAGCCGCGGCGACGTGTCCGCGCACGGCGCACCGCCCGGCGTGCTGACGGTTGGCGATTCCCTGGTCGAGCGGATCATGCAGTCCCGGCAGGTGGTGCTGTCGCAGAATGGTCCCGTCCCCGCGATTACCGACCTGACCGGCCACGCGGACGGCACGAACACCGGCGCCGCCGTCCCGCTAATCGCCCGCGACCGGGTGATCGGCCTGCTGCGCGTGGTGTTTCTTGCCCCGCGCAAGTTCGACGCGGTGGAGATCGCGATGCTGGATAGCGTGGGCCGCCAGCTCGCGGTGGCGCTGGACAACGCGCGCCTGCACGCGCGCGAGCGCCAGCAGCGCCAGATCGCTGAAGCCATGCGCGAAGTCGCCAGCATCCTCAACAGCCAGAACCTGGGCGAGGCGCTGCATGCCATGCTGGGACAGCTCGCTACCCTGCTGGCTTACGATCGGGCGACCGTGCTGCTGATGGCCGAGCCGGGCATGCTGGCGATCCGGGCCCATGCCGGATTCGCCGATGCGCCGCAGGATGGCTCGCTGGAAGAAATCCGCATCCCGATCGACTCGTTTCCCTACCTCAGGCGCCTGTTTGACGAGCGCAAGCCCCAGCTTGTGGCGAACACGACGTCGGATACCGTCTGGAGGCCCGGCAGTTTCCGCTACTATTCCTGGATGGGCGTGCCCCTGGTCACGCGCGATCAGGTCCTGGGCTGCATCAGTCTCGCCCACAACCAGCCGGGCTATTTCACCGAGGCCCATCTCACGCTGGCCGCGACCTTCGCCGACCAGGCCGTGATCGCCGTCCAGAACGCGCGGCTGTTCGAGGCCGAGCAGCGTCGGCGCGTGCAGGCAGAGGTGCTCCAGCGGGCGTCTATCGATCTGACCTCTAGCGCTGATCTCGACAGCGCGCTGGCGGCCTCCCTGCGACATCTGGCCGAGATGATGGCGTTCGACCGCGCTCATATTGGGCTAGTCAACATAGATGACCAGACCTGGACCCCGCGCGTGAGCTATCCGGATATGTCCGACGTGCCCACCGGCGAGGTAATCCCCATCCCGTTTTACCCGCTCATCGACCAGCTGGTCAGGACCCGGCGCCCGCAGATGGTACGCCGCACGCACGAACATGCGCAGTGGCGGGTTCCCACGCGCGGTAAGGCGAAGGCCGAAGGTGCCAACCCGGCCTCGTGGATCGGCGCGCCGCTGATCGTGCGCGACCAGGTGATCGGCCTGCTGAATGTCGACAGCTTCACCCCGGACGCTTTTACAGATGACGATTTCCAGATCGTGCAGGTCTTCGCCAACCACATCGCGTCCTCGGTCGAGAATTTCCGCCTGCTCGAAGAGGCCAGCCGCCAGAACCGGGCGCTGCGCGCGCTCAACAATGTGCTGGCGGCCAGCAACGAGGCGCTGGTCCACGAGAATCTACTGAGCGCGTCGCTGGACCGCGTCCTCGAAACCCTCGATCTGCCGGGTGGGACGATCCACCAGCGCGATACCGTCTCGCAGGAGCTGCGCTTGCGGGCGGCGGCAGGGTTGCCCCCCGACGTGATCAGTCAATTGGACCACCTCCCGCCCCAGCCAGCCCTGCCCCCGATAACGCTGCCGGGCGGCCAGCGCCACCAGTTTTTCAGCGTGCCGCTGGTCGCGCGCGGCTCGGAGATCGGCCTGTTGAGCATCAGCAGCTGCGGCAAGGAACCGTTGGCCAAGGATCTGCGGCAGGTGCTGGTAAATATCGGCCAGCAGTTGGGCGTCGTGCTGGAGAATGCCAACCTGTTCGAGGATACCGCCCGGCGCGGGATGCTCTCGACGGACCTGGGACGCCTCAGCCTTGCGATCAGCGCGCAACTGGATCGCGATAACGTGCTGGATCTGATCTGTCACGAATGCATTGGCATCTTCAACGTGCAGGGGGTCTATATCTGGCTGATCGAGGAGGGCAAACTGGTCGGGGCCAAGGGGCGCGGAGCCGGCGCCGACCGGTTCCTTGGCCACACCATCGACCTCACGCAGCGCGACCTGCTGCCCGTGCAGGTGATCGACGAATGGCGCCCTCGCTACGCCAACCAGGTCACCGTGTCGCCTGTCCTGCCGGCGGATTTTCTGGCGTTGTCCGAAGCACAGGCGGCGATCGCCATCCCATTGCTGAAGGCCGACATCCCGATCGGCACCCTGCTGCTGGTTGATGTGGCCAACCCTTACGCTTTTGCCGACTGGATATTGGAGCAGGTCGGGCTGTTGGGCGTCCAGGCGGCCCTGGCGATCCAGAATGCCAGCCTGTTCGACGAGATACGCCGCCGTTTGGACCAGCTGCGGCTGGTCAACGAGGTCAGCCGCTACGCGACTGCGATCCTGAGCCTGCAAAGTCTGGTGGAAGGGGTCGCCAAAAAACTATTCAGCACGCTCCACTACGACATCATAAGCCTGTTGCAAGTGGACACGGGCCGAATCTCCGTCCATTCGGTGTATGTGCGCGGCCAGCCGGTGCAGCTCAAGGATATACCGGATGGCTTCGCGATGATGCGCAATGTGGCTGACACGTCCGTACAGCAGGCCGAGCCAATTCTCGAGAACCGGCGCTGCCGGATCGGCGCGAGCATCGCCGGGCTGCCGGGGGAATTCGACTGCTGCTCGCTGGCGGTCCCGCTGATCATCGCCGACGAAGTGATCGGCGTGCTCATCGTGGAGCGCGAGGGGCACCACAGCATCACCAAAGACGACCTGGACGTGCTCGAGCCGCTGGGGGCGCAACTGGCGATCTCGGTGTGGAACGCCGGGCTGTTCGAAAAGATTCGCCAGCAGGCCATCGAGCTGGAGGCCCGCGTGGTCGAGCGCACGCACGAAATCCGGCAGCAAAAAGAGCGCACCGAGGCGATCCTGGGCTCGGTAGCGGACGCGGTGATCATGTTCGACCTGAGCGGGCAGGTGGTGATGACCAACCCGGTCGCCAAGGACCTGTTCGACCAGCACGATCTCGATTTCAATCTGGCGGGCCGGGTGGGGGCGCTGGTCTCGCAGACGCTGCACGCCGACGAGGACACACCGGACTCGACCGAGATGATCGAGCTGGGGCCGGTGACGCTCCAGGCGAAGGCGGCGCGCGTGGTCGAGGGCGACGAGGTCCTGGGCTCGGTGGTCGTCATGCGCGATATCTCGGTGCTCAAAGAGCTGGACCGCATGAAAGACCAGTTTGTGTCGAATGTCTCGCACGAGCTGCGCACGCCGCTGGCCAACCTGAAGCTCTACCTGTCGCTGCTGCAGCAGGGCCGCCCCGAGCGCCGGATCAGCTATATGGAAGTGATGGAGCGCGAAGTCAACCGGCTGGAGCGGCTGATTAGCGACCTACTGCACCTGTCGCGGCTGCAAAGCGAGCACCGCGCCGAGCGACCTCAGGTGCGCACATCGGTTGACATGAACGAGCTGATCGCCACCGTGATTCACAATAACATGGCCTGGGCCGAAAGCGAGAAAAAGGTCCTGGTGCACGACAGCGTGACCCCTTCGCTGCCCCAGGTGAACGGCGATCCGGACCAGCTCGTGCGCGCCCTGACTAACCTGATTGCCAACGGGATCAATTACACGCCCCCAGGCGGGCGGATCACGGTGCGGAGCCTGGTCGAGCCGGCTCAGCAGGGAGAATCAGAATCGGTTATCATTGAGGTGATCGACACGGGGATCGGGATCCGCGACGATGAGCTTCCCCTGATCTTCGATCGATTTTACCGGGGGTCGAATGTCGAGCCGAATATCCCCGGCACCGGGCTGGGACTGGCGATCATCAAGGAAATCGTGGAACTGCATGGCGGCACCATTGACGTGAAGAGCCAGGAGGGACAGGGGAGCGCGTTTCGCGTGGCGCTTCCGGCGATGAGACCCAAACACTGATGCGTTTGTCGGAGAGAGCAGCATGGGCAAGACCACCATTTTAGTCGTTGAGGATGATCTGCATCTGATGGAAGGCATCCGGGATATCCTGCAGATCAACGGGTATGACGTGTTGACCGCCACGAACGGCGTGGCGGGCCTGGACGTGCTCAAGGCCCAGCCGGCCCCCCCCGATCTGATCGTGTCCGACATTATGATGCCGCGGATGGACGGGTACGAATTCTTCAATGCCGTGCGCTCGGTGGAAAGCTGGGTGGCGATTCCCTTCATTTTCCTCACCGCCAAAGGCGAGCGCGAAGACATCAAGCGCGGCAAGCGGATGGGCGCCGAAGATTACGTCGTCAAGCCGTTCGACGCGGATGATCTGCTCGTCGCGGTGTCGGCCAAGCTCAACCGCAAAAA
>Ga0123333_10005755_pt1 | contig 11064 bp, 9 predicted proteins | sample BioC12SIPDNA_3_FD_89957 | JGI IMG/M metagenome (GOLD analysis project Ga0123333, IMG submission 89957) | Anaerobic biogas reactor microbial communites from Washington, USA - Biogas_R2_B C12 SIP DNA | ecosystem: Engineered > Bioreactor > Anaerobic > Unclassified | place: Washington, USA...
ATGTTAGCTGCGTAGTTTAACGTAGTTTAACTCAGGCAGGAAACTGCGAAAATGGCGATTTGGCGCCGAACAAGGCGAGACGGATGGCTGAGGATAAACTAGGGAACCTGGAGAATGTCGAGTAGTCCCAAAAGTCGATTGGCGACGCGCTGATGCGAAGCGCCGAGTGTGCAGAGGCCTAGCGCCGTCTGCGGCCGCGGTGCCGGCTGCTCTCGCCGCGCGGTGCGGCGCGCTGCTGGCCGGTCAGTTCATACAGGAAGCGGCTGGGGACTGTCGGGCGTGGTTTACCCCATTTGCGACGGGTCAGCGCCAGGGAGAAGGTGAGCAATTCCTGCGCGCGGGTGATGCCGACGTAACACAGGCGCCGCTCCTCGTCGACGGCCCGATCGTCCTCCACGCTGCGGTGATGCGGCAGGATGCCCTCTTCCATACCGACCAGGAAGACGCGCGGGAACTCCAGTCCCTTGGCGCTGTGGAGCGTCATGAGCGATACGGCGCTGCGGCGCAGCTTGCTCGCCTTGTCCTGATCGAATTCGCGCCCCGTGAGGGTGACGTCGTCGAGGAATTCCACCAGGTTCGGCTGCTCCGCCTTCGCCTCGTAGTCGGCCAGCGCATTGACCACGTCCTGGACCGATTCCCACCTCGTCTGCCGGTCGTTTTCGTCGTCGTACTGCCGCTCGAGTTCCACCCGGTAGTGGATCGTCTCGATCAGGTCGTGTACCAGTTCGGCCAGCGGGCGGTTGCGGGCGTGGACCTGACGCTGATAGCCCTGCACGAGCGCGATGAACTGGTGCAGCGCGGCGACGGCCTTGTCGGGCAGCGCCGGGGACACCTCTGCCTGGCCCGCCACGTCCCACACATGACAGTTCTGCTGCACGGCCCGCTGCACCAGCGTTTCGATGGTCTTGGAGCCGATGCCGCGCGGGGGGGTGTTGATGATCCGCAACAGCGCCGTATCGTCGCGCGGCATGACCAGCAGGCGGACGTAAGCCAGGATGTCACGCACCTCCTTGCGATCAAAGAACGACGTGCCGCCGATCAGCACATACGGGACCTTCTGCCGCCGCATTTCCGCCTCAAACGGCCGCGGCTGTTCGTTGGTGCGGAACAGGACCGCGATGTCACCCGGCTCGACCCCCGGCTCGCGGCACTGCCGCCGGATGTCATCCACGACCATCTTCGCCTCCTCCACTTCGTCCTTGCACTGGAGGATGCGGGGCGGCGTACCGCCGGGGCGGTCGGCCCGCAGCACCTTGGCGTGCCGCACCAGGTTGCAGGCGATCAGTCGATTGGCGTGTTCCAGAATGGCGGCCGTGCTGCGGTAATTCGTCTCCAGTCGCACCACGGTGGCGTCAGGCCAGTCGCGTGTGAAGCGCAGGATGTGCTCCACTTCCGCGCCGCGCCAGCCGTAGATCGATTGGTCGTCATCGCCCACCACGCACAGGTTCCGGTGCTCTGCGGCCAGTGCCCGGACGATGCGGTACTGGCTGGCATTCGTGTCCTGGTACTCGTCCACCAGCAGGTGGTCAAACAACCCCGCCTCCTGCTGCAGCACGTCGGGGAACTGAGAGAACAGATCCTCGGTGCAGAGCAGAATGTCGTCGAAATCGACGGCCGCGGCGTTCCGGAGCATCTGTTGATAGCGGCGATAGCCCAGCGCGGCCAGGTGTTCCTTGTCGGTCTGTGCCAGCGCCGCCGCCTGCGCTGGCCGCACGCAGTGCGACTTCCAGCTGCTGATCTGGTACAACAGGTCGCCGGGGCGCATCGCCTGAGTACCGACCCGGATGTCGCGGAGCACCGATCGCGCGATGCTCTCCTGGTCACCCCGGTCGCAGATCGCGAAGCGATCCGGGTACCCCAGGCGGTGAATGTGCCTCCGCAGGACCTTCATGCTGTGCGCGTGGAAGGTCGACACCTGCGGGCGCGATGCGCGGCGCCTGCCCAACAGCTTCGCCACCCGCTCCTGCATCTCCGCAGCCGCTTTGTTGGTGAACGTGACCGCCAGAATCCGCTCGGGAACCGCCCCGTGCCGGATGAGTTCCGCAATGCGGAACGTCACCACTCGGGTCTTGCCGGTGCCCGCACCCGCCAGCACCAACAGCGGCCCGGAGAGTGTCGAGACGGCTTGCTGTTGGGCAGGGTTCAAGGCGGCGCACATGGCCAGAGATCCTACCAGGAATCGCGCCGCGCGGAAGGGGCGCAACCGGCAGTACGCGGCCGGGTCCCCCGTCCCCCGGCCTCCCTGCTATTGACGGTTTTCCCAAACGAGCCATATACTTACGCCTTCAGTGCAGGGCGGTTTCTTGCCTTCTGTAGCAGCGCGAGGGACGTGCTGCAGAGAGACCGCACGGCGGCAGTGCCGCAACCCTTCGACGCGACGGCTGATCATGAAATCCAAACGACGACAGAAACTGCAGACCAACGAATTGGCCGATCAACTCGGACTGTGGATCGAACGGGTCCGGCCGTACACCACCGCGATAGTGGTGGTAGCCGGGTTGCTGCTGCTGGTCCTGGCCGCCTGGTATTACTTCGCCGCCAGTCGCGAGCGGAAGCTGGCGGAGAGCTGGCGGCAGTACATGCTGGCCGGCACGAATCCCCAGGGGGATATCGTGGAGGATCTGAGTTATGTGGCCGACGAGTACGGCGATACGCAGGCCGGCTTGTGGGCGGCGCTGACTGCGGCTGACGTCGAGTCGGTGCGCGGCATCCGCCTGATGTTTTCCGACCGCGCCGCCGCGGAAACCGCGTTGAATTCCGCCAAGGGGTACTACCGGGCGATCCTCGAGAACAAGCAGACGGCCAGTAACCCGCTGCTGGCCACTCGCACGCATTTCGGACTCGGTCAGACGTACGAGGCCCAGAGCGAACTGGACGAAGCCAAGAAACACTTCGCGGCCGTCGTGGAGAGTGACCGGGAGAGCGGACTGGGCCAGGCCGCGCAGAAGCGTCTGGAGCGACTCGAGCTGGCGGCCACACGCAAATGGTACAACTGGTTCGACAACCAGAAACCGGCTCCGCGGGACCTGGGAGCCGGTCCTCCGTCGGGCAGCCCCCTGGGAGCGCCCGCATCCGACCTCGGCACGCTGCCTGAGGGTCCGAGCAAGGATTTCCTGGAGGACGATGCAGCGACCACACCGCCAGCGGACACGCCCCCCGCACAGGATCAACCAGCCAACACGGCGCCCGAAGACGAAGACACTGTGCCCGAAGACACTGTGCCCGAAGACACTGTGCCCGAAGACGCTGTGCCCGAAGACACGGCGCCGACTGAGTCGGCGGCGCCAGCGCAGCCGGTACCAGACGCCTCTCCGGCAGAGACGCCCGCCGAGGAGTGACATCGTTCGAGTGCGGGTGCCTGCCAGTCCGCGGCGGACAGCACTTCCGCTCGGGTAAAACGCGGCGGTGCCGCCTTCAGGCTGGCAGTCCAGCTGGTTCGCCATCGTATCGCGGCACGTATTGCGGCATCCACGCATGACCTCCGAACAACCGACGGAATTCCTGGTCGAGGCGGCCGAAGCCGGCCGGCGGCTGGATGTGTTCCTCGCGGGCCGATGCCCGGCGCACAGCCGCGTCCAGTTGCGCCGTGCCATCACGGACGGCGCAGTGCTGGTCGATGGCCAGCGCGCCAAACCGGCCTACCGCCTGAACGCCGGACAACGTGTCACGCTGGTCGTGCCGGCCCTGCCGCGCGAGTCCCCGGCACCGGAACCGATGGCGCTGGCGCTGCTGTACGAAGACGACGATCTGGCGGTGGTCAACAAGCCGCCCGGCCTGGTGGTCCATCCCAGCCGCGGGCATCTCGGCGGTACCCTGGCCAACGCCCTGGCGTATCACTTCCAACAGCTCAGTGGCGTGGGGGGCGCCTGCCGGCCAGGCATCGTTCACCGCCTGGACCGCGACACCTCCGGCGTGCTGGTCGTGGCCAAGACCGACGCGGCTCACATGCAACTGGCCTCCCAGTGGCAGGAGCGCACGGTCGAGAAGGAATACTTCGCCCTGGTCATGGGCGTGCCCGATCGGGACCGCGACCGGATCGACCAGCCGATCGGCGCGCATCCTCGCGAGCGTGAGAAGATGGCGATTCGTTCCCTCCACGCCAGCAGTCGGGAAGCGTCGACATTCTACGAAGTCGATGAGCGGTTTGCGGGCTTCGCCGCGCTGCACGTGCACCCGCGCACCGGGCGCACGCACCAGATCCGCGTGCATTTGGCGCACATCGGCTATCCCGTCCTGTGCGACCGGCTTTACGGCGGACGCGCGCGGATCACCGTCGGCGAGCTTTGTCACAGCGAAGATGATACCGTCCTGCTCGATCGCCAGGCCCTGCACGCGCATCGGCTGAGGCTCCACCACCCGCGCAGCGGCGCACCGTTGGCGTTCGAGGCTCCGCTGCCAGACGACCTGCTCCGCATGCGTGAAGCGCTGCGTCGCTGGCGCGGCAAACGCTGACCCGCGTCCCCACGGCGCATGGCGCATGGCGCATGGCGTATGGCGTATGGCGCTGCCGCGGCCGGCCGCCCCGGCCACTGCTTCAGACCGGCATTTTCGCGCCGAGCACGTACTGGACGAGATCCTGGGTTGCCAGCGGGCGAACGGCGACAAACGTCTCGCCGGCCGCAAATCCGGCTGCGGAACCAGCCAGCAAGGCGGCCCCGCGGATGCGGTCCAGCACATGGGCTCGGTCCGGCGGAAACTGCGTCCTGTACGTGGCGATGGCCGCCAGCTTCGTCTCCAAGGTATCGCTGATATCCACGGTGAAATGGCTGCTGAAACCACCTGGCACCGCCGGCTCCAGAGCGAATTGGAAATAGAGCTGAGCCGAAATCGTGTGGACCGGGAGGCCGTCGAAATGCTCGTCCCACTTTGTCAGCCGCGAGTAGAATACGGCGGCGTCGGTGATCTGCATCGCCTGCCAGTGGTCGGGCGACGCCATGGGGGTCTTGTCCCCAAAGGAAATCACGATACGGGGACGATAGCGGCGGAACTCCTTGGCCAGCGCCACCCGCGCCTCGAAACAGTCAAACAACCGGCGGTTGGGCAGCGCGAGAGTCACCCGTGTCGCGGCACCCAGCAGCCGGGCAGCCGCCTGCGCTTCCGCCAGACGCACCTCTGGACCCGGTGATCGTGGCGTGGGCTCGCCATCGGTCAGATCCACAATGCCCACCCGATAACCCTGCGCGGCCAACTTGGCCAGCGTCCCACCACAGGCGATTTCCACATCGTCCGGGTGCGCCCCCACGGCGATCACGTCCAGCTGCGGGTAGGGCTCGTTCATCTGGTCTGATTCCCCCTGCATCTCACACCTTGACGGCGGCAATCAGGAACGAGGGATGCATCGACTCGAACCGCAACGAGTCAAACTGCTGCATCCCGCGGGCAATGCTGATCAGCCACACGTTGGTCTCACCGGCCAGCTGCCGCAAGGACTGCTGGACTTCCGTGACGCTCTCCACACTCACCACGTTCACCACGATCCGGCCGCCTGCCCGCAGGCGCGCATAGGCCTGCTCCACGATACTGTGCACGTGTCGCCCACTGCCACCAATGAAGATCGCGTCGGGGTCGGGCAGATCTCGCCACGCGTCGGGGGCGCAACCCAGCACCGGGGTCAAGTTGGAAACCGAGAAACGTTCCGCGTTGGCCGAGATCAACTGGTAGTCCTCGACGTCCATTTCGATCGCATAGATCTCACCCTGCCGGGCAATCTGAGCTGCTTCCACGGACACCGACCCGCTGCCCGCTCCCACATCCCATACGGTGCTTCCGGGCCCCAGATCCAGTTCGGACAGGGCAATGCAGCGGACTTCCGCCGGCGTCAGCAGTCCGCGTTTGGGACGGCTCTGCAAAAACACCTCGTCCGGATTGCCAAACAGCCGGCGCCCCGTCAACTCCGGCGGCCGGTCCGGCACATGCGGCTTGCGCACCAGAATCATGACGTTCAAAGCGCTAAACGACTGCCCGGCCAGCTCCGATAACTCGCCCTGCGTCACCCGTTCGTCGGGCGAACCCAGGTTTTCACACACGTAGGCCGTGAAGTAGTCAATCCCGCGCTCCAGCAGCGCCGTGGCCACGCGAGCCGGCGTGAAGTCGTCTGTCGTGAACAGCCCCACCCGCTCCGCAACCCGGATCCGCTCCATCACACGGTCCAGATTCGCCTGGGCCAGGTTCGTCAGGTAGGCCTCGTCCCAGCTCTCCTTGACCCGGGCAAACGCCAACTGCATGCTGCTGACGTGCGGCACCACTTCAAAGCGATCCTTGCCGAGCTTCTCGCACAAGTACCGCGCCGTCCCGTAGAATAGCGGGTCTCCGCTGGCCAACACCACAACCTGCTCGGACTCATGACTGGCCACCTGCCGGGCTACCTCCTGCGGATCTCCATCCACCGCAAGACGTTGGGCCTGCCCCGACCCGATCGCCGCCAGCGTCGCAGTCGAGCCTATGATCACGTCCGCCTGGTCGAGCAACTCGCGCGCTGCCCGCGTCAGCCCGTCCACACCATCATCACCAATTCCAAGAATATAGACTTTGCCCGCGTGACTAGTCATATCCACTCACATGTCAGGGTATTGAAAAAGATCAGCCGAACGGCGCACGCCCAGTCGTGCCCCGCGGCAGGCCAGTATATCCCCAGACTGCGACGATTGTAGAGCCCCGATCCTCAGTAATCTGCTCGCCCACCAACGCGCCGCAGCACACAACACGGCTCAAAATGCAGAATGCAGAATGCAAAAATGCAGAATGCCAGAAACAAGAAGCAAGAAGCGCGACAAGCCCGGACCGAACCGGACCGGGCTTGTCGTCAGCGTTCAAACAGAGGGGTTTCATCCGGCGTGACAGGAACTCCCGCAGCCACACGCCTTGACTACGTTGGGATTGTCAAAAGTAAACCCCCGGCGCTCCGAGCCGTCATGCCAGTCGACCGTCGCCCCGTCGAGATACAGGGAACTCTTCTTGTCGATCACAACACGCACACCATGGCAGTCGTATTGACTGTCCGCCGCTCGGTCGTACGCCTTGTCGAACCCCATTGAGTAACTGAACCCGCCACAGCCACCCCCGGCAACGCCAATGCGCAGAAACATGTCGTCTTCCAGCTTCTGCTCGTCACGAACCCGCTTGATCTCCGCCGCAGCCTTCTCGGTCAGAATAATCGCCATCTATGAAATCCCCCCTGGAATGCTTGACCCCTCTGGACACGCCACTGTATTTTCCACAAGCAGCCATGTGTAAAAGTACACCATTGGGCGGCTTGCGAATAGCCGCCTCTGCCGAGAATCTGGAGATTATTCCCTAACCACGTGTTTACCCAAAACTTACAGACCGGCTGATCCACAGATGAACAGGCGCTGCGGCAGCCGGACAGTTGCGCTGATCGCCTTCACGACGCGCGGGTCAACGCGCGTCGTCGCATGGTTGTCCAGATAGACGAGCTGATGGAGTCTGGGGCGGTACCTCCAAAGACGTCCGGGACAAAGACGGCCAAGACCGCGTTCGGCGCGCCGAGCGCGCCCCCTCCCGCCTGGAACCTCAGGGCCCGGCCGACGCCGTGCCAAAGAGCGCCTGCAGGCAGATGCGTGACCAGCTTTCGAAACCATCCAGGTCGGCAAGCAGCTCGGCGACCGGGCGAAAGCCGGCGTTGACGATCTCCGTCTCCCGCGGCCGCACGTCGGGCGATTCCACGTCAAACACGTGCACGACGCCCAGGTGCACCTTGCCGACTTCGGTCTCATCATCGTTGATCAGTCCGACACAGCGGTTGTGGTACGCGGTGTGGATACTGACCTCCTCATCCAGCTCCCGCCGCATGCCGACTTCGTAGGGCGCGTGTCCGTGCGCGTCATCGGCCGATATGTGCCCGCCGATTCCGACACTCTGTTTGCGGTGCAGTCGCTGTTCACCTTGGCCGGTGCCACGCGTGTAGCAGAAGACCGACGGTGGGCCGGCATGCCCCGTGTGACAGAACAGGACATACGGGATCAGCTGTTTGAAACGCGGATCCCTCTCCATCTCCGCGCGCGGCCGATAGCTGGTGTGCTGCGGCGACAGCAGACTCTCCAGATAGGGCGCCGCCCCCGGCAGGAACCCCTGGAAATAACCCAGCTCGTGAAGCAACTGGGTGGGAACGACCAACACCTGTTCACTGGAGACATCCGGCATGTGAGCTTCCTTCTCGTGTCCGTGGCGCGCGTTTGACCGTCATATTATGGGATGCCCGAGATGTGACAACCGCCATCCCGGACGATTATGCACCGGCTGCGCCGGCCGGACATCCGGGTTGCCGCAACGGCCGGCCCCCCCCGACATCTCCCGACCGCCTGGAAACCGTTCCTCCCTACACAACGAGCATGGCATCGCCGTAGCTGAAGAAGCGGTACCGATGCGAGACGGCAGCGGTGTAGGCGCGACGGATCAGCTGGTCGCCACCAAACGTGCGGACGAGGACCAGCAGCGTACTCTTCGGCAGATGGAAATTGGTCAGCAGCGCATCGACACAGCGGAATGTGTAGGGCGGGCGAATGAACAGGTCGGTCTCGCCCTGCCAGGCTCGCAACTGCCCCTCCCGGGCTGCCGTCTCCAGCACCCGAACACTGGTGGTGCCCACGGCGATCACGCGCCCACCGGCCTGGCGGCACGTGTCGATCCGCCGCACGGTCGCCTCGCTGATCTCACCCCATTCGCGATGCATCTGGTGGTCCTCGACGCGCGAGACCGTGATGGGGCGGAACGTACCCAGTCCCACATGCAGCGTCACACAGCAGATGGCAATGCCGGCGTCAACCAGGTGGCCCAACAACTCGTTGGTGAAGTGCAGTCCGGCGGTCGGAGCGGCCACCGCGCCTGGCCGCCTGGCAAACACCGTCTGGTACTGCGCGACGTCGTGGTCCTCCATGACACCGCCCCGGATGTAGGGTGGCAGCGGCACACGCCCCACCGCATCCAAGAGCTCCGTCGCTTGACCAACCCGTGTGGGCCGGGCTACCCACATGCCCGTCCCGAAATCAGCAATCAGCGTCAGACAGAACGCGTCCTGCCCCTGGCGGTCTTGCAGCATGATTTGCTCGCCGGGCCGCAGTCGACCACGCGTCTTGCAGAGCACCTCCCAGTGCCCCGCCGGGTGGGCCTCCAGGAACAATCCCGACCAACGTCCGCCGGTGGCCACGCGGTAGCCCACTAGCCGAGCGGGAACAACGCGCGTATCGTTCAGCACCAGACAGTCGTGGGGGCGCAGATAGCCGGGGAGATCCCGCACATGCGCGTGTGTCACCGACTGGTCGTGACGCGACGCGACCAGCATCCGCGCGTCGGTGCGGTTGTGCAACGCTCGCTGGGCTATCAGTTCGCCCGGCAACTCGTAGTCGTAATCACTCAGATCGGTCACGTGCCCCCCTACCGAGACATACTGCCGTCGGAACCTCGGTCGCCGCCGGCGCACCGACCGCATGTGGTGAATTCATGTCCTGCGCCGATAATGATAATAGGATCTAGAGTAACGGTGTTTTGCTGTGCGCGAATACGGGCAGTTGTTCGTCCCCGCGTCTGGCTCCGTCAGTGGTACCCATGGATCGTCGCCTGCACATTGCGCTGGTCATTACCGAACTCGAGGTCGGGGGTGCGGAACGCTGCCTGGTGAATCTCGCGTGCGGTCTGGATCGCGACCGGTTTGACGTAACCGTGTACAGTCTCGCTCACCGGCCAACGGCGCCGCAGGACCGGCTCGCCCGCCGCCTGGACGAGGCACATCTGCCGGTGCATTACCTGGGATTCACGAGCAAGTGGAGTCTACCGTCAGCGGTACGGGCGCTGCGTGCCCGGTTCAATCGCCGGCCGCCGGACGTCATCCAGTCGATGCTGTTTCACGCCAACGTGGTGAGCGGGCTGGCACGCCGCCGTGCGAGCCAGACCGCATTGAGTCTGGGGTTTCGCGTGGCCGATCCGTCCCGCTGGCGGCAGTGGGTCGAAGGGCGCATTGCGCGGGAGGCAGATCGCGTGGTGTGCGTCAGCCAGTCGGTGGCCGACTTCGCGGTCCGGCAGATGCACATCGATCCGGCCCGGCTGATCGTCATCCCCAACGGAATTGATTTGACCGCCTACGACGACCGGCGTCCGGCCGACTTGACGCGGTTTGGTTTTCCCGAGGGGCGGCGAGCGATCGCGTGTGTCTCGCGGCTGTCGCGGCAGAAGGGGGTGGATCTGCTGATTCGTGCCGCCCCACAACTCCTGGCCGCACTGCCGGACCACGATGTGCTGCTGGTGGGCGACGGCCCGGACGCGGCCGGACTGCGGCGTCTGGCGGCCGAACTGGGCGTCGGGCATCGAATCCATTTCGCTGGCTGGCAGCCAACCGTGCCGGAAATTCTCCTGGCCAGCGATGTGATGGTCTTGCCGTCGCGGTGGGAAGGCATGCCCAACGTCCTGCTTGAGGCCATGGCGTGCGGACGACCGGTCGTGTGCTCGGCCGCCGAAGGCGTGACCGAGGTGCTCGGCCCCCTGGCGGACCCCCAGACGGCACCTGTCAATAATCTGCAACTGCTTGTCAAAAAAACACTTGCTATCGTCCGCAATCCGGAATTCGCCCACCAGTTGGGCGGCCAGAATCTGCAGCGCGTCGCCGACCGTTTCTCATTTGCCCAGGTGATCCGGCAGTATGCCGAACTGTTCGTAGCGCTGTCGGGCGCGGCGGCTGTGACCACCTGAGTTTCCGCGCTTTTTTTTCGCCACCACCGGCCACTCGTTTTCGCTCGAAGTCTCCGCCCCGTATACACCTTATGTCGCCGGCCCGCAAACGTCGCGCGCCGCCGCAGAAGAATACCTGTTGACGTTGGTCGGTCAACGGGTATCTTGGGGATGGTTGTGGGAGCCAGTGGCAACGGGTGGCAAAAAATGTTTCTGACCGGCAGCTATCAGCGAAGTCTGGATGAAAAATGCCGGTTCACCTTGCCCAAGTCGATTCGCGATGCGCTGGACACGTCCGGAGGTTTGGTCCTGTACGTGGCCCCCGGCACGGACGGGTCGCTGGTGATCTACACCGAATCGGCGTTCCAGCGGTTGGGCGAACAGTTG
>Ga0123333_10005757_pt1 | contig 11062 bp, 9 predicted proteins | sample BioC12SIPDNA_3_FD_89957 | JGI IMG/M metagenome (GOLD analysis project Ga0123333, IMG submission 89957) | Anaerobic biogas reactor microbial communites from Washington, USA - Biogas_R2_B C12 SIP DNA | ecosystem: Engineered > Bioreactor > Anaerobic > Unclassified | place: Washington, USA...
ACCGCAAACCCGGTCAGCAACTGCCAAAGGATCAGCCAGCGTGCATCCTGAATAAACGCCTGCGGGATGTAGAGCAGCCCGGCGGCCACGGCCGAGATTACCAGGAGCCGCCGGTGTCCCCAGCGGTCGCTCCAGCCGCCGATCAACGGCGAACCAACCGCAGAGCCCAGCGCGGAGGCGGCTGCAACCACGCCCGTGGTCACCCCGACCGGGCTGCCCGCGGGCAGCAGCGACTGGACCAGGAGCGGCAGGATCGGATCCAGCGTGCGGGTGCCGATGCGGAGCAGGATACGGCTGGCCAGGATGGTCACCAGTACGCCGGACGACAACACCAGGACGAGACCGTGCCGGAGTCCTGGCCGGCTCCGCCGGGCCGTGGCCATCGCCGGATCGAACTCCTCGTGAACGAATGCCAGGACGAGAAAGCCCGACAACGCCAGCAGCGCGCCCGTGATGTAGAAGCTCGAACGATAGCCGAGTGCATCGCCAGACACACCTCCCAAAAGCGGGCCGAGCGAGACGCCGAGGAACAGCGCTGTCTGGAGCGAGCCGAGCGCCCAGCCGCTGCGCTCCTTAGGCGCCTGGCTCGCCACCAGCGCAGTGGTGGCGGACATGGTGCCCGTGAGCATACCCTGCAGGACGCGCAGGAACAGCAACTGCTGGACGTTGGTGACGAAGCCCATGAGGGTGAGCACTACCGCGCCGGCGAAAGAGGCACGCAATACCATCAGCTTCCGGCCGTAACGATCGGAGAGCGCGCCCCAGATGGGCGCCATGATCGCCATCGAGATTGCCTGCGCAGAGGTCACCAAGCCGGACCAGAGCGCGACGTTCCGGACGCCCGTGATGCCGAGTTCCTGGATGTAGTACGGCATGAAAGGAATCACGAACGAGAAGCCGGCCACCCCGATGAACTGGGTGACCCACACCGTATAGAGCGTCCGACGCCATCGGGGCATGAGGGGAGTATCTCCGCGTTTCTCGGTCAGTCGTAGTTGATGGTCCGGCCGCGGCCGCGCGTCCCGCGTCGCCGCTTCGGCCCGACCGGTTCATCGCCCGCGCGGCGCAGGGCCTCCACCGGCACCTGCATCCGGTTCGTCTCGCCGAGAAAGCGCACCAGGATGCGCACGCGCTCCGCGGGGCCTAATGGTCCCTGGAAGACCCCCCGCAAGCCCGCCAGGGGACCGCTGTCGATCACCACCGTGTCGCCGGGCTTGAAACCATGTTTCACGAGGCCGCCGGCCGCGTCGATCTCGGCGAGCTCCTGCGCCATCAGGTCGATCGCCTCCTGGCTGACCACGGCCGGCTTGCCCGCGAAGCTCACGATCCGCCGCAGCCCGGGCAGCCACTGCAGCGCGTCCAACACGATCTCGGACATGTCGCAGCGGACAAACAGGTAGGACGGAAAGAGGGACTGATTGCGGCCGCGGGGGCCGGATGCGGGCAGCAGCGGCAGGAAGAACTCGAAGCCCCGGGCTTCGAGCCCGCGCGCCACCTGCGCCTCAGCGTTTGGTTTTGTGTAGAGTGCGTACCACGCTTCCGCCATCGTCGGTCCAGTCGTCCCCGGTTGAAGGTCACAGGTTGAAGATTGAAGGTTGCAGGTTGCAGGTTGCAGGTTGAAGGTTCTCCCAATCCCCACTCCCCAATCCCCAATCCCCAGTCCCCACCCATCTTAACACGCCCGCGCAACCCGTGTCAAAGGGGCTTGCAGACCAGGTGCCGGGCACATTGGCGATCCTTCGGATCGCCAATGTGCCCGGCACCCATACACGACGACAGCGCCGGTCTAGCCACTTCTTGACCGAGGCGCGATAATATCAATAGGTAAGTCATCCACTCATTGGAGGTCATCATGATCAAGCGCATCCTGCTCCTGGCGGCCCTGCTCGCGCTGTGCGTGACCCCCCTGGCCGCAGGGGCAGCGAAAAGCTACGATGCCGAGCGCTTCGACGTCGAGTGGCAGCTCACGGAGGGCGGCGTCCTGGAGGTCACCGAGACGGTGGTCTTCCGCTTTGAGGGCGGGCCGTTCACCTATGTCTATCGCGATCTGCCCACGGCCTACGCAGATGGCGTTGAGTTCATCGGGGCGGCGCTGGACGGAACCCCCCTGCCCCAGGGCGCCCAGCCAAACCAGGTGGAGATCGAACGGGGCGATCCCATCGTGGTCACGTGGCACTTCGAGCCCACCAGCGATGCGACGCGCACGTTCCAGCTGCAATACCGCGTCCTGGGCGTGATACGCCAGGAAGGGGGCGCGGACCTCTTCTGGTGGAACGCGCTGCCGACCGAGTACGAGTACACCATCGGGTCGGCCACCGTCCGCCTCAGCTACCCGCCCGCGCTGCAGCCCAGCGGCCCGGCCGAGGTGCGCCGTGGCCAGGCGGAGATAGCCCAGGAGGCCGGACAGGTGACCTGGGTGGCACGGGATCTCAAGCCAGACACACCGCTGACGGTCGCACTGCCCTTCCCGCCGGGCTCCCTCATCTCAGCGCCGCCGGGCTGGCAGGCGCGTGAGGCCGAGGTGCAGCGGAGCGCGCCGCTGTTTGCGGGCGTGCCCGCAGGCCTGCTGGGCGGAGGGCTCGCCGCGCTTGCGGTCCTGTGGGCACGCGGCCGGCGCCCCGAATCGACGGTCCCGCCCGTGGCGGCGCGAGCCTCGACCTTGCCGAGCCACGTCTCGCCGGGGATCGCCGGCGCGCTGGCGGCGGCCAACGGCCAGCCCACCGCCACCCACGCGCTCGGGGTCCTCTTCGACCTGGCGCAGCGCGGGGTGTTGACGATCGAGGATGCTCCCAAACAGCATTGGTATCAAAGCCGCGACTTCCACGTGCGGCTGCTCGACCCTGCGCCCGCGGAGCTGACGCCGTACGAACAGGGCCTGCTCGACCTGATGTTCAGCGACAAGAAGGTTGGCCGCCGGGAGACCATCAAGATGTCCGACCTGGGCTCGCGGCTGCACAGCAAGCTTAAGCAGTATGCCGGGCCGCTCACCGAGACGCTCATCGCCGAGGGACAGATCGATCCGAAGCGCCAGGCGACTGCCAAGCGGTTCACGGTGCTGGGCATCGTCTCCATTCTGATGGCACTGCCCCTGGGCCTGCTGGGTGCGGTGCTGGCCAGCAAGTACGGCGGCTGGCCGTTCCTGCTGGTGGCCGTCGCGTTCATCCTGGGCCTCGTGGCGGTGATCATGGGCAGTGCCTATTCGCCGCTGTCGGACGAGGGCGCGCGTGAGGCGGCGCACTGGCAGAGCTTCCAGAGGTATCTCAGGGACGTCACCCGGGGCCGGGATGCGGCGTGGGATCTGCAGCTCTTCGAGCGCTATCTGCCCTATGCGGCCGCGTTCGGCATGGTGCAGGGGTGGGCCAAGGCGTTTCAGAAGCGCGGCGGCGCCCAGATACCCGCGTGGTTTCGCTATACGGCCGCATCCGGCGACGACGGTTTTGCAGCGTTCATCGCCATGACGTCGGCAACAAACACCGCGGGCGCCACGGCCTCCGGCGGAGGCGGCGGGGGAGCGGGTGGCGGCGGGGGCAGCGGCGCGGGTTAAGCGGCGCGGGTAAGCCCGCAGCCACGCAACTGGTTCCACCTTCAGGTGCCCGGCACATGCGATCCTTCGGATCATTGAAGTGCCGGGCACCGCTGCAAGCCGAAAGAGTGCTATAATCGCCGCATGCGCGTGCTGCTTCTCTCACCGTACGGGGCCAAGGTCAACCCCTACATCGGGCTGTTCCGTGATGGCCTTGCCGCGGCAGGCGCGCAGGTGGAGGAAAGCCGCGCGCTGGCGCCCGGCCAGCTCAGCGGATCTGCACGGCCCGACGTCGTCCACCTGCACTGGCTGGAAGGCCTGAACCTCCCCCAGCCCGTGCGCATGCGCGGCGCACGCCGGCTGCTCAACGCGCGCGCGGTATACGAAGTGCGCCGCGGGGTGCGGCTGGCCCGCCTCCTCCGGCAACTGCTGGCATTCCAGGCGGGCGGCGGCTGCGTGGCCACCACGGTGCACAATCTCGATCCGCACGAGGGCGGCGGGCTGGCCGACCGCTGGGCGCTGGCCGCCCTGTTGCGCCGCGGCCAGGTGGTGCACGTGCACGATGCGTCCACTGCGGCCGAGATCGAGCGTCGATTCGGCAGACGCACCGGCGTCGCCGTCATCCCCCACGGCCACTACCTGGCCGCATACCCCAACGAGGTGGGCCGGGAGGCCGCGCGTGACCGGCTCGGACTGCCTCCCGACGCGTTCGTCTACGCCTGCCTCGGCCTGCTGCGACCGTACAAGGGCCTGGAGGAGCTGTTGCCCGCGTTCCGGCAGCTGGAAGGCGAGAAGCTCCGCCTCCTGGTGGCGGGCCGGCCGAAGTCCGTATCCTACGCCGAGCGGCTCGCAGCGCTGGCGGAGGGGGACGCACGCATCCGGCTGGACCCCCGCTTCGTCCCGGTGGACGAGGTGCAGCACTACCTCAACGCGGCCGACATCGCGGTCCTGCCCTATCGCCAGATCACGACCTCCGGCGCGGCGCTGCTGGCCTTCTCCTTCGGACTGCCCGTCATTGCGCCGGCCATCGGCGCGTTCCCCAATCTGGTTGCGCCGGAGAGGGGCATCCTGTACGAGCTGGGCCAGCTCCCGCAGGCGATGGCGGCCGCGCCCGTGCGGTCATGGACGGCCGAGCGCGCGGCGATCCGGGCGTGGGTCCGTCGTTTCGACTGGAACGAGATCGGCCGGCGCCTGGTGGCAGCGTATCGCAACACGCAGTTGGCATGATGCCGCCCTTTTTGGCCACTCAGTGGTATAATGCGATCGATTCGTTCGCATCACAAGGAGGTCAGGATGTTCGTCAAGGACCAGATGTCGCCTCATCCGTTCACCACGACCCCAGACAGCTCGATTCTGGCGGCCCAGCGCCTGATGAAAGAAAACAACATCCGGCATCTTCCCGTGGTCAATGCGGCCGGTGAGTTATTGGGCCTGCTGACGCGCACCACGCTCGAGGAGGTGCTGCCCTCGAAGCTCACCACCCTCTCGGTGTTCGAGCTGCAATATCAGCTCGACAAGATCAAGGTGCGCGATGCCATGCTGCGCCAGGTCATCACCACGACCGAAGACGTGCCGATCGAGCGCGCGGCCCGCATCATGTGGGAGAACAAAATCGGCTGCCTGCCCGTCATGCGCGGCAAGCGCCTGGTCGGCATCGTCACGGACCACGATCTCATCGATCACATGCTCGACCTGCTGGGTGCGCGCGAGCCAGGCATCCGCCTGACCGTGCAGACGCCCGACGAACCGGGGGAGATTGCGAAGATCACGACGGCCATCGCGCAAGCAGGGGGCGACATCACCGCGCTGGGCGCCTATCCGGCGCCCGATCCGCTGGCATGGTGGATGCTCCTGAAGGTGCGGTACGCCGAACAAGAGGCCCTGGTCGCGGCCATCAATGCCCTGCCGGGCATCAAAGTGCTCGACGTGCGAACCGACTGATTCTTGGAGGGCACCGGGGCCCACAAGGGGCGGCCAGCGGAGTCGCCTCTCCCGCTCGAAGTAGTGACCGACATGCAAAGGAGGCCAGGCGTACACACTCCTGACCTCCCGAAGTGAGCGCGCAGGGAATCGAACCCTGAACCCGCGGCTTAAAAGGCCGCTGCTCTGCCAATTGAGCTACGCGCCCGGACAGCCGCGATTCTAGCACAGGTGCTGCTGCCCGCAAAACAGCGGCGCGGCAACCCCTCTAGCCGAAGTACTTCCCCGCCTCTCCCGGCGCCCACTGATCCAACAGCGTGCGTGGTATCCCGTTCTGCTGCGCGATGCGGCCGTAGATCGCCGCGCTCGTGCGCGGGGTCCGCTCGCCCGTCTCGGGATCCAGCTCGATCAGCCCGAAGCGCAGGTTCCACCCCTCGGCCCACTCGAAGTTGTCTACCAGCGTCCAGTGATAGTACCCGCGGACATCCGCGCCTTCCTGCATGGCGCGCCACACCTCGGCGAGGTAGGTGGTCAGCACGTAGGGCCGGTACGCATCGTTCCGATCCGGGACGCCGTTCTCCGTGATGTAGATGGGCCTGCCGTATGCCTGCAGCTTCTTCAGGGCCAGGTACATCCCCTCGGGGTAGATCTCGCCGAACGGCCGCCCGTCTGCCGTGCGTTCGTAGAGCGCCAGGTCGGGCCGGAACGTCTGCCGCATGAAGAGCATGCCCGGCTGCTTCCGGTCGAACGTGACGTGCGCGGTGGAGTAGTAGTTGAGGCCGATGTAGTCGCTCGTGTCGATGAGATGCGAGACGACCTGGCCCACGCCCACGAGCGGCCCCAGCTTGCCCTCCGTGATCGCGTCCAACGTCGAGCGGTTGGCGATCTGATCGTAGAGCGCGGCCGCGCGGCGGTCCAGCGCGTTGCGGGGGTCGTTGGGCAGGAAATAGCGCATGTGATGCGCCAGGCCGACCACCGCATCGGTCTGGATGCGATGGATCGTCCGATAGGCGCGGCCGTGGGCCAGGAGCATGTTGCGCAGCACGGTCAACGCGCGGCGCAGCTGCCTGACCCCGGGCGGGAAGTTGCCGTCCAGGAAGCCGGAGTACGCGTAGACGATCGGCTCGTTGATCGTGCACCAGAAGTTCACCTGGTCGCCGAGCGCATCGATCACGCGCTCGGTGAAGCGTGAGAAGTAGTCCCCAATCAACGGATTCTCCCAGCCTCCCAGGGGGGCCAGCCAGAGCGGGTCAGTGAAGTGGTGCAGCGTGATCATGGGGCGGAGCCCCCGCTCGCGCAGCAGGGCGATCATCTCTGCGTACCTGCGCAACGCGGCCCCGTCGAAGTTCCCCGGCTCCGGCTCGATCCGGCTCCACTCGACCGAGAGACGCAGCGTGTTCAGCCCCATCTCGGCCGCGCGGTCGAAATCGGCCGCGCGGTCGAAATCGGCCGCGGCGGTCGCCAGGTCCCACCAGTTGGTCGCCGGGCCGGCCTTCTGGTCCTCGAAGATGCGGCCGGGTTCCTGCTCCCAGGCAGACCAGTTGTTGGCGCCGTTGCCGCCCTCGTTCTGGTGCGCGGCCGTTGCCGCACCCCACAAAAAACCCTCGGGAAACCGTAAGATCGTTCTGTCAGCCATCAAATCTCTCCGCGTGAGCGGGCGGGGGCAGTTGGTGGAAGTCAGTGCTTCGCCGCTGACCTCCACCAACTGCCTGCAACCACTCAGGAAGGTGACTCAGAGCGCTAGGATTGGTCGAACCGGATCCAGATCTGACCCTGGTCAGCGGGCACATCGAACTCGACGTCGCGGCTGTCCCGCTCGCCGTTGCCGTCCAGCACCCACATCCGGTAATGGCCCGCCACGGTGTTGCCCGGCAGCTTGTCCACACCCATGGCATACTCGTAGTTGTAAGAGCCCAGCGGACCCTGGTTGGAACTGAGAGCAATGCTGCGGACGCTGTCAGAGACGGGAAGCTTGACGCCGTCCTTCTCGAGCCAGACAAAGTAGCTGCCCTGCGGCTCGTTCCGCCCGCCGTGGATGAACAGGAGCTGCAGCTTGAGTTCCAGGCCGCCATTCGGGCCAAATTGCGGCCCGCCCGTGACGCGCCACTTGCAGCCGTCACCGCCGATGTTTGCGCAGGGATCTGGCGCCGCAGGCGGCGGTGGAACGGCAGTCGGCTGGACGGGCGCCCTGGTCGCAGGCGGCCGCGTTGCAGTCGGCGGCACAGGGGTGGCGGTCGGCGGCTCCGGCGTCGCTGTCGGCGGCTCCGGCGTTGCGGTCGGCGGTTCAGGTGTGGGCACCGGCGTCTCGGTGGCCGTCGGCGGCACCTCGGTAGGCGTCGCCGACGGCGGGGCCGGCGTAAAGGTCGGCATCTTGGTCTTGGTCGGTGTCGCGGTGGGCGCCGGCGTGCTGAGCGCACAACCGCTCAGGACCAGCAGCGATAACACCAGGCTGACCCCGCCGGCGATGCGCCAGAAACGAAATCTTGCCCGACGCCTGTTTAGCTGACGATTCATTGATTCCTCATCTCGTTTCAGTTGGCAGGCTCGTTGTCCTGCACGCCGTTGGGCAGCGCGCTCGCGGCCCAGTGCTGCAGCGTCACGCCTGCGTCGCGCAGGAACGCCACCGCGTTCTCATCGGGATAGTGGCCGCCGTACACCACCCGCGTGATGCCTGCATTGATGATCATCTTGGCGCAGGTCAGGCAGGGCTGGTGCGTGACGTAGATCGTGCTGCCGGCCACGCTGACGCCGTGCAGCGCGGCCTGGATGATCGCGTTCTGCTCCGCGTGCAAGGTGCGCACGCAGTGGCCTGCGATCATCAGGTGGCCGATCTCGTCACAATGAGGCAGGCCGGCCGGCGCGCCGTTGTACCCGGTGGTGAGGATGCGCCGGTCCTTGACGATGGTGGCGCCGACGCGCGCCCGGTCACACGTGGAGCGCTTCGCCACCTGGAATGTGATGCTCATGAAGTAGTCGTCCCACGAGGGGCGGGTGCTTCGCTCGTCCATCAACCCGTCCCAAACTGCCGGTCACCGGCATCGCCGAGGCCGGGCACGATGTAGCCGATCTCGTTGAGCCGCTCGTCCAGCGCGGCCAGGTGAATGGCGACGTCGGGATGCGCGGTGTGCAGCCGCTCCAGGCCCTCCGGCGCGCCGATGATCCCCACGTACTTGATCCGCTGCGCGCCCCACTTCTTGAGGATGTCCACCGTGGCCGACGCCGAGCCTCCCGTGGCCAACATCGGGTCCAGGACCATGCACACCTGGACCGTGGGCGCAATCGGCAGCTTGTTGTAGTACTGCACGGGCCGGAGCGTCTGCTCGTCGCGGAAGAGGCCGATGTGCCAAACCTCCGCGCCGGGCATCATCTCCCAGATGCCCTCCACCATGCCGAGTCCCGCACGCAGGACCGGCACGAGGCCGATCGTCTCGGTCAGCTCCCGGCATTGCGCCGTTGCCAACGGCGTTTCCACCGCCTTGTCCCTCAGGCGCAGGTCGGCGGTGGCCTCATAGGCCAGCAGAATCGAAATCTCGCGGATCAGCTCGCGGAACTTCTTGGGCTCGATGCGCTTGTCTCGCAGGATCGACAGCTTGTGCTGAATCAACGGGTGGTCGGACACGAACACGTTCTCGGATAGCTTGGTCACAGTGCCTCCTGGCTTGGTAAGATGACCTCATTTAAAGAAAAAACGGGTTGAGCCTCCCCCCGAGGGGGCAAACTCAACCCGTTGTGTGCGGGCCAGCGCCCGGCGCCGGCCCTTCGCACTGACAATCATGTGTTACTCGATCTCTTGCTGGTCGCGCGGCATCATCCCGCGCTTGATCAACTTCTCGACTTCCGCCTGGCAGGTGACGCACAACGTCGCATCAGGGCGTACCTCGAGCCGCTCCGTCGGGATCTCCTTGCCACAGCGCTCGCACGTGCCGTACCGACCCTTGTCGATCGAGCGCAGCGCGGCCGCGACGCGGGCATACCGGCCCTCCAGTTGGCTGACGAGGGCGACGTTCTTCTCGCGCTCGATCAGGTCTGGATCCCCCTCCTCGGCGTCGACGTCGACTTCTACTTTCAACGCCTCTCGCAGTCGCTCGATCTCGCCCGCAATACGCTGCTGTTCTTCAGCAAGCTTGTGGCGCTCACGCGCGATCACCTGTTGTCGAGTTGGCATGGCAAGGCACCCTCCGGGAAAAAGCTGGCCTGTTATACCATGGATTATCACGCACGTCAACGCGCGCCGGTGCCCTTTCTGCGCGATCGCGCATTTGACACCCCTTTTGACCTGTGTTAGAGTGCCGGGGCTTTTGTAAGGAAAAACACATGCCGTCAAATTCCGCCCAGGTCCTGGCTCTTATTAGCGGGCTCCTCATTATTGAGGAGCCAATTCCGCTTGGGAGGACCTGCTAGGCCGAATCAGGGCCAACGTAGAACCTGAAACCCCCGCAAAGAGGGCCTCCCGGACTGGGAGGCTCTTTCTTTTTGCGGACATGCCGCTGCCGGCAGACACCTTGGCAATGAAGCCCCTTCCGTCACCGCTCACGGTGTACGGCAGGGGCTATTTATTCCAGGCACTTATCATGGGAGGACTTCGATGCAACGAACTGGCGCCCAGATCATCTGGGAGAGTCTCCTGCGCGAGGGAGTAAACGTCGTCTTCGGCTATCCGGGCGGCTCGATCATGCCCGCGTACGATGCCCTGCTCGACTACCCCGTCCACCACGTTCTCGTTCGCCACGAAGAAAACGCGGCCTTCGCCGCCGACGGCTTCGCCCGTGCATCGGGCAAGGTCGGCGTCTGCATGTCCACATCGGGGCCAGGCGCCACCAACCTCGTCACCGGGCTGGCGAACGCGATGATGGACTCCATCCCCCTGGTGGCCATCAGCGGGCAGGTCAACTCGCCCTTTGTCGGCACCGATGCGTTCCAGGAAACGGACGTCACCGGGGTCACGCTGCCGATCACAAAGCACAACTACCTGGTCAAGGACGTCGCGGAGCTGCCGCTGGCCCTCAAGGAGGCCTTCCACATCGCCCGTTCGGGCCGGCCCGGTCCGGTGCTGGTGGACGTGTGCAAGGATGTGCAGTTCAAGTCGACCGAGTTCGATTACGACGCCATCCCACTGCGGCTGCCGGGCTATCGCCCCACACGGCGCGGACGCGACGAGCAGATCCGCCGGGCCGCAGCCCTCATCAACACCGCGCAGCGCCCCGTCATTCTCGCGGGACACGGCATCATCCTGTCCCAGGCAGACGAACAACTCCTCAGCCTCGCGGAGCGGGGCCAGATTCCGGTCTCCACAACGCTGCTGGGCATCGGCAGCATGCCCGAGTCGCACCCCCTCAACCTCCGCATGATGGGCATGCACGGAGAGGCGTTCGTCAACCATGCCATCCACAACGCCGACCTCCTCATAGCGCTGGGCATGCGCTTCGATGACCGCGTCACCGGCAACCTGGCCACCTACGCGCGGGGCGCAAGCGTGATCCACGTGGACATCGACCCGGCCGAGATCGGCAAGAACGTCACGGTCGATGTCGGCATCGTGGGCGACCTCAAGGAAGTGCTGACACAGCTGCTCTCCCACATCGAGCCGCGGGATCGCCAGGCATGGTTCGACCAGATCGA
>Ga0123333_10005758_pt1 | contig 11059 bp, 12 predicted proteins | sample BioC12SIPDNA_3_FD_89957 | JGI IMG/M metagenome (GOLD analysis project Ga0123333, IMG submission 89957) | Anaerobic biogas reactor microbial communites from Washington, USA - Biogas_R2_B C12 SIP DNA | ecosystem: Engineered > Bioreactor > Anaerobic > Unclassified | place: Washington, USA...
AGAGGAAGGCAGCGATGGTTTCCTGTGCGGACATGATGACATCCTCCATATTCTACTGACTGAGCGATTTAAAACCTGTGTATCTCTTAGCGCAGTGTAGCATCAAATATAAGGGGAAGCAAGGACTTAAACATGAAGTGGATACAGACAAAACGCGCCTGCTGCATCAATTTATGCGATATCTTGACAAAATTCAGTTGAATCTATAGCATTGGCACCAGATGTATGGATGAATAACACTGCCGCCTGCATTTGCTCGGTTGATCAAAGACCATAACAGCGACGGACACACAGTTTTCAGGTAAAATGAGGCACTTTGTGATTACGGTTCCCAAATCCCTTTTCAGGGCCCCGATTTTCATTCATAGAAGTGAGGCTGATCCATAGCCTTACGATCTATGCGCTTCGTACAGACTTTTAATCAAAACCCGGATTTATTGGTCCTAAATGCCAGATGGCGTTTGATGATAGAAGGAGGAATTATCTGATGAAAAAACTGGTAACCTTAGCCCTGGCCCTGGTGATGGCGCTGTCTCTGCTGGCGTTCCCGGCCGCCGCGGAGTTCGCGCCCGCTTCCGAAGTGATTCTCAACTTCCCCTGCATCTGGGTGGGGACGGACTCCAAAGCCGCCGTGTTTGGCGAGATGGTGGAGGCATTTAACGCCGCGTATGAGGGGCGCGTCCAGGTGGTCATCGAGGAGCAGACGGACTATCAGGCCTATCGCGACAAGATCCGCACCATGATCACGGCCTCCAATGTGCCGGACCTGTTTTCCATTGACGGATCCTTCAAGCTGGACCTGATGACCGATTCAGGCAAGCTGATGGACTTTGCGCCCTACCTTAAGGGCACGGAGTGGGGCGCCACCTTCTCCGAGGGCAGCCTGGATGACGCCACGGTGGAGGGCCAGATTGTGGCCATCCCCTATGAGAGCGCCGTCTTTGGCCTCTACTACAACGGGGAGCTGCTGGAGAAGGCCGGCTATACCGGGTTCCCCAAAACCTATGACGAGATGTTTGAAATGGCGGAGAAGCTCAAGGAGCAGGATATCATCGCCTTCCCGCTGATGACGGGTGAGAATGCCTGGACCAGCATGCTGTGGTACTCCCAGCTGCTCCTGGCGGTTGGCGGGCCTGAGGTGTATCAGCGCGGCCTGGATGACCCGGCCTTTGTGCAGGCGGCTGAAGTGCTTCGCAAGATGTTTGACTACACCTCCTCTGACGCTGTGGGCGCGGGCGCCGCGGTGGTCAACGGCCACTTCCTCAACTTTGAGGCCGCTGTCTACACCAATGGCCCCTGGTTCCTGCCGCGCTTTGCCAATGAGGGCATCAACGACCTGGGCGACAAGGTCCGCTTCGCGCTGCCGCCGGAGTATGTGGGCGGCCTGGGGGAATACGGCAGCCTGGCCACCACCATTCAGGCCTACATCTGCGCGGGCAAAACGGATGACGCGGACAAGGAAGCCGCCGTGGTGGAATTTTACAAGTTCATCTCCCAGCCGGAGTGGCTCTACAAGCTGGCCGAATCCTCCGGCTCCATGTTCTCGGTGAAGCTGGACGGCAACCCCAAGGACATCCAGATCAAACAGGATCTGCTGGCGGCGGCCAACGAAGCCCCCGCGCTGATCAAGCACTTCAACGACAACCTGCCCACGGAAGTGGTCAACGCCTTCCCGGCGGCGCTGGATGAGCTGGTGCTGGATCTGGTGGACGCCCAGGGCTTTGTGGACCTGCTCAAGGGCGCTCTTGACTAAACTTTCCAATAGGCCTATGCCATGACAACCGCGCCGCCGGAGGCCCCGGAACCATTTGCGGGCTTTCGGCGGCGCACCATTCGACCTGAGGAGGGGGTGCTTGGATGAAGCTGAGCAGACAGGACAGGGTTGGGATGGCGCTGTTCATGACGCCCGGCATGCTTCTTTTCCTTGGTTTTTTTGTTCTTCCGGTGTTCTACGTTTTGGCCGTGAGCGCGCTTGAGTGGAACGGGATGACAAGCCCCGTGTTTGTGGGGCTGAACAATTATCTGAGGATTTGGCGCGATGTGGTTTTCCGGCGCAGCGTGGGCAACAACATCATCTGGGCCCTGGTGGCCTGCTGTGTGCAGGTGCCGCTGGCCATTTTGATGGCGCTTATCCTAAACAGCAAACCCAGAGGCTGGCAGGCCTTCCGCACCATCTACTTCTTTCCCCAGGTGATCTCCGGTGTGGCGCTGGCCATGCTCTGGTCCGCGGTATACAACAGCGAATACGGCCTGTTAAACGGCATTTTGCATGCGCTGGGGCGGGGGGATCTGGCGCGCAACTGGCTGGGGAATTTGCAGACCGCGCTGCCGGCTTTGCTGATATACTGGGTGTTTTATGTGGGCTATTACATGGTGATTATCATGTCTGATCTGTCCGGCATCACCCAGGACTATTACGAGGCCGCCCAGATCGACGGCGCGGGCAGCATCCAGCAGGCCTGGTACATCTCCCTGCCCTTGGCCCGCAACAGCATCATGACCTGCGTGACCCTGGCGGCTGTCCTCAGCCTGCGGCAGTTTGAGCAGGTCTTCCTGCTGACAAACGGGGGCCCCGCCAACCGCACCAGCACCATGGTGCTGTATCTGTACAAGCAGATTCAGAACATGCGCTATGGGCAGGCAAACGCCGCCAGCGTGATGCTGATCTGCCTGGGCGTGGTGGTGATTCTGGGCATCCGGCAGCTGTTTGCGATGAGGAGTTCCGCTTATGAGTAAGATTATGACGCGCAGGCCCGCTGTCTACCTAAGCCGGGGGGACAGCGTCAAGGGCGCCATCGGCTTTGTGGTGAAATGGCTGCTGATTATTTTCTTTGCGGTCTATACGCTGTTTCCCCTGATCTGGCTGATTATCTCCTCCCTTAAGACCAATACGGAGCTGTTTGGCGATCCCTTTTCCCTGCCCCGGGTGTGGCAGTTCTCCAACTATCAAAACGCCCTGGCGGTGTCGGGGCTGCTCAAAATGATGGGCAACTCCATCTTGATAGCGCTTCTGGCCACCCTGGCCAACGTGGTGTGCGCCAGCATGCTGGCCTATTGCCTCTCCCGTTTTCGCTTCAAGGGGCGCGAGATCATCTTCACGCTGTTTTCAGCCGGCATCCTGGTGCCGCTTAACGCCCTGATGGTGCCCTATTTTATGACGATTACCAACATCGGCCTTTATAACACCAGGGCCGGGCTGATTTTGCTTTACAGCGCCATTGGCATCCCCATGTCCACCTTCATCATCCGGGGGCTGATGGGCAGCCTTTCCCGGGAGATAGAGGAGGCCGCCTACATCGATGGCTGCGGCTTTTTCGGCCGTTTCTTCCGCATCATCCTGCCGCTTTCCCGCAACGGCCTGATGACGGCGGCGACCTTCCAGTTCTTAACCTGCTGGAACGAGTTTGTGTTCGCCAACCTTCTCACTTCCTCCCAGGATGTGCGCACCATCTAGCTGGGGATCCGCTATTTCACCAATCAGTTTTCCACGGACTTCGTTTCCATGTACGCGGCCATTGTCATCAGCGTTTTGCCCAGCATTCTGGGCTATGTTCTGTTCCAAAAGCAGATTGTCTCGGGGCTGACCTCCGGGGCGGTCAAGGGTTAAGTGAGGAGGGCTGAATGAATCTGGACTTAGAGCAGGCCATTAAGGACATCAGGGAGCAGACCGTGCGCTGCATCGCTTCCATCGGGGTGGGGCATCTGGGGGGCAGCCTCTCCCTGGCGGAGATTTTAGGGTGCCTGTATTTCAGGCACATGCGCGTTGACCCGGATAATCCCAGGCTGCCCGGACGGGACCGGCTGATCGTCTCAAAAGGGCATGCGGGCCCCGCGGTTTACGCGGCGCTGGCGCTTCGCGGCTTTTTTCCTGTTCAGGAGCTGCTCACCTTAAACGCGGGGGGCACCAAGCTGCCCAGCCATTGTGACATGAACATGACCCCGGGGGTTGACATGACCACCGGCTCCCTGGGCCAGGGCATCTCCTGCGCGGTGGGCGTGGCGCTGGCCTCCCGCCTGGCGGGGGACGGGGCCACCATCTATGCCATCATCGGGGACGGGGAGTCCCAGGAGGGGCAGGTGTGGGAGGCCGCCATGTATGCGGGCAACCAGCGGCTGAACAACCTGATTGTATTCACGGACTATAACGATCTGCAGATTGACGGCCCGGTCAGCCAGGTGAACGACCTGGCGCCTTTGGAGGACAAGTGGCGCGCCTTTGGCTGGTTTGTCCAGGTGATCAATGGGCATAAGGTGCAGCAGATCAATGAGGCCATCAGCCGCGCAAAACATCAGGACAAAGCGGCGATGATCATCGCCAAAACCATCAAGGGCAAGGGCGTTGCCTTTGTGGAGGCCCTGGGCGCCGGCAACCACAACATGCCCCTCTCCAGGGAAGAGGCGGACGCGGCCATCGCGGAAATCAGGGGGGAGGGATGAGCCAGATGGAAATGCGGCAGGTATATGTGGACACCATCAGGGAGATGATGGCGGAGGATGCGCGCATCGTGCTCCTCAACGCGGATCTGGGCAAGGCCGGCGGCACGCTGGGCCTGGCCAAGCTCTACCCTGACCGGGTGTTTGACGTGGGGGTGGCGGAGGCCAACATGCTGTCCATCGCAGCCGGGATGGCCAGCTATGGCCTCAGGCCCTGGGTGGCCACCTTCGCGCCCTTTGCCACCCGCCGGGCCTGTGACCAGTTTGCCTTAAGCATCTGCTACGCCCGGCAAAATGTGAAGGTGATCGGCATGGACCCGGGCATCGCCGCGGAGCTTAACGGCGGCACCCACATGGGCCTGGAGGACGTCGCGGCCACCCGCTCCTATAAGGGGCTGACCATTTTTGAGCCCGTGGACGCCCGGCAGCTAAAGCAGGCGCTGCCCCAGCTTCATGCCCATCAGGGGCCGGCCTATATCCGCTTGTTCCGAAAGGCAATCGCGGATGTGTTTCCGGAGGGCTACCGGTTTGAGCTGGGCCGGGCGGATGTGATCAAAGAGGGCAGGGATGTGAGCCTCTTTGCCTCAGGGCTGATGGTTCAGGAGTGCGTGGAGGCCCTCCCCCTGCTTGAGGCGGCCGGCATCTCAGCGGAGCTGGTGAACATCCACACCATCAAGCCCATCGACCGGGAGGCCATCCTGCGCAGCGCCCGCAAAACGGGCTGTGTGGTGACGGCGGAGAACCACAGCGTCATCGGCGGCCTTTATTCCGCGGTGGCGGAAACGCTGGCCTCCGGCTGCCCTGTTCCGGCGCTGCCCATTGGCATCAACGACATGTTCGGGGAGGTGGGCTTTCTCCCCTACCTGAAAAAACGCTTTCACATGACCAAGGAAGATATCCTTGCGGCTTGCCGGGAGAGCATCCGCAAGAAGGAGGAATTCAAATGAAAATCGCTATCGGCTCTGACAAATCCGGCTACATCTTAAAGGAGGCCATCAAAAAGCAGCTCGTCTCAGAGGGCTGGTCCGTTGACGATCTGGGCACCACGGATCCGGATCAGGCCAAGGGCTTTTTTATCGTCGCCCCCGAGGTGGCAGGCCGGGTGCAGGCGGGGGAATACGAGCGCGCCATCTTAATCTGCGGCACGGGCGCTGGCATGAGCATCGTGGCCAATAAGTTTAGGGGCGTCCAGGCCGTGGCCTGCGAAGGGGTCTATGCCGCCACCATGGCCCGGGTGATCAACAACGCCCAGATACTGTGCCTGGGGGGCTGGATTGTGGCGCCGGAGATGGGCGTTAAAATGGCCCAGGCCTTCTTGGGCGCGGAGTGGCTACAGGGCGTCGAGCCCTGGCGGGAGGAATGGCTGAAAGCGGCTGCCGGGCAGGTGAGCGCCATTGAAGCGGAGCGTTTTGGAGGGAAAGAGGCATGAAGCACGCGATTAAGTTAGGGGTGGTCTGTCTGACGCGCAGCACCTTTGATTATCCGGCAGCGGGGGAAATCTATAAGGGCATCCTTAAGGACTTAAGAAACCTGGAGCAGGTGGATGTTCTGGCGGTGGAGGAGCCCATCATGGACACCCAGGAGGCGGTTAAGACCGGCAACCTCTTTGCCGCAAACCTGGTGGACGGCCTGATCGTCATCAGCGGCACCTTCCATCTGGGGCATCTGCTGCTGGAGATCAAAAAGCGCTGCGACAGGCCGGTTTTGCTCTGGGGCCTTCCGGAATTGCCCTATGACGGAGGGAAAATCCGCCTCAACTCGGTCTGCGGGCTGAACATGAACGCCAGCAACCTGGTGAAAAGCGGCATCACGGACTTCACCTACACCGTGGGAGATCAGGTGGACGAGAACTGGGTGGACGCGGTCCGGATGATCGCCCTGCTCAAACAGACGAAACTGGGGCTGATCGGCTCCAGGGCCCACGGCTTTTTCAATGTGGACATTGATGACCTGGCGCTCTACGGCAAGTTTGGCTGCGTGCTGGACTATGTTACCTTGGGCACGCTGTTTGACATGCCCTTTGATGAAAAGCTGGCGGCCAGGCATCTGGAGCGGATCAAATCCTTCTTTGACACCTCCGCCGTCACGGAGGACAAACAGCGCAAGGTGGCGGAGCTGGCGGCCAAGTTCCAGGCCCTGGCCGAAAAGGAGGGCTTTACTGCCCTGGGCATCCGCTGCTGGCCGGAGTTCGCCCCCGCCTTTGGCATCGCGCCCTGCGCCGCCATGGCCCTGGCCCAGGATGAGGGCCTGATCATCGCCTGTGAGGGGGATATGGACTGTGCGGTGACCATGCTTTGCCACAAGGCCGCCGGCGCCCAGACGCCCTACATGGCGGATTTAAGCCAGGTGAACGCCCTGGAGAACGATGCCCTGATGTGGCACTGCGGCGTGGCGGCCACCGGGCTTGCGGACGGCGTCAGCACCCCCAGCCTGGACACCTATCACGCAGGCGGGCGCGGGGTGACGGCAGGCTTCGTGATGAAGCCGGGCCCCATCAACATGGCCCGCCTGGACAGCATCAGGGGCGAGTACCGCCTTTTCACCCGCCGGGGGGAGGCGATCCCCATGGGCAAGGAGCTGGCCGGCACCTACGCCAAGGTGCGCTTTGAAGACCCCATGGACAAGGTGCTGGACGATGTCATCTACAGCGGCCTGGCCCACCATGTTTCCATGGTGTATGGTGATTTCACCCGGGCCTTTGAGATTTTCGCGCGGCTTAAGGATGTGCCGATGATCTGAGATGAAAGCTTGGCTGAGAAGGGATTTCTATGACAAAGCCTGACCGCCTGCGCCGCTGCTGTTTTACGGGCCACCGGCCCCAGAAGCTTGTGCGGCGGGAGGAGGAGATCAAAGACAGCCTGGAGCGGGAGATCCTCCGGGCGGTGGCGGATGGTTTTGACACCTTCATCACCGGGATGGCCCAGGGGGTGGACCTCTGGGCGGGGGAGATCATCCTGCGGCTGCGCCAGGAAAACCCGGGGCTGGGGCTTATCGCGGCGCTGCCCTATCCGGATTGTGAGCGCCACTGGACGGCCCCCTGGCGGCGGCTGTTCGCGCAGGTCTTAAAGGGGGCGGACCAGGTGGTCTGCTTAAGCCCCCGGTACAGCCGCGCGGTTTATCTCAAGCGGGATCAGTGGATGGTGGACCAGTCCGCCCGGGTGATCGCGGTGTATGAGGGCGCGCCTGGCGGCACCCAGGACACCATCGCCCATGCCAAGGAAAAGGGTGTTGAGATCAAATACGCCTAAGGCGATTTTTAAGCGTCAAGAAGGCCCCGGCATCTGCCCGGGCCTTCTTGATATAAGAGGGTCTTTGCTTTTTCTTATTTTCCCAGCTGCTTATGCAGGCTGAAAAAGGCTTTGGTGTCCCCCAGGAGGATGAAACCGCTTAAGGTGTCGCCCACATAGAGGCGTTTGGCGTATTGGAACAGCTCGCTGTTCTCCTCGATATCCCGGTGCAGCTGCTCCAGCGCCTCCCGGGACAGCCCGCCCTCCTCCACGGTGCCGGCGGAGGCGATCTGGGTGCCCATGGTCTTCACCATGTAGGGGGGCACCGGCATCACATATTCCTTCTGGCCGCCGGCCGCGTTTTCCCCGGCGATAGCGCCCTGCTGCTTGGCGATCATCCACAGCCCGTACCAGCGCTGGTCCATCATGGCGCAGTCGCCCGCGGCATAGATGCCGGGCAGGTTGGTGCGCATGCGGTTGTCCACGGTGATGAAGCGGTCCACCGCCACGCCGCTGTCCTTCAGGTATTCCAGGCGGGGCCGCACCCCGGCGGAAACCAGGATCAAATCCGCCGGGAAAAAGCTGCCATCCTCCAGCCGCACGCCCTCTGCCCGGCCGTTTTCGTCCGGGACGATCTCCGCGATATAGGCATCGGTGGTCACCTGGGTGCCCTCCTGCTCCACCAGGGAGGTGAACAGCTCCGCCGCGCGCTCGTCCAGCTGGCGCATCATCAGCCGGGGCAGGCGCTCTAAAATCAGGCTTTCCAGGCCCCGCTGGTGCAGCGCGTAGGCGGCCTCCAGGCCCAACACGCCCCCGCCGATGACGATGGAGCGGCTGGCGCCCGCGATCCGGCCCTCAATGCGCAGGGCGTCCTCCATCGTCCACAGGGTTTCCACCCCGCCAAGGTCAAAGCCCTTGGTGGGGGGCAGGAAGGAATAGCTGCCGCTGGCCAAAATCAGGCTGTCATAGGGCAGGCGCTCCCTGTTTGCTAAAACCAGGGTTTTTTCCTCCGGGAGCAGGCGGACAACGCGCTTATTTAATCGCAGCTCAAAGCCCTGCTGAGCATACCATTCCGCCGGGTTGATATAGAGCTTCTGTGCCTGGGCGCGGTCATGGAGCACCTCACAGAGGCGCTGGCGGAAATAAGGGAGGTGGCTGTCCTGGGACAAAATGGTGACGCGGCAGTTCGGGTCCTGCGCCCGGGCCGCCTGGGCCGCGGACAGGCCCGCGATGGAGCTGCCGATGATAACGATATGCTGTGAAGCCATTTTGCATTCCTCTCCTTCTGTCCTGGCAAACCGTCCTATCATACCCCAAAAAATCAAAGTGAACAAAAAACGGCGCCCCGCTCCACCTGACGGGCCAGCCCAGGGGGCCTTTGAGATTTATTCGCCGTTATCCCCGTTGAGGTCGTCAAAATAGTCCGCCTTGCTCACGTTGATGCGGATCAGCGCCCGCATCTGCAGAACCCGGAGATTGCGGGTCACTTTTTCCTCCAGGGCTTCCTGCAGGGCGGCCTGGGTTTCCTGGTGGTCTGTTTCCGCCCGTTCCAGATCGATTTCGTCCGGCCTCTGGGCGATGGTGCTTAAAATATGCACGCTGTTGCTGTCTATTTCGGCGGTGCCGCCGAATACGGCCAGTTTTTTCTCCACCCCGTCATTGATGATGCGCAGCACGCCGTCGCCCAGGGCGGTAAACAACGGCGCGTGGCCGGGCAGCACGCCCCGGTCGCCGTCAATGGCGCGCATGATGATCATATCCGCCTTCTCGACAAACTTCAGCCCCCGGGGGGTGGTGATGGTCAGGTCGATTTTTTTCTTGCCCGAAGGATTGGCCGTGTTGTCCGCCATCTCAGCCGCCCTCTTGCTGCCTAAACCGGTCCAGGACCTCCTGGATGGAGCCGGCGTTTAGGAAATAGCCCTCGGGGATGTCATCGTGCACGCCCTTGATGATCTCTTTAAAGCCCCGGATGGTCTCTTCAATCGGGACATGGCGGCCGGGAATGGAGGTGAATTTCTCCGCCACATGGAAGGGCTGGGACAGGAAGCGCTGCACCTTCCGTGCCCGGCTGACCGTTTGCTTGTCCTCCTCGGAAAGCTCGTCCATCCCCAGAATCGCCACGATGTCCTGCAGGTCCTTGTAGCGCTGCAGGATGCTTAATACCGCCTGGGACACCTGATAATGCTCCGCGCCCACGATATTGCTCTCCAGAATCCGGGAGGAGGAGGCCAGGGGATCAATGGCCGGATAGATGCCCTGCTCCACGATGGACCGGGACAGAACCGCCACCGCGTCCAGGTGGGCGAAGGTGGTGGCTGTGGCGGGGTCCGTGAAGTCGTCCGCCGGCACGTAAATGGCCTGCACAGAGGTGATGGAGCCGCTTTTGGTGGATGTGATGCGCTCCTGCAGGGCGCCGATCTCAGTCGCCAGGGTGGGCTGATAGCCCACAGCGCTGGGCGTGCGCCCCAGGAGGGCGGACACCTCGGAGCCGGCCTGGACGAAACGGAAGATGTTGTCGATAAAAAGGAGCACATCCTGCTGTTTTTCGTCCCGGAAATACTCCGCCATCGTCAGCCCGGTCAGGCCGACCCGCATCCGCACCCCGGGGGGTTCGTTCATCTGGCCAAAGACCAGGGCGGTGTTGTCAATCACCCCGGAATTTTTCATGTCATAATACAGATCGTTCCCTTCCCGGGTGCGCTCGCCAATGCCCACAAAGACGGAGTGCCCGCCGTGGCCGCTGGCGATGCTGTTGATCAGCTCCATGATCAGCACCGTTTTGCCCACGCCCGCGCCGCCAAACAGGCCGATCTTGCCGCCCTTGGAGAAGGGGCAGAGCAGATCAATCGCCTTGATGCCCGTTTCCAGCATCTCAGGCTCGCTCGCCTGTTCCATCAGGTTGGGCGGCGCCCGGTGGATGGGCCATTTCTGCGGGGACTGGATGGCGGGCTGGTTGTCAATCGGCTCGCCCAGCACATTTATCATGCGCCCCAGCACCTCGTCCCCCACGGGGACGACGATCGGCGCGCCCGTATCCCGGCATGCCATGCCGCGCCGCAGGCCGTCCGTCGGGTACATCGAAATGCAGCGCACCGTGCGGTCGCCCAGATGCTGCATCACCTCCATCAGGATGTTTTTCCCCTCAAAGGGCACCTCGATGGCGTTGTACAGGGAAGGCAGTTCGCCCTCAAAGCGGATGTCCACCACCGCGCCTATGATTTGAATGATTTTGCCCATGCTTTTATTTGTCATTTCCCACGCCTACATTCCAAAATTTGCCCCTCCGATGATCTCGCTGAGTTCCTGGGTGATGGCCGCCTGGCGCTCGCGGTTGTATTTCATGGTCAGATCCTCGATGAGCTCTGAGGCGTTCTTTCCCGCCGCGTTCATGCTGACCA
>Ga0123333_10005759_pt1 | contig 11059 bp, 12 predicted proteins | sample BioC12SIPDNA_3_FD_89957 | JGI IMG/M metagenome (GOLD analysis project Ga0123333, IMG submission 89957) | Anaerobic biogas reactor microbial communites from Washington, USA - Biogas_R2_B C12 SIP DNA | ecosystem: Engineered > Bioreactor > Anaerobic > Unclassified | place: Washington, USA...
CGCCTTCGCCATCACCTTCGAAGGCCGACTCTTCACCACCACCCACTAGAACCGCCAACCCCAGTTACACCGTTCTCTTGACAGTCCCTCACCCGGGCAGGCGCACGGTAGGTTCCGGCCATGATCAGTGGCGTCCACACGATCCTGTACTCCGACGACGCCGAGGTCACGCGTGCCTTCCTGCGCGACGTCCTCGGCTGGCCCTCGATCGACAGCGGCGGCGGGTGGCTGATCTTCGAGACGCCGCCGACCGAGATGGGCGTCCACCCGACCCGGAGCGACGAGGGCGAGGAGTGGGCGACGACGCCGCACCACGACATCTCGTTCCTGTGCGACGACATCGAGACGACGATCGCCGAGCTCACCGCCAAGGGGGTGACGTTCACCGACGAGGTCCGCGACATGGGCTACGGCCTCGTCGCCACGTTCCTCATCCCGGCCGCCGGGCCCGTGCACCTCTTCCAGCCCCGGTACCAGCCACCGTTCAGTCGCTGACCCCCGGGTCATCCACCCCCGAAAGGTTCCCCCGTGTACCTCGCCCTGCGCGACCTCTTCGTCGCCCGCGGCCGCTTCGCCCTGGTCGGTGCGGTCATCGCACTGGTCTCGCTGCTGGCCGGGTTGCTGTCCGGGCTGGCCACCGGCCTCGTCGACGACGGCATCTCCGGGCTGCGACGCCTGCCCCTCACCCACCTGGCGTTCCAGGACGGATCGGGCGCCGAGTTCACCCGGTCGAGCCTCGACCCTGAGCAGCTCGCGCCGTGGCAGGACCGCCTCGGCGACGACGCGACCCCGGTCGGCCTGTCGTTCTTCAACGCCCGCACGTCGGAGGGCACCACCGTCGACCTCGCCCTGCTCGGGACCCCACCGAGCAGCTTCCTCGCCCACGACGAGCGGGGCGAGAACGCCCTCGAGGAGGGGGGACTCGTGCTCAGCGACGCCTTCGCCGACGACGGCATCGAGGTCGGCGACGAGCTGACCGTGGTCGGTCCCGACATCGCCCTCCCCGTGCTCGGGTTCACCTACGGCGGCTCCTACGGGCACGTGTCGATCGCGTTCACCTCGCTGGAGACCTGGCAGCACCTCGTCTACGGCGAGGACCACCGCGGCCGGTTCAACGCCGTGGCGCTGCGCGACCCCGGCGACGTCGACCTCGCCGCGGTCGCCGAGGAGAACGGCATGGACCTCTACACCAAGACCGACGCCTACGCGGGCTCCCCCGGCTTCGCGGCCGAGAGCGCCACCATGTCGCTGATCCGGGGCTTCCTCATCGTCATCTCCGCCCTCGTGATCGGTGCGTTCTTCACGGTCTGGACCGTCCAGCGCACCCACCAGATCGGGCTGCTCAAGGCCCTCGGCGCCTCGACCGCCTACGTCGTGCGGGACGCTCTCGGCCAGCTCGCCATCGTCATCACCATCGCGACCGCGCTCGGCATGGCCGTCGCCGTCGGAGCCGGATCCCTCGTCGGCGGGGACGCCCCGTTCCGCCTCGAGCCCGCCTCGCTGCTCTCCTCCGCCGCCCTGCTCATCGGGGCCGGGATGCTCGGCAGCCTCGTCGCCCTCCGACGCATCACCCGCGTCGACCCCGCCATCGCCCTCACCGCCCAGACCTGAGCGATCATGACACTCCAGCTGAACGACATCCGCGTCTCCGTCGCCGACGGACCCGACCGGCTCACGATCCTCGACGGCGCCGACCTGACCGTCGAACCCGGCGAGCTGGTCGCCGTCACCGGCGTGTCCGGCTCCGGCAAGTCCACCCTCGTCGCGGTCGCCGGCCTCCTGCGCCGGCCCGACGAGGGCGAGGTCCTGATCGACGGCGAGGAGCTGTCCGGGGCGCCCGACCGGCGCCGGGCGACCATCCGGCGCGACCACATCGGCCTCATCTTCCAGAGCGCCAACCTCTTCCCGTCCCTCACCGCGATCCAGCAGCTCGAGCTCGTCGCCCACCTCGACGGCAGGATCAGCGCCGAGGACCGCGACCAGGCCCACCAGCTGCTCGACACGGTCGGGCTCGGTGACCGCATCCACCACCGGCCCGCCCAGCTCTCCGGTGGCGAGCGCCAGCGCGTCGCCATCGCCCGGGCCCTGATGGGGGACCCGTCGGTCGTGCTCGCCGACGAGCCGACCGCCGCCCTCGACGACGCCCGGGGTCGGGAGATCATGGCGCTGCTCGCCGAGCTCACCACCACCCGACGGACGGCGACCGTCGTGGTCACCCACGCGGCCCACCAGCTCATCGACCCCGACCACACGCTCCACCTCGAGGGCGGCACGCTCCGGCCGACCGAACCGGAGTCGGCCCGGCCGTGACCCCGGAGCCGCCGGCGGACGAACGACGCCGCGTGCCCCTCTCCCATCCGGGCCACGAGCCGCACCTCTGCACGGCGGACACCCGGCTGGAGATGCTGGGCCGGGCGCCGATGTTCGCCGATCTCGCTCCCGACGAGCTCGCCGAGCTGGATCGGCGGTGCCACGTCCACGGGTTCGTGGCCGGGGAGGCCGTCTACCACGCGGGCTCTCCCGCGACCCGGCTCTACGTGGTGGCCAGCGGGGCGGTGAAGGTCGGGCGGTCGACGGTCGACGGACGGGAGACGGTGGTCGACCTGTGCGGCCCGGGTGATCCTCTCGGGGCGGTGCCCGCCCTGGGCGAGGACCGCCACAGCGACAGCGCGTGGGCCCTGACACCGTCGTGCCTCTTGAGCCTCGACGCGGACGAGTACGCCCGGATCATGGAGGACTTCCCGGCGGTGGCGCTCGCCACCCTGAAGGGGGTCTCGCGCCGGTTGAGCGACGCGCGTCGCGCCATGCACCTCTTGGCCGGTGCCCCGCTGCCCCAGCGGCTGGCCGCCATGCTGCTGTTCCTCGCCGAGAAGGTCGGCAGGGACTGGGAGGGCGGGGTGCTCATCGACGTCCCGCTGTCGCGGGAGGACATGGCGTCGATGGCGGGGGCCGCCCCGGAGTCCGTGAGCCGACTGCTCAGCAGGTGGAAGCACGCGGGGCTGATCGACTCCGGCCGGCGCTGGACCGCCCTCGTGGACATCGACGGCCTTCGCGCCCTCCGCGACGGCTGATCGTCGGTGACTTGGGTCACCGCCCGCGGGTGATTGACCCAGGTCATGGTCGCTTCGTCGACCTCTCCGTACCTTGATGATCGACAGCGATCACGAGACCAGAGAGGACCAGACGATGACCATCGCAACCGCCCCCGCCACCGTCCGCACGACCCTGCGGGCCGAGGGCTTCTCCTGCCCCTCCTGCGTGGCCAAGATCGAGAAGCAGGTGGGCCGCCTCGACGGGGTCGCCGCGGTGAAGGTGCACTTCGCCACGGCCCGCATCGAGATCGACCACGACCCGAGCGTCGCGACCACCGACGACCTGGTGGCCGCGGTGGCCAAGGCGGGCTACACCGCCCGCCCCTCGGCCTTCTGACGGGCCGCTTCCCGACAGGACCACATCGGCCGAGCGCCGGGACGGGTGCACCGCCCGGCGCTCGGCCCCCGACCGCTCAGCCGACATCCCCGAACACCCCCCGACGAGAGAGCAGTGACATGAGCCCGAGAGCCCGACAGATCAGCCAGCAGTGGGGGATCCCCGCGGTTGCCGGGCTGCTCATCGCGCTTGCGCTGCTCGCCGAGCACGCCTTCGGCCGGGGCGGCGTCGGCGACGCGCTGATGGTGGCGGCCGCGGTCGTGACCGGCACCAGGATCGTGATCAACGCCGGGCGCGCCCTGCGGATCCGAGTGACCGGCATCGACCTCTTGGTGAGCGTCGCCGCCATCGGCGCCGTGATCATCGGCGAGCACTGGGAGGCGGCCGCGGTCACCTTCTTGTTCTCGATCGGTCACGCCCTCGAGGCCGCCACCTTGAACAAGACCCGCTCAGCGCTCGCCGAGCTGGTCGCCGTCGCTCCCGACGTGGCGGTGGTGGTGCGCGACGGCGAACAGATCGAGGTCGGGGCGGCCGAGGTCCGGCCCGACGAGGTCGTGCTCGTCAAGAACGGGGCCAAGGTCCCCGTCGACGGCGTCGTCCTCAGCGGGACCGGATCGATCGACGAGGCGTCGATCACCGGGGAGTCGATCCCCGTCGAGAAGGCCGAGTCCGACCGGGTCTTCGCCGGGACGGTCTCCCACGGCGGCTTCCTCCAGGTCCGGGCCACCGGGATCGGCGCCGACACGACCCTCGCCCGCATCATCCACCGGGTCGAGGAGGCCCAGGACGCCAGGGCCCGCACCGCGCAGTTCATGGACCGCTTCGCCGCTTGGTACACCCCGGCGATCATGATCGGGGCCCTCGTCGTGGGCCTGATCAGCGGCAACGTGGTGCTGGGACTGACCCTGCTCGTCATCGGCTGCCCCGGGGCACTGGTCATCTCCATCCCCGTCTCGATCGTGGCCGGCATCGGCCGGGCGGCGCGAGACGGCATCTTGATCAAGGGCGGTGAGTACCTGGAGACCTCGGCCAAGATCGACACCGTCGCCGTCGACAAGACCGGGACCCTCACCGAGGGCCGCCCACGTCTCACTGACGTCATCGTGCTCGACCCGACCCTGGACCGCACCGACGTCCTGCGGTGGGCGGCCCTGGCCGAAGCCGGCTCCGAGCACCCCTTGGCCCGACCGATCCTCGCCGCGGCCGCCGAGGCCGGAGCTCCCGCTGACCGCATCCCGGACCACACCGATCCCGTGCCCGGCAAGGGCATTGCCGCCGAGGTCGACGGCCACCGGATCCTGATCGGCAACGCCGCGCTGCTCGAGCACGACGGCGTCCGCGACACCGGGGCGGCCCGACGTGCGGCCACGGAGCTGGCCGCCGAGGGGCAGACGCCGATGATCGTCGCCGTCGACGGCAGGGCCATCGGAGTGGTGGCGGTCGCAGACCAGCTGCGCGTCGATGCCCCGACGATGGTGCACCGCCTGCACGCCGCCGGGGTGGACGAGGTCGTCATGCTGACCGGCGACGTCGAGCCGGTCGCTCGGGCGATCGCGGCCGCGACCGGGATCGACGAGGTCCGGGCCGGGCTCCTGCCCGAGGACAAGCTGGACGAGGTCCTGGCGCTGCAGGCGGCCGGCCGCACGGTCGCCATGGTGGGCGACGGTGTCAACGACGCTCCCGCCCTGGCCACCGCGGACATCGGCGTCGCCATGGGGGCGGCCGGATCGGCGGTGGCTGTGGAGACGGCCGACATCGCGCTGATGGGAGACGACCTGCTCAAGCTCCCTGAGGCGATCGCGCTGGCCAAGCGCACCGTGGCCAACATGCGCCAGAACATCGCCATCGCCATGGCCACCGTCACCCTGCTGCTGATCGGCGTTCTCTTCGGGGGCGTCACCATGGCCATCGGCATGCTCGTGCACGAGGCATCGGTCCTGGTGGTCATCGGCAACGCCATGCGGCTGATGCGCCGCACGGGCGGGCCCCGGGCGGCGGCCCCGAGCGACGAGCGTCGTCGACCGATCCCCCGCTCGACCGCCACCCTGCGCGTCGCGCCTCGAGCCCCGGATGGCGTGAGCGCGCACCGGTGACAGGATCCCGGCCTGGGAGTAGTCTTGGCGGACGATGACCGATCACGACGCCACGGGGGAGGCGCGGCGATCGTGGGACGGGGTGTCGGCGGGGTGGGAGACGAACCGGGACCGGATGTTCGCGGCCTTCCGGCACGTGTCCGAGTGGCTCGTCGACCAGACCGACCCCCGCCCCGGTGACACGGTGCTCGAGGTCGCCGCGGGCGTCGGGGACACCGGGTTCCTCGCCGCCGAGCGCGTCGGCCCCACCGGTCGGCTGATCTCCACCGACATCGCCCCGGGCATGGTCGAGGCCGCCAGTCGGGCGGCCGAGGCCGCCGGCCTCACCGACGTGGAGTGTCGGGTCATGGACGCCCAGGCGCTGGACCTGCCCGACGCGTCCGTCGACGTGGTGCTGTCCCGTCTCGGGCTCATGTTCGCACCCGACCTCGGCGCCGTCTTCACCGAGTCGCACCGGGTCCTATCACCGGGTGGGCGCCTGGCCTACGCCGTCATCGGTGCCCCCGACCGCAACCCGTGGATGAGCCTGCTGGTGGGGGCGTTCGTGGGCCGGGGCCACGTGCTCATGTCGGGCAATCCCTTCGGGCCCGGTGGACCGTTCTCCTTGTCCGAACCCGCCCGCAACGAGGAGCTGCTGCGGGCAGCGGCGTTCGACGAGGTCGAGGTGCACGACCTGATCGGTGCCTTCTCGTTCCGCGACGCTGATGACCAGTGGCAGCTCCACCTCGCCATCGCCGGCCCGATCGCGGACCTGGCGGCCACCCTGGACGCCGACGAGCTGGCCGCGGTGAAGGCGGACCTGGCTGTCGCCATGGAGCCGTTCCGGTCGGGCGACGGCTACGCGCTGCCGTCACACCTGGTCGGCGTCATCGCCCGCTGAGGAGCCGGTCCCCCACCCCTGTCGGATCGCATACCGTCTTACCCGCCGCGCCGACCCGCCGGCGTCCGGTGTGAGCCGTTCCCCGGACCGACGAGAGGACGTCATCCCATGAGCGACGAGCTGACCGACGAGGGCCCGAACCCGTTCGTCACCGACATCGAGTCCGACACGCTTGCCAACGACCGCTACCGCACCACCCGGTGGACCGGGAAGAACATCCAGATGACGCTGATGAGCATCGAGCCGGGCCACGACATCGGCCTCGAGGTCCACTCCGACGGCGATCAGTTCCTCCGGGTGGAGGCCGGCACGGCGCGTGTCCAGATGGGACCGACCGAGGACGACCTGTCCTTCGACCGCGAGGTCGGCGACGACTGGGTGATCCTCGTGCCGGCGGGGATGTGGCACAACGTCACCAACATCGGCGACGTGCCTCTCAAGGTGTACGCGATCTACGGCCCGCCCGAGCACCCGGCCGGGACGGTGCACGAGACCAAGGCTGAGTCCGACGCCGACCACCACCACTGACGGGCTGGACCTCTGAGCGCCTCCCGCCCCGTCGCCCTGTGCGGCGTCGGGCTCGGCTCAAAGGGCCAGCTCGCCCCGGAGCACGCTGTCCCCGGAGTGGGTGGGGTCGCCGTCGAGGGGTTCGACCGAGACGTCGACCACGGGGAACTGCGCCGGGTCGAGCCCGGGCGGGAGGTCGTAGGTCCCGTCGGCCCGGACCGGACCGAGCGACACGAGCCGGGTGACGTCGGTGTCGATCATCCACACCTCGAGGAACCCGTCCCCGGGGTCGACGTCCGAGATGTCGAGCCGGAGCCGGAGCTCCCCGTCGGCGTCGACGAGCTCGACCTCGCCGGACCCGGCCGGCCCCAGTGACCCCAAGGGCGTCGATGCCACGACCGTGGGCTCGGCGGAGGGTTGGCGGACCAGTGCGGCCACCCCGACGATCAGGACCACGGCCGCGGCGACCGCCCCGATCACCCAGGGCAGACGCCGGCGCGACGAGAGGTCGGTGGCCGTCGCTGACCCGCCGGGCCGATGCGCGGGCGGGTCGTCCTGCCGGGGCCCGCCGACCGGTGCCACGTTCTCGACCGGACCGACGTCATCGCTCGGCGGGCCGACATCGACGGTCCGGACGGCCGCGGGGGAAACGGGTCCGCCGGACACGCCGGTCTCGGCGGCGATGCGCTCCCAGAGCCCCCCCGGGGGGCGTTCCCAGTCCGGGTCCGACAGCGGGACCCGGCCGGCGAGGGCTCTGAGCTCCGCCAGCTCGTCCCCGTCGTCGTGCTCGGCTCTCGAGCTGTGATCGTCACCCAACGCCCTCACCTCCTTCCATGTGGTCGCGGAGTCTCACCAGCGCACGGCGCATGTCGCTCTTGACCGTACCGAGCGGGAGATCGAGCCTCATGGCGATCTGCTGGTGGGTGAGGTCCCCGTGGAAGGCGAGCTCCACGACCCGACGCGGGCGCTCGGGCAGCGTCTCGAGGGCGTGCGCGAGGAGCAGCCGATCGGCGAGGGCGTCCTCCATCGGCGACGCGGGCTCGGCGATGTCCACGGTCTCGTCGTCGGCCCGAGGGGTCGGGATCCGCGGTGCGGCGCGCCGGGCGTCGAGCACCCGGTAGCGGGCGATGCCCATGAGCCACCCGGCCAGCGTGCCCTTCGACGGATCGAAGCGGTCCCGCGAGCGCCACGCGCTGACGAACGTCTCCTGGGTGCAGTCGGCCGCGCTGTCGTGGTCACCCAGGGCCCGACGGCAGTAGGTGAACACGAGCGAGCCGAACCGCTCCCACGCCACGTGCAGCGCATCGTCGCCACCTTCGATCCATGCCTGTTCCGCTTCGGCGTCCGCCGTGCTCCAGGCGCCGGTCGAGGAGGTGGCCACCGGGACAACGTACCGGGGCCGGCGCCTCTCATCGTGACGACGGGACGGCGCGGGCGGTCGAGCAGCGCGCCACCGAGATCGGCGGCGGTCGGCGACGGGACGAAGAGGATGAGCGGGCTCATGGCGATCTCGGGGTCACCTCCTGCTTCGTCCGCGCCGTTCGGTTCGGATGCAGAGCGGACCCGTTCGGAAGAAATCTTCCTCCCGGTGCATCCGCGGCGCCCGGTGGTCACGAAGGAGTGGCCGTAACCGTCCCTCCCACCCAGGAGAACCACCATGAGGACCACCCCCGCCCGACTGTCCGCATCGGTCGTCGCCCTCGCTCTGCTGTTCGCCGCCTGCGGCTCCGACGGCGACGACGACGCGACCGACGAGGAGACGCCCACCACCGCGATGGCCGACGAGACCACCGGGGGCGACGCCGACGAGCCGGCCACCGACGACACGTCGGCGGACGAGCCCTCCGACAGCGGTGACACGGCCGAGGCCGAGGCGGACATCGTCGATACCGCCATCGAGGCGGGCGACTTCGAGACGCTCGTCGCGGCGGTCCAGGCCGCCGAGCTCGAGGAGACCCTCCGCGGCGATGGGCCCTTCACGGTGTTCGCCCCGTCCGACGACGCCTTCGCGGCGCTGCCCGAGGGCACGGTCGACACCCTCCTCCAGGACCCGACCGGTGACCTGACCGGGATCCTCAGCTACCATGTGGTCGAGGGCGCGGTGATGGCCTCCGACGTGGCCGGCCTGGACGGTCAGGAGGTCACGACCGTGAACGGCGCTGCCTTCACCGTCAACGTCGGCGACGACGGCGCGGTGTCGATCACCGATGCCGCGGGCAACGAGGTGAACGTGGTCTCCACCGACATCGAGACGGCCAACGGCGTCATCCACGTCCTCGACGGCGTGCTGATGCCCGGGTGATCGCCGAACCCCTCGTGACCGGCCGACCGGCCTCGATGATGCCCGCCGGGTCCCCCGCCCGGCGGGCATCGCCCGTTGCCCCGAGAGGTGGACCGATGCCGATGTGCCCGCGCCCCGACTCCGCTCCCGCCGTCACGAGCCGGCGGTCCGGATCGATCGCGGGGCGCCGTCCGCGTCGTGTCGCTCGGATCTCTTCGGGGAAGGGCGGCCCGGTGCACCCGGCGTCCCCCCCCTGGCGGTGACCTGTGATGCCGTGGTGGGTCGTGGCCGGCTGGATGCTGGGATGGGTCCTGCTGTGGCGCCTCCCCCGGCTCGCACCACCGTCGTCCTCCACGGGGGACCCGGCCACGGTGTCGGTCGTGATCCCGGCCCGCGACGAGGCGGACCGCCTGCCGATCCTGTTGGGATCCCTCGACCGCCAGGACCGCAGACCGGACCAGATCATCGTGGTCGACGACGGCTCCCGCGACGGCACCGCTGAGGTGGCGGCCTCGTTCCCCGGTGTCGACGTGATCGACGCCCCTCCGGTGCCGGCGGGCTGGATGGGCAAGCCGTGGGCGTGCGCCACCGGCGCGGCGACAGCCCGCGGCCACCTCCTCGTGTTCCTCGACGCCGACGTCGAGCTGGCGCCGTCCGCCCTCGCCTCGCTGGAGAGCTCCTGGCACGCCCGCGGCGGGCTGGTGTCGGTCCTCCCCTGTCACCACATCCGCCGGCCGGTGGAAGCGCTCTCGCTGCCGTTCAACGTCGTGTCGGCGATGGGTCTCGGCGTGGGGTCGCTCGTGCCCCCGTCCCGGGAGTGGGGGGCGGCCGGACCGTGCATGATCACCTCGCGCGACGACTACTGGCGCGTCGGCGGGCACGGGACCGTGGCCGGTGAGGTGGCCGAGGACCTGTCACTGGCCGAGTGCTACCGGGTGGCGGGACTGCCGATCAGCTGCCTCGGGGGCCGCGACCTCGTGCGCTACCGCATGTACCGCGGCCTGAGGGGGATCTTGGAGGGATGGACGAAGAACCTCGCCATCGGCGCGGGGCGGACCCCCCTCGTCCGGTCGCTGGCGGTGGTCGCGTGGGTCACGGCCCTGCTGGTGACCGCGTGGGGCCTCCGGGACCGGCCGGCCACCGCCACCGAGCTGCTCGGGTGGGTCCTGACCTACCTGGCGGTCGCCGTCCAGCTCGGGCTGCTGGGTCGCAAGGTCGGGCGGTTCGGGCCGGCGGCGTCGGCCTGGCCGGCACTGATGGCGGTGTTCGTCCTGGTGTTCGTGCGCTCGGCGGTGCACACGGTGGTGTTGCGCCGGGTCCGGTGGAGCGGGCGCAGCAACGCCGTCGCCCTCGGGCGCCGGCGGATCGCTCCCGCCCACGATCCCGGGGGGAACGGCGCTCAGCCGCCGCGGCGGGCGATCAAGCGGTCGAGCCGGCCTCGGTTGTAGCGCTGGATGATGATGAAGGGCGCGGTGAAGAGCACCCCGAAGACCGCCATGGCGGCGGCGAGCGCCGGCCGGCACCACAACAGGTGGACCGGGGTCGAGGCGAGGATGAGCCAGTGGACGCGCTCGGCCCGGATCGTCTCGCGACGGAAGTGGCGCAGGTCCTCGGTGGCGCGGGACCGGATCCGGCGCTTCGGGTAGCCGCCGGCGAAGACCCCGCCCGCCTCGGGGACGCTGTCCTTCCACCGCGTCACCCGCAGCCGCCGCTGCCAGACCGCCCCGTCCTCCTCCCAGGAGCGCAGCCGTGTGAATGGACCGGTTCGGCTCAGGCGCTCGGGCGGCAGACGGGCGGCCCACCTGCCGGCCACCAGCGACACCAGGAACCACGTGAGCGACGACGCTCCCACCGCCCACCCGTCGCCGA
>Ga0123333_10005767_pt1 | contig 11054 bp, 7 predicted proteins | sample BioC12SIPDNA_3_FD_89957 | JGI IMG/M metagenome (GOLD analysis project Ga0123333, IMG submission 89957) | Anaerobic biogas reactor microbial communites from Washington, USA - Biogas_R2_B C12 SIP DNA | ecosystem: Engineered > Bioreactor > Anaerobic > Unclassified | place: Washington, USA...
GAAGGCGAACGAGTCGAGTTTTCGATCACTGAGGGCCCCAAAGGCCCGCAGGCCAGCGAAGTAATGCGGCTCAAGTAGTCCCATCCACACACAACAACGCTAACAACCACAATGCCCTGTGCCATCTAACGCACAGGGCATTGTTCCTTTTCTGGAAGCCAGTCGCGGTTATTCGACCTCGACCTTGACCTTGTTCGGCTCGTCCTCCCCGGCGGTGGTGGTGCGCAGCTTGTCCAGCCCGCACTCGATGCTGTCGATGATGCCGTCGAACAGGGCTTCCCAACCGGCCCTGCCCTCTTCCAGCGCGCGATTGGTGTGCTCGCGAAAGTCCTTCGGCAGCAGCGACGCAAACGCTTTTCCGGTCTGTTCGAGCGCGGCGGTCTGGTGCTCGACGAATGCCACCAGCGGCGATTTCGGCTTGGGAGCCTCCTCGGGGGCGGCCTGGGTTGTCTCTTTTCGCTTGACCATTACGTTTCATCCTCACTCAGCTAAAAATGTCCTGATCTATCTACACTATACTACGAAATTCTCCCCACCCGGTTGCGGGCCTAGTAGCCCCGCGTGCGATCCACCAGGTTGAGCAGGTCCTTGCGGGCCAGGTAGCGCCGCAGGTTTTCGACGAACAGCGCGGCGGCTTTGTCGTTGTAGTCGGCGGTGTTGCCGGAGATATGCGGGCTGATGATCAGGCTGGGCAGCTTCCACAGCGGGCTGTCGGCGGGCAGCGGCTCGGACTCGAACACGTCCATCGCGGCCCCGGCAATCTGGCCGGTCTGGAGCGCCTCCAACAGCGCGGCCTCGTCGACGATGCCGCCCCGGCTCACGTTGATCAGGTACGCCGTCTCTTTCATCGCCTCGAACGCCTCCGCGCCGAACATCATGCGCGTGGATTCGGTCAGCGGCACGGTCAGCACCACGAAATCGCACTCGCGCACCATCGACACCAGCGCCTCGGGCGGGTAGAGCCGGTGAAAGAAGCTGCCATCCGGATCGCCGGTGCCGGGTATCACGTACCCCTCCGGGTCGGCGGGCTGGCGCACGTCGCGCTTGGAGGCCAGCACTTCCATGCCGAACAGAAACGCCAGCCGCGCGATCTCGCGGCCAATGCTGCCGTAGCCCACAATCCCGATCGTGCTCCCGCGCAGCTCGCGCGGCAGCAACATGCGAAAGCGCCCTTCGTCGGGCCAGTGTGCCTCAGCCTGAAGGCGCAGCATGGTCGGCAGGCGGTGCCCGAAGGCCAGCATCATCATGTACACGTATTCCGCGATGTTCGTGGCGTGGATGCCGCTAGACGAGGTGAGCAACACGCCTTCCGTCTGGATCACCGGCTGGTCGAGCAGATGGTCCACCCCGGCGCTGTGAGCGTGAATCCAGCGTAGTTGCGGCGCCAGCGACGGCTCGGGAACGGTGCTGTGCGTGTAGAGCACTTCCGCGTTGGCCCACACATCTTCGGGCACGTCGCGGGCCTGGCTGGTCGGATGGTAGAGAATCTCCACCCGATCCGACACGGCGCGGAACGTGGCCAGGGTATCTTCGTCGAACGGCACGGTGATCAACACGTAGGTGGGTTCTGAGTCGGGCATGTCTCCCCCGTGGGTATGCAAAGTCACGTTGGCGACCAGAGTATACCCTATCGCCCGCGCCGGAAGTAGGCGAATCCAGCGAATCCGATGAACAGCGCCTGCCCGATCAGCGCGATCGGGATGGGGTCGCGGAGGCCGAACGCACCTCACACCATGCTGGTCAGGGCGTCGCGCTCCTGGAGACGGAACTGCATCTCGTACAGCCGCGCGTACAGCCCGCCCTCGCTCATCAGCGCGTCGTGTGTGCCCAGCTCGACGATCCGCCCCCGGTCCAGCACGGCGATGCGGTGCGCGATGCGGACTGTGCTCAGCCGGTGGGCGATGATGACCGTCGTCCGGTTCTGCATCAGGCGCTCGAGCGCTTCCTGCACCAGCATCTCGCTCTCGTTGTCCAGGCTGGAAGTGGCCTCATCCAGCAGCAGAATGCGCGGATCCTTGAGGATGGCGCGGGCAATGGCCACGCGCTGGCGCTGCCCACCGCTGAGCCGGATGCCGCGCTCGCCGACGATGGTCTCGTAGCCGTGCGGCAGCCGGGCGATGAAGCTGTGCGCGTTGGCCGCCTCCGCCGCCGCGATCATCTCGTCCTCGCTGGCGCCGAGCCGCCCGTAGAGGATGTTCTCGCGGATGGTGCCGCCGAACAGCATGGTTTCCTGCGGGACGATGCCGATCTGCTCGCGCAGGCTGGCCTGGGTGACCTGGCGCACGTCCAGCTCATCGATGCGCAGCGCGCCGCTGGTCACGTCATAGAAGCGCGGGATCAGGTTGAACATCGTGCTTTTGCCCGCCCCGCTCGGCCCCACCAGCGCGATGATCTCGCCCGGCGCGATGTCCAGGTTGATATCTTCCAGCACGGGGTGCTCGTCTTCATCGTAGGTGAAGCTCACGTCGTCGAACGTGATCCGCCCCTCGACGCGGTCGAGGGCGCGCGCGCCCGGCGCGTCCTGCAGATCGGGCGCCGTGTCCAGCAGCTCGAAGATGCGCTGCGTGGCCCCCAGCGACTCCTGAAGCTGGGTATACAGCCAGCTCAGCTCGGAGAACATCTGCCCGATGATGGTCACATAGACCAGGAAGGCGACCAGCTCCCCGCCGCTCAGACGATCGTTGATGACCTCGCGCCCGCCATACCACAGGATCAGGATCATGTTGATCACGAGCATCAGGCTGACCGTCGGGCTGACCACGGCGCGAACCCGCAGCAGCCGCAGCGCCGCCTGGAAGGCGCGCTCGATGGTGGTGTTGTAGCGGTTGGCCTCGAAGTCTTCGCGCACGAAGCTCTTGACCTCGCGGACGTTGTGCAGCGCTTCTTCGGCCACCACCGTCGCGTTCGCCAGCTCGTCGCGGACCAGCAGGCTTCCCCGTCGCGAAAACCGGGTGACGACCACCCCCATGAACGCCACGACCGGCGTGCTGATCAGGATGAAGGCTGCCAGCCGCCAGTTCAGCACGATCATGATCGCGATGCCCGCCAGGATCGTCAGCGTATGCCGGATCAGCCGCGTGAGATTTTCGGTCAGCAGTTGGCGCATCACGGTCACGTCGCTGGACATGCGGCTGACCAGCTCGCCGACGCGCCGCGTGGTGAAGAACTTGACCGACAGGGTGTGCAGGTGCGCGTACAATTGGCGCCGCAGATCGACCACGATCCGCTCGCCCACGTAATTGATGTGGTAATTGCCGATGATCGAGCCGATGGTGAGCACGATCATCGCCCCGGCCAGCAGCAGCGTGATCCGGTTGAGCTCGCCCATGTCGTCGTTCGCCAGCACGGTATCGACGACCTCGCGCACGACGGCGGGCAGCACCAGGAACATGCCGGACGCCATCATGCGCCCGGCCAGGCCGATGATCAGGCGGCCCTTGTAGGGGCCGAGATAACCCAGCAAACGCCGCCACTGGGACCGGGCGCTGGTGGACTCGGGCGAGGTGATGGAGATAGTATCAGAGCGCAAATTCGCTTCCTCATCTGTGTGCTGTATAGTGTACGGTCTTTGGGGATGGCAGGGTACGGCGGGCCCGGATTTCGAACGGACTTCTAATACTAGAAAATCCGTGCTACCATTATCTCACCATCGACAGTGAACTGAACCATGAACCACAAAGGCAAGGGACCCCATGCCATTTATCGAAGCTCCCACCACGTTTTACCTTGGCCGCCGCTTCGACCCCACCACCCGCCGCATGGTCGACGAGGTGGTCTATTATGACTCGCGCGACCTGACAACGCACGCCGTCGTCGTCGGCATGACCGGCAGCGGCAAGACCGGCCTGTGCATCACGCTGCTCGAAGAGGCCGTGCTGGACAACATCCCCTCGATCATTATCGATCCGAAGGGCGACATCACCAACTTGCTGCTGGCCTTCCCGGACCTGAAGCCGGAAGATTTCGCGCCGTGGGTCAACATCGACGATGCGCGCCGCGCCGGGCTGGAGGTCGACGACTACTCGGTGAAAGTCGCCCAGAAATGGCGCGATGGGCTGGCAAGCTGGGATATCTCCCCAGAGCGCATCGCCGCCTTCAAGCAAAACGCTCATTTCAGCATCTACACGCCCGGCTCCGACACCGGCCTGCCGGTCAGCATCGTGGACGCGATGGGCGCGCCGGACGGGGGCTGGCAGCCGGGCGACGACGAGTTCCACCGCGAGCAAATCAGCGGGATTGTCACCGCGCTGCTGGCGCTGATCGGCAAGAACGTCGAGCCGGTCAAAGACCGCGAGCACGTGCTGATCGCCAACATCTTCGAGCACGCCTGGCGGCGCGGGCAGGACCTGACGCTCGAAGACGTGATCCTCCAGGTACAGAAACCGCCGTTCGGCAAGCTCGGCGTGTTCGACATCGACACCTTCTTCCCCGAAAAAGAGCGCTTCAGCCTGGCGATGGAGCTGAACCACATCATCGCCTCGCCCAGCTTCCAGAGCTGGATCCAGGGCGAGCCGCTCGACATTCAGAGCCTGCTCTACACGCCAGAAGGCAAGCCGCGCGTCAGCATCTTCTATATCGCGCACCTCACCGATGCCGAGCGGATGTTCATCGTCACCCTGCTGCTGGAGAATATGCTCGCCTGGATGCGCTCGCTCAGCGGCACGACCAGCCTGCGCGCGCTGCTGTATTTCGACGAGGTATACGGTTTCTTCCCGCACCACCCGTACAATCCACCCAGCAAAGTCCCGATGCTGCGGCTGCTCAAGCAGGCGCGCGCCTTCGGCCTGGGGCTCGTGCTCGCCACCCAGAACCCAACCGACATCGACTACAAGGGCCTTTCCAATGCCGGGACGTGGTTCATCGGCAAGCTGCAAACCGAGAACGACAAGAACCGGCTGCTGAATGGACTCGAAACGCTGGAGACCGTCGACGGCGACGTGAACATTGCCGACATCGACCGGCTGCTCAGCAGCATCGACCCGCGCGTGTTCATCATGCACAACGTGCACGACAGCGTCGGCGCGATCCCGATTCACACCCGCTGGGCCATGAGCTACCTGCGCGGCCCGCTGACGCGCCAGCAAATCAAGACGCTGATGGCCGACCAGCGCCAGCGCCCGTACTATCCTACCTACGCCGATCTTTACGGACAGGGCGGGTCGAGCGGCACGCGCGTCGCCGAGCCAGCCGTGCCGCCGGGCGCGACACCGCCGCCGGCCACACTGCCTGAGCTACCCGACCGGCAGGCCACGCCACCCCCGTCCACGCTGCCCGATTTCGACGCGGCGCACGCCGCCAGCGCGCCGCTGCCCGAGCCTACCCGCGCCAGCGCCCTCCCGGCCGCGCGTCCCAGCCAGCCTCAAAGCCGGCTGCCGGAAGGGTTCAGCATGACGCAGCAGCCACTGCCATCCAGCATGGCGCAGTATTTCCTGCCGGTGGAGGTGACGGCCGATCAGGCGGTGCTCGCGTGGACGCAGCAGACCGGGCTGCCCGCCGGCGGCACCGAGCAGCCGCTGCTGGCCTACCAGCCGATCCTGATCGCGCAGGCCGACGTGCGCTATGGCGACCGCAAGGCCAACGTGACCGAGGTCCGGCGCTACCCGTACCACGTGCCCTTCGTCGCCAAGGCGGGCTTGATCCACTGGGATGAGTTCCTGGTGCCGCCGATCGACCCGCGCGACCTGAGCCACACGCCGGCGGGCGAAGCCGCCTTCGGGGCGCTCTCGCCCGGGCTGACCGACTCCAAGCGGATGGCCGAATTGCAGCGCGAGCTGGTCGATTACCTGTACAAAGCGGCCAGCCTGACGCTGCTGAGCAACCCACAGCTCAACCTCTACAGCCAGCCCGGCATGAGCCAGCGTGACTTTCTGATCCAGGCGCAGGCGCTGGCCCGCCAGGCGCGCGACGCCGAGATCGACAAGGTCATGGCGCGTTACGAGAAGGAATTCGACAAGCTGGAAACCAAGCTCCGCCAGGCGGCGCGCAGTCTTTCGGCCGACCAGCAGCAGCTCGACGAGCTGCGCAACGAGGAGCTGTTCACCACGGGCGAGGCCATCCTCAGCCTGCTGCGCGGGCGCACGACGTACACCCTGTCGCGGGTGAGCCGCTCGCGGCGCTACAAGGGCCGCGCCCAGGAAGACCTGCTGGAGACCGAGCAGATCATCGCGGAGATGGAGTCCCAGCTCGACGAAACGCAGGCCCGCATGGAGCAGGAGCTGGCTCAGGTCAACGCCAAGTGGGTCCAGATCGCGTCGGTGGTCGAGGAATACAAGATCACGCCCTACAAAAAAGACATCTACCTGGGCGTGTTCGGCATCGGCTGGAAGCCGTACTGGATCGTGATCGCGAACGGGAGTCCGCAATTGGTCCCGGCGCGGGGTGGCTGACGAGGGTGATCCAGCCCGCATCTTCGCGTGGCCCAAAAGTACTAGCGGATATTGCGGCCTGTTATGCGGTATAGCATGCAAAGCCTTTGCGTAAAAGGAGAATACCGTGATGTATAGAAAGCTCACCCTTGTGTCTCTGTTCGCCTTGCTGGCGGCTCTGGTGGCGTTCGGCCTGATGCCGTCCGGCATGGCACTGGCCCAGGATGGTGACGATCTGGCGCTGATTCAGATCACCGGGACGGTTGAACTGCTCCAGCCCGATCTCATCCTGGTCAGCGGCGTCTGGGTTCACCCGGCGGGTGTGTTCAACCCGGCCTCGCTGAGCCTGGGAGATGAGGTGACGATCACCGGCTACCTGCTCCCCGACGAAACCATCCAGGCGGTCAGCCTGGTCACCGACGAAGACCCGGATGGCGATGGCCTGGTCGGCGACGCGGACAACTGCCCCGAGGTCGCCAACCTGGACCAGGCTGATACCGACGGCGATGGCATTGGCGACGCCTGCGATCCAGACGTGATCGACAGCGATGAAGATGGTCTGGTCAACGATCTCGACAACTGCCCCCTGATCTACAATCCGGATCAGGCCGATGACGATGGCGACGGCGTGGGCAACGTCTGCGACCCGGATTTCCCGGACGAGGACAGCGATGGCGTGGAAGACAGCCTGGACAACTGCCCGCTGGTCTACAATCCCGACCAGACCGACACGGATGAAGACGGCATTGGCGATGACTGCGATCCGGATCTGGTCGACTTCGACGAAGATGGCTTCGTCGACAGCCTGGACAACTGCCCGCTGATCGCCAACCCCGACCAGGCGGACACGGATGAGGATGGGATCGGCGATCTCTGCGATCCGGACTTGCTCGACACGGACGAGGACGGCGTGGTCGATAGCCTGGACAACTGCCCCTTGGTCGCCAACCCCGACCAGGAAGACGCGGATGAAGATGGCATCGGCGACCTCTGCGACGCGGATCTGCTCGACACGGACGGCGACGGCTTCGTCGACAGCATGGACAACTGCCCGCTGGTGGCCAACCCCGACCAGGGCGACGCCGACGGTGACGGCATCGGCAACGTCTGCGATACGGACTTCCAGGACGGCGACAACGTCTGCGTGGGCGCCGATCCGCACCCGGTAGGCATGGCGCTGGCGACTGAGTTCGGCGTCCAATACGAGACGATCATGTCCTGGCATTGCCAGGGGTACGGCTTCGGCGAGATCGCGGCGGCGCTGCTGCTGGCCGATCAGAACGAAGGCCTGAGCGCCCAGGCAGTGCTCGACGAGCGTGCCGCCGGCGCGGGCTGGGGCGCGATCAAGAAAGCCTACGACGTGCACCCCAGCAGTCTGGCGCCGGGCCGCGTGATCTCCGCGCAGCAGAAGGAGAAGAAGGTCAAGAAGGGCGACGTGATCGACGATGACGACGACACCGGCGAGGGTGACGGCGCGATCGTCGATGTCGCTCCGGCCAGCGCGCCCAGCAACAACGGCAACGCGAACGGTCACCCGCTGGGCGGCCCTCCCGGCCAGACCAAAGATAAAGACAAGGTCAAGGATAACGGCAACAACGGCAATAACGGCAACAATGGCAACCCGAGCGATCACCCGCTGGGTGGCCCTCCCGGCCAGACCAAGGAAAAGAGCAACAACGGCGGCAAGAAGAAGTAACCCCACCGCCTGGCACGACCGGGGGCGATCCGGACTGGACCGCCCCCGTTTTGTTTCCTCAGCCGTACCGGTCTATTGGGGAACGAGTGTCTGCAGATAGCTGGCCCCGTCCATCACCCCCTCGACGGCCCAACCGCTGCCACGCCCCGGCGCATCGATGCGCCACCAACTCAGGCCATCGGCGCTCACCGGCCCTTCGAGCACCGAGACCAGCGTGCCATTCGTCAGTTGCGTGGCGATGGCGAAGCTCAGCCCTGGGCCGGTACGCACGCGCAGCATGTCGCCCGCGGTGGTCTGGACGCGCGCCGTCCCACCCGGCGCCAGCACAGCGCCCGGCGGCGTCACCGGCGCGGGTGTGTCGGTCATGACCGGCGGCGGGCCGATGATGGTCAGCGGTGAGAACGGCGGCAGACCGGCCTCGCCTTCCAGCGGGTTGGCCCAGATGATGCTCCAGTATTCGCCGGGCGTGCCGCTCCAGGCGACGTACTGCTCGGGCGCCGGGCCGCCGGTGAAGCGGTGGTAGCGCAGCTCTGGGGTGACGCCCGGCTCGCCGCTGGACGCGACAAAGGCATAGCCATCGACCGTGCCCCACACCTGGTACACGCGGGCCGGGATGGGCAGCGCGCTGTATTCCCCGCTCCGCGCCAGCACCCACCACTGCTCGGCGCTGCTCATGCCATCGAAGGTCCGGATGGCCAGCCGGCGCCCATTGTCGATGAAGACCGACGCGCCCAGGATCTGGCCCGCGCCGCTATAGATCGGGTAGCGGTCGCCCGCCTTGTTGGAATACATCACGATGTTGAACAGGTAGCCGGGACCCATCAGCTCGCCTTTGGGGAAAGCATCGTCCTCCTCCACCCACACCGCCTCGCTGGGGTTGGGCAGCAGGCCGAGCGACGTCTTGCCATAGGGCCCGTTGATCGATACCGAGCCATCGCTGAGCTGCCAGACTATGCTCGGATATTCACGGAAGCCCTCGGTCCCCCAGCGCACCGGGATGAAAGCCAGCACGCCGGGGAAGGACGGCGTCGCCATCTGGAAGGACCGCACGAACGGGACCGCGCCATCGACATCCGCACCCAGCGCCGTGATGGCGGGCGAGCTCGAGTCGATGCGGTGCAGGATGGCGCTGGTGTGCATCTGCATCACGACCAGCTCCCACTGCGGGCGCGGGTCGCCGTCGCCGGGATAGTGGTTGAAGATACCCACCGCGACCTGGCTGCCGTCCTCGCTGAACGACTGCGGCGTGAGGCCGCACTCCATCACCGGGCCGCCGGGGATATAGGCCGCGATGTACACCTCGTTATAGATGTCGTAGACGCGCACGCTGAACTCGTCGCTGTCGTTGTAGAGGCACATCGCCAGCAGCGATCCGTCCGGCGAGATCGCGACCTGGTTCAGGCTGGGATAGCGCGACGTGTCCGGCGGCAGCGGGAAGGGCATCTCGACCGGCGCGGCCCCATCCGGAAAGGCGTGGACCAGCCGGCCCGTCTCCGGATTGTACAGCCACGCGGACCACGATCCGCCGGCCTCGGCCGGACGTGCCGCGCCGCTCCAGGGCAGCAGCCCGGCGGCCAACGCCACCGCAACGGCGAGCAGGGCCACAGTTCTCGTGAATCTTTGCATCGGTGCAAGCTCCTGTATGGTGGGATTGAACGAACTTCACCGTATTATAGTACAGCATCATACAGGAGTATAAAAAGCGTCAAATAGAGGTGGGTCAGCCGCCCAACAACCGCAGGACTTCCGCGCGGGTTGGCGTGCCGCGCGCGCCGGATCGGGCGATCTTCAGCGCGGCGACGGCGTTGCCCCAGCGAGCCGCCTCGGGCAGGTCGCAGCCGGCCAGCCGGGCGGCGATGAACCCCCCGTTGAAGGCATCGCCCGCGCCGAGCGTATCGACCACCGTCACCGGGAAGGCGGGGACATGCGCCAGGTTCCCGGTGGGGTCGCACACCAGCGCGCCCCGCTCGCCCAGACGGGCCACCACCGCGCGCCGCCCCGCGGACAGCGCCCGCGCCGCCTGCTCGATCCGCTCGACGCCGGCCAGCGGCGCGATCTCTTCGTCCGCGCTGCCCAGCACCACATCCGCCAGGGCGATCGCCTGCGCTATCGTCGCGGCGATGCTGTCGTTCCAGCCCCACAGCTCCAGCCGCAGGTTGAGATCGAGCGACACCGGCACCCCGGCGTCGCGCGCCAGCCGCATGGCGTGCAGGGCCGCCTCGCGCGACGGCGAATCGCGCATGATCATGCCGGACGTGTGCAGCCATGCCGCCCCGGCGATCGCGTCCCGGCTCACGTGGTCTGGCGCGAGGTGCTTGTCCGCGCCGCCTTCGGGCGGCCAGACGACGATCATCCGCTCGCCGGACGGCTCGATCAGGGCGATCACCATCGGCGTCAGGGCCTCGCGGCTCACGCGCAGCCCGGACGTATCCACGCCTTCGCCTCCCAGATCGGCCTGGACGAAGCGCCCGTAACTGTCGTCGCCGATCATGCCCACGAAGCTCACCGGCACATCCAGCCGGGCCAGCGCTACGGCCACGTTGGCCACCGAGCCACCGCCGAACAGGCGCGGCACCGATCCAGCCAGATCGGCGCGGCCCGCTCCCCGCTCGGGCAGGCGGATCACGAGGTCGACGTTGGCATCGCCCAGGGCGATGACGGGCCGCCCGGTCATGCGCCCGCCGCCTCGCACGCCGCGCGCACAAACCGGTCCACCCGCGCCAGGTCCTTGCGGAAGCCGCCGCCGGGCAGTGGCGCGTTGGTGTGCGTGAGCGAATCGACGCCCCAGGGCCGCACGGCGCGGATCGCCTCCGCGACGTTCTCCGGCGACAGCCCGCCCGCCAGGATCACCGGCAGGCGCACGGCTTCGACGATAGCGCGGCTGATCGACCAGTCGTGAGTCTGGCCGCTGGCCCCCACGCCGGTGACGGCGGCATCTTTCGTGTCGAGGATCAGGTAATCGGCCACGTCCTGATAGGCCAGGGCGTCCGCGA
>Ga0123333_10005768_pt1 | contig 11053 bp, 7 predicted proteins | sample BioC12SIPDNA_3_FD_89957 | JGI IMG/M metagenome (GOLD analysis project Ga0123333, IMG submission 89957) | Anaerobic biogas reactor microbial communites from Washington, USA - Biogas_R2_B C12 SIP DNA | ecosystem: Engineered > Bioreactor > Anaerobic > Unclassified | place: Washington, USA...
CGCAGGTACACAACCGCGCTAAATTTCTTGCTCTCCGCAGCTCCCCGTCGCGTGGGCCTCTGCCCCGCGACGCCCGCCACCGCCACCTCGTCCGCCGCCACACGCCACCTTACCCACGCTGCCTCGGCAAGATTGCCGTGGGGGACGGTCAGAGTATAATCATGGGATGCACACGGCCCCCACCCGGGGCCCAAGGAGGAACGCGTGGAGCAGCGGAAACTCATCGTCGACGGCATCACCGTCAACCTGGCGCTCCTGCAGCAGCTTCAGCGACGGCCCGAGCCCTTTGAGCCGGGGGAAGCCCATTTCTGGGATGATCCCTACATCGCCGAGCAGATGCTCGCGGCGCATCTCGACCCGCAGACCGACGCCGCCGCCAGCCGCCGCCCGGAGGTCATCGACCGTGAGGCTGCATGGCTCATCGTCTCTCTCTCGCTGCGCAGCGGTAGCACCCTGATCGACCTCGGCTGCGGGCCTGGCCTCTATGCCGCGCGCTTTGCCCAACGGGGGCTCGCTGTCACGGGCATCGACTATGCCCAGCCAGCCATCGCCCATGCCCGCGCCTACGCCGAGCGCAACGCCCTGCACATCAACTACCTGTGCCAGGACTTCCTGGCCATGGACGCAACGGACGCCTTCGACGCCGCCATCCTGGTCAACGGCGACTTCTGCGCCATGCCGCCGGAACAGCGCGAACGGCTGTTGCGCAACGTACACCGTGCGCTCAAACCCGGTGGGCGCTTCGCATTGGACGTCTTTACCCGCGAGTACCACAAATACTACGGCATCTCGAACCACTGGTATGTCGCTGAAGAGGGCTTCTGGCGCCCGGGCCGGCACCTGGTGCTGGAAGAGGGGTTCGCCTACCCCAAAGAGGATCTCTATCTCAACCAGTATATCGTCATCGAAAGCGACGGGAAGGTCGCCGTCTACAGAAACTGGTTCCAGAACTACACCCCCGCCACGATCACGGCCGAACTCGAGCGCAACAACTTTGCTGTCGAGCATCTCGGCGGAGATCTGCGCGGCTCCGCGTTCACACCCGAATCCGAATGGATCGGCGTCGTGGCACGCAAGGTCGAGAGCGTCCCGCCGCGCCGGCTCATCCCCCCTCTGGCCTGATGGGCGCCGGCCCCAGCCGCGCTGTGGCCTGGGATTGCGCTGGCATCACGTGCCCGGATGGGCTTGCCAGGGCCGATCTCGTAGCCCCATGAGGCAGTCCTCGGTGGCGAGGAGGTCTGCGGCGTCCTTCTCGGCGCCGCTGCGCCCCGCCAGAATCAGCAGAATCCAGTCAGTCAAGTCCTCCAGGTGGCGCCGCAGGCCGTAGAACGCAAGCAGGTCTTCGTGGAGAACCAGGGGCCCCCCCTCCGCCTCGTACGCCGGGAGGAACACGTCCTGGAACTGTGAGCCGCCCACAAACGCGAACAGGTCCTGCTCGCGTGGCGCGAGGATGGCCCCCTCCCAGTCCAGGATGTACAGCCGCCCCACACCGTCCACCATCAGGTTCTCACCGTGCAGGTCAGTGTGGCAGATCACCGGCTGTGGAAGCCCGGAAGCCTCAACGTCCGCGCGCACCGTCTCTAGCAGGTGCAGATAGCCCATCAGTTCATCCTTACACGGTACAAGAAGATCGCGGAGTCCGAGCTGTCCCGGCGTGGCTCCCTCCGCGAACTCGCCAAGGGTCGCCAGCGCGGTTCGCAGAGCTGCCTCGAAGGGGATTTCCAGGCGATCTCGAAACGCCACCGGCAGGTCGAGCGCCGGCAACGACCGGTGCAGCCGCCCGACCATCGCAGCGAGCTGGCCCAAGACCCCATCGGTAACCCCATTGAGGCCCACGACGTGGCCGTCAATGAAGTTGTTGACGATGATCCGCCAGTCTCCCCACTGAACCCATAAATCGCCCCGCGAGGTGGGAAGTGGATAAGCGATCGTCGTCAGCAGCCCCGTGTCGTGGAGTCCGCGTGTGAGCGGGAGGTAGAATTCGGGACAGCTTGCAGCCACGGGCTGGGCGCAGTTGGTAGGCTGTAGCTTCACGAAGACCCGAACGCCACCCGCACATATGACGTTGTAGCAGGAGGACATCCACCCCGTCGGCACGAAGGTGAATGCGGTAGCGCTCAGGCCGTAGGCGCTCAGAAGCTGCCTCCGGAGTGCGTCCCTGTCCAGCGCCGGTTCTGTCTTCATCTGACCTCCTGCGGCGCATCGGCGCCGCCGCACAGTCTAGCACGGACTGGTATGCTGCCCAACACCTACGAAGCGGCCGTCTTTTCCAAGGAGTTGAGTTGCCGGACCGCCGTGCTACAATCGAGTCCTTACGGTGAGGAGTGCAGTGGATACCTCCAACAGACACAGAGCCCACAACCGTTCGCGCCCTGTGCGCGGCGCCCCATCTCCGACCGCTACGCCGTCGCGTCGACGCGTGGGCCGCGCCGTGGATGCAGAGAGCTTCCGGTGGCTGAGCGCCGCACCGCCCCTCCGCCGGTGGGGTGCCTTGGCCTTCTCGCTGATCCTCATGGCCCTGCTCGCGGCATGTACGCAGCCCCCGGCGCCGGCGACCATCACCTTCGCCTGCTATGACTACGAGCGCAGCGTCTACGAGCCCTTGGCCGAAGCGTTCCACGCCGCGAACCCCGACGTCGATGTCCAGCTCGTATCACTCGGCAGCCCCAGCGCCAGCGTGAGCTCCGACATCGTCTACACGCTCGCCGAGGCCGCGGATACGTTCGTCGGCTCCTCGCTGATGTTGGGTTGGGCGCCGCCACAGGACATCGTGCTCGACCTGACAGCCTTCGCGGACGGCGACGCCGCCTTCGCGCCCGAGGACTTCGAGCCGGGCACGCTGGACATCATGCGCAGCACCGGCAAGCTGTGGGGCCTGCCGCTCACGCTCAATCTGCGCCTCATCTTCTACAATCGCGAGGTCTTCCGGCGCGCTCAGGCCGGGGGGCTCGTCATCCGGCAGCCGCACACCGGGTGGTCGTGGGACGAGTTCCTCGATGCGGCTGTAGCCCTCACCGAGCGCGGGCCCAACGGTGACGGCGTCGTCCGTTACGGCTACGTCGATCCCTTCCCCTCGTTCTCGGTGCCGGTGCTCGCGCACCAGCGCGCCAATCCGCTGATCGACCCCGACGCGCCCGACCAGGTTGAGCTCGCACAGCCCGCCGTGGCTGAAGCCGTGCAGTGGTACGCCGACCTGGTGTCGCTCTACGGCGTGATGCTCGATCCCACCGGGGACGCCGCCGTGATCCAGCGAGCACCCTACGAGCTTGCGCCCGCCATGTGGGCCGGTTCGACCTTCGAGCGTGACACCTTCATCGCCCGGTATGGCGATGTGGGCGTGGCGCCCTTTCCCGAGGCCGGCCCCCCCGCCACAGACATCGTGGCCCGGGCGGTATTTGTCAGCGCCGGCACAGCGCACCCCGAGGCCGCGTGGCGTTGGGCTGCCTATCTCACGCGCCAGCCCCCCGGCCCGCTCAACGATAGCATCCCGGCACGGCGCTCTGTTGGCGACAGCAGCGGCTTTTGGGACGGCCTCGACGCCGAGACAGCCGCCGTCTACCGCTACGCACTCGACCACGCGGTGGCGTTCCCGCAGCCCGTCTATGGCGCGCTCAACCGGGCCTTCCGGGCGGTCCTCGCGGGCACGCCGGCGGAGCAGGCACTGTTCGCGGCGCAGACGGAGTTGCTCCACGCGCTCGACGCGACCGCCGCGGAAGGCGAGCGCCCGCCCGCCTCCGTGACCGTCGCCACCCCGGACCCGACACCCGCACCTGGCGAGAGCACCGTCCGCTTCCTGCTGCCCGCTGGCGTCGATCGCGGGATCTATCAGCAGCTCGTCGACCGGTTCGTCGCGCGCTACCCGCAGATCACCGTACGCCTGATCTCGCCCGGCACCGGGACCCCGCCCGCCGGTCAAGCAGACGTCTTCATCGCGCCCGTCTCGGGTGTTCCGGCCGCAGACGTGCTGCCACTCACCAGCCTTGTGGAGGCCGGCGACCTCGATCTGAGCCTCTACCCGCCGGCGATGCTGGACGCCGCGACCCAGACAGGCAAGCTGCTCGGGCTGCCCTTCCAGGTGGATGCAGCGCTGCTCTACTACAACCGCACCCTGCTCGACAGCCTAGAAGCCCCCTACCCTGACGCCAGCTGGACCGCCGCGACGTTCATCGAGCAGGCAATCGCGCTCACCGATCCCGCAACCCTGGAGCCACGCTACGGCTTCTACCCGCACGACGGCGCGTTCTCCAGCGCCGCAGATACCATCACCTGGCATGGAGGTCAGATCTTCGACCCGGCGGGCCACCCCACCTTCGACGATGCCTCGGTGGTCCGCGCCGTGGGCGACTACACACGCCTGATCACCGAAGCAACGCCGCCTTCGGTCTGGGCCGCACAGCCCGAGTCGCGCTTTGCGCTCACCACCACCGTGATCATCGAGGCGGGGCGCCACCCCGGCCCGGTTGCGCGGGGTTCGATCGCCCTGTGGACCGAGCCCTACCAGCGTGCCGCACGCGCTGCATCGCCCGGCTTCGAGATCGGCGTGGCGCCGCTGCTGCCCGGTGCCGGGACGGGCCTTGCGAGCCAGGTGGAAGCGCTCTACATCAACGCACGCACTGAGCACCCTCAAGCGGCATGGGCCTGGCTGCGCTTCCTGAGCAGCGAGCCGGACGCCGTCGCCGCCCTTCCCCTAAGCCGTGCTGTCGCCGCCAACCCACGCTGGCAGCAACGCGCCGGCCCCGAAACCGCCGCGGCCTGGGCGACGCTCCTCGACAGCGGCGCATTGGCCGCGCCGCCCTGGGCCCGATCGGTGACCGCCTGGTTGGCCCTGACCTGGCTCGACCAAGCGCTGGCGGAGACCTTTGCAGGCGCGGATGCGGCGGACGCACTGCACCGCGCGCAGCTCTCTGCATCCGCCTTCGTCGCCTGCGCTGAAGCGACCGGGCCCACGACGCCTGAGGCCTGGCACGTCTGCGCCTCGCAGGCCGACCCTGGTCTGGTACTGCCCGAATAGACCTTTTGAGTCGTGGATGGGTCTTATTTGTAGAACGCCCCGGGTAAGCGGATAGCGGGCGGCACTGCGGAGCAACGGATGACAACAGAGGCATCGATTTCGAACCTGGTGGAGCACGCTCGGGCGGGTGACCTGGCTGCCTTCACGGAGCTGGTGAGTCGCTTCCAGGTCATGGCCTACGGCTACGCCTACTCGGTCCTTGGGGATTTCGCATTGGCGGAGGACGCGGCACAGGAGGCCTTCCTGGAGGCGCATCGCAGGCTGGGCGACCTTCGCGAGGCGGCAGCTTTCCCAGGCTGGTTCAGGCGCATCGTCTTCAAGTACTGCGACCGCATCGCCCGCAGCCAGCGTGCAGCGACCGTGCCGCTGGATGCGGTGGGCGAGCTACGGTCAGGCCAGCCCGGCCCGGAAGCTGTCGCCGAGCAGCGCGAACGCGAGGCAGTGATCCTCGATGCCATCCGCACGCTGCCCCGCGACCAACGAATTGCGGTAACGCTCTTCTACATCGACGGCTACTCGCAGCAAGAGGTGGCGACGTTCCTCGATGTGCAGGTCTCCACAGTCAAGAACCGGCTCTACACCGCGCGCAAGGGGCTCAGAGAACGACTCGAAGAAAGGACGATGACTATGATGCGAACGACGCTGAACCAACACACACTGCCCGAGTACTTCGCGCACAGACTGCTTCGATACCCCTTCCCACGCCGCGAGCCCGTCATCGAGATCGTGGCCCTACCCGAAAAGCGCTTGCGGGTGCACTGTATCGATGCACAGAGCCAGTTCGTCCCCCTGGCGCCGGACGGCAAGTGTGATTGGACCTTCTACGACTGGCCCGGCGCGCGCCTCACGGGCCTCTACGAGTGTCACGTCATCGCCGCCACGCGCTGGGAAGCGGGCACGCTCCTGCGGGAGTGGGAGCGCTATACCGATCTTGAGCAGGACAAGGTGCAGTGGGAGGAGCACTACATCCTCATCGAGGACGACACCTACCGCTGGGTTGACGTGCAGCGGGGTGACCCCGGCATGCTCCAGCTTGCCCCCCACCGGTACCACAACGGGCAGGTCAGCGAGTCGTGGCCGATGACGCTCGAGGTGGGACAGGCCTGGGGCGAGCCGCCCGAACGCAGCTGGGTCGCTGGTGCCGCCCGCGTGACCATCGGCGATCGCACCTGGACGTGCCTCGAGGTCACGATGGTCACGGCACAGGCGAAGGAGACGGCGGGGACGCCGGTCGTCCTTGCCAGGTGGTATGTTGCCGAAAGCGGTCGGACCGTCTTCTTCCGTCGCTTCAACGCGGCCGGGTTCCGCGACGCCGGCGCCCACGGTAGCTTCGAGGCTTTGGAGGGCAATCAGGAGATCGTCGTCGAGGGTGTGCGCTATCGCCACTGGTACGACTGCATCCCCGACCACGCGCTTGCTCCGTAGCGCTGATGCCCTCTCCGGTGCCGGGCGCGCGCCGGCCCAACGCAGCCCGACCGCCGCAGACCCGGCGGTTGGGCTGGCGCCCAGGACCCTCGGGCAGATCGCGGCCTCTTCCCGTTAGCCTTCCGTGCTGTCGGTGTAGAACGCCATCCCGATCGTGCCCGGACCGCCGTGCGTGCCGACCACCGGCGTCAGGACGCACGTATAGACCTGCTGCGGTCTCAGGCGCTCGGCAACCATCTCCCCGAACGCGATGAACTCCGGGTCCGCCCCGGCCTCGGCGTGGATCAACGCCAACTCCGCCGGACGTCTCCCTTGCAGACGTTCTTCCGCAATCTCGACCACGCGCCGCAACGACTTGGGGCGGCTGCGGACCTTCTCGAGCGCCTCGACGCGCCCATCCGAGATGGTCAGCACCGGCTTGAGATTGAGGGCCGACCCCACGAGTCGTGCCGCTCCGCCGATCCGGCCGCCGCGATGGAGGTACTCCAGCGTATCAACCGCGAATAGAACGTGAGAGGTCTCGTAACATCGTCTGGCCGCCGCGATTGCGGCCTCGATCGACTCGCCTCTGTCCGCGACCCGCTTCGCCACCATTGTCTGCAGGCCCAGGCCCATCGACACGGAATACGAGTCCACCAGCTCGATCCGCAGATCCGGGCGGTGCTCTACGAGGTACGCCTTGGCCTGCTCGGCCGAAGCGATGGTGCCACTGAGCAGCGACGACACCAACACGGCCAGGATGGCCTTGGTCTGTTGTTCCTCGGCTACCTGTTGGAAGAACTCGATGAAAGCCCCCGCCGAAGGCTGCGAGGTTTTGGGGAACTCCTTGCGCTCCTGGAGCCACCGGTAGAACGTCGGTACATCGAGCGTAATGCCGTCCAGATACGACTCCTCGCCCCAGTGCACCGTACAAGGAATGACGGGAATCCCCATCTCATCGGCGGGCCCGGGATGCAGGTTCGATGTGCTATCGGTGATGACCGCGAACTGGTTCATTGAATGTCCTTTTCGTGTCCTGAGCGACCGCTGACCTATCGACGGTCCGCCGTTGCTCATGCGAGCGCCGGCGGACCCACACCATCTATCAACTTCACAACACCGCTACAGGGCCAAAGGTACGCCCCCCGCAACCGCATCCCACCGGCCACTGTCCGCCGGGCCTCTACACGCCCTCCGGCAACGGCACCGGCCGCGCATCTTCGGTCTGGATGCTCCAGTCCGCCAGACGCCGCAGCATCTCGGCGACGACGGCGCCATGGGCCGGATCCCCCACCACGTTCACCAGCTCCCACGGGTCGTTGACCAGATCGTAGAGCTCGTCGGCATCGCCCAGCGCATCGTGGACGTACTTCCACTCGCGCGTACGAACCATCTTCCGGCGCCCCTCGGCCTCGCGCCAGCGCAGCGACGCCATCAGCGCGCGACGCCCGTAAGGCTTGGGCATCCGGGCCAGGTCGGACATCGTGAACGGACGTCCCCCCGCACCGTACTCCGAGAAAGCGGCATCGCGCGGCGCGGCGTCCGTGGCGACCGGTAGGCCCTGCCCGTGCATCGACCGCGGCACGTCGAGCCCCTGCAGCGCCAACAGCGTCGGCACGATGTCGACCAGGCTCACCAAGCTGGGCTCGCGCACGCCCGCGGGCACGTGCCCGGGCCACGAGACGATCAAGGGCACGCGTGTGAGGCAGTCATAGAAGACGCCCCCCTTGCACGCCATCCTGTGCTCGCCGATGAAGTCGCCGTGGTCGGCGCAGAAGACAACGACCGTGTTCTCGCGCAGATTGAGACGGTCGAGGGCCTCCAGGATCTGACCTACCCCATCGTCGAGAAAGCGCACCATGCCGTAGTAACACGCCATCACGCCGTAGACGTCCTCCAGCGCATCCTCCTCCATGCCCAGGATCTCGTAGAGCACCCGGTTGCGCTCCGGCACCTCGAGCCCGCCGAACTCCTCCTCGCGCCACGGCGGGAGCTGCAGCACGTCGGGCGGGAACTGCGCGGCATGCGAGGCGGGCGCCACCCAGGGCTCGTGTGGATCGGGAAACGAGACCCAGAGCGCAAAGGGCCGGTCACCGTAAGTCTCCAGGTAGCGCACCGCCTGTCCTGCGAGCAGCCCGCTCGACTGATCCTCCAGTGGCGCATCCGACGTGGCATAGCCGAAGCGGGGGCTCTGAGGCACGAGCGTCCGCCGCAGCGCGTGCGCCTCGCCGATAGCATCGAGCGGTCGCCACCAGGGCAGACCGCGCGGCTCCGGATCCCGCGGCAGGCCGCCGTGGCTCAACTCGCACCACACATCGAAAAGGGCCAAGTCTTCAGGCGTCTCGAAACAGTGGTTCTTGCCGATCAGCCCCGTGTGATAGCCCTGCGCCTTCCAGAGCTCGAAGGCGTGGACCGCGTCCGGCGGCATCAGCGTCTCGTTCCGCCGCGCGCCCGTCGAATGGGGATACTGCGACGTCCACAGCGAGACTCGCGCGGGCACGCACAACGGATGCGGCGTGAACGCGTGCTCGTACAACACACCCTCCTCGGCGAGCCGCGCCAACGCCGGCGTCTCGCAGAACGGGTTGCCGTACAGGTGACTCGCCGTCGCCTTCATCTGATCCGACATGATGACGATAACGTTGGGTTGCTCGGGCATAGAGGTCTCCTTCAAGCCCAGTAGTGCTCCACCCGGCGCCTAGCCGTATGCCTCGCGGAGCTTGGCGTAGAGAAGCTCGAACGTGCGATCGCGGTCAATGTGGTAGCAGCGCAGGATCGAGCCCATCTTGTTGGTGAAACGGTAGGTCAGGTCCCAGTCGACCTCGGGGCACGGCGTCACGTCCCAACACGCCAGCCCGGGATCGACTAGGGCCGCGATGTCGCCCAGGTCGAAGAAACCCTTGCGCGGGCTGGCGAAGCCCTCTTCGGTGAAGCGGTACGCGTGCAGATAGCGGCCCAGCTCGCCGTAGGGCGCCACAAACTGCTCCGACTCGGCCACAGGGCAGCGCAGATACGTGCCCGTGTCAAAGAGCACAAACGCCAGCGGCGAGTGGAAGAGCAGCCGCGTCGCCCTCACGTCGCCGATCACGTTGAAGTTGTAGCACTTCTCGGGCCAGCGGGTGCGCAGATGCCAGAAGGCGACCACACGGTCGATGATCTCGGGCGCCTTCAGTAACGCCGAGGCCATGTCGGTAGCCGCGCCGAGGCCCACGATCCACAGCGGATCTTCCGGCGTGCCGGCCAGGGCGCGCTCGATGATGAGATCGACGCCGGGCGACTCCGATGGTTCGAACTGGTAGCGCATGGGGTGTGAGCCGGGCAGCACAGGCCAGCGTCCCGCCATTCCGGCCTTCTTCAGTACCGTCTCGATCTCACGCACCGACGCCGCGATCCCCCCAGGCCCGCCGCGCACGTTGTCGAAGTTCGCGCCGATGAACCCCTCGATCTCAAACCGCTCGGGACTGAGGATCGCCAGCGCGATTGCCCACTGGTCATCGATCTCGTTCTTCGCGTCGCTGTCGATGATGACGCGCAGGCGCCTGCCGGCGGGTGGAACCTCGGGGACTCGGCGCGCCTCCGGGGTAATCGGGAAAATGACCTGATGGCTCATGATGCCTCCTTGGCGTCACCCATCACGGGGAACTCGACTCAAGCCACTCCGTGAGTGTAGCGACTCGCCTACGCCTGTCAATAGCCGCACCTCCTTGGACCGGTCAGTGAGATCGTAAAAGACGCCTGCCTTGCGCGCGGTCGCCCCTCCGCAGCATAGCCGATTGCCAGACGCGATGCCCTCCCGGTTGACTTCTGCCATCATTGGACTACCATCGCCGATGCATACTACAACCACGAGGTACAACACCATGACACCACCTGGACTTGAACGACGCCCTCTCGGAAGGACCGACATCACCGTGACGCCGCTGGGGTTGGGCGGCGCTTACCTGGGACGCACCTACAACAGCGATGGCCAGTGGATCGACGACACAGACGTGGGTACCGCCACCGTGCTGCGAGCGCTCGAGCTGGGCATCCGCCTCATCGACACGTCTGCCGCCTATATGGGCGGCAGCCGGAGCGAGACACTGATCGGCCAGGCGCTGGGCCAATGGTTCGCCAACGGTGGCTCCCGCGAGGCGTTGGTGCTATCGACCAAGACAGGCACACGCGACCGCTCGATGCCCCACGACGAGCGCTACACCGGAGACGCGACCTGGCGCAGCATCGAGACGAGCCTGTCGTTGCTCGGCGTCGGCTATCTTGACGTCGCACTGGTCCACGACCCGCACGACCTGACGCCCGTCCTGGCGCCTGGCGGAGCCTGGGAGGCGCTGAAAGCCATGCGCGCGCAAGGCATCGTCCGCGCCATCGGGCTGGGTGTTCGCAACCACGCATTCCACCGTGCGCTGATGGAAACCGGGGACCTGGACGTATCGCTGACGCATTCTGACTTCAACCTGCTCACCCAGAGCGCTGTTACCGGGGTCTTGGAGCCGGCAGCTGCTCACGGCGCAGGCGTTTTCAACGCCACGAGCCTCTACCACGGGCTCCTGGGCGGTGAGGACCCGCTCACTGTTGCCGAGCGTATGGCTCCCCACGCCCAGCGCCACCCAGAGTGGCTCGCCCAGCTGACCGATGCCG
>Ga0123333_10005770_pt1 | contig 11050 bp, 8 predicted proteins | sample BioC12SIPDNA_3_FD_89957 | JGI IMG/M metagenome (GOLD analysis project Ga0123333, IMG submission 89957) | Anaerobic biogas reactor microbial communites from Washington, USA - Biogas_R2_B C12 SIP DNA | ecosystem: Engineered > Bioreactor > Anaerobic > Unclassified | place: Washington, USA...
GAGCGGCGATAGGCGTCGAGCCCGCTGGCCAGGACCGCGCCATAGGGCGTGTCCTCCAGGCTTTTCACAGCGCCCTCCAGGGACGGTTGGCTGGCGGCATGAGCCAGCACATCGAAAGACAGGCGCCCCGGACCCACCCACAGGTCGCGCAGGTCCCCGGCATGGAATCGCTCGAGCAAAAGCGGCGTGTCCGATGGCGTGTGCGCCAGGCGCAGGACCGTCAGCAGGTTGATCAGGTCGGCTTCCAGCGCGAGCGCGTCTTTCAGACACGCCGCGCCGGGGAGCCCATCGCCCAGCTCTGCGAAGGCGCCCTCGAAATACCAGCGATCCAGGGCAAGCTCGAGCTCCAGAATCTCCGCGCTCGGGTGCTCGGCGCGCGCCCGCACCAGAGGACGCGCCAGCGGGATCCGCAGGCTCGCCATCAGATCCACCGCCGCGCGCGGATCCGGCGCCTGGGCCAGCTCGGCGAGCACGTCCTCGGACAGGTCTCCGGCGGGCAGTTGGGCGGAGCGGATCTCATTTGGCGGGACCTTGTTTTCGAGCCCGCGCAGAATCGCTTTGACGTTGTGTACGTCATACATCCGCAGCGCGATGGCGACGGCCTGGCATTCTGGTTCCTCGAAGAAGCCGCGTATTCTGCGGACGGTCGCCAGCAGGTCGTGACTGAAGGCGGCGCTGATCGCCACCAGTTCGCCGCCGCGCACGAGCGTCGCCTCGACGGCCGCCTGATACGGCGTGCGGGTGAGGGCGGTCAGCAGACGCTCGAGCGTGCCGCTGCCGGCCAGCGCCTGATAGTCGCCCCGGGCCAGCAGGCGGGACTTCATCGCGCGCAAACGAGCGTTACCGTATTCGAAACCAGCCATATCCGGATCTCAGATGCCGTTTCTCGTCTCGATCCTCACGACGTCGACGATTGTCCCTCCGCCTGACGCAGGGCCGGGCTGTCCTCCGGTTCGCTTGTGAGCAGGGTGGGCAGGCAGCGCCGGAGAAAGGGCGTCGCGAAAGCCAGGCGGGATTCCAGTGTGTTGTCCACGACCACCCGCTGATCGGCGCTGGTCGCGCGGACGCCGCCCCAGCTTTCCAGTTCGTAGCGAACCGACGCATCCAGGCGTATTTCGCGCAGCAGATCCTCGAGCAGCGCGCGGTCGCGCGGATCGGCGTAAAGATGCGCCCGTTCGCCTTCACGGAGCGAACCCTGCAGGGCAGCCAGCGCCTCGCCCAGCAAGTGGCGCATGAGATCTCGATAGTCCGGCGCCGCGCGCAGCTCAGCGCAGCGCAGTCGCACGCGATCCAGCGCCCCCTCGACCACCTGCTGCTCGGCGTGGCCGACGATCTGCATGGCCTCCAGCCTGGCACGGTGGATGATGCGCGCCTGGTCGGCGGTCACCATGCTGGCAGCGGCCCGGCGCGCCTCCAGCTCGATCGTCTTTGCTTCCCGTTCCGCCTCCGCCATGATCCGGGCGACGTCCTCGCTCGCCCGGTCTTCGATCGCGCGGGCGCTGGCTTCGCCCGATTGGCGAATGGCTTCCAGGATCGCGTCCAGGCTCACATCAGCCCCCTAACAACAGGATCATCGCTGCCGTCGCGAAGCCCAGAATGACCATGGTCTCGGGAATGGCGATGAGCAGAATGATGACGCCGACCAAGTCCGGTTTTTCTGCAATGGTTCCCGCACCAGCAGCGCCAATCCGTGACTGGGCGATTCCCGTGCCGAGCGCGGCCAGGCCGATGGCCAGTCCTGCCCCGATAGCCGTCAAGCCGGTTTCCATTTGTTCCTCCTCAAAAAACACTCTATGTCTATTCACGGTGGGCCAGTCGTGACCGGTAGGGTTCGTACAGCGTGCCGCCTCCCTCGTAGAAATTGCGGAAGAACTCGACGTAGTGCAGACGCAGGCTCTGAATGGTCGGGCTGAACGTGCCCAGGACCAGATTCAAGGCGTGGACCAGCACTGCGATGATGAGCCCCACGATGATGCTGCCGATGATGCCGGCGATCTGGTTGCCGACCAGGGCCAGATAGACCGACGAAAGCCCGATCGCCGCGATACGCAGATACGACAGCACGTTGCCCACCAGGCCGATCATCTCGATGGGCGCCACGATGATGCCGATTTTGCCGAGCGACGACGCCAGGAAAACCGTGCCGAGAATGAGCAGCGCGATCGCGGGAGTCATCAATTCGCCCGGCAAGAAGTCCACCAGGATGCCCGCCAGCAGGAACAGCGCCATCAAGCCGAGCAGCCGCCCGCCGCGCTCCAGCAGATGATGCCGGTTCCTCTGCTGGATGCCCTCCCACAGGCCGAGCAACAGGCTTAGGAGAATGTGCGCGGCGCCGATGGACAGCGTCAGAGCGAGCAGCTCGACCAGGTGATCGGACTCCGCCCGGTCGAACAGGATCGGGTGCAGGCCGATCTCCTCGCCAAGCGTGCCGAACAGCTCGCCGAACAGGAAGCCGAACACGATCGTCCAGCCGGCTCCCAGCGCAAGGATGTTCGCCAGATCGTGCAGCATGCCGCTGGCGATCCGGCGCCGCAGTAGCAGGGTGAAAGCCAGCAGCAGCGCGCCGTAGCCGATATCGCCCAGCATCATGCCAAAGAAGAGGGGCATGAAAAGCGCCACCAAACTGGTGGGGTCGAATTCCTCATAGCGCGGGGTGCTATAGAGATGGACCAGGCTCTCGAAGGGCCGCGCGAGTCCCGGATTGGAGAGGGCAACCGGGGCGTGTCGCTCGAGCTCGCCGGTCATGGGGGTGGTCGACACGATGATGCGGTCGCCGATCGCGCGCTCGAGCGCGGCCTGAACATCGGGCACCATCGTCGCCGGAACCCAACCCGCGAGTACGAAGGTCATCTCAGTCTGCCCCAACTGCGGGAGCACCTGGTACATCTCGAGCTCATCTTGCAGCGCGGCAGCGAAGGTCAGGAGCCGCGCTGACCACTGCTCGGCGATCGCCTTGATCTGCTGTTCCACGGCGGCGCTCTCGTCTGGGATGGCCTGCAGCCGGCTCGTGAGCGACGCGATCGCGGACTCGGGCGACGTGCTGTCGAACTCCGGCGGCAACCGCAGGCGGGACACGTCATGCCGGTCGAGCATGCTGGCGATGGCGTCAGCCCCCGAGGGCGGGACCGCGATGAACATGGCCTGGGTCGTGGCGTCGAGCGGACCCACGGCCGTTTCGCCCTGTCCCCCGGTGATCTCGGCAACCTGGCCCGCTATGATGTCCAGGACGTCGGACTGGCTGCGATTGACCAGCACGCCGAACGACACAGTACCGGGATCGCGGACCACGGAGAGGAACAGCGGCAGCAGCTTGCGCAGCGTGCTCAAAAAACGGGGGAGCAGCTCGCGTTCCGCGCGCAGTTTGTCGCGCTGGCTGGCCAGACGCTGTACGACCGGCAGCAGTTCCTCTACCGCCGGTAGGGCGTGCTCGACCGGTTCGTCTGCATTCTCAGTGATTGGTTTCGCGTTTTTGGGGAGGCCCAACGTGTCGATCAGCCCGTTGATCTGGAGCAGCTTGAGGCTCAGCTCTTCCTGCCTGCGAACCATACCTGCGTCGAGCGTGAGCCGGGAGGTGGAGAACTCCGGCGTTTCGGCCAAGCTGTCGATGTGCACGCAGCCCAGCCTGCCGAGCTCGCGGATCGCAGCCAGCAAATCGGTTTTGAGACCGATGATCTGCAGGTGACTCATTTTCCGGCTCATGGGTCGGCAAAACCTCGGATGATCTCCAACGCCTGGTCAACCATCGTCTCGCCATAGGTCTCGCTGTTCTGCAACAGGTGGCTGGCGTGATCGCGCGCCTGATCGACAATGTGCTGCGCTTCCTGGTGTGCCGCATCCATCGCCGCGCGATAGTCGTGCTCTCCCTGCTGCCGCCCACGTGCGGTGGCCTCCTGTTTGAGCCGGGACGCCTCGCTTCGGGCCGCGACCTTACGTTCTTCCGCGTCCGCCTGAGCAGCGCGGATCAGTTGGGCGCAGTCTCGCTCAGCCTGGCGAATGCGTTCGAGCGGTGGAAGATGATCACTGGAAGTCATGAGCGCGTCTCCGTGGCTGCATCGGGAGGGCCGGGTGATGCGATGAGGATCGGATGGAAGCCACTGTCCGGCGACCTAGAGCGACCAACCGTGAGGAATGAGCGACTTTCAGCGGGACGAACGGCCGCGGAACAAATCGACACCACGCTCTCGGATGGGTGGCGCGCCATTCTGGTACGCGTGGTCCACAGAGGGCGCGGTGGCGAAGGTATGATGTTGTTCCGCGTGTTCAAGAATCACTAAACTGACTTCTTGGACATTTTTCTCAGTATAGCATACTTTGTACCTGAGAAATGGCCTGCCAGCCGGCGCGATCGAGGTGTGCTGGCGACTGCTCGGCCAGCCGGTTTCGGGCGATGCCAAGGCGCGACAGCTACTGCTGCACGAACTCCAGATGCTTCTGCCAGACGATCTGCCACAGCCGGGATACGTCTGCCTCGGGCAGGTTCAGGTCGAACCGCTCGCGCAGCAGGCGGTGATACGTCTCTTCCTCCTCGATGGTCTCATCACGCGCGCCGGCGGCTGTGACGGTGCGTAAGATCGCTCCACGCAGGCTGAGGAGTCCCTCGGGCGCGAATCGGTGGCAGACCACCACGCGCACGAAGCCGGACTCGGGAGAGGTCTGGAGCTCGTGGGATTTGCCGGCGAAATCGGCCAGGCGATGAGGCTGCAGGGTGAAATCGTAGCCCGGTCCGCCGTAGGCGTGATTCGCGAAGGTCCAGCGACCGTCCCGGTAGGCAAGCTGGTAGTCGAGGAAGCCTTGCCGGTGGACTCCGGGCTCGAGCGGCAGCGGGTGCAGAAACCCGTTCCCGAAACCGACGTCAACCAGGTAGGGGCGCTCGAGTTGCACCAGTAGGACCAGGTGGTTGCGTTCCGCGTTGTCGCCCTGCACCTCACGATTGACCGCGCTCGAGAGAAGCGTCACCGAGAATCCCAGCTCGCGCAATGCCCACGCGAACAGGCCGTTCATCTCGTAGCACCAGCCGCCGCGCCGCCCGGTGACCATCTTGTCGAACATGGCGCGCTCATCCAACGCCAGATAGCGGCCCAGGTGAATGTCCAGATTTTCGTAGGTGATGGCCCGCAGGTGAGCCTGGTGCAGCCGCGTCAGCGTTTCGAGGGAAGGGGTATGTTCCCCACGGTAGGCAATGCGATCGAGGTAAGCGTTGATGTCCATCCCACTTCACCCTTGATGATGTCGACGATGTGGTCTGCGATTCTGCACAAAAACGCGATTTTCAGCAATGGTCATTTCTGCAAATCGCCAGGAATGTCCCGCCATGGTGGCACGGTGACGGGCTGGGAACTCACCACGCGGTGGGAGCAAAGTAGGGTTGTGTTTCGTTCACGATTCCATTTATGATTATATTAATCTGATCGACACCCTGTTTGACTGCCAGTCGATATTGTCTTGCCCTGTGTTAGGGGCTGCCTCTGGTTGCGCAGACGCTTCCGGCCGATGGCGCAACTGCTTCGGGTTCACCCACCGAGCCGTCCTTCTCTCCGCCACTCCCCAATGGGATCTGGCCCACCGCAGATCACACCGTTCATCAGCCCGATACGACTATTGAGCAGAGAAAGGATTTTTCCAGATGCCAGAGAAACAACGTTCGAAACGCCGTCCAGCGGCAGAACCCCCCGACAAGATCAAGCTGACCGCCCTGCAAGCCGAGCGCTTGTCGGCGCTGTCTGGCGTGGAGGCGGATGAGCTCAAGGGTCGGCCGATCGCCGATCTCCTCGAGCGCTACCGCTGGCGAATCGATCCGGAGTTATTCTTGTTCCGTCGCGTGTGCGGCCAGGTGGTCAAGACCGATCCCGTGACGGGCGTCACGCGCCCTGTGCCCTTCGCCACCGTTCACGTGGAGGATACCGACTGCCACTTCCTGGGCTACTTCCCCGCACCGCACCCGTGGGGATGGTTGTTCCCGCTCCACTGTCACCGCGAGGTCATCGCGACGACGACCACTGACGAATGTGGTCGCTTCTGCGTGTGGATTCCACGCTTCGAGATCGACTGGATCCTGCGCTGGCGCCGCGAGCGTTGGTGTTTCCCGGATCTGCTGATCAAGCCGACGATTCGCGATATCCTGGAGCACTTCGAGCTGCTCCCCGATCCGCCCATCGTGCGCCCGCCCCGGCCGGAGCCCGATCCGCCCCCGTTCGTGTTCAAAGCGAGCGGGCAGAAGTTCCAGCGCATCGAAGCCGTGCTGGGGCACGAGGTCGCGATGGAACTGGGCGCCATCGAGAATACAGCTCAGCTCGGTACCAAGAACGCGGCGCTGCAGCGCATCCTGGACCGGCCCGCCTTCGCCGAGCCTGTGCCGCCGCCTCTGCCACCGGACATCCGCCAGGCCTTCGAGCAAGAGGGCTTCAAGGGCATGGCGTCCCGCATGAATGTGCCGTTCGAGACCTTTGAGAAGCGCAAGTTCAGCATCGATTTCGACCGTTTCATCGGTCCGCTGCGCCGCTGCGTGGACGTCTGGGTGCCGGAATTCGCGCCGATCTTCGACGTGCCGGACATCACCTTCCGCGTCACGCAGGACGTGAACGGCGACGGCACCGAAGAGACGATTTACGGCGAGACCTTCTTCGATGTGCGCTGGAACAGCGGCCCCATCCCGGACGTGACGCTGTATGCGTCGTCCATCGCCCTGACCAGCCCAGCCTGCGACACGCCTGTCCTCGACTGCAACGGCGCGCCGGGCGTGCGCTTCGCCGGACTGATGCCCGTCGACGCGGCCTACATCAACCCGGCCACGGGCTACGCTGTCCGGCCCAACCGCCCGCACCCGCATGGCCTGCTCAGCGAGGCGCCCGTCCCGGGTCCATCGGCCACCGCGCCGTTCCACTCGGTGGTGCAGTTGTACGGCTGCAACCGGACCGACGGCGCGCAGTTCTACCGCCTGCTGTACTCGTTCAACGGGTCGGCGGCGGTGCCGTTCACCAACCTGGCCTGGTACATCTACCCGTGGGCAGGCGGCGCGCCGCACCACGTCGTGCCCGATGCTCAGGGCTGGTATCCCATCCTGAGCGATCCGATGGACTGGCACCCCGCCAACCTGCTGCTCAACTGGCCCACGCACCAGTTCCAGAACGGTCTCTACACGATCGCCATGCAGCTCGGTGACGCCAGCAAGACGGTCGTGCACACCACGCCGGATGTGAACTTCCGCGTGGACAACGCGACGCCGAGCGCGCAGTTCACCAGCCTGGCCTGGCGCGTGGCGGGCACCAGCACCTGGACCGTCTTCCCCAGCCTGGTCTGCCCGGTGGTCAGCCGCCCGGTGGGCGCCGGTGGCGTGCCGGCGACGATCGAGTTCCGCGTCAGCTATCTCGCTTCAGCGGCGCATCTGCTCAAGACCATCGTGTCGGGGAGCGGCTGCGGCGCGGGCGGCCCGGAGCGGCTCGCGGCTCCTGGCTGGTCCGACCCGCCGACTGCCGAGCCGAACTGGCCGGTCCTGACTCCCGCGGAATTTGCCGCGGCTGGCCCGTCGCAGAATCCCTACGATCACTGGCATATGCATCAGGGCGATAATACCGTCATTCGGAATGCGATCTTCTCGCTGCCGGGCGCGCGCCCGGAAGGGGCCTATGGCTTCCACCTGTCGGTCTACAGCCGCGCCTTCAACCCCGACGGCGGGGATGCGGGCAATCCGCTGGCGGCTGACTGGTACTTCGACGCGGCCTCCCTGATCTGGCGCCACGCTTTCCTGCCGGTCGCGGTAGTGGACGCGTAGCCGCTGGCGAGGGGTGTCGCCCGGCCGGTGGCTTTTCACCAGCACAGCGGGCCGCTCGTGATGTGTCGAGTGGCCCGCCATGCTGTGGGGTGCTGGCCCAGACAGAGCCGGGCGCCGCCGGCGGTTTCTGTGAGAACGCGCGTGACTACGTGCGGTGCGGCCGCAAATAGACGAACCAGTACACCAGGGCGACCAACACCGCGCCCCCGATGATGTTACCGATGGTGACCGGCAGCAGGTTCTTGACGAAGAAATTCTCCCAGGTCAGCATGGAGAGGTCCAGGTCAGTTGCGTAAGTGTCCACCCAGGATGCATCGAACCTCTTGATGAACAGGCCGATAGGAATGAAATACATATTGGCGACGCTGTGCTCGAAGCCCGCCGCCACGAAGGCCGTAATGGGAAAGATGATCGACAGGATCTTGTCCGTGGTGCTGCGGGCGCTGAAGGTCAACCAGACGGCCAGGCACACCAGCGCGTTGCACAGGATCCCCAGTACAAGCGCCTGGACGAAGCCGTAATCGCATTTCGCCGCGGCTGTCTTGAGCACGTTGATGCCAATCCCGTTCGCGCCAAACGTATACTGCTCGGAGAGAAACATCAGGATCGCCGTACCAATGGAGCCCACGAAATTCCCGGCATAGACGATCCCCCAGTTGCGGAGCAGGGCCGATGTCTTGACTTTGCCGCCGGCCCAGGCAATCGCGATCAGGTTGTTGCCGGTGAACAGCTCCGCGCCCGCCACGACGACCAGGATGAGTCCCAGGCAGAAGACCAATCCCGCCAGCAGCTTGGAAAGCCCAAACGGCGACCCTGCCGTCCCGGATGTTCCACCCAGGGAGACCGCCCCCGCGCCCGACGTCACAGTCGTGGCGAAGACCGCTCCCAGGGCGATGAATGCCCCGGCCAGCACGGCCAGCGAGAACATCGTCATGGCCTGCATGTCGGCTTTCGAGGCGCCTATGCTTTCCGCGCGCTGGGCCATTTCGCGCGGGAGCAGGGCATCAAAACTAGGCTGGCTGTTGTTCATACTGCGGTTTCCCCTCCGTGAAGTGCGCACGCCAACAGGCGTTCAGGCATAGAGCGGGCCGGCGAGCGCCGTTCCATCTGAACTCCCATCATCATAGTGGATCACTGGCGCGCCAACAAGCTAACACCCGGTTGGTCTATTGGCTGTCCGTCACCGGAATGATATAACCTATCTACCTAACTCTTCCATGAATCCACCAACCATTATCCTCAGCTTACTTCAGCCCTGGGCGGGAGCGCATATCCTATGGCACAGAATAATGGGACCAGTCCCATATCTTTTGAACTGCTTGCTCCGTACAACGAGTCGGTCGCGCTACTCGGCAGTTGGAACGATTGGGAACTCATCCCGATGGAAAAGGACGCCCAGGGCGTCTGGCGCGTAGACGTTCCGCTAGCGGACGGCGATTACGAGTACAAATTCCAGGTCATCTCGAAAAGCTATTTCGCCGCCGGCGAAACCCTGACCGTAGCCGATCCGAAAGCCTTCGAGCACACGCTCGATAGTCACGAAAATTCGATCGCCCGGGTGCGCAATGGCAAGCGCATTGCCATCGCCTACGACTGGCAGCACGACGATGAGCCGCTGCCTCCCAACGAGCAGTTGATCATCTACGAGCTGCATACCGGCGATTTCACCGGTTCCTCAGCGGGCGACTCGTACCGGATCGGGACGTTCGCCGGCGTCATCGAAAAGCTGGACTATCTGGCCGATCTGGGCATCAACGCCATCGAACTGATGCCCGTCAACGAGTTTCCGGGCCACCATAGCTGGGGCTATTCGCTGCGCAGTCTGTACGCCGTCGAGAACAGCTACGGCACGCCTGATGAGCTGGCCGAGCTGGTCGATGCATGTCACGCGCGCGGGATTCGCGTCATTCACGATGCGGTCTACAACCATGTCGAGATGGAAGCCCCGCTCACCCGCATCGATTACAGCTACTGGTTCTATGAGCAGAATCCCGATGAAGAAGGGCTGCAGTTTGGCCCTAAGTTCAATTACGAGCACTATGATGACAACCTGGGGACCTTCCCCGCGCGTGATCATGTCATCAGCGCCATGCGCTCGTGGATCAGCATCTTCCATATGGATGGCATCCGCTTCGACTGCACCCGCGCCCTCAAATACTACGATCTGCTCAGTTGGTTCCGGGCGGAAGCCCACAAGGTAGAGGGCTTCAAACCCTTCTACACCATTGCCGAACACATCCCCCAGGATGGCACCATCGCCGGACCGGATGGCCCGATGGATGCCGCCTGGCACGACAACTTCTACCGGCAGTTGAACGCCACCACGCTCGGCGTCCGGTTTGAAAGCCGCGAACCCTTCAACACACATGAGGTCGTGCGCCTGATGGATGGGCGGCAGGATGGTTTCGCCAGCCCGTATAACACCGTTCACTATCTCAACAACCACGACCAGGAACGGACCATGCACCTCCTGGGGACAGCGGCTAATACCTTCGACGACGCCGCTTTTCGCCGCGCCAAACTGGGCGCCACCCTGCTGTTGACGTCGCCTGGCATTCCTATGCTGTGGATGGGCGAGGAATTCGGGCAGTCCAATGACAAATCGCTCGATCCGCGCCCGCTGCACTGGGAGCTGCTCGAAAGCGAGCGCAACCAGGGCCTGTTCCAGCATTACAAGCACCTGATCCAGCTGCGCAAATCCCTGCCCGCCCTTTACAGCGATACGTTCGAAGTCATCCTGGACGATCCGGGCCGCGGGTTGATCGCCTTCAAGCGCTGGAATGCTGAAGGGAATGTCGTGGTCGTCGTGGCCAATCTGACGCATCAATACGCCGGGGGTTTCGAGATCGGCGATGCAGGGCTAGAGGACGGCCAGTGGCGCGAGGTGCTCTACGATTACGAGACGACCGTGCACGGCGGCCGCCTGGCCGATACGCTGGCGGAGAGCGAAGCCAAGATCTACGTCAAAGCGTAGTCTCACCGGATCGTGCGGGGACCTAGGGCAGCTCGATCACGCACTTGATGACAGACGGGTCCCCCAGCAGCTCATCGAACAGGCGCGGGCCTTCGTCAAGCGAGGCTCGGCGCGAGATGAGAGGCGTCACCGTAATGCGCCCGTCGGACAACATGCGCAGCGCGCGCTGAAAATCGCGCTCGGTCATGCCGTACGTCCCGGCGACGTGCAGCTCCCGCGTGACGATGGCTTGCATGTCGATTTCGATGACCTTTTGGTTATTCCCGATCCAGACCGCCGTGCCACGATCGCGCACGGCGCGCACCGAC
>Ga0123333_10005779_pt1 | contig 11038 bp, 9 predicted proteins | sample BioC12SIPDNA_3_FD_89957 | JGI IMG/M metagenome (GOLD analysis project Ga0123333, IMG submission 89957) | Anaerobic biogas reactor microbial communites from Washington, USA - Biogas_R2_B C12 SIP DNA | ecosystem: Engineered > Bioreactor > Anaerobic > Unclassified | place: Washington, USA...
AGGATCATGGCGATGACCTCCTCGGCGACGGCGTTGGCGTTGGCGCCGGGCGTGTTCATCACGTCCACATCGCGCTTGCGGGCATGCTTGGTGTCGATGTTGTCGTAGCCGGCGCCCGCGCGCACAATCACCTTGAGCTGCGGCAGTTGATCGATTATCTCGGCCGTGACGGGCTCGCTGCGCACAATCAGCGCATACGCGTCGGGGTTGGCAGCCACCAAGGCCTCCAGAGGCGTCTTGGTGTCCTGGATGACGGTGTAGTTGCCGTTGCCTTCCAGTATCCTGGCGGCGACTGTATCGAGCTTCGTGGGGATCAGAACCTTTTTCATGCTTCTATGCGTCCCATTCCTTGTGCTATGTTAATGGCCGGTCGCCGTGAACACTCTCGCGGCACCAAAATCCGGCGGCAGCAGTTGACGCTGGTTTCAGAGTCGGCATTGTAAACTTCACTGGCATGCTAATCAAGGGTTTTCAAGATCGAGCGTTGCGCGGACGATCCCGTCCGGCGCGCATGGCTGGACGCCTGGCGGCGTATGCGGCGTGTCTTGCCGTGTGTCTGGCGGCACATGCCTCGACGCCGCTGGCGCGCCCCGGGCCGGGTGACCCCATGACAGACGAGGCAGCGTATCTGGAGCCGCTGGCCTCGGTCACAGCCATCGAGCGCAAGACCACCGGATGGATCTTCGGGCGGCCGAGCGCCGGCACGCCCGCCGCGCAGATGGAGCTGGCTCGGCGTCTGGATGCCGAGCAGAGCCTGCGCCACGCCGCCCGGGCCTACGACGCCCTCGTGCGGCGCTGGCCCCATGCCCCCGAAGCCGCCCCCGCCCAGCAGCGCCTCGCCGAGCTGCAGGATGCGCGCGGCAAGCTCCAGAAGGCCTTTGCCGAGTTCCGCTACCTGCTCCACTTCTACCCCGGACAGGCTGCACCGAAGGAGATTCTGGATCGCCTCCTCGCCATCGCCAACCACTACAAGGACGAGGGCCGCGAGAATGTCGCCCTGCAAATGTTCCTCCAGATCGCCGAGCTGGCACCGCAATGGAGCAAAACGCCACAGGCACTGCTGCAGGCCGGCCTGTTGCAGGCGGCAGACAGGAAGTGGGACGAGGCCGTCGCAACCTTCGAGCGCATCTCCGCCAACCATCCCGGCTCCCCGGAGGCCGAGGCAGCCGCTGGAGAGGCGGCGCACGCCCTCTACCGGATCGCGCGGCGCTTCGAGCGGGACGAGGCGGTACAGAACCGCGCCCTGGCGTCGCTGTCGGCCACCCTGCGCGACTATCCCAAACACACCGGGCGCGAGAAGTTGCAGGAAGAGTTGGATGATCTGACCGCGAGGCGCTATAATGCCCACTACGAAGCCGCCCGGTTCTACGACTCACCACGTTTCAAGCCGGAGACGGCTGTCACCGCCTACGAGGAGTTCCTGCGGCGCTTCCCGGCGGCACCGCAGGCGGAGGAAGTCCGTCAGCGTCTTGATGAACTGGACGAGACGGGCCGGGAGTGATCCGGCCGGAATAGAAGCAGGCATACCATGAAAAACCGACTCTTCACCCATACGCTGTCTTGCTGCATTGCCGTGCTGGCCCTTGCGCTTCTGGACGGCTGTGCCAACTACCAGGTGGGCACCACCCTGCCCCGCCACCTGCGCACGATTTCGGTAGAAACCTTCCACAACAAGAGCGGCGAGCCGCTGATCGAGGCGGAAGTCACACGCGCCGTGCTGCAGGAGATCCAGCGCGAGGGGCAGTTGCGCCTCCTGGAGCGCAATGCCGCCGCCATCCACCTGACGGGCACAGTCACCGGCTATACGCTGGAGCCGGTGCGCTACGACCAGAACCGCCCCAGGAGCGTCTCCGAGTACCGCGCCGTCGTCAAGGTACACATCCGCGCCGTCGAGGCCCGGACAGGCAAGAAGATCGTCGAGCAGGATGTGGTCGGCTACAACACCTTCAGCGCGGTCGGCGACCTGACGACGCTGCGCCGCACGGCACTGCCGGAGGCGGCCCGCCAGGCCGCGCATGAGATCGTCAACGCCGTGGTCAGCGCCTGGTAGGCAAGAAGGAATAACACACACTTTTAACACGCCATAAAATGAGCAAACTTCACGAGGCACTGAATACCTGGAACACCCGGCGCAGCGCGGAGCTCTACTGCATCGACGCCTGGAGCAACGACTATTTCAGCATCACCCCCGACGGCTACGTCGCAGTCAAGCTCGGCAACAAGAATGGCGACGTCGAGGTCAAGCTGTGGGACATCCTCCAGGGGCTCGACGAGCGCGGCATGGGACTCCCCCTGCTGCTGCGCTTCAGCGATCTGCTCGGCTCGCGCATCGCCCTGATCAACGAGACCTTCCTGCACACCATCGCGGAGTACGGCTACAAGAACACCTACCGCGGCGTCTATCCCATCAAGGTCAACCAGCAGCAGCAGGCGGTACACGACGTCGTCACCTTCGGCGCCCCCTACCACCACGGGCTCGAGGCCGGCAGCAAGGCGGAGCTGATCATCGCGCTGGCCTCGCTGCACGATCCCGAGGCCTATCTGGTCTGCAACGGCTACAAGGATGCCGAGTTCATCGATCTGGCGCTCTATTCCCTGAAGATGGGGCTGCAGACGATCCTGGTCATCGAGACAACCGACGAGCTCGACCTGATCCTCGAGCGCGCCGCGCGCATGGGAGTCACCCCGCGCCTCGGCGTGCGGGTAAAGCTGCGATCAAACGCCGGCGGCAAGTGGACCGAGTCGGGCGGCGAGCGCAGCGTCTTCGGGCTGACGCCGCAGCAGATCATCGATGTCATCGACCAGCTCCGCGCGGTCGGCAAGCTGGATGCCCTCGAGATGCTCCACTACCATCTGGGCTCGCAGATTCCCAACATCCGCGACATCCGCGCCGGCATCACCGAGGCCGCCCGCGTCTATGTGGAGCTCGTCCGCGAGGGTGCCAGGATGGGCATCCTCGACATCGGCGGCGGACTGGCCATCGACTACGACGGCTCGCGCACCAACTACTCCAGCAGCGCCAACTACCAGGTCTCCGAGTACTGCGCCGACGTCGTCGAGGGCATCATGGAGGCCTGTACCGCAGCAGGTATTCCCCACCCCCTGATCATCAGCGAGTCGGGCCGCGCCCTCATCGGCTACTACTCCGTCCTGCTGATGAACGTGCTGGGTACCGCCACGTTCGAGCGCAACGCGCTGCCCGGGGATATCCCCGAGGATCTTCCCGCACCGCTCGCCAACCTGCTCGAGGTGGCCCGCACACTGCGCGCCAAGAACCTGCAGGAGTACTTCAACGACGCCCTCTACTACCGCGACGAGATCTTCGCCGCCTTCTCGCACGGGCAGATCACGCTGCGGCAGCGCGCCCTCGGCGACCAGATCTTCTGGCACATCCTCACCCGCATCGCCGCCGAGACGCGCACGATGAAGGTGGTGCCGGTGGAACTGGCCAACCTGCCGGACATCATGGCCGACGTCTACTACTGCAACTTCAGCGTCTTCCAGTCGCTGCCCGACGTCTGGGCCATCGACCAGCTCTTCCCCATCATGCCAATCCACCGGCTCAGCGAGAAGCCGCAGCGGCTCGCCTATCTTACCGACATCACCTGCGACTGCGACGGCAAGATCGACCGCTTCATCGATCTCCACGGCGTCAACCGCACCCTGCCCGTGCATGCAGTCGAGCGCGGCGAGCAGTATGTGCTCGGCGCCTTCCTCGTCGGTGCCTACCAGGAGACCCTCGGGGATCTGCACAACCTCTTTGGCGATACCAACGTCGTCAGCGTCCGTGTCGATGAGGATGGCGAGATCGAGTATGTCGAGGAGGTCGATGGCGACTCCGTCGCCGACGTTCTCTCATACGTTGAATACTCGCCGGCCCGCCTGATGGAGCAGTTCCGCTCCCTGGCCGAGGAGGCCGTCAAGCAGAAGCGCATCACACCCGCCGAACGCCGCGTCATCCTGGCAGCCTACGAGTCGGGCCTGCGCGGCTACACCTATTTCGAGGATTGAATTTGTGAAGGCCAGCGCCGCCGCCCCTGCCGTTTCCATCATGCCGTGCCTCGACATGCGCCAGGGGCGCGTTGTCAAGGGGGTACGCTTTGTTGACATCCAGGACGCCGGCGATCCGGTAGCCTGCTGCCAGGCCTACTGCGAGGCGGGGGCCGACGAGATCGCCCTGCTCGACATCTCGGCCACCATCGAGGGACGCGCCACGCTGCTGGAGGTTGTCCGGCGCGTCGCCGCCGTCTCCACCATCCCCTTCACCGTCGGCGGCGGCATCCGCGATGCCGCCGCGGCCGAGGCCGTCTTCGCCGCCGGTGCCGACAAGATCTCCACCAGTAGCGCGGCCTTCCGACACCCCGGAATCATCGCCGAAATGGTCAAGGCCTTCGGTGCCGCACGCGTCACCGTGGCCATTGATGCCGCGCGCAACGCGGCCCTGCCCTCGGGCTACGAGGTCTTCATCGACGGCGGCCGCACCGCCACCGGTGCCGACGCCATCGAGTGGGCGCGCCGCGTGGCCGATATGGGCGTCACAACCATCCTGCCGACGAGCAAGTCGACCGACGGCGTACGCACAGGCTACGACCTGCCGCTGATCCGCGGTATCCGCGAGGCCACCGGCGTTGCCGTCGTGGCCTCCGGCGGTGCCGGCACACTCGAGCACTTCAAGGAGGCCGTGGATGCCGGTGCGATGATCCTGCTGGCCGCCTCGGTCTTCCATTTCAATGTCATCTCCATCCCCGATCTCAAGCGCTACCTGCGGGAGCAAGGGGTCAGGTTAGCCGCCGCCCCTGCGGGGGCCGCCGCCCCTGCGGGTCGGCGGCAGTAGCAGTAGGCAGTGGCAGTAGGCAGTTATTGCGACCACACAGTGGCTCGCAATTTAGAGGGTAAAAGCGCTGCGCTGCCCTTTCGCCGCTCGGTGGCACACCTTGTCTCCACACCTTGTCCCCACACCTTGTCTCCACACCTTGTCGAAAGCGATGGAGCAAGCGAATGTTCCGGCATCCCGTTCGCTTCCGATGCGCACTGGGAACCGCGGTCTCCGCGGGTATTTGTGGAGCGCATGACGCGGAGAACGTCCCGCCGGGGACGGCGGTCTCCAGCGTTCCGGCATCCCGTTCACTTCAGATGCGCTGTGGGGCCCGCGGTCTCCGCGGTGTATTGATGCGGCGCATGGATGGAGAACGACACCGCCGGGGACGGCGGGCTCCAGCGTTCCGGCATCCCGTTCACTTCAGATGCGCTATGGAGCCCGCGGTCTCCGCGGTGTATTGATGCGGCGCATGGATGGAGAACAACACCGCCGGGGACGGCGGGCTCCACGTTCCGGCATCCCGTTCGCTTCAGATGCGCACTGGGAACCGCGGTCTCCGCGGGTATTTGGAGAGCGCATGACGAGGAGAACGTTCCGCCGGGGACGGCGGGCTCCACGTTCCGGCATCCCGTTCACTTCAAATGCGCACTGGGAACCGCGGTCTCCGCGGTGTATTGATGCGGCGCATGGATGGAGAACGACACCGCCGGGGACGGCGGTCTCCACGTTCCGGCATCCCGTTCTCTTCAGATGCGCACTGGGGACCGCGGTCTCCGCGGGTATTTGGAGAGCGCATGACGAGGAGAACGTCCCGCCGGGGACGGCGGTCTCCAGCGTTCCGGCTTTTCCGTTCGCACTACTGCGACCGTACCGTCAGCCGCAGCAGCAAGCGCCCGCACAAGCTCGCGGTACAGTATCTCGTCCTCGTCCTCGTCCTCGTCCTCGATCCCCGGTACTGCCGTGCCTGCCGGTGGCTGGCGCCCCGTATACCACCCACCATCCCGACGTATGACTGCCGCGTCTACTACAGCCCGCCCAGCCTTCCGCGCAAATCCGCGTCATCCGTAGCTGAAAACCAGTCGCAGCCACCGCATCGCGAATGATTCAGCGCACAGTACCCACCAATCTCAAATCCTGCCTATAACTTGGACATCTTGTCGCAGTTACTCCATGGTTCTCTCGCGGCGCAGCCGCGCGGCAATCCTGCCTATAACTTGGACATCTTGTCGCAGTTACTCCATGGTTCTCTCGCGGCGCAGCCGCGCGGCAGTCTAAAATCAAAAATCACCAATCTAAAATTCCCCGGCACTGCCACGGCCCCCCCTGCTCAAGACCCGCGTAAACAGAGGTTCATGAACTCGGCGCGCGTAGCGGGGCCGTGGAAACTGCCAAGCACGGAGGAGGTGGTCATCACCGAGTTCTGCTTCTCGACCCCGCGCATCATCATGCAGAGATGACGGCACTCCATCACCACGCCGACACCCTCGGCATCGACCGCCTGCATCACCTCGCGCGCAATCTGCTCGGTCATGCGCTCCTGGATCTGCAGCCGCCGCGCATAGACCTCCATGATGCGGGCCAGCTTGCTCACGCCCAGCACCTTCTTCTTGGCAATGTAGCCGATGTGGCAGCGGCCGAAGAAGGGCAGCATGTGGTGCTCGCAGAGGCTGTAGACCTCGATGTCGCGCGCAATGATCATGTTGTTGGCGTGCGACTCGAAAATCGCCTCGTTGATCTCCTCCTCCACCGACTTGCGGTACCCCGCGGTCAAGTCATCGAGCGCGCGGGCCACACGCTGCGGTGTGTCGCAGAGTCCTTCGCGATCGGGATCCTCGCCGATCTCAATCAATAGTTCGCGGATCAGTTCCGCTACGCGTTGCTGGTTCATGTCAATCACTCTTCTCTTGCAGGCGGGTGATCTCGGCCTCGACCGTGCGGACACCGGGCAGCACACCCGGCTTGCCGACGCATACCGTCACCGCAGTCACGCGCTTGTCTTCCAAAACCACGGCGGCAATCCGTTCCGCCACCGACTCGATCAACCGGTAGGAGGTTGCGGACAACGCCTGCGCGATGGCCTGCTGCAGGCGGGCGTAGTCCACGGTGCGCGACAGGTCGTCTTGGCGGTCGGCGGCGGGCAGGTGGATTGTCAAGTCTATGTGGAGCGTCCGCGGGGCGTGGCGCTCCTCCTCGTAAACGCCCACGAGGCACTTGAGCTCCCAGCCGCGGATGCGGATCAAATCGTGGGGCTGCTCAGCCATAGGTCGCCGCCTTCAGGTGATAGCCACCGTCGTAGTACAGGGTCTGCCCGGTCATGAAATCGCAGGTCATCAGGAACCGCACGCAGTCGGCCACCCCTTGCGGCGAGCCGTGCCGCTGCAGGGGATTGAAGGCGGCAAGCCGCTCCAGCGCCGCCGCCGGCTCGCCGTCCGGCTGGAGTACCGCGCCCGGGGCGACCGCGTTGACGCGGAAGCGGGGAGCCAGCTCGAGCGCCAGCATGCTCGTCAGTGAAAGCAGCATGCGCTTGCCAAGGTGGTAGGCGGCGTGGTCGGCATCGTACATCGTCATGCGGGCATCGAGCACGTTGACGATATCGCCTGTGCCGCCGAGCGCCGCCATGCGGCGGGCGAGCAGCAGCGGTGCCACGGCGTGCAGCCGGAGACTGTCCTCTATCTCATACGGCGGCACGCTCAGCAGGTGCGACGGCGGGTAGTGCGAGGCGTTGTTCACCAGCCCATCGAGCTTGCCGCCGGTGGCCACGAGCACGGCATCCATGCAGCGCTCGACATCCGCCGGATCGGCGAGATCGGCGGTCACGACCCAGGCCTGCACGCCGCAGGCCCGCGCCTCGCGCGCCGTGGCCTGTGCCGCCTCGGCCGATTCGCGGCAGTGGATCACGACATGCGCGCCGGCACGCGCCAGTTCGCGCACGATGGCGGCGCCAATGCGCCGCGCACCGCCGGTTACCAGGATGTGCCGGCCGGCGAGAGTCTGGTTGACGTTGCTCATCAAATACGGTCTGGCTCCTTTTGCATCATCCTCAACCCATGTTTACGCCCGCGCCCAGACTGCAGAAGCGCGCGTATGCGGCATCCCACGGCGCACGGTCGCCCGGCGTGTAGGACTTGATCGGGAAGGCGTCGCGGATCAGCGGCTGGGCGTCGGTCAGCGAAGCGATCAGCCCGCGTCCGAGGGCCTGCACCATCAGGTTGCCGACCGCCGTGGCCTCGCGCGGCCCGGCCAGCACCGGCAGACCAGTCGCGTCGGCGGTGAACTGGTTGAGCAGTTCATTGTTGCAGCCGCCGCCCACGATGTGTACCACCTTGGAGGGGCGTCTGGTAACGACATTGAGTGTCTCGTTGACCGCGCGGTACTTGAGCGCCAGGCTCTCGTAGACCAGGCGCAGCATCGCCCCGCGCCCTTCCGGCGCCTTCTGGCCCGTGCGAGCGAGGTATTCGCGGATGGCCGCATCCATGTCCGGCGGATTGTAGAAGCCGCGGTCGTCGGGATCGATGAAGGCCGCGAAGGGCGCCGCGGCGGCCTGCAGGCGGTCGACCTCCGCCCATGGCATGCGCTGTCCGTCGGCCGCCTCCCATACGCGCAGCAGTTCCTGCACGATCCACGAGCCCATGCAGTTGCGCAGCAGCCGCGTGTTGCCGATGCCGCCCTCGTTGCTGAGGTTGGCCGCATGGGCGTCGGGCGTGGTGATGGGCCGGGGCACCAGCCGCCCGATCAGCGACCATGTGCCCGAGCTGATGATCAGCGCCTCGCGCGTGTCCGCCACCGGCGCGGCAGCAAAGGCGCTGGCGGTATCGTGCGAGCCGACCGCCATGATCGGCACGGCGTTGAGCCCCAGCGAGGCCGCCAGCGGCGCGCGCAGTTCGCCGAGGCGCGTGCCGGGCGGCACGATCTCCGGCAGCAGCCGCAGCGGCATGCCGATGGCGCGCAGCATGGTGCGCGACCAGCGGTTGCGGCGGGCATCCATGAGCTGCGTCACGCTCGCCCAGGTCGAATCTATATGCGTGCAGCCGCCGAGGTAGTAGTTCAGCAGCGCCGGCACCGGCAGCACCTTGACGGCGGCCTTGAGCAGGTCGTTGCGGTTGAGCGCGAACCAGAGGAGCTGGTTGCTGAGGTTGAAGGGTTGGAAGTGGATACCCGTGATACGGTAGACCTGCTCGGCCGAAATCCGCTTGCAGAGCGCCTCCACCATGTTGTCGAGGCGGTGGTCGCGGTAGCCGTAGAGCTTGCCGAGCGTCTCGCCGTCGGCACTGATCCACTGGGCATCGGCACCCCAGGTGTCGATGCCGATGGAGTCCAGTTCCGGAGCCACCTGCCGGCGGCAGGCCTGCAAGCCCTTGATGATCTCGGCGTAGATCAGCGTGTCGTTCCAGTGCGTCCGCTCCGTGACCTTGCCCGCCGAGTCGGCCAGGAAGAAGGTCGCGCTCTCGTGGTCGAAGCGGTGGATCTCATCCATCGCGAAGTGCCCCTTGTCGAACGTGCCCACAAAGCACTTGCCACCCGAGGCGCCCAGATCAACCGCCAGTAAACGCTTCTTGCTGCTCATGTCAGATCTCCCCACTTATCCGGGACTCCTGCAAATCCACTCGCGGCATGGGCGTTCCGCCCATGAAACACGGGCAGGATGCCCGTGCCACGCCTGCAAGCCCTCGCGGCATGGGCGTTCCGCCCATGAAACACGGGCAGGATGCCACACGGGCAGGATGCCCGTGCCACACCTGCAGGCAAGGGGTTTTGCAAGAGCCTTATACACAAATGATTCATGCCGCATGCGTCCAACCCGCCTCAGCCCGCCGCGCTATCCTTCGACGCCCAAGACCAGACTATGCCGCAATGCACGCGCACGCCGGTCTCGATCGCCTCATCGTTGAAGTCGAAGCATCCGTTGTGGAGCGACTCGACTCCCGGCGAGCCGTCGGACGGCGCCACGCCGAGACGCCAGAACACGCCCGGCATATGCCGGGTGTAGAAGGCAAAGTCCTCGCCGCCCATGCTGATGGGAATGTTGTCCACTACGCGCTCGCGCCCCAGCATCTCCACCGCCACGCGCTCCAGATACTCCTTGAGCCCCGGGTCGTTGACGTTTACCGGATATCCCTCCTTGTGTACCAGTTCGCCGCGCGCGCCGAAGGCCGCGGCGGTCTGCTCGATCACCTGCCGGATGGCCGCGAGCGAGGCCAGGCGCTGCTTTTGCGAGAGGGCGCGCAGCGTGCCGGAGAGCACTGCCGCGTCGGGGATCACGTTGCGCGCCGTGCCGGCATGGAAGGCGCCGATCGTCACCACGGCGGGGTCGAGCGGATCGCGGTGGCGCGAGACCACCGTCTGGAGCGCGGTCACCACGTGGGCCGCCGCGACAATCGGGTCCACGCCGCGGTTGGGGTGGGCCGCATGGGCGCCCTTGCCGTGTATCGTGATATCGAGGGCATCGGTCGAGGCCATCACCGGGCCGCTGCGCATGCCGACGTAACCCGCCGGCAGGAAAGGCCAGCAGTGGAGCGCGAAGATGGCGGCCGGGCGCGGATTCTCCAGCGCCCCCTGCTCGACCATGAAGCGCGCGCCGCCGCCGCCCTCCTCGCCCGGCTGGAAGAGGAAGCGCACGGGGCCGGCGAGGCGCCCGGGTTCCGAGGCCAGCATTATGGCGGCACCCAGCAGACAGGCTACATGCCCGTCATGGCCGCAGGCGTGGGCCACGCCGGGATAGGTCGAGGCGTGCGGCTTACCGCACTTGTCCTCCATCGGCAGCGCATCCATGTCGGCCCGCAGGGCGATGCAGGGGCCCGGCTTGTCCGCCGCCAGTGTGGCGACAATGCCGGTTTCCCCCACCCCCGTGCGGACGTGCATGCCGGGCAGCCGCCCCAGCCTTTCGGCCACGCGTTCCGCCGTGCGGTGCTCCTTGAAGGCGGTTTCGGGGTGGGCATGCAAGTCACGCCGGAAGGCGATCAGTTCCGGCAGCAATTCCTGGAGGCGCGATTCGGGAAAATTCTGTGACATGGATGTTTCTCTGTTTTCGGGTGTATGACGGGTGGCCCGCGACAGGCGCCCGGCATGGACACTAGCGAGGCAAGCACATGAAGTGTACCACGCCCGCGCCAGGCTAGTAAAGGCTTTCGGGCCCCCGCCCCGCAGCGGGGCGGGGGAAGTGGCAGTAGGCAGTTATTGCGACCACACAGTGGCTCGCAATTTAGAGGGTAAAAGCGCTGC
>Ga0123333_10005780_pt1 | contig 11037 bp, 10 predicted proteins | sample BioC12SIPDNA_3_FD_89957 | JGI IMG/M metagenome (GOLD analysis project Ga0123333, IMG submission 89957) | Anaerobic biogas reactor microbial communites from Washington, USA - Biogas_R2_B C12 SIP DNA | ecosystem: Engineered > Bioreactor > Anaerobic > Unclassified | place: Washington, USA...
AGAGGCATGTGAGGTTCATGATAAGTACGATTATAAAACATTTTTTTGCAGCATGATGAACAGAGTCTGTTCTATAATCAACCAATATGGTTACGCTTCTTGACGATGACTATTGCTGAGGAGGAACTATGAACATCGCTTTTTCGCCGCCGGACATCTCTGAGCTTGAAATCAATGAGATTGTCGCTACACTAAAATCAGGCTGGATCACCACAGGACCCAAAACTAAACTGTTTGAACAAAAAATTGCCCAGTATTGCGGCACTGACAAAGCAGTTTGCCTTAATTCCGCGACGGCGGCGATGGAAATGACTCTTCATATGCTTGGAATAGGACCTGGCGATGAAGTGATTACCTCTGCCTATACTTATACAGCATCTGCCTCAGTGATCCATCACACGGGGGCAAAGATCGTTCTTGTTGATACAGCGCTTGATTCCTATGAGATGGACTATAACTTAATTGTATTAAGTTTATATGCAAATGGCAGCAGCAGGGCCACTGCGATCGGTGTGTTCAACCCGGGAATGGCACCGAAGACAATGCCGACGACAGTGCCAGCGAATATTAGCAGCAGAACCTCTGGCGTGAGGATCGATGCCGCTGCCGACAGGAACTCTTGCATCTGTATCCCTCCTTAAATACCGAAGACGCCGGTAGGTACCATGATATGGAGGACCGTACCGAAGAAGTAATAGACAGCGTAGGCAGACAGACATAGGCATACTGTACGGATAGTAATTTGCGCTGGAGTGCCGAACTTGTTGGTTGAAAACTTGTACAAAATATTCACAATCACATTTAAGAAAATGATAGTGGAAACAAGAAAGCCTAGGTACTGAATCGTGAAGGCATAGATCACAAGGCTGAGAAGAAATACGCCGCGATGACCGTAAAACAAATCAAGGAAGACAAATTTTCTGCGTTGCGCCTCCTTGTCACGCAGAATCGCGATGATCCGTAGGAGGCAACAAGCAAAAAGCGCAATCATGACGATTCGCGGCCAGAATGCGGCACCTCCAGAATTATCACGGGCCAGAACTCTCCATGAAAAAGACTCAGCAAAGCCTAGCCCGCATATGACCATGATAATAGCCATGAAGATGATTTCACCCATAGTGACCCCCTTATATACAGTGTTGATTTGGATGGGCGAGTATCACTTGTCCTCGCACGCTGCCGTAGGCTTTCCCTACAGCAGCGGCGGGGACGATTGAGAAAGACGCGGTTCATTTCCATGATGTTTCGTGAGCATTCATAAATAAACAGAGATAATTCTCAGGTACTGTCAGGCTGGCTTTTTCGCGCCCTGTCCTCCGGATGAACTTCACAGGCAGGACTTCGCAGGCAGGGAGGCTCCGGAATGATCAGAATTATTTCATGTACTTAGCAGCAAAGGCATCAAAGGACTCATACATGGCAGCAAGATAGACCGCATATTCTTCGGTGCCCAAGAAGGTAGCGGTGTATTGCCTGTCAGCTAGCTGCTGAACGATGCTGGCATTGTTGCAGGCAGCCTCGAACATCGCTGCAATCGCGGCAACAGTTTCGGGATCAGTGCCCTTAGGAGCCCAAATGCCGAACACCTGGTTCATCACTGACATCTCATCCGTGGTGTAGCCAACTTCATACATTGTGGGCACATCAGCAAAGGAGGGAAGACGCTCGGCAGAGAAAACGGTCAGCAGACGGAAGTCGCCAGACTCCACATAAGCCTTCACGCCACCAACGGCGTCAATCATGACATCCACACGGCCAGCCAGCAGTTCGGTCGACTTAACGGAGGTACTACCAATATCGCTTGTCCGGTTGCCGTTTGTTTTCAGCGCGTTTTTTCTATTGTTGGATGTTGGACGCTTACCAGCTTGCGTTCATCGCGCGGGTGACCGCGCGCTGGTGGTCGCCATCCACCCGGTTGGTCTCATGGGTTTTGGATTTGTAAAAGTGGATGCAGAAATGCCCGTCAAAATCGTTGCCGGGGATGCTGTCTTCGCCGTGGGGCATGGTGTTCATGGACGCCGCGTAGACATGGCCGTTGTACTTGACCAGGATGGCGCGCCGCCGCCAGGAGTAGGAATCCCCGCCGATCTCTTTCAGCGTCGCTGCGTCGCCGCTGGAGAGCGGCTCGGCGTCCAGGTGGTTGTAGCCGCTCCAGCGCCTGGCGGTGAAGGTCAGCCCGGTGGACACATCCTTGACCTGGAAGGTGGCGCCCTTGGGGATGGCGCCGCTGCCCTCGTCAAACCACTTGAGCTGCTCGGTGGGGATGGTATAGTTGGCGGCGTCCTTGCCAAACAGGGCCTTGATGGTGCTGAAGCCCGCGATGCCGTCCTGCTTGAGGCCGCGGGAACGCTGAAAACGCTTGACCGCTTCGGTGGTGGCTTTGTCATAGGAGGAGTCGATGCGCTCCCGGTAATATCCCTTGAGCTTCAGGGCCTGCTGCAACGCCCTGACATGCCGCCCGGAGCTGCCCGGGCGGGTGGTGTTGGGCACCGAGATGTCGCTGATGGAGGTGATGCCCTTCATGCCCGGGTCATCCTTGGCGGAGACCTCTTCCTTTTCCTGGCTGAACAGCTTGCGGATGGTGGCGCTGTCCGCGCGCCCGGTCACCTTGAGCCCGGCCGCCTTCTGGAATTTCTCCACCGCTCCCGCGGTCTGGTCGCCATAGCGGCCGTCCAGCGCGCCGCTTAAATAACCCTTGATTTGCAGCGCGCGCTGCAGCTTCTCAACGTCCCTGCCATAGGAGCCCTTGGCGCAGGCGCCGGGCCGGCTGCCCAGCTCGGAGATGGTCTTTGCCTGGGCGTAGCGGCTGGCAACAACGGTTTCATTGGTTTTTTCCAAGGCGCGCCTGGCCGCAGAAGACAGGTTGACCAGGCTGCGCATGATATAGCCGCTTTGCTTCTTGTACTCGACCTTGTAAAAATCACCGCGCACACCGGTGACGGTCACCTTGGTGCCCTTGCTCAGGACGGCGTAGTAAACGCTGTCGGTATCCGCACGGGAGCGGAAAAACACCTTGTCCTTGTTGACGGTGCCGGTATAGGTCTCCGCGGCCAGCGCCATGGGGACCAGGGCGCTTAGCAGCACAACCAGGGCGATCATCGCGGTAGCGCGGGTCATCAGCTTTGACATTGTTTCCTCCTGAACATGTCGGACGCTTGTGAGCGCCTTTAATATATTACAATTTTATTACATTGTCAAGCATAAATTGTGACAATTTGTTAATTTGTTTTGCGCAGCACAGGGCTGGGCCGCGCCGGCGCCGGATTCTTCCCAAATATGGCGGCCAACGCAGCAGGAGCATGGACGCGCTTTGTTTTGCATGGTACAATGTAGCCGCGTTTTCGTATGCATACAGCGTACGGATTTTGTTGTCTGACTGCTTTGAGGCCGGCGCAGCGCAGGGCGCGAACGCGGAAGGAAAGAGGGAAGCATGTACGACATTGTGATCATCGGCGCGGGGGTCACCGGCTGCGCGGTCGCCTACCGCCTGGGGCAGTATGCGGGGCGCGTCGCCGTGATAGACCAGGCGCACGACGTGTCCGCAGGCGCCAGCAAGGCCAACAGCGGCATCGTCCACGCGGGCTATGACGCCAAGGCCGGCACCCAGAAAGCCCGGCTCAATGTCAAGGGCGCGCTGATGATGGAGGAATACTGCCGCCCCCTGGGCGTGCCTTATGTCCGTTCGGGCGCGATGGTGCTGGGCTTTCATGAGGAGGACCGCGCCACGCTGGAGGCGCTGTATCACAACGGGCTGGCCAATGGCGTCAAGGGCTGCAGGCTGATCGGGAGGGAAGAGGTCCTGAGCATGGAACCCCGCCTGAACCCGCAGGTGCTGCTGGCGCTGGACGTGCCGGCCTCCGCCCTGGTCAGCCCGTATGAACTGACCCTGGCCCTGGCGGACAGCGCCGCGGAAAACGGCGTGCAGTTTCTGCTGGGCACCCGGGTCACACAGCTGGCGTATCAGCAGGGCGCCTGGCAGCTGACAACGCCCGGGGGCGTCCTCACGGCGCGCGCGGTCATCAACTGCGCGGGCGGGGACGCGGGGCGGCTGCACAACCAGATCTCCACCCGCCAGGTGCACATCATCGCCCGGCGCGGGCAGTATTACCTGCTGGACCACAACAAGCCGGCGCTGTTCACGCGCACCATCTTCCAGGCGCCCACAAAGATGGGCAAGGGCGTGCTGGTCACCCCGACCACGCACGGCAACCTGTTGCTGGGGCCCACGGCGGAGGACATTGACGACTGCGCGGACACCATCACCACGCGCGACGGGCTGAAGAACGTGCTGGAGAAGGCCCGGCTGACCTTCCCGGGCGTCAGCCTGCGCCGGGTGATCACCACCTTCTCGGGCAACCGCGCGCATGAGGCGGGAGGCGACTTCATCATCGGCGCCGTGGAGGGCGCCCCCGAAGGCGCCTTTGAAGCCATCGGCATCGAGAGCCCCGGGCTGTCCGCCGCGCCCGCGATCGGCGATGAACTGGGCGACCTGGCGGCCCTTTTCCTGAACTTGCCTAAAAAGGCGGATTATATCGCGCCCACGCCCCTGCCCAAGGCATTCTCCGCCATGGACGAGGACGAGCGCAGGGCCGCCTACCAAAAAGACCCGGACTATGGCCGCATCGTCTGCCGCTGTGAGCAGGTGACCGAGGCCGAGGTGCGCCGGGCCATCCGGCGCCCGGTGGGCGCGACCAGCCTGGACGGCGTCAAGTTCCGTACGCGCGCCGGCATGGGCCGCTGCCAGAGCGGTTTTTGCTCCACGCGCGTCATGGAGATCCTTGCCGAGGAGCTGGGATGCGAGCTGCCCGGCATCACCAAGTCCGGCGGCAAAAGCTGGATGCTCAGCGGCGGCATCGGAAAGGCGGATCAAAATGCGCGATGACCGCATCCCGGTAGACCTGCTGGTGGTTGGCGCCGGCCCCGCGGGCCTGGCGGCCGCCATCGCCGCCAGAAAGGCCGGTGTGACCAGCCTGGTGGTGCTTGAGCGTGAGGACGAGCAGGGCGGCATCCTCAACCAGTGCATCCACAACGGCTTTGGCCTGCACCGTTTCCGCGAGGAACTAACCGGCCCTGAATACGCCCAGCGCGACATTGATGAGGCGCAGGCGCTTGAATTGGATATCCGCACCGGCACCACGGTGCTGGACATCACCCCGGACAAGCTGGTCACCGCGGTCAGCCGCGAGCGCGGCATCCAGGTGTTTGAAGCGAAGGCCGTCATTCTGGCCATGGGCTGCAGGGAACGCCCCCGCGGCGCGCTAGCCATTCCGGGCTCGCGCCCGGCCGGCGTGTTCTCCGCCGGCACCGCGCAAAAGCTGGTCAACATGGCCGGCTACATGCCCGGAAAGCGCGTGGTCATCCTGGGCAGCGGCGACATCGGGCTGATCATGGCCCGGCGCATGGCGCTGCAGGGCGCGCAGGTGCTGGCCTGTGTGGAACTGATGCCCTATTCCAGCGGGCTCAACCGCAACATCGTCCAGTGCCTGCAGGATTATGACATCCCGCTGCTGCTCTCCCACACGGTGGTGGACATCCACGGTCGGGAGCGCCTGAGCGGCGTCACCGTGGCCGCGGTGGGCGAGGACAGGCAGCCGCTGCCGGGCACCGAGAAATACCTGGCCTGCGATACCCTGCTGCTGTCCGTTGGCCTGATCCCCGAAAACGAGCTGTCCCTGTCCGCTGGCGTGCAGCTCTCCCCCGCCACCCAGGGTCCTGTGGTCAATAACCTCTTCGAAACCAATATCAAGGGCGTCTTCGCCTGCGGCAATGTGCTGCACGTGCACGACCTGGTGGATTATGTCAGCCGGGAGAGCGCGCAGGCCGGGCAGGCGGCCGCGGACTACCTGCTGGGCGCCCGGCCATGCTTCCTGCGCTCCCGGGTCTGTGACGGCCAGGGCGTGCGCGGCACTGTGCCCCAGCTGCTGGACATCCCCTGTGAGCAGACGCCGGAAACGGTGGAATTGATGTTCCGCCCGGACCGGGTGTACCAAAACCACCATGTGACCGTCCGCACGCCGGAGGAGGTGCTGCTCAGCCAGCGGCGCATGATCTTTACCCCGGGAGAAATGGCCGAGGTCAAGCTTGGCCCCGCGATGCTGGAACAGGCGCGCGGCAAAACCATCACCGTTGAAATCACCAAGGAGAAACAAGCATAATGGATCAGAATCAGTCAAAAAAGTATGTAATCGTCGGGGGTGTGGCGGGCGGCGCGTCCATTGCCGCGCGGCTGCGCCGGCTGGATGAGTTCGCGCAGATCACCATGATCGAGCGCGGGCGGGACGTATCCTTCTCCAACTGCTCCCTGCCCTACTTTCTGGGCGGGGAAATTGAGGACGCGGAGGCCCTCAAGCTCATCAGCCCCAAAACCTTCCACAGGCTCTACCGCATCACGGCGCTGACCCGCCACGAGGTCACGCTCATCAACCGTGAGGCCAGGACCGTGCTGGTGCGGGACCTGGAAAGCGATGTCGAGCAGGCCCTGCCCTATGACAAGCTGTTTTTGGCGCCGGGCGCCTCGCCCATCATGCCTTCCGCCATTCCCGGCATTGGCCTGCCCCAGGTGTTCTCGGTGCGCAGCGTGGAGGATGTGGAGCGCATCGACGCCTTTCTCAAGGCCCGGGATGTCCGGCAGGTGGCCGTAGTCGGCGGCGGCTTCATCGGCATAGAGGTCATGGAGAACCTGACGCAGGCCGGGTATTCGGTCAGCGTGGTCGACATGGCGCCCCAGGTGATGCTGCCCTTTGACGAGGATATGGCGCAAATCCTGCACAGGGAGATCATCATCCACGGCGTATCGCTGATCCTGGGCGACGGCCTTTCAAGCATCGAGGAGGACGGCATCACCCTGTCCTCCGGGCGCAGGGTACCGGCCCAGGCGGTCATCATGGCCATCGGCGTGCGCCCGGAGACCGCGCTGGCTGTGGAGGCCGGGCTGGACATCGGAAAAACCGGCGCCATCCTGGTGGACCGGCAGATGCGCACCAGTGACCCGGACATCTTCGCGGCAGGCGACGCGGTGGAGGTGCGCCACCTGCTGACCGGCAAGCAGACCCGTCTGGCGCTGGCCGGCCCGGCGCTCCGGCAGGCCCGTGTGGCGGCCAATACTGCGGCCGGGCTGGTGGATGTCATCCCCGGCGTGGTGGGCGCAAGCGTGCTGCGCGTCTTCTCCCTCAACGCGGCCGCAGTCGGCCTCAACGAGCGCCAGTGCGTCCAGGAAGGCATTGATTACAGCGTTTCCTTTGTCATCCCCTCGGACCGTGTAAGCATCATGCCCGGAGCCAGCCCGATGTTTTTCAAGCTGCTCTACCATAAGGGCAGCGGCCAGGTGCTGGGCGCCCAGGCCATAGGCCAGGGCGCGGCGGACAAGCGGATTGATGTCATCGCCACCCTGCTGCGCTACAGAGGCACCATCATGGATTTGAAGGACCTGGAGCTGGCCTATGCCCCGGCCTTCTCCACCGCGCGCGACGTGGTCAGCCAGGGGGCGCTGGTCGCCTGCAGCGTCAGCGACGGCCTGTATGATCAGGTGATGTTCACCCAGGTGCGCGGGCTGGTGGAGCAGGGCGCGTATTTCGTGGACGTGCGCACTGCGGGCGAGTTTGCCCGCGCGCATATCAAGGGCTCGGTCAACATCCCCCTGAGCCACCTGCGCGAGCGCCTGGAGGAGATCCCCAGGGACCGCCCGGTCTATATGCTCTGCCGCACCGGCCAGCGCAGCTACAACGCGGTGCGCGCGCTCAAGCAGCGCGGATGGGAGCAGGTTTATAACGTCGCCGGCTCCTTCATGGCGCTGTCATGGTATGAGTATTACCGGGATCAGACCAGCGGCCGGGAACCCATCGTCACGGCCTACGAATTTGAATAGCCATAAAAGGGGCCTGGGCGCCAGGGGCGGCCTGGCCCTGGCGCTGGCCGCCCTGCTGTGCCTGTCCGCATTTGCGGCGCAGGCGCTGGAGCTGCAGTGTCATGCGCCCCTGCGCCCGCCGGAGCCCCGGGGCCTGAGCCTGTACGTGATGCCCCTGCTGGGCGCCGACTGCATGCTGGTGGTGGCGGACGGGCAGACCCTGCTGGTGGACATGGGCAAGGACATGGATTATCCGGTCATCCGCGATCACCTGCGCCGCCTGGGCATCCATACGATCGACCTGGCGTTCAACACCCACCCGCATTCCGACCATGTCGGCGCCATGCCGCAGCTGGCGGAGGAGTTTAAGGTGGGGCGTTTTTTGACAGCCTTTCCGGCGGATGTCGCCGGCCCCTCCGTGTTTCAGAAAAGGACCCTGACCCGCCTGGAAGCGCTGGGCGTTCCGGTTGAACGGGTGTCCGATGGCGACCGCTTCGCGCTGGGCGGGGCGCAATGCCTGGTCATGCAGAACGCGATCGGCGACATGAACGCGCGCAGCGCGCTGCTGCACATCAGCTATGGCGAAACAGCGCTGCTGCTGGCAGCCGATGTGGATGTGTTTGCCCAAAACAGGATCTACAGGGCCTATCCGGACGCACTCAGGGCGCAGGTGCTCAAGTATCCCCACCACGGCACGGGCGACCTGGACTCCGGCTTCTTCAAAGCGGTCAGCCCGGAATTCACCATCATCACCCACGGCTCGGGCGACTCAAAGAAAAGCCAATGCCTGCTGGACCGCTGGGACATTCCCTATATGTTCGCCACCCGCGGCGTCATCACCGTCCATTCAGACGGCGAAAAGCTGTTTGTCAGCCAGGATCTGATGGACCATTTTCCGGAACAGGCGCAATAATAAAAAAAGCCCTGCTGTTTGCGGCAGGGTGTTTATTGTAAGGTTATGTTATTCCTCCCGGCCCGGGTCAAGCGCCCGCAGCAGGATGAAGGGGGTCAGCTCCCTGCCCTGCCCGGAGGGGTTGTCGCGCATGGCCTCCTGGATTTGTTCATCGCTCAGCGGAAAGCCCTCGCTTTTGCCCAGCTGGTTGCGGTGGAAGTCATTGGCGTCCATGGCGACCACCGGGATGCCGGTCTGCCGCGCCAGGCGCGTGCAGACCTTGGCGGCGTCCGGCGGGTTAATGACCGCCAGCTCATGATACTCCTTGAAATCCGAGTCCGGGTAAAAGCCGTCGATGCCCGCGATGTCATGGCCGCAGACCTTGTAAAACACGCCCTTCACGCCAAAGGGCTTGGTGAGGGCTGACAGCACAGTGGCCAGCAGCACGCGCGGCAGCCCGGCGATGTCGATGGTCATCTGCAGCTTGTAGGGCTCGTGCATGCCGATGCCGGTGCTGTTATGCCCGGCGAAGCGATACAGCGTGCGCGCCCAGAAGCCGGGCTTGACCTGTTCGCGCGTTCGGACGCTGCCCTCGCACATGCCCAGCACCTTGGCGCCAAAGGACAGCACGTCCCCCGGCTGGTACAGCGGGCGCACATAGCGCGTGATCAATTCCGCCGCGTCCTCATGGGGCTTGACAAAATGGGTCTGGATGGCCAGGCGCTGATAGCGCCGGCCCTGCGCGCCTTCCATCACGCCGCGGTCAAAATAGACGACGCCGTCCTTCTCCCGGCGCTGGTGTTCCAGGTTGCGGGTGCCATCCGCCGCACGGGCTCTCTCTGTCATATCAATACCGCTTTCTGAATGCTTGCCGGCTGACCGCCTGCCCGCAGGCGGGGCGGTCAGCGCAGAAGGTTCTGGCCTGTTGCCATAAAACCCGTTCCATTCTATCAAAAGCCCTTTTGCAGCGTCAAGGACGCGCAGAATCTATATATGGAAGCTATAAGCCAAATGCCATGTCCTTGCTTGACCCGGCATTTGGCTTATAGCCTTGATCAGTTTTCCAACACAATTATTCCAATGTGAAATCCTTTTCTGTCAATTGTGTGTAATAAGCTTCTACAGGAGAGAAATCTTTGATTTTGTTGCCATTCAGGAACAATTCGGTCAGTTTGACCAGGTCTTTGAGCGCGTCAATCTTGGTCAGGTTGTTGTCATTCAGATACAGGCTCGTCAAACTGGTCAGATTCTTGAGCGCATCGATTTTTGTCAGTTTGTTACAGCCAAGGTTGAGGCTGCTCAGGTATTCAAGCTTGGCCAGAGGGGCCACGCTGACAATCTGGTTGCCATAGGCCCTCAGATACTCCAGCCTGGTGAGATTGGCCAGCAGCCTGATATCATTGATCTTGTTCCAGCTGATATCCAGGCGTTTGAGATTGATGAAGTATTCCAATCCGCTGAGGTTGGCAATCTGCGTTCCCTTGGGGAACTTTTCCTGATATTCGTTGCCCAGGTACAGCTCCTCCGCCTTCGCCGCTTCCCCCGCGGTTATGCTGCCCTCCGGCTTGCCCATCGCCTCCCGGATGCGCTTTTCCAATACCTTGTCTGCAAACCGGATGACCTTGTCGGGGTTTTGGGGCATAAGCATCGGGAGCGCAGGCGGCAGCGGCCTGCCGGGTTCAAAGTCCTTCTCCATCAGCTGTTGGAAGATGCCCTCAAACCCGCTCGTATCCGTAGCCGGGTTGTTGTCGATGAACAGGGCTCCAAGGTTTTGAAGGCCGAACAGGGGGCTGAAATCCGCGATTCGGTTGTCTGACAAATCCAGCCGCTCGAGGTTTGCCAGCGTTTGGATGGGGGCAACATCCGTAATTTGATTCCCCCGAAGCTCCAGATTAAGCAGTTGATGAAGGCCGCTTAAGGCAGCCAGGTCCGAAACGGCGGAATCAGTCACGCTCAACATGTGAAGTCGTGTAAGGCCGGCAAGGGGCGTCAGGTCGCTGACTTTGGAGGATACGATGAACAACCCATCGATGTTCAGGCAGTATCTCATCGGGGTCAGATCGCTGACCTCCAGCCACATGCTGTCCGTCTCCCCGGCGATTTTCCAAATGTCGGCGAGATCCCCCTGGTTGAGCGGCCTGTCAAACACGCCGGTCACCTGCCGCAGGATAGCTTCCAGCCCGGCGTCAGCGATGGCAACGGGTTCTTCCGGGCGTTCCGGCATAAGCGGTATTTCAACGTCAAACACCTGCCCGTACTCAAAGTCCTTTTCCTCCAGCTTCTCATACAGCGTCTGAATCGG
>Ga0123333_10005781_pt1 | contig 11035 bp, 11 predicted proteins | sample BioC12SIPDNA_3_FD_89957 | JGI IMG/M metagenome (GOLD analysis project Ga0123333, IMG submission 89957) | Anaerobic biogas reactor microbial communites from Washington, USA - Biogas_R2_B C12 SIP DNA | ecosystem: Engineered > Bioreactor > Anaerobic > Unclassified | place: Washington, USA...
GCGTGCACGCGTCGTCCGGCACCACCGGCAAACCCACTGTGGTGGGCTATACCGCTAGGGACATCTCCAACTGGGCTGACCTGATGGCGCGCACGTTCACGTTCGCGGGCGCGACGAAGGATTCCGTGATCCAGGTGGCTTACGGCTACGGGCTGTTCACCGGCGGCCTGGGCGCGCACTACGGCGCGGAGCGTATCGGCGCGATGACGGTGCCCATTTCCGGCGGCAACACCAAGCGCCAGATCATGCTGATGCAGGATTTCGGCACCACCATACTCGCGTGTACGCCGTCGTACGCGCTGTACCTCGCGGAGACGATGGAAGAGATGAACATAGACCGCTCAACGCTGAAGCTTAAAGCCGGCGTGTTCGGCGCCGAACCGTGGACGGAGGCAATGCGAAACGAGATCGAACAGCGCCTCGGTATTCTCGCCATCGACATATACGGCCTGTCCGAGATCATGGGGCCGGGAGTCGCGTCGGACTGCGAATACAAGCAGGGGCTGCACATCGCGGAAGACTTCTTCCTGGCGGAGATCATCGATCCGGACACGCTGGAACCGCTGCCGTACGGCGAGAGGGGCGAGCTGGTCATCACGACGATCGACAAGGACGGCATCCCGCTGATCCGCTACCGCACGCGGGACATCACCGCGCTGCATCCGGAAACCTGCGCCTGCGGGCGTACGCTGGTGCGCATGGAAAAAGTGCTGGGCCGCAGCGACGACATGCTCATCATCCGCGGCGTCAACGTGTTCCCGTCGCAGATCGAGAGCGTGCTGGTGGAGATCGCGGACGTATCGCCGCATTATCAGATTGTGGTGGACCGCGTGGAAAACACCGATACGCTGGAGGTGCAGGTGGAAGTTTCCGCCGAACTGTTCTCCGACGAGGTGAAGCGCCTTGAAAGCCTCGGGAAAAAGATCAAGCATGAGATACAGTCGGTGCTGGGCATCAACGTGGATGTGACGCTTGTGGAACCCAAAACCATTCCGCGCAGCGAAGGAAAAGCAAAGCGCGTGATCGATAACCGGAAATTCTGATAAGGAGGGACTGTTATGGTCAAGCAGATATCCGTTTTTGTGGAGAACAAAAAAGGTCGGCTGGCCCGAATCACCGACGTGCTGGGGAAAGGCGGCATCGACCTGATTGCGCTGTCCATTGCGGACACCACCAATTTCGGCATCATGCGCTGCATCGTCAACGACCCGGAAAAAGCCCTCAAGTTGCTCAAGGAGAACGATATCACGGCAAGCACCACCGAAGTGATCGTGGCGGAGGTTGTCGACAAGCCGGGCGGGCTTGCCTATGTGCTGGGCCTTTTGGACAAAGCGGATATCAGCGTGGAATACCTGTATTCGTTTGTGCGGACCCCCAATGAAAACGCGCTGATACTGTTCCGCGTGGAAGCCATCGACAGAGCGGTCAAAGCGCTGGAAGCCGGCGGCGTCAAACTGCTGGACGAGAAGGACATCTACGATATTTAAGACGCAAACCATCCCTTAGCTGGCTTGCGAGGGAAGAAGGAAGATATTGTGCTGATAAGACCGACATACGCGAAGGTCAACCTGGGCGCGATCAAACGCAATGTCGCCCGGATTAAGGAGAGCCTGCCGCCCGGTACGCAGGTGTGTGCGGTGGACAAGGCCAACGGCTACGGCCACGGCAGCGTGATGGTGGCCCAGGCTGCCATCGAGGCGGGCGCCACGTTCGTGGCTGTGGCAATACCCGAAGAAGCCGTGCAGCTGCGCGACGCGGGCATCACGGCGTCGATACTCGTGCTGGGCCCCGCGAGCCTGTCGCAGTGGCAGCTGGCCGCCGAGCTGAACCTATCCATGGTGGTCGCGTCGCAGGAATGCCTTGCCTGCGCGCAGGCGGTGCACCGGGAAACCGGTCGCACAATGCGGCTGCACCTCAAGGTGGACACCGGCATGAACCGCGTGGGCGTGCAGACGCTGGATCAGGCGCGGGCGCTGCTGGAAACTATCGCACAGGAAGACGGGCTCATACTGGAAGGGCTGATGACGCACTTCGCGGCGGCGGACGAGGCGGACAAGACGTATACCGAATGGCAGAACGCGCGCTTTCAGGAGTACATCACGCTGGCGCGCAGCATGGGCTTTTCTCCCATCGTACACGCGGCCAACAGCGGCGGCACGCTGGACTGCCCCGGCAAGTCGTACGACATGGTGCGCGTGGGCATCGCAATGTACGGCTGCTATCCGTCGAGCGAGGTGAGCCGGGCCGTGAAACTGGAGCCGGCGCTGTCGCTGCACACGCACATATCGTTTTTAAAAATGGTGGACGCGGGGGATAAATTAAGCTATGGCTGCACGTTTGAGGCGGACAGGCCTTTGCGCATCGCCACCATTCCCATCGGTTACGCGGACGGCTTCAACCGGCTGCTGTCCAACCGGGGCGAGGTGCTGGTGCGCGGCCAGCGCGCGCGCATCGTCGGGCGGGTATGCATGGACCAGACGCTGATCGACGTGACAGATATTCCAGGCGCCTGCCTGCATGACGACGTGGTGTGCATCGGGCCCCAGGGGGACGACCGTATTACGGTGGAAGAAGTCGCAACACACTGCGGCACCATCAACTACGAGATACTGTGCGCGCTGTCGGAGCGCGTGCCGAGATTATATTACGAGGATTGAGCGCGGTGATGGACAAAGCGGTAATGGACAAAGCTGATTTAAGACGCAGCATGCTCAAAGCCAGGCTGATGATAGAGCCGAACGACGCAGCCGAGATGAGCAAAGTCATCACGCAGAAACTTCTCGAGCTGGACCGTGTCCGAAATGCGTCCTGCGTGATGGCATTCTGCTCGTACAAAAACGAGCCGGACCTGATGGGGCTGGTGAATGCGCTGCTGGATATGGGAAAAATGGTGGCGCTGCCGTACGTGACGGGCGACGATAGCATGATCGCCGTGGAATACAATTACGAATCGGTGATGAAGAGCAACCTGTTCGGCATACCGGAGCCGGTGATCCGCAACGAAAGCGAGAAGGTGGAGCCGGACGTGGTGCTGGTGCCCGGCGTGGCTTTCGGCGCGGACCTTAATCGCATCGGCTACGGCTCGGGCTATTTCGACCGCTTCCTCAAGGAATCCGACGCGTTCAAGATAGGCATCTGCTACGACATGCAGGTGGTGCCCAGCATCAAGGCGCAGCCTTACGACGTGCGGATGGATATGATTGTCACCGAACGGCGCATACTGCTGCCGGGGGACTGAAAGCCATGCGCGTGATCGCGGGGGTCTACCGGGGGCGCAGGCTGCTCCCGCCGCCGGGTCTGACGGCGCGGCCCACGACGGACCGCGTCAAGGAAGCGATGTTCGGAGCCATTCAGTTCGACATCCCCGGCAGCCGCGTGCTGGACGCGTTTGCAGGCAGCGGCGCGCTGGGCATCGAGGCGCTGTCGCGCGGGGCGGCCCAGGTGGATTTCGTCGAGAAAGACCCGGCGTGCTTGCGGGTGCTGGAGGAGAATCTCAAAAAGGTCGGTGCGGCGAACGCGCGCGTGTATAAAGGAGACGTGTTCCGGCTCCTGCCAGGCCTGGGGGAATACGACATCGTGCTGCTGGACCCGCCGTACGACGCGGGGCTGTACGAAGATGTTTTGAAAGCCCTGGACGGCGGCGCGTTAAAGGACGGCGGCATCGTGGTTATGGAATGCAGGAAATCGTTTGATTTATTGGATATGTTCGGGTATAATTTAACAAAGTTTAGCTTAACCAAGAGGAAAAACTATGGGGATATCTCCGTAGCTTTTCTGAGCTATGGAGAGAGAGCATGATCAAGTGTGTGTATCCGGGGAGTTTTGACCCCATTACCGCCGGCCATCTGGACGTGATCGAGCGGGCTGCCGCGATGTTTGACGACGTAACGGTGGCCGTTCTGGTCAACAGGAACAAGGTTCCGGCTTTTTCGGTGGAGCAGCGCATGGATTTTATCCGGCGCAGCACGACGCACCTGCCCGGCGTGAAGGTGGACTGGTTTTCCGGCCTGCTGGTGGACTACATGAAATCGCACGGCGCCAATGTCATCATCCGGGGCCTGAGGGCGACATCCGATTTCGAGTATGAGTTCCAAATGGCGGCGATGAATGCCAAACTCGCCAAGGACGTGGAAACGATATTCCTGATGACGGACATTTCCCACTCTTTCTTAAGCTCCAGCATGGTCAAGGAGCTGGTCGCGAACGGCGGCAACATTAGCGGCCTTGTGCCTTCGGAGATAGAGCAGGACGTGATCAAGTATTTCAACAGGTGAGGATATGAAGGTATTCGAATTGATGGACGAGCTCATTGAGGAGCTGGAGAGCAGCCCCAAGGCGCTGTTTTCCAACAAGCGGTCGGTGGATCTGGAAGTTATAAGCGAGATCATTGCCGACCTAAAAAACGCGCTGCCGGCCGAGCTGGAGGAAGCCGCGCAGATACTGCGCGAGAAAGACGAGATACTGGCGGCCGCGCGCGAGGAAGCCGCGTCCATCATCAAGAGCGCGGAGGACGAACTCAATTCCCGCGTCTCAGAGGAAACCGTGGTGCAGGAAGCCGAGGCGCGCGCCAAACAGCTTCTTGCCCAGGCCGAGAGCAACGCCAGGGAAATCACGGCCGGCGCGAAGGAATACGCCGACGATATACTGGCTGAGATGGAGAACTATCTCGCCGATTATTTGAAGCTGCTCCGTAAAAACCGGATGGAGCTCTCGAGCAAGCGGAAGAAGGAGACGGACTGACGCGCTGCCACAGCTTAATGAGCGCCAGTATGACAAGCACCGCAAGCGCAAAAATCACGCCGCTGTAAGCGGCTGTTTTTGTGTGAACAAATGCGAAAACAGCCCGAGTCAGGGGGAATACGTGAAGCAGCAGCGCCGTGAGCGCGGACGCCAGAGCGCCCTGCAGCGTTTTCACGATGCCGAGGCCGCGGAGCAGCAGGCCGGAAGGCGCGCACACCGCCCGCGTCTGCATGTGGATACCCAGGCCGCCGAAGGCCACGATGCCGGATACGAGCACCAGCTTGGTGGTCATGTCGGCGGAAAGCGCCGCGACACGCGCGCAGCCCGTTGTCATTTCCACGCCGCCCGCCACAAAAGCCTGCGTCGCCGCATTATTAAGGCCGGCGAGCGACGCAAGCGGCGAATACAGCCATACCAGCGCGTCCATCACGCCGGTCACGTTGAGCAGTTCCAGCAGCACCGCGAACAGTATGATAAACCCGCCTATTTTGAGCAGCGCCCACAGCGATTTTTCAACGCTGGACGACAGCATGATGCCGATGGGCGGGCAGGCTGCGGCGTCCGCTTTGAAGCGGGCCCAGGCTGCCTTTAATGTTTGGCGCGATGCGGGCGGCGCGGGATGACGCCGCCTGTCAATAAGCCCGCATACAACGCCCGTGAGTATTGCGGACAGGTAATGCGCCGCGGCAAGGTATGCGCCTGCCGCGGGGATGCCCAGCATACCGGTGCTCACCGCGCCCGTCAGAAACACCGGGCCGGTGACGCTGGTGAACCGCACGATGCGCTGGGCGTCCGGCTCGGATATCTCGCCCCGCGCGAAAAGCTCGGCGGTGAGCCGCGCGCCCACCGGGTATCCGGATACCGCAGCCGCCGCCAGCACGTAGGCCGCCTCGCCCGGCGCGTAGAACAGCCGCCGGGTGAGCGGCGCGAAAAGCGCGGCGATGAGCCGAACCACGCCGGTATCGAGCAGCAGGAAAGAGGCTGCCATGAAGGGTAGCAGCGAAGGCAGCACGGCCGTCAGCCACAGTTCCAGACCGTAGCGCGCGCTGTCCAGGCATTTTTGGGGATAGATCAGCATCATCACCGCCAGCGCGAGGATGATGGGGATGATGGCGACTTTCTTCATCATATCACAGTCCTTTAATCATGGATATGAGAAGGCCGGTCGCGGTATGCAAAGGGAGAACCTGTCAGATGAGCAGCCGCTGCGTGAAGTCGCGGTCAGCTTTGTCGTACGGAGGGGCGGTCTGCGACAGCGCCCAGACGCCGGTAGCGGCCGTGTCGAGGGCGGGATAGAGCGGGGACGCGGCGGAAGTGATGAGCGGCACGGAAGCCGCGGCGGACAGGGCGGACATCACCGAGGCGTCACGCACGGCCAGCACGCGCACATAAGAGGCCGGCGCGGCGTTGTACGCCGATACCATTTCTTTGGTGACGCCCAGCAATGCGCACATCAGTATACGCGAAATGCGCGCATAGGCGTACCGCTTGGTCTTGACGCTCTGGATCAGCGCTTCGCGGGTGCGGCAGTTTTGCGCCGCCGAGAATATGCGGTTTTCCAGCCCTTCGGAAACGTCGGGCAGCGAGGCGATATAGGACGCGCCGCGCAGCCTGAGCGTATGCAGCAGCACCGCGTCGAAAACATGGGGGAACACAGGCCTTAGCCCATCAGAGAGCGCCCGGCGTACGATGCCCGCGCAGGTGTCCGGCATGGCGGCGAGCGCCTGCTCCGTCAGCCCTTGGGCAAGAGCTTTGCGGATTGCGGTGGCGCTGGGGAGGTGGGCATTGATGTCGTCCGAATGGTAGCCCGCGCCCTGGCGCAGCACGACGTGCGGCGCGATATGCGGGAAGCCGCGGCGGATAGCTTTTAAGTATTCCACGCCGAGTATCGCGCCCGGCAGGGAAGCGATATCCGGCATGCCCGCAGCCCCGGCGCGTGCCCGGGCGAAGCTGTGGCCTTCGGACAGCCGCTGCGACAGCTGCAGCTTGAAATCGTCGTCCTCGTCCGCGACAGTGTCCGCGATGCTGCACAGCAGCTCCATGTCGTCGGTTTCGCAGCCGAAACAGAGGTCGGTTATGCCTGCGGCGGCGAGCTGCCTGACGCCGCCCGACGCAAAGCCCTCGGCGCTCTGTATGGCCGAGAGCAGCGGCAGCTCGATGACGGCGTCCGCGCCGCCCGCGATGGCGCAGGCTGCCCGCGTCCACTTGTCGAATACGGCCGGCTCACCGCGCTGCACAAAGCTGCCGCTCATCACGGACACGACGATATCGGCACCAGTTAAACGACGCGATTGCTCGATGTGATAGGCATGTCCCCTGTGAAAAGGGTTGTATTCTGAAACGATGCCGCAAATCCGCATAATTTATCCTTTTCAAATGTTAAAACTTTATATATAATATCCTTTGGCCCAATTATAACATGAGCCATTATATTATTTTAGATTTTTTTATGAAGGGAGCGCATGGGGTAAAATGGGACTCATGGACGAAATCAAAAGTAAAGCGCGCGCGGACCTGAAACGCATCGTACTTCCCGAAGGCACAGAGACACGGACGGTTCAGGCAGCCGCAATCATAGCCAGGGAAGGGCTGGCCAAAGTCATACTGATAGGCAGCCCGGACGAGGTAAAAAAACAGGCACCGGATATTGAAAGCTCAGGAGTCACCATTTTAGACCCCGCCACTTCGGATAAACTCAACGACTACGCGGACACTTTCTACCAGATTCGCAAACACAAAGGCATCACACCTGAAACGGCACTCAAGACCGTATTGGACCCTCTCTACTATGCATGCATGATGATCAAAAAAGGCGACGCAGACGGCATGGTGGCCGGCGCTATCAACACAACGGCAAACACGCTCCGTCCGGCGCTTCAGATAATCAAAACCGCCCCCGGCATTTCGGTCGTCTCCAGCTGTTTCGTCATGATACTGAAGAACGCAGACTTCGGTCATAACGGCGTGATGGTGTTCGGCGACTGTGCCGTGAACCCGAATCCCAACGCGGAAGAGCTCGCGGCGATCGCGGTGTCCACCGCCAAGACGGCCGCGCAGCTGACCGGCATGGAGCCCAAGGTCGCAATGCTGTCGTTCTCCACCAAGGGCAGCGCCAAGCACGAACTGGTGGACAAGGTTCAGCAGGCCACGGAGCTGGTGAAGCAGTTAAAGCCGGACCTGATGGTGGACGGCGAGCTGCAGGCGGACGCCGCGCTGGTCGCTTCCGTCGGGCAGTTGAAGTCGCCCGGCAGCCCGGTGGCGGGCCATGCCAACGTGCTGATATTCCCCGACCTGCAGGCGGGCAACATCGGCTACAAGCTGGTGCAGCGCCTGGCTGGCGCCGAAGCCATAGGCCCGATCTGTCAGGGCCTGGCCGCTCCGGTCAACGACCTGTCGCGCGGGTGTAGTGTGGACGATATCGTTTCTGTGGTGGCCATTACAGCTGTGCAGGCTCAAGGATAAAGGAGGCTTTATGTACAACATTCTCATCATCAACGCAGGCAGCTCATCGCTGAAGTATCAACTGTTTGAAATCGAAAGCTCTGAAATCATCGCAAAAGGGCTTGCCGAGCGCATCGGCATCGAAGGTTCCATGCTGACTCACGCCGCCAAGGACAAGGAGAAGCTGGTCATCACGGAACCCATGCCCAGCCATATGGAAGCGATGAAGCTCGTGCTCAAAGCGCTGACGGATCCGGAATACGGCGTGATCAAGGACATGAATGAGATCAACGCCGTGGGGCACCGCGTGCTGCACGCTGCTGACAAGTTTACGCAGAGCGTTATCATCAACGACGACGTCATCGACGCGATCAGGGACTGCATCAAGTTCGGTCCGCTGCATAACCCGGCGAACCTTATGGGCATCGAGGCCTGCCGTGCCAACATGCCGGGTACGCCGATGGTAGCCGTGTTCGATACGGCGTTCCATCAGACGATGCCGAGAAAGGCATACCTCTACGGGCTGTCCTATGAGGCGTATAGCAAGTACGGCATCCGCCGCTACGGTTTCCACGGCACGTCGCATAAATACCTGTCTGCGCGCTTTCCGAAGCTCATCGGCAGGGACAAGAAGGATCTCAAGTTCGTCACCTGCCATCTGGGCAACGGCTCCAGCATGTGCGCGATCGACGGCGGCAAGTGCGTCGATACCTCCATGGGCCTGACGCCTCTGGCGGGCGTACCGATGGGCACGCGCTGCGGCGATATCGATCCCGCTATCGTGACGTATCTGATGAAGGAGATGAACTTGTCTCCCGACGAGATGAGCAACTATATGAACAAGAAGTGCGGCATGCTCGGGCTTTCCGGCGTTTCCAGCGATTTCAGAGATCTCTGGGATGCCGCCACGAATAACAACAACGAGCGCGCCAGGATTGCGCTGGAAGTGTTCTGCTATAACGTGAAGAAGTACATCGGCGCGTATGCGGCTGCGATGGGCGGTCTCGACGGAATCGTATTCTCGGGCGGCATCGGGGAGAATGACGCGCGTGTTCGCCGGCTGTGCACGGAAGGCCTGGAATTCCTCGGCGCGAAGATGGACCCCGAGCGCAACAACGTTCGCGGCAAAGATGCGCGCCTGTCCACCGATGATTCCAAAGTGGAGATCTGGTGCGTACCCACCAACGAAGAATACGAGATCGCACAGGAAACGTACGAGCTCTGCTGCAAATAAGCCGCGGGCAAACAGGCCGTGGACAAAACGGCTTGCAGAGTATATAATATATCAACCGAAGAGGACATCCGCTTAAGCGGTGCCGCGCGGCAGGGACTTTCCGACGTGACTGCAATCGGGAAGGCGTGGTTTTAAGACGGGGAACAGCCTCTTTGCGTCGCGAATAGTACACGAGTGCCCAGGAAGCGTCCTGGGAATGTGGGTGGCACCGCGGGCTTTGATATGCTCGTCCCTGTCTTAATTGATAGGGACGTTTTATTTTAGCCGATTATGGTATCAATAAACGATGAGGTGAACGAATGCTGACGAAAGCGCCCAAGGGCATGAAAGACGTACTGCCCGGGGAGAGTGCCAGGTGGCAATACGTGGAGGCCGCTGCGCGCGAAGTGTGCGCGCTGTTTGGATACCGCGAGATACGCACGCCGGTGGTGGAACACACCGAGCTGTTTCTGCGCGGCGTGGGAGGCACTACGGACATCGTGCAGAAGGAGATGTACACGTTTGAGGACAAGGGCGGCCGCAGCATAACGCTCAAGCCGGAAGGCACTGCCGGCGTGGTGCGCGCGCTGGTGGAACACAGCCTGTACGCCGAAGCGCTGCCGCTCAAGATGTACTACCTTAACTGCCCGGTGTTCCGTTACGAGAACACGCAGAAAGGCCGCCTGCGCGAACATCACCAGTTCGGCATCGAGGCTTTCGGGTCGCCCGGGCCGTCCATCGACGCGGAGGTCATCTCCGTGGCGTTGACGCTGCTGAAAAACCTGGGCGTCACCAGCCTCGCGCTCAACATCAACAGCATCGGCTGCAAACAGTGCCGCCCGGCCTACAACGCGGCGCTGAGGGAATACCTCAAAGCCAACGAAAGCAGGCTGTGCGCCACCTGCCGCGAACGCATGGCGACAAACCCGCTGCGCGTGCTGGACTGCAAGGAAGAGCGCTGCCAGGGCATTGTGGCGGACGCGCCCAAGATGCTGGATCGGCTGTGCGGCGACTGCGCGGCGCACTTTGATGGGCTGAAGCAGCGGCTGGAAAGCGCGGGCATCGCGTATTCGGTAAACCCGATGATCGTGCGCGGCCTGGATTACTACACCAAGACGGTGTTCGAGATCATCTCCACCGACATCGGCGCACAGGGCACGGTATGCGGCGGCGGCCGCTACGACGGCCTTGTGGAGGAGCTGGGCGGGCCGTCGCTGCCGGGCGTGGGCTTCGGCATGGGACTGGAGAGACTGCTGCTGGTGCTGGAATCGCTGGGCATCGAGCTGCCTGCGCCGAATCAATGCGACGTGTACGTATGCGCGCTGGGTGACAAGGCGGCGGTGGAGAGCTTTCGCATAGCCGGCGGGCTGCGCGGTGCGGGGCTAAAGACCGAATGCGACCATATGGGCAGAAGCCTCAAGGCGCAGCTGAAATACGCCTCCAAAATCGGCGCGCGCTACGCGGTCATCATCGGGGACAACGAGCTGGAAAGCGGCACGGCTGTGGTGCGCGACATGGCAAAGAGCGAGGAAAATACGGTTCCGATGGCGGAACTGCATCAATTTATTAAGGATGGCTTACAATGAGCGAGTTTTTACAGGGGTGGAAGAGGACTGATTACTGCACCAGCTTTACGCTGGA
>Ga0123333_10005782_pt1 | contig 11034 bp, 7 predicted proteins | sample BioC12SIPDNA_3_FD_89957 | JGI IMG/M metagenome (GOLD analysis project Ga0123333, IMG submission 89957) | Anaerobic biogas reactor microbial communites from Washington, USA - Biogas_R2_B C12 SIP DNA | ecosystem: Engineered > Bioreactor > Anaerobic > Unclassified | place: Washington, USA...
CTGGCGTTCGTCATGGAGTCCTCGATGGCGACGGTGCAGGGCCGGAATGAAGCGTCTGCGGGCGCCCCCGGGTACCTGCGGCAGCAGATGCTTTTCCCCTACGGTTACGGGGCATCGTTTTTGCAGCAGGTCTGGAAGAACCGCCCGGGGTGGGAGACCGTCAACGCCCTCTACCTGGACCCGCCGGCCTCCACGGAACAGATCCTGCACCCGGAAAAATATTTCGGCGACCGGGACGATCCCAAAGCCGTCCCCCCGATCGACCCGGCCGCCCGTCTGGGGCAAAGCTGGCGGATCGCCCACCGGGGCGTTCTGGGCGAATTTTCCCTGGGCCTTTTCCTGGGGCTCCATCTGACCGAGGAATATTCGAGGAAAGCGGTTTCCGGCTGGGGCGGGGACGAGGTGGTCTATCTCGAGGACGACTCCGGCCGGGATGCCGTCGTCGTGGCTACGGTATGGGACACGGAGGAGGACGCCGACACGTTCCGGGCGGCCGTCGAGGCGTGGTTCCGGAAGCGGTTTCCGAAGGGGACGCTCGAGCAGGACGCCTCCGGCGGATTTTCGGTCGCGGATGCGGGGAAGCTCTATGCGGTCTCGCGTGAAGGCCAAAGCCTGGTCTGCGTGCTGGGGCTGCCGGCGGCCGACGGCAGGAGATGGCAGGGCCGGTAACGAACGTGCAGGGTGCCCATTCGTGGGCGTGTTTCACAAATCAGGAGGGAATCACCGTGTTTGAGATAACGGAAAAGGCCAGCGACAGGATCAAAGAACTCTTGAAGGACAGGGAAGGGGCTTTGTCGGTCCGGCTGACGCTGATGCAGGACGGGTGTTCGGGGCCCATGGTGGGCCTGGCCCTGGACGGCAAGAGGGACGATGACGAGTCCTTCGAGGATCGCGGAATCACTTTTGTGGCGGAGAAGGCGTTCTTCGAAACGATAAAGCCCGTGTCGATCGATTATGTTACGACCCCGATGGGGGAGGGCTTCAACATTACCTCCAGCCTGCCCAGGGCGGCGGGCGCCTGCGGCAGCTGCTGCGGTTCCTGCCAACATTGATCCGTGCCTGGACGGCCTGTGCCCCGGCGCGCCTCCCACGACGGCGGCCGGGTGCACAGGGCGGACGCCCCGGACTCGTCCGATGCACTGGCTCCATGGTTCTTCCGTAGCTTTATCCAATCGAGAGGCGGTGGCCTATGAAATCCGGCATAGATGCGAACGGACCCGATCCCGCGCCGGCCCCCCGGCAGGACGTTGCCGGGCTCAGAGACGACATCCTGCGCCATATCCAGTGCATGCTCGGCAGGGACCCCCTGATGGCGGACGCATTCTCCTGTTTCATGGGGCTTTCCTACAGCGTTCGGGGCCACCTGATCGAGCGGTGGATCCACTCCCAGCGGTCCCTCTACCATACATTGTCCAAGCGTGTGTACTTCCTCTCCATGGAATTCCTCCCGGGCCGTTTCCTGATGCATTACCTCACCAGCATGGGCATGGCCGAGACCGCCCGCCAGGCTGTCCGGGAAATCGGGTTCGAGCTCGACGAGCTGGAGGAGGAGGAATGGGACGCGGGCCTGGGCAACGGGGGGCTGGGGCGGCTGGCGTCGTGTTTCATGGATTCCTTCGCCTGCAACAGACTGCCCGGGTACGGGTACGGGATACGGTACGACTACGGGATCTTTCACCAGGTTTTTGAAAACGGGTATCAGAAGGAGCTCTGCGACAACTGGGTCCGGCAGGGGAACCCCTGGGAGATCCACCGGCAGGAGCGCCGGGTGCCGGTCCGCTTCTACGGCCGGGTCGAGGCCTATACCGACGCGAGCGGGGGGCCCCGCTACCGGTGGGTCGGGGGAGAGGTCGTCATCGCCCGGGCCTGCGACATCCTGGTGCCCGGATACGACATCGCCTACGTCACGAACATGAGGCTGTGGGAGGCCCAGGCCAGCATCGAATTCGACCTGAAGGAATTCAACGAAGGCGACTATGTCGGGGCCGTCGAGTCGAAGGTTTTCAGCGAGAGCATTTCCAAGGTGCTCTACCCCAGCGACGAGGTGGAGCGGGGCCGGGAACTCCGGTTCAAGCAGCAGTATTTCTTTGTCGCGGCGACCCTGCACGACATCCTCAGGCGTCACAGGAAAGTAAGCCGGTCGTTCGAGAACCTGCCCGACCTGGTCGCCATTCAGCTCAACGATACCCACCCGTCCATTGCGATACCCGAGCTCATGCGGTTGCTCCTGGACGAGGAGGGCCTCGGCTGGGACGATGCGTGGGGGATCTGCCACAAGACCTTCGCCTATACCAACCACACGGTGCTCCCCGAAGCCCTGGAGGAGTGGCCGGTCGATCTCGTCCGGCGCATTCTGCCGAGGCACCTGGAAATCATCTACGAGATCAACCGCCGGTTCCTGGAGAAGGTGGCCGAGGCTTTCCCGGACGACCCGGAGCTGATCCCCAGGGTGTCGCTGATCCACGAAGGGGCGGTCCGGTCGGTTCGGATGGCGAACCTGGCCGTTGTCGGCAGCCATGCCGTCAACGGCGTGGCCGCTTTGCACTCGCATATCCTGAAGACACGGCTGTTTCGGGACTTCGACAGGATATTCCCCGACCGGATACGCAACATCACCAACGGCGTGACGCCCCGCCGATGGCTCTACCAGGCCAATCCGGCGCTCGGGCAGCTGATCACCTCCGCGATCGGCCCGGGTTGGATACAGGATCTGGACCTTCTGCAGGGGCTGGCGCCGTATGCGGAGGACCCGTCTTTCCGCGCGGAGTGGATCCGGGCCAAGCAGCAGAACAAAAAGCGCCTGGCCCGCTACGCGCTCCGGAAGATCGGGGCCGGCCTGGACACGGATTCGATGTTCGATTCCCATATCAAGAGAATCCACGAGTACAAGCGGCAGCTGCTGAACGTCCTGCACGTCATCACCCTCTATACCCGGATCCAATCCCGGGCGGAGCCCGACCCCGTGCCGCGCACGGTCATCTTCGCCGGAAAGGCGGCGCCCGCCTACGATCAGGCCAAAAGAATCATCAAGCTCATCCATTCCGTGGCGGACGTCGTCAACAACGACCCGGATACGAACAGGGCCCTCCGGGTGATCTTTCTTCCGAACTACTGCGTGTCCCAGGCCGAAAAAATCATCCCGGCGACCGATCTGTCCGAACAGATCTCCACGGCGGGCATGGAAGCCTCCGGTACCGGGAACATGAAAATGGCGCTCAACGGGGCGCTGACAATCTGCACTATGGACGGGGCGAATATCGAAATACTCGAAGCGGTCGGGCGCGACAACATGTTCGTCTTCGGATTAAGCGCCCGCGAGGTCGCCGACCTGCGGGCTTCAGGGTACGACCCCGGCAGGTACTACAGGGAAGATGCGGAACTGCGGCGGGTCCTGGACATGATCGCGACCGGATTCTTCTCCGGCGGGGACCGGAGCCTGTTCGCCCCGATTGTGGACTCCCTTCTCAATCGCGGGGATTACTACATGCTGCTGGCCGATTATCGGCCCTACCTCGAGGCGCAGGACAGCGCGGGGCGCCTGTTCCGGGACCGGGATGAATGGGCGCGCCGCTCCATCCTCAACGCCTGCCGCATGGGGCGGTTCTCCAGCGATCGCGCCGTGCAACAGTATGCCGAAACCATCTGGGGCGTCCGGCCCGTTCCGGCCGGCAGCTAGAGACGGACGACGGACGTGTCCGAGAGCCTGTCGTGGAAGCACCGGTTCTTCCGGTCGAAAAGACTCCACAGGAGGCCGGCCCCCAGCACAAGCAGGGACACAAGAAAGCCGAAGCATCTGGCGAACAGCTGGCCGATCGACGGGCGGCTCCCCGCGATTCCGGTGATCCGCAGGTCGGTGATCATCATGCCCACCGTCTGGCCCGAGGTGGCGAGAAAAAATACCGAGTACAGGAAGAATACCAGCAGGAAGAGCAGGGCGAACTCGATCACGCTGACCCGGTCGAGCACCACGATCCCCGAAAAGGAATCGGCCGCGAGGATCAAAGCCGCGGTGCAGAGCACCACGAAGATGAGATCGACCAGCCCGGCCAGGGTCCTCGACAGCAGGATATATTTACTGTCGGGGTCGATGGGGAGCTCGGGACGGATAAACGGAGAGTCCTCCGGCGTCGGGGCCGACTGCCTGGAAACCGCGCTGTCGATCAGTTCGCGGATGCTGGCCGCGCCGGCCGGGCGGGGGGCTTGCGGCGCGGTGTCGGCCGGCTGCGCGATCGTCAACTGCTGCGGCGCTTTCGCCCGGGGGGCGGGGGAAGGCGGCTTCGCTTCCGGCCGCGGCTCCGGCGGCGGGATGCCGGCATGCCGCAACGGCGGCGGCTCCGGCGGCTTTGCGACGCTCGAGCGGAGGATCCGAGGCGGGGGCGGCAGGGCGGTTCCCCTCTCGGGCGCCCCGGTGTTTGCCTCCTGCTGATTCCCGTGCTTGAGGGATTCCAGCCTCTGGATCAGCGCCTGGCGCCACGGGGGCATCTCCTCGCCGCCCTGCGCGGGACGGGCGCCGGCGGCCGGGGATTCGGCGCCCCCCTCCCGCCGCTCCGCCGCATAATGGCACGCGGGGCAGATTCCGTCCGGGCCCAATTCCTTGTTCCGGCAACGGGGGCATTCCATCTCGAAAGAGCTCCTAGGGTGCACTGCAAGTTAGGATGACAGATAAACCTTCGTCCCTGGAATTATAGCATAGGGTGTTAGGGTGGCCCGCAGCAAAATACGCACATCTCCGGCGCCGTGGAGCCCCGCCGGTCATTTCCGGGGAACCATGGAGGCGATTGCGGATCCTCCGGTCCGCCATTCTGCTATAATGGGCGTCAGGAGAGCCTTCCCAGGGCGAGGCTCCAAACGTGTCGAAGGACACAGGGACCGCCGGGACATGACCATACAGAAACGATCGGTGATTCTGGGGCTTCTGGCCGCGGCGTCTGTGGCCCTGTATGGAGCGGCAAAGGTGAACTCGGCCGCGTTGGTGGAACATGTCGTTGCGCGCGCGTTGATCCAGAAAGCCCCGGACGGCACCGATCCGGCAGAGGTAGAGCGGCGCCTGGCGGCGCTGCTGGCCGACTCCCCGGACCGTCGCTCCAGGATGGACCGATTGTTCCGGGTCTCCCGGGAACTGGAAAAGGTGCAGGCGCTGTCGGACCGGGACCTGGCGGAACTCCTGGAAGCCCCGAAGCATTAAGACGATGGCATGGAACCATAATCCCGGAACGTGGAACTTTTTCCTCCCCGCGCTGTCATAGGAGGAAGGGCACACGGTCAGGCGGAATTACCCAATCGTGGACAGGTTGTATGTATCCGGATCAAGTGGCTTTGTCCGAACCTGAAGGCGCATCGACCCGGGAGGCGTCCCTGGACCGGGTCGGCTCGAGCGATCAAGCCGATTTTGACCAGCTGTTTGAGCGCTACAATTCCATGGTTTTCAGCCTGGCCTACCAGGTTCTGGGAGACCGGGAAGAAGCGCTCGACGTGGCCCAGGATGTTTTCTTCACGATTTACCGCAAGATGGGCACCTTCAGGGGGGAATCCACGCTGAAGACGTGGATTTACTCCATCGCGATCCATCGGGCCACCAACCGCTACCGCTGGTGGAACCGGTTGCGGCGCCGGGGGACGGTCTCGCTCGAGGAGCATCTGTCCCGGAAGCCCGGCCAGGATCACAGCATGAGCCTGGAATCGGGCATTCGGTCCCCCCTGCAGGCGCTGATCCTAGACGAGGAGCGCCTGCAGATCACCCGGTGCCTCCAGCAGGTCCCGCCGCCGCAGCGGATCGCGGTGATCCTTCGCGATATCGAGGGCTTGACCTACGAGGAAATCGCCCAGTCCACCAACGTATCCCTGGGCACCGTCAAATCCCGGATCGCAAGGGGGCGGGAGATGCTCAAGCGCCTTGTTGCGGAGAACCAGACCGAAGCCGGAGGCCGCCATGTTTTGTGACAGGGTTTCGAAACAGCTGTCGGGGTATTTCGATGGGGAGCTGGATACCTCGACGCACATCAAAATATCCCGGCATCTGAAACAGTGCGCCCGGTGCCGGGCGGAACTCGGGGCGCTCGCGATTCTGCACGACCGGCTGGCGTCGGTCCCCAGGGTCCAGGCCCCGGACTACCTGTACCGCCTGGTGCGGATGCGGCTCGAAGGCGGGGAGCACAGGCCACGGGCGGACCGGTTGCGGGACGCCTGGGCGTTGCAGTGGTCCAGGTTCCGGACGACGGGATTCCTGTTCTACTGGACGAGGGCGCTCGGGACCGTCATGGCCGCATTCTTCTTCTGCGTGATCTCGAGCGGGATCGATCCCTTCTACGGCACGGGGAGCGTATCGCCGGTTTCGGGGCAGGCCATGATTTCCCGGGAATACAGCGAACAGGTCCGGTCGACCATCATGAAGAATTTCGGCAGATTCCCGATCGAACAGTACAGCAACAGCCACCGGCACGTCCCCGCCATCAACGATCAGTATTTCAACCTCTACTGGAACAGCGTCCCGGAAACAACCAACGAGGAAGACCTTGCCGTCGTTCTCACCATTGAACCCAGCGGGACGGTGAAGATCGAGAATGTGCTCAAGTATCCGGAGGACCGGACACTGTTGCACAACCTCAACGATCTGTGTACGTCCGCTCGCGGACGCCCTGCCAGCATGAACGGCAGGTCCGTATCCTCGCCGATGGTTCTCAATCTCAACTGGATCACCGTGTCGACTCCCCCGCAATAGGCGCCGCAGGCCCCCGGAGGCTTCGAGTGCGGGAGGGCGATCCCGGAACCGGCCAGACGGCGCCGCAGGCCGTCGGCGCAGCCCCGCTCGGAACGCGCGCCCCGCTCGGAACCTTCGGCCCGGCATCCTATCGCCTTTCGGCCGAGCCGCCGGCCGCCCGGAGCCGGATTTCGGGCCGGATGGCGACTTGGTGACGCCGGTCACTTTGTATGGCCGTACACCTGACGAAAATGATCCCAGTGCGGGCGTATCCGGACAGGTGCGTTTGTGCGCAGCCGGAATGCCGGTCTGCCCGTGCGGGAAACAACCGCAGGGCGCCGGCGGATGGGAGATTGCTGAAATGGGGGAATCCCCGCGGATCGACTCACTGAAGACGCTGGGCAGGTATGCCCTGATCGAAAGGGTCAGCGACGGGTACCTGGGGCCGGTCTACAGGAGTTTCGACCAGGATCTCAACCGAGCGGTTGAGATTTTGGTGTTCCGCGACGGCATACGGTGGGATCCGGACTTCGTGGAGCTGTTCCGGGGCGAATGCGACGCCGTCGCCCGGCTGCGGCACCCGAACATCGCCTCCGTGATCGAACTCGGCAGCGACGGCGGATTCCCCCACATGGTTCTGGAGCCGCTCGGGAGCAGGAACCTGAGGTTTCTCTTCGCCCTGCGCCCGGAACTGCCTTTCGAAACCAAAATATCGATCATGATGCAGGCGGCCGAAGGCCTCGGGTTCGCGCACGCCAACGGGGTGGTGCACCGGAACCTGTGCCCGGAAAACATATACCTGGCCGCCGACGGAGTCATCAAGATCCGGGATTTCTCCATCGCGCATCTGCTGATGAAGCGCCTTCCGCATCCCGCGCTCCGCTGGGGCGCGCCCCTGTACCTGTCCCCTGAGCAGATCCGGCACCGGCGGTGCGACGAGCAATCCGATATCTTTGCCGCGGGGATCGTTTTCTACGAGCTGCTCACCGGGGTCCACCCGTTCTACCACGCCGACGGGAACAAGGCTCTGGACAACATCCTGCAGGACCGGCCGATAGCCACCTTTGAGCGCTATCCTAATGTTCACCCCAGGATCTGGCACATTCTGAAGACGTGCCTGGCCGGCCGGCGCGAGGACCGGTACGAAAGCGCAGCCGCGCTTCTGGACGCCTTCAGGGGCCTCGTCGAGGAAATGGACGAAGATGTCCGGCTCATGCTGGGCGAACTGCAGGCTGCGTTCGCGGCCCTGAAGACTGCCGCCGCCCGTCCCGATGCCAGCGACCGTGCCGCCGGTCTCTGCAAGAACGTCTGGCGACTTCTGCGCGGCGACGACCGTCCCGGGTATGCGCACCTGGACCGGCTGATCGCGGATCTGAACGCGGTCTATCCGGAGATTCAGGCCGAAGCCAGCGATCCGAATGCGCCGGTCGCGGCGCTGTATGGGGGCATCCTGACCGAGGGTCTGCCTCCGCTGCCGCACGATGGCGCCCGCCCGGCGCCCGGAGCGCCGGCCGGCGGGGACGCCGTCGACCGGGCGGCCGCTGAGGACGGCCCGCGGCACGGGGAGGAAGCAGCCCCGGCCGAAGACCCGGCGCGGGAGGCGATTCCCGTCCTCGGGGACGCCCCACCCGGCCGGGGTCCCGCCCCCGGATCCGTCGCGGCAGAGGATCCGCCGGGCCCGGGGAACTTTCCGCCCGAAGAAATCCCGCCCGGGGTTGCCCGCGGAACCGATTGGGAAGAGCCCGGGCCAGAGGGCCCTCCCATCCCCGGCGATTGCAGGCTGCAGGGATCGGCAGACCCCGAACCGCCCGCTCCGGGCCATCGCCTCCGGCCCTCCTGGATGCGGCCGGGAATCCCGAGGCCCGGCCGCAGGACGGTTGCCGTGCTGGTGCTGGTTCTTCTGGCGGTTGCGGCCGTCGGCGCGGCCGGGAGATCCGGGGGGGCAGGCGCCCTGCTTCGGGCCGGCAGGGTCTGGATGCTCGATTCGTGGGCGACGGTTTTGGCGGCGACTTCGAAGCGGCCTCCGGCCGGAGAGGCCGGGGGGCCGGCCGCCGGCGTCGCGAGCATCGTGGTGCGGGACTCGGGTTCCGCCTACGAGTCGGAGCTTTTCGACGGGCTGGAGGCGACCTATCCGGGCGAGGATGCCGCGGCGCCCGACCCGGGGGCGATCGACCGTATCGCGGGCCTGATCCGCAGCGGGGATCTCCGGCAGGCTGAAGCCGGACTGGATCAACTGCGGCGGGTATTCCCCGATGCGCCCGAGGTGGAGGCGCTCTACGGGCAGTGGCGGCAGAAGGCCTCCCGGCCGGGCCCGCAGGGAAACGGCCCGGAGGAGGCCCGCACGGAGCCATCGCCGGACAGGGAGGCGGCCTGGCGCCGCCAGTTCGACGCTTTCTTTTCCGGGGGGCAGTACGCGGAAGCCGGGAACGTGGCCGGTCTCTGGATGAGGGACGCCCCCGGAAGCGCCGGGGCACGGGAATCGGCCGAAGAGGTCAGGAAGATCCGGTCCAGGCTGGCGGCCGGCGCGGCGGCCGCCGATCTGCGCCGGTACGGCGAGGCCCTTGCCGAGCTCGATGCAGCCAGGCGGATCAATCCGGCCGATCCCGGCATCACCGCCCTGCGGGAGGAGGTCGAATCCAGGATGGCATCGGCCAGGTGCACATTGACCGTCCTGCGTCTGGGCGAGCCGGCGGCCGTTCTCCTCGACGGGCAGCGTATCGGCGATGGCGGGGAAGTCCATGATGCGCGCATCCCCATCGGCCTTCATGCCGTCGCCATCGAGAAAGACGGCTTCCTGGCCGCTTCCACAAGCCAGCAGTTCTCCGATGGCCAGAGCCTGGTGCTGGTCTACGACCTTGTCAGGGGGGAACTCCGCCCCCTGGTCGAGGCGGACCGGAAAATCCTCGGCCAGCGCAGGGCGATCGAGACGGTCCACTCTTTCGCCGTGGAGCACAGCCACGGATTCCTGCGCGGCAGCTGCCGCGGGGAACTCCAGATCAGCCATGCCGAAGTCGTCTACCGGCCGTTGTCGGGACCGCACGGGTTCCAGGCCCCCTTGAAGATCCTCGACTGCAGGCGCGACGGCAAATCCATACGGCTCCGTTTCGATTCGGGCAACGAACTGTTCCACAAGTTCGAATTCGAACTCGAGGAGGACGCTGTGCGGTTCAGCCAGACCTGGAAAGAGCTCAAATCCCTTCCCCAACGCTGAGGGCCCCGCGTCCCCGCCGCCTCCCGCCCTGCACGCAGAATGCCGTCCCTCTTTGACAATGCGCTCGCCGATTTGGAATAATGGAGCCCGGAGTGCCCTGTCGGCGGACCGCCATGCGGACCGGTGACGCCCGAGAAGGGCAGAAAGCGATTGCCGTGAAGACACCTGCGCGATTTCCCCGACTCTTTTGGACGATCCCCCTGCCCGGTGCGGCCCGGCCCCCGGCCCCGGGGTCCGGGCCGCCGTATCGATCCTTCTGCGCCGTTCTCCTGCTGCTCGCATGCGCCGGCTGCCTGTCTTCAGGGGGCGGGGCCATTGACCGGGAAGCGCTCGTCCGCAGGCACATCCCCCGGCTGTCGGAGGCGGACCCCCTGAGCCCCTTCAGCGTGGGGAACGGGAAGTTTGCCTTCACCGCCGACGTCACCGGGCTGCAGACCTTCCCCGAATTTTACGAGAAGGGCATTCCCCTGGCCACCCAGTCGGAGTGGGGGTGGCACACCATCCCCGGCCCCGGCGGCACCACGCTCGAAGACGCTTCGGAATACTGGGATGTCGACGGGCGCCGCGTGCCCTACGCGTCGCGGCAGAATACGGCCGCGGGACAATGGCTGCGCGCGAACCCGCACCGTCTGCACCTGGGCCGGATAGGGTTCGAGTTTTCCGACACCTCCGGCCGTGCCGTCGGGATCGGGGAACTCGAGGGCATACGCCAGTCGGCCGACATCTGGAGGGGGGTGCTGGAAAGCTCGTTTGCGATCCGGGGCGTGCCGGTCGAGGTGGAAACCGCCTGCCATCCCGAAATCGACCAGGTCAGCGCCCGCATCCGGTCGCAACTGCTCGGAACCGGCGCCATCGGCGTCCGTCTGGAGTTCCCCTACGGCAGCACGCGCTGGGGCAAGGATCCGGGCGACTGGTCCAGCCCCGAACGCCACCGGTCGGAAATCGTCGCCCGCACGGGGCGTTCCGTCCGCATCCGGAGAACCTTGGACGCGGACCGGTACCACGTTTCCATCGAGTGGGACGGGGACGCGGAGGTGACCCAGGTCGCGCGGCACTCCTTTCTCCTGGCGCCCCGCGATCCCGGGCAGTTCGGGTTCAGCGTCCGGTTTTCAGCCTCCGACGCCGC
>Ga0123333_10005785_pt1 | contig 11033 bp, 7 predicted proteins | sample BioC12SIPDNA_3_FD_89957 | JGI IMG/M metagenome (GOLD analysis project Ga0123333, IMG submission 89957) | Anaerobic biogas reactor microbial communites from Washington, USA - Biogas_R2_B C12 SIP DNA | ecosystem: Engineered > Bioreactor > Anaerobic > Unclassified | place: Washington, USA...
TCGAAAGGGGATTGAATTAAGGATCTATTTTCACCCTTACCTGGACCGTCCAGCCTCCCTTTACTCCAAGGTGACCGCGACCAGCCGATGCCCCTCAGGGCACTTGATGTCCCCATCGATGCTGCGAACACGGAACTTCATGTTCTTCTCCAGACCCATGGGGTGGCAGATGCGGTAGTTCTCGCACCCCGGGGACTTGCACTTGACCTCCTCGAAGGTTATGGTGGAACCCTCCAGCGCATACTTCTGCGGCAGGGCGCACTTCTGTTGAAGCTTTTGCACCTCCACCACGCGCACCCCCTCCTCGTGGATGCGGCATAGGTGCTTCACGCTGCGGACGGCATTGATGCGGTACAGCCCTCCGGTGTCCAGGTTGAAGCAGACACCCTTGAGCTTGCAGTCACGGCATTCCGTGAGCGGCCCACGGTAAACGAACTCATCGCCTTCCTTGGCGAGGTGCTCTCCTATCAGAGTGATGACGACCATCGCTGAACCTCCCTTAAATGACCTTTGTGATAGTGGCCAGCCTCTCGGCGGCCTCGTGAGTTAGGCCTACATGGCCCAGTATAGTGAATCTGCTGCGCACCTTGTGCGCGTTGACGAGGGCTTCGATGACCTGCTCCTCGGTGATCCCCAGCTCCTTGGCCGAGGTGGGGGCGCCGATCTTGGCGAGCGCCTCCCGGATGCGCGACCAATCGCCACCATGGAGGTACATCATCATGATGGAGCCTACACCGCACTGCTCTCCGTGGAGGGCCTTGCCCGGAGCGATCATGTCCAGAGCGTGGGAGAACATATGCTCCGATCCGCTTGTCGGCCTCGAGGACCCGGCCACGGCCATGGACACGCCCGATATGATGATGGGCCTGATGGCCACCCACACGCTCTCCTCGAGGTTGGGCTTGATCAGGTCGGCGTTATCTATGATGGTCTCGGCGGTGTACAGGGCGAGAGAATAAGCGGAGCGGGAGAACTCCTCTCCCCGTAGACGCTTGGCGTACTCCCAGTCCTTTACCGCGGTGGAATTGGATATGACGTCAGCACATCCTGCCGCAAGCAGGCGGTATGGTGCCTGGACGATGATGGCCGTGTCCGCGACCACGCCCAGGGGGACCTTGGCGTCAAGGGACAGGGGCCCGTTCTCGTTCTTGATGGATGCTCTGCCGGAAGCGATGCCGTCATGCGATGCCGAGGTGGGTATGGATATCCACTCCTGCCCCAGGTTCTTGGCCGCCATCTTGGCGAGGTCGATCTTGCTTCCTCCGCCGACCCCCAGAAAGAAGTTGGTCCCGCATTCCCGGGCGATCTGCTCGACCCTGTCGAGGTTCTCCTGGGTGGCCTCTCCCACGGTGGCCATCTGTACTTCGTAGCCTGCATCCATCATCCTGTTGGTGACGATATCGGCGGCCACGTTCTTGGTCTTGGAACCGGTGACGATGAGGGCTGTGCCTGACAGTCCGAAGTCCCTGCAGACATCGGGAGTCTGCCCCAATACGCCGTGGCCCGCGAGCACATTCCTTGGAAAAAGGATCGAGCGAGCCTTGGTGAAATCGCCCTCGTCCATTGAAGCACCTTAACCATGGCCGGATATTAGTACCTTCTTTCAACAACCTACATCATTCCCATTAGACCCTAAGATCGGAATGTTTTGGATACAAGCGCTCAACGACATGCTCAGGAGCGATCCACTTCGAGGAACGGTCGAGCGTCCCTCGTGGCCGCGTGTTAACCTCAGGGGAGAACGTTCTATATTATCGTTTTCGGAAGATGATATTATCGCCCTTATAAATGACTGGAGTAGGCGTTCACCAGTCATGTCTCCCTACCGGGACAAGCGGGTCCACGGTACCTCTGGCCACCTCCGTAACGAAAAATCTTGGGAACAGGGATATAAATGCGGAGGATACTGGCCCAAAGTGATAATAAAGGCTTCCTTATTTATATATGCAAAAATGAAATGAGACCGCTAATGCTTGGGCAGCAGGACATAGACGGCCCTTCAGATGAGGTGCTGGACAGGGTCACCATGTTGAACACCTCTCATCTTCTTGACCATCTGCCCGATCCCCTCATCCACCTGGACATGGGAGGGAGGATGGTCTCCCTGAACGGTCCGGCAGAGTCGGCCTTAGGACGTTCATCCTGTGAATGCCAGGGCCAGTTTCTTGAAGCGCTACTGTCCAAGAACTTTTCGAGTCATGGTTTGGACCAGTATCAGCAAGCGTTCAAGCAGTGTACCAATGGGACTCCGGCCAGGGCCAACCTGGTCTTCGACACCCCTCATAATGTGGATCGCCAGTGCGTGCTCATCCCTTCCTGGGATGCGCATGGGACCGTTGACGGGGCTCTCCTGCTAATGGGTGATGGCCGCGGGACCGAGCCCCCCCGGGGCGAGGCCGATCCTTACGAGATGATCAAGGTCCTGGCCAGCACCTCCCTGGAAGTCCATGAGGGCTGCGATCTCAAGGAGCTGATAGAGAGCGAGGCCTCTCGGCTCGCCCTCTCACTCGGCCTGGACTTCGCCATTTTCCGCATATTGCACCCGCAGGAGAGGCCGCAGATCATATGTCACGGGATAGAGGACGCAGATGCGGTACAGGTCCTGGACTCCCAGCTCCCCGATGGGAGCTTGCTGTATCAGACAGTGAACCGGGGGCAGGAGATAATGGTAGAGGATCTGGAGCGATCGGAGATAAGCTGCCCGGTACCGGAGATAAGGTCCCTGGTTGGCCTCACCGTCAACTGGTCCGAGCGAGCTTACGGGTGCGCGGTGTTCGGGAACCGCCGCCTGGGCGGGGACCTCGGCCTTCTATATCCCATACTCCAGGTCTTCTGCAACCATGTGGCCACCTCCCTGCGCAACGCCCGTCTCCATAAGGAGCTGATGGTACGTTCGGACATCCTGCAAGGTCTCTACGAGACCACGCAGGCATTGTCCTCCACGCTTGAGCTGAAGGAGCTGCTGCAGATGATCCTGCACACCGCCCGGAACCTGGTGAGCGCGGACAACTGCTACATCTTCCAGTTAGACCACTCTCGGGAGAGCCTCCACGCGATAGCGTACATAACCGAGGAGGAGATACGCGAGGTCCCGGTGCTGAAGGTGGGGGAGGGCATCACTGGATTGGTCGCGAACACCGGGAAGGGGCAGCTGGTGGTGCGGGCGGACCTTGACCCCCGGGCGATCACCATCCCCGGGACCCCGGATGACGATCCCAGCTCCATCATATGCGTGCCCCTGCAGCTCTCCGAAGAGCTGCTCGGGGTCATGACCTTGGAGAAGAGGCCAGGGATACCGTTCACCAAGAAGCAGTACGAGCTCATCGAGCTGTTCTCCCTGCAGGCGGCCATGGCCATCCACCGGGCATCACAGTACGACCAGATCAGGATCTATGCCAGTAACCTCCAGATGTACAACGTCCTTCTCACCCACGATGTCGCCAACTTCAACGTACCCATACATGGCTTCCTGGAGATGCTAATCAAGGACCCCAAGCTGGACCTGCGGCAGCGCCGGTACGTGCGTTCGGCCCTGGTGCAATCGGACAACATCTCCGAGGTGATCTCCGACATAAGGGAGCTGTCGCGCCTGCGCAGACAGACGGGAGAGGCGCTCCTGGAGGCCGTGAACCTGGTGCCCATCCTGAAGGAGGTCAGAGAGGACCTGCTCTCCAACGCCGTGAACGAGGACGTGGAGGCTCACATAAACTCCGCCCCCGATATCGCTATGGTGATGGCCGATAGCTCCCTCAAGGTACTGTTCCATAACCTCCTGGCATATGCGTTCAAATACGGCCAGGGGAGGCCGGTGGAGATAGACGTGATGGAGCACCAGGACCCTACCGGAGGATGGTGGAGGGTGCGGATCATGGACGGCGGCAAGGGAATTCCTGAGGAACAGAAGAGGGGGATGTTCCGGCGGTATGACCGCCTAGACACGGTCCAGGGCTCGGATGGATATGGGCTCAGCATGTCAGTGGTGGGCATCCTCACCGACCGCTATCATGGAAAGGTGTGGGTCGAGGACCGCGTTCCCGGAGATCCCTGCAGGGGAACTTCCTATAATGTCATAATCCCCAAGATCGTAACTAGAGCAATGGAGTGATCATATGCCATCGTCAACAGGCAAGATTACAGTGCTGATGGTCGATGACAACCACGAGCATGTCCTGCTGTGCAAGGAATCCTTGCCCGAAGAGGAGTTCGAGGTTGCCGAGGCCGGCAACGGATCCGACGCCCTCAAGGTCCTGGGCAAGAACACATTCGACATAGTGGTGCTTGACTACGCGCTGCCGGACATGTCCGGGGTGGAACTGCTCAAGAAGCTCCGGGCCAAGGGATACACCGCCCCGGTGATCTTCGTGTCCGCGGCCGAGGACCCCGAGCTCAGTGTGCAGGCCATGAAGCTGGGGGCGTGCGATTATATCGTCAAGACCTTCCGCTACTACTCGAGCCTGCGCTCCCGGCTCCTCGAGAACATCGAGGCCTGCTCGTGCGGACGGTGAGAGCAAAAGTTATTCTGAAAGGAAACGCGTCATAGACGGTCGGATGAACCCCGACAATTACGTTCACGGCTACACCGACCGGGAAATGGTAAGGCTGAACGATCAGTCACGGACGCTCACCGACCTTCTGCACCATGACACCCGCTACCCTGCTGGGAGCAAGGTGCTGGAGATGGGCTGCGGGGTCGGCGCGCAGACGGTGATCCTCGCCCGTAACAGCCCGGAGGCGGAGATAACCTCAGTGGACATCTCCCCCGATTCGGTGGCCGCGGCCCGTGCCGTTGCAGAGAGGGAAGGGATCACCAACGTGACCTTCCAGGTGGCTAACATCTTCGAACTGCCGTTCGTCCCGGGGAGCTTCGACCACGTGTTCATCTGCTTCGTACTGGAGCACCTCCCCCGGCCGGAGAGGGCGCTGGACGTCGCCGTGAGCATGCTGAGGCCGGGTGGGAGCATTACGGTGATAGAGGGGGACCACGGCTCCACCTTCTTCTATCCCCTGAACCCGCTGTCGCAGCGCGCCATCGACTGCCTGGTGGACCTGCAGAGCAGGTCTGGCGGCGACGCCCTCATCGGCCGCCGGTTGTTCCCCCTGCTGACCGAAGCCGGTCTGCAGAAGATAACCGTCACTCCGCGCATGGTGTACGTGGACCCCTCCCGCCCGGAACTGGAGGAAGGCTTCACGCGCAACACCTTCGCGGCCATGGTGGATGGGGTGAGGGATAAGGTGCTCGCCTGTGGAATGATGACGGAGGCGGAGTGGGAGGAGGGCGTCCGCGGTCTGCGCCGTACCACGGGTACGGGGACGTTCGCGTACACGTTCTTCAAGGGTGAAGGGATCAAGACGGAGGAAAGGACATGACGTATGTGCTGGGAGTGCTGGGCAGCCCACGGGAGGGCGGCAACACCGACATGCTTCTGGACGCTGCCCTGGAGGGTGCAGCGGAAACCGGGGCCACGGTGGAGAAGATAACGCTGTGCAAGCTGAACATCAGCCCCTGCACCGCCTGCGATGGGTGCGCGGACGGGGTGCGGTGCGTGCTCGATGACGACATGACCTCACTATATCCCAAGCTCGAGGAGGCCGATGTGATCATACTGGCCTCTCCTGTCTACTTCTACGGCGTCACCGCTCAGATGAAGGCCTTCATCGACCGGGCCCAGCTATGCTGGGTTCAGAAGTTCGTTCTACACTACCGCTCCAAGAAGCGCAAGGGGGCGTTCCTCTCCGTGGGGGCGAGGATACGCACCGACTTCGCCTCTGCCGAGGCCAGCGCGCAGGCGTTCTTCTATACCCTCGAGGCCACCCCGTCGCGCAAGCTTACCTTCGCCGGCTTCGAGGAGAAGGGCTCCATCGCCGACCATCCCACGGCCCTCAGCGACGCGAGGCTGCTGGGGAGGGAGCTGGCGCAGAGCGCCGGGCCCGCGAGATGCCCCGTCCCCCGGCGGTCCATGGGCATGCCCATGCCTGGGTTGGGGCAGAACCCTCCCGGGCCGGAGCCGGAGTGAGCCACTGGTAGACCTAGACAACGCTTTTAGGAAAAGGGGCGGCCGCTGAGATCGTGATGTCAGTAGCGCTGTCGGGATCGCTCAAATCATCCCAGGAAGGCCGTCAGGCATCCTTGAAAATCGTTGTTATGGCGAAAGGACGACAGTGTCGAACGCCGACCCCCTGCGGTGAACGATCATCCTCGTCAGCGGTAGTACGGCGGTTGAACGTACCGGGGATAGGCCCTGTCGAGGCTGATGATCTTTCCGCGGATGTACCGCACCGTGCTCCACACCAACACCAGGGAGCCGAGCAGGCCCAGCAGGGAGATCTCACCGCTGGCATCGGGCAGGATGTCCGATCCCAGGATGGCCAGGAAGTTGAACGCCGCATGCATGAGCACCGCTGCGAAGTAGTAGGGCAGCCAGCTTGTACCCCTCCCCGTCCTCAGCTTGGAGACGTGCGAGCGCGATATGCCGAAACCGGAGATGGCCGACGCCGAGGTGTGCAGCAAGGTCGAGGTTATAGTACGGGCCAGGACGGTGATTATGAACAGCTCCACGCCTTCCGTGAGGGAGCTGGTGTAGTACATGACGTTCTCTCCCGCGGCGAAGCCCAGGCCCACCGCGGCCCCGTACACCAGCCCGTTCTCCAGCTCTGTCAGCCGGCGGCTCGAGGCCATGACCCCGGTCAGCTTAGTGAACTCCTCGATCACAGGGGCGAGGACCACGGCCAGGATTATGCTCTCCATCGTGGGGTCCAGGCCACCGTCCGTGTACGTCTCCAACAAGGTCAGTGCCAGCAGCTCCAGCACGAAGGCCATGCCCAGGGCGACGATCAGCCCGTAGATGAACGTCCCGGCGATGGCATCCACCGGTTCACGGTCATAGATCTCGGCCCGGCGTATCCACATCAGGTACAGGAGGGCGGGCACGAAGGCCACGATCAGGACGATGATGAGCTCCAGCACGAAGAGGGCCATGGTACGCTGAGTGTATGAACGGTCCGTGATAAAATAGATGGTCATGTCCTGGCCGTTCAGGATAGGTCATCGGTCAAAGACTAGGAGAGGAGAATGCAAGAGTAGAAAAGATAGGGGGAAGGGGTTTTGGGTCCGGCTTACTTCTTGCCCCGGTTGTTCTCGTTCCTGCTGGTGGAGAACAGGAGGACGAAGAAGGAGCCGGTAGCGGCCGCCGCCAGTATGATAGGCCACCAATCGTATGAGCTCGTGGCCTGGGGCGTCAGGGTGATGGCGCTGATGGACAGGGTCTCCCCGGCCCCCAGGAGGGCGGAGGAGAACGTTGCCTGATAGCCGTCCTTGGTCACCGTTATGGTGTGCTCCCCGGCCTCGGTCACGATGTAGAACAGGCCGTTCTCATCGGTGAGGGCGGTCTCACCCGTGTCCAGAGTTACCAGGGCATTCGACACCGGAGCTCCATTGGTATCCACTATCCTTCCGGAGAGGGCTCCGCGGTTAGTGATGGTGAAATTCCAGCTCATGTTCACCTCATTGCCGGCGAGGTCCATCCCGCTCACCGCGACCGTGTAGGAGGTAGCGTACTGCAGGCTGGCGGACGGCTCGAAGGTCACGGTGTTGCCGGACCAGCTAACGATCCCTTCCACTCCCTCCACGGTCAGGTTCACGGAGCTGACGTCCATGCCCTCGGAGAAGGTCACAGAGACATCCGCATCAGGGTCCACATGCTCCCCCTCGGGAACGCGTTCGGTGATGTTCGGCGCCTCAGGGTCCAGGGTGAAGCTCACCATCTCGATCACGAAGTTCCCGGCGTTATCGAAGACCCTCACCTCCAGAAGGTGCTGCCCTTCGGCCAGGGCGCTCAGGTCATAGGTGGTCGGTACCTCTGACCACTCCCCGCCGTCGACCCTAAGGCTGTAGTTGCCCACACCGGATTCGCCATCGGTCCCGTTCCACGCACCCTGGGCGTTCCCTCCGTTGAGGAGATCACCCTCGCTCGGGGATTGTATCACTAGAACGGGGAGGATGGTATCTAGGTACACCTGCACCTCGGCGGTGGCGTTGTTCCCTACCTGGTCATATGCCCTGACCTGCACGGTGTGCAGGCCGTCGGCAACGCCCTCAAAGAGGTACTGGGTGGCTGAATCCACGTTGGTCCACACCCCTCCGTCCAGTCTCACCTCGTAGCTGTAGATGGAGGAGATGTCGTCCGATCCCTGCCACGATACCTGCAATGAGGAGATCCATGTGCCGTTCTCGGGCGAGGCAATGGACAGCAAGGGTATGGAGAGGTCCACAGAGAAGCTCACCGATGCGTTCCCGATGTTGCCGGCCACATCCATGACGAGGACCTCCAATGTATGGGTCCCGGCCTCCAGACCGGTGAACGATGTTGAGGGCGTGCCATTGAGTGCGGACCACTCCCCGCCGTCAAGGCGGAACTGGTATCCATCCACTCCGTTGAGATCGACAGCGCTCCACGCGGCCGTCAGGTTGCCGCTCCCTGTCACCAGGCCGTTGGTAGGCGAGGCGATGGTGATCACGGGTGTTGTGGAGTCCCTGGTCACCAGGACCGAGGTCTCATTGACGTTCCCCGCGTTGGCCACGGCCTTGACGGCCAGGGTGTTGTTGCCTTCGGACAGGTTCTCGAAGGTGTAGCTGACCTCCAGGCCCACGCTGGTCCATTCGCCGCCGTTGAGCTTGACCCAGTAGCCTGCGATGCCCGAATATTCATCGGTGCCTGTCCACGCCATTTCCACGCTGGAGGCGTTGGTGAAGATCCCGTTAGAGGGCGAATCGATCACTATGCTGGGCGGGAAGGGATCGGGGGTCATGACCTCTATCTGCCCCTCGCCTCCGAGCACCTCGCCGCTGAACGCCATCAGAGTGTAGGAATACTCATGATAGGGTACCACCGTGGTGTCACTGTAGGATGTGTCGGACGCTCCCAGGTCCACGGTGAAGTTGCCACCGGAGGTGGAGTTCCTGGTGAGGTGGTAGCCGTCGATGGATTCCTTGAGCGAATAGTTATAGCCGTTCCAGCTCAGGTCCACGCTGAACGGCTCCGCCACGGCGTTGAGGGAATCAGGATTGGCGATCTCCTGCGATAGGGGATGCCCGTCAGTGGAGTTGCCCCCGGCGATCTGGTAGGGAACGTCCATGTATCCGTCACGGTCCGCGTCAGGGCTGGGCAGGTCGCTCCATAGGTTTCCCGGTCCCGAGTTCCAAAGGGTCGTGCTACCCGTGGCGGGCTCCTCCGGCTCTGCCGGCGATGAGAGAGACGGTGCCTTCGACGCGAAGAGCGGGAGGTCCAGACCGCCCTCTATGGTGAAGTTGGCGAACGCCGAGGCGCTGTTGTTCAAACCGTCCCACGCTCTGACCTCGATCTTATGGTCCCCGGCCTCCAGCTCCAGGGGGTAGTAGAAGAACGAATCCTCTCCCTCGGGGATCTGCCACTCCCCGTCATCGATGCGGAACTCGGCGCGGTCCACCCCTGCATCATCATATGCATCCCAGTAGGCGTAGAAGTTCCCGTAGATCTCCTGGCCCTCGTAAGGCTCGTAGAGATAGATGATCGGCCCGAAGATGTCCACATAGATGTAGCAGTCGTCATAGGCCTGGGCATGCTCGGGGTCGTAGGTCTCACCGGCACCGTTGTTGTCGATGAAGCGGTTGAGGAAGACCTCGTTGTCCAGGGAGGTGTTGAACCATAGGCCATAAGAGGTGCTGTTGGAGATGGTGTTGTAACTGATGCTGACCTCTTCGGAGGAGATGACCTTCACTCCCATATCGGAGGACCCGTTCACGTGGTTCCAGGTCATCTGGACGCTCTCGCTTCCCTGCAGCATGGCCCCGTCCTGGCACCCCTCGATAGTGTTACCGGTCACCTCCACGTTCATGCTGTTCTTTACCATCAGTCCCTGTGGGCAATCCGATATCTCGTTCGCCTCTACCGCACATTCCTCCACATGGTCGAGCAGGATGCCCGCGGTCACAGCGCCGATGATGCGGTTATAGTTCAGGTCCTCGGAGTAGGTCTGTGTAGCGTTTATCCCCACGCCGCAAGACCCTATATCGTTCCAGTGCACCTCGCTGTGGCCGCTGAGGTACAGGTGGATGCCATCAGCGCATCCGGATATGATGTTGGAGAAGGCCTCACCGGAACTGCAGTAGTAGAACAGCACGCCGTCCTGGGTGCAGCCGGACAGGGTGTTGTGCTCTACAACGATGGAACCGCCGCGGACATCGATGCCCACCCCGCACTGGGATATGGTGTTGTATCCTGCACGGGAGCCCTGGCCGTTGAGGTACATCCCTGTGTCGCCGGCGGAGATGGTGTTGTAGATAAAGCGGTTATTGTTTCCGCTGTCGATCCTGACGCCCTCCTTGCATCCTGTGAAGGTGCAGTTGTCCACCTTGTTGCTGTTGCCAAAGCTCAGGTAGACGCCCTTCTCGCATGTGATGAGGTCACAGTGACTGACGGCGAAGTAATGGCAGCTCTGGAGGCTCACGGCCACGGACGTCACGTTGTCGAAGGTGCAGTCATCGATGGTCACATGGTCCGAGTAACCAGACAGGAACGCAACCGTGGTGTTGTCGATGGCCAGGCCGCTGATGTGCCCGTTGGTGACGTTTCCCAGTATGACCTGTCCCGCGTCAGTGGGAACGGCAGTGCTGGTCATGTCCATCGCCGCGTAATAGTAGACAGGCTTGCCGTTCACGGTGTTGGACGCCGGGACGGTCTGGCTGGTGTAGGTGCTCTGGCTCCCTTCCAAGGTGATGGCGCATCCGATCAGGGCGTTGCTGGTCAGCACGTTGTTGTTAGTGCCGGAGAGGAATATGCCCGCCTGGGAGCAGCCGTTGATGTCGTTGGAGCTCACGGTGCACTGGTTGTTGCCCGAAACATAGATGCCGTTATCACCGCCATCGATCTCATTGTTTATCACATTGGCGCTGGTGGTGTAATAGATGCGGACACCGGTCTCGCAGTCGGAGATGTCGTTGTCCTGGACGACGACACCACTACTGCTATAGGTGTTGATGCCCACAGAGCATCGCACGA
>Ga0123333_10005786_pt1 | contig 11031 bp, 9 predicted proteins | sample BioC12SIPDNA_3_FD_89957 | JGI IMG/M metagenome (GOLD analysis project Ga0123333, IMG submission 89957) | Anaerobic biogas reactor microbial communites from Washington, USA - Biogas_R2_B C12 SIP DNA | ecosystem: Engineered > Bioreactor > Anaerobic > Unclassified | place: Washington, USA...
CGTCTGGCAGCGGCTGGCGGCGGCGGGCAGCCCGGCGCTGGCGAACACGATCAATCAGGAGCTGGCGAAATACGACAACCTGCAGGCATTCGTGGGCATGACGTTCGACGAATGGGCGCTGGCGATCGGCGTGCAGCCGCCGGGAACCGTGCGCTACTTGCCGGTGATCGGCCGCTAGCCGGCCGGGTTCGACGCCGGCCGGAGTCGGTCCGGCCGGCGCCTGCTGCAGGCGGCGAATTTTGCCGATCCTGGGGTATATCGTTTCCTCTGTCTACCGGCGCACAAACTCTGGCAGATAATCGGCCTGCACGGCAGCCATCTCGTCGAAGAGCTGGCGGATCTCCGCTAGAGAGAGGACTGCCGCTGTGAGCGGATCGACCATGAGCGCATGTACGGCTGCCTCCCGGTTCTGCTCCAGTACTGCCGTCACCGTCAGGTCGTGGAAAGCCATATGCTGGGCGTCGAGGGCGGCGAGCTGGGTCGGTAGTTTGCCAAAGGGTACGGGTCGCAGCCCTTCTCCGTCCACCTGGCAGGCCACCTCGACCACTCCATCTTGCGGGAGGTTGTCGATCAGGCCCTTGTTCAGCACGTTGACGTACACCGAGACCGGCGTACCCGTTTCCAGCGCCTCGATGATATAGCTGGCGAACTCGGGGCCGCGCTTCATCTTGTGCCGCCTGACCCCAGCCAGTGTCAGCTCCAGGCTCTGCTGTGATCGCTTCACCCACCGCGGCCAGTTGTTGGCGTAGTAGCCGCTCTGCCCGCGATAGCCGGAGCGCATGTACTTCTTGATCAGGTCGGGCCGCTTGCGGAAATACGCCGTGTATTCTGAGGTGTGGCCGCTCGATTCGGTGACGAACGCCCCCAGGTGCCGGGCCATCTCAAAGCGCACGGGATCCTGCTCGTAAATCACTGGGTGCTCGTCAGCGCGCTGGAACAAACGCGGGTAGAGGTCGTTCCCTTCCCGGTCGGTCAGCTCTACGAACCAGGCCAGATGGTTAATCCCAGCTGCCCGCCAGCGCAGCTCCTTTAGCGGCATCGCCAGGTACTTGGCAAGCTGCTCTGCTGTGTGCTGGATCGAGTGGCACAGCCCGACGATGGGCAGCGACGAGGCGCGCACGCCGGCCAGCACTGTCAGCGACATCGGGTTGGTGTAGTTCATCACCAGCGCCTGCGGTGCCAGCTCTTCCACGTCCCGCAGAATAGCCAGCCAGGCGGGCAGCGTGCGCAGCGCCTTAAACAACCCGCCTGGCCCGATCGTGTCGCCGATGCACTGGTCGACGCCGTACTTCATCGGAATGTCGTAGTCATGGCGGACATTCTCCCGGCCGGCCACCTCGATCGTGTTGATCACGTAGTCGCTACCGGCCAGAACCTCTCGCCGGTTGGTGCTGGCCTCCACCTGCCACGAACGCCCGGATTGACCGATCAGAAACTCGGCCATCCGGTGCGCCAGCTCCAGCCGGCCCTGATCGATGTCCACCAGGGCGAACGTGCCCGTCTCCAGCCCCGGCGTTGCCAGGACGTCGGTCATGATCTCCGTCGCAAACACGGCGCTGCCCGCACCAATAATCGTTAGCTTCATCGTCGTTGTTCTCCGTTTTGTTGAATCAATGCTTGCACTTCAGCCGCGGTGGGGGCGCCCTCCATCGGCCCCTGGCGCGTCACGGCCAATGCGCCCGCTGCAGTGGCGAAGCGCGCTACCTGCGCCAGCGGCCAGCGCTGTTCCAACCCGTAGACACAGGCCGCATTAAAACAATCGCCGGCGCCCGTCGGATCGACTTCTTCTACCACAAAGCCCGGCGCGGCGACTGTCTCGTCCTGCGTATAGAACGTTGCTCCGGCACTGCCCTGTTTCAGCGCGACGACCTGCGCGCCCATCGCCAGCAGCGAGCGCGCCGCCACCTCGTCGTCGGTCGCACCCGTCAACGCCCGCGCCTCCGCCGCCGTAGGCACGACGAGGGTCGCCGCCGCCAGGAAGGGAGCCAGTAGCGCTCGCGCCTCGTCCACCGGAAGCAGCTCTGGCCGCAGATTGGGGTCTAGACTCAGCTTCCCGCCCTGCGCCTGGGTGAGCGCCAGGGCCCGCCGCGCCGCTTCACGGCTGCCTTCATTCAACGCCAGCGTCGAACCGGAGAGGTGCAGCCAGCGCACGCCGGCAAAGAAGGCCGGATCTAGCGCTTCTGCCTGCATTGCCCCGGCCGCAGCGTGGCGCAGGTGGAAGACGAACTCGCGCCCGCCGCGCTCGTCGTAGGCGACGAAAGCGACCGCCGTGCTCTGCCCCGGGATCGTCTGCAGACCCCGGGCGTCCACGCCCTCCTGCTCAAATCGTGCCTGCAGCAGCCGGGCAAAGGCGTCATCCCCAACAGCCCCGGCGAAGCCCGCGGCCAGCCCCAGCCGCGCTGCCGCTACGGCGAAAATCGCCGGCGCGCCGCTGGCCAGGGGACCAACAAACGTACCCGGCTGGTCCAGCGGCTGCCCGGCGCCCGGCCGCATCACCTCGACCAGCGCTTCGCCCAGGGCGATGACGGCTGACGCTCCGGCTGGCGCTCCGGCTGTCATCGCGACCATGCTAAAATTCCTCCGCGCGCGGCCAGACAACCATCTCCGTAACGATAGCCCGCTCCGGCAAGCTGGCGACGTGGACGGCTGCCGCCGCCACGTCCTCCGGCTCGAGCATGCCTTCCTCCCAGCTCTCTGGGCCGCTGTCGCCCAGGTAGGTGTTCACCTGACCGGGCAGGATCGCCGTAACCCGGATTCCCTCGGGCCGCAGTTCCCGGGCCAGCGCCTCGCTGAAACCAAGCACGGCAAACTTGCTCGCACAGTAGAGCGTGCCCTCCGGATAGGCCCAGCGGCTGCTCGTCGAAGCGATGGTGATGATCTGGCCGTGGCCCGCTGCCCGCATCGCCGGTAGGACTGCCTGCGTCAGCAGGAACACGGCGCGCATATTGACGCCGAACATGGCCTCGTAGTCGTCGAGCGTCAGCTCCGCGACGGGCGCCCAACTGCCCACACCGGCATTATTGACGAGGATATCTAGCGGCCCGGCTGCCAGCGCCGCCTCCGCCAGCGCCGCGATCGCCGCCGGCTGGCGCAGATCTGTGGGCAGCACGAGGCAGTCACGGCCCAACGCGTGCACCCCGGCGGCAACCGCTTCCAGCTCTGGCCGGTCGCGCGCCGCGAGCACCAGATCCGCGCCCGCCGCAGCAAACGCCAGTGCAATCGCTCGCCCGATTCCACGACTGGCTCCAGTTACCAACGCACGTTTACCCTGCAAGGTAGCAGTCTGTCCTTCGCCTGGCATCATGGCCCTACCTTTCCCGGCGCTACGGCTATCCGGCGCGCCCGCCTGTCGCCGGCCAGCAGTACAACCATTGCCGCCAGCACGGCAGCCGCCGTCCAGCGGAACATGCTCACTGGCCCCACCGAATCGTACAGGAGCCCACCGAAAAAACCGCCGGCGGCATTGCCTAGCCCGATCATCACGCTGGCCAGCAGCCCCTGCGCCGTCGCCCCCATCCCTTGGGGCGCCAGCTGGTCCGCATAATAGACGCTGGCCATCCACATCGTCGCAAACGTTGGCCCGTGCAACAGCTGGATAAGCAGCACCACCCAGGCCGCGCCGACGATCGAATACGAAAAGGCGCGCACGGCGCAGGCCAGGAGGGCAAATGCCACCAGCGTGCGGGCGCTCCAGCGTCCCAGAAGCCGGTCAGAGAAAAAGAGCACGACCATCTCGCTGATCGTCGCCATGGTCAGCGCCAGCCCCATGAGCGTGTTGCTGGCCCCCAGGCCGTCCATGTACAGGAAGAGGTAATTGCCGACGATCCCTAATGTGGCCCCGGCGGTAAACACGGTAGCCAGTAACAGCACGAGCTGGCGGCTCGCCAGCATTACGCGCAGGTTACGCCAGAAAGGCTGGCGCAGCGGCGCTTCCTCCAGAGGGAGACGGCGCGCCGCCAACAACGCCATGAAGAGGACCGGTACATAGACATAAAATATCCACTGCAGCCCGGTGTGCTCCGTCAGCTCGCCGACCAGGGGAGCAGACAGCCCCCAGCCGACCGACCCCCACAGCCGGTGGCGGCCATACTCGCTCTTGCGCGAACCCAGCATCGCCAACACCGCGTTGTCCGCGAGCGGCGCAATCGGCGCCACGAAGATTCCGTAGGTAATGATTACCGGGATCAGCGCCAGGAAGCTGCGCGCCGTGGACAACACCAGCACCGCCGCCATCGTCCCGGCGATGGCCAGCGACAGCGCTGTACGGTGCCGGTTCCGCGCGTCTGCCGCCCCGCCCCACAGCGGCGCGCTGAACAGCGTCACCAACGGGAGGACGCCAGTCAACACGCCGATCTGCGACCCACTCAGCCCCAGATGCTCGTAATAGAGCACCAGAAACGGCGCCAGCGAAGCCGCCGCAGCGTAATAGAAGAAGTAAAACGACTTGGCCGGCAGCATACGCCGGTTCACGGACACACGCATTACGTCTCGCCTTTGTTCAGCGCCCGCCACACCCGTTCCGGCGTGATCGGCAGGTCACACACCCGCCCGCCCGTTGCAGCGGCAATCGCGTTGCCAATCGCCGCCAGTCCCGGCACGATCGGCGGCTCGCCGACCAGCTTGGCCCCATACGGGCCGTCGCCGCCCGGGGCTTCCACGATGACAGTCTCGTGCTGCGGCATGTCCGCCGCCGTAGGCATGCGATAGTCCAGCAGGCTCGGGTTGAGCGGCTGCGCGTTTTCGTCGTAGGCGATCTCCTCCCACAGGGCCATCCCGGCCGACTGTGTGGCCCCACCATGCATCTGCCCTTCGATCAGCAGTGGGTTGATCGCCTTGCCCACGTCCTGCACCGTGACCAGCCGTTTGAGCTGTACCTTACCGGTCTCGGGGTCCACAGCCACCTCCGCCACGGCGGCGGCAAAGCCCGGCGCCCGCTGCCGCTGCGGCGCCGAGCCGACCGCGGCCAGCGGCCCATACTCAGCAAACCACTCCGTGCCCAGCCGGTAGAGCGTGCCGAAGCTGTGCCGGCGCTCTGGCTCCGCGGCGACAAATACCCCCTCCGCGTCTACGGCGATCGCTTCGGGCTCCACGCCAAAATCCCCGGCCGCGTAGGCGACGATCCTGGCCCGCAGCGCCTCCGCCGCTTCCTTCACTGCCACGCCCATCGCATAAATCGTCTGGCTGCCCGCGCTCATCGGCGCGTACGGCGCATGATCCGGGCTGGCGTGGGTCATGACGATCTGCTCCACGGAGACATCCAGCGCCTCCGCGGCGATCTGCGCCAGCCCGGTGTAGGTGCCGGTGATGTCCACGGTGCCCAGGACGATGCGGAAGCGCCCGCCTGCTTCCAGAATGGCGATCGCCGCGGCAGGCCCGTTGCTGCCGGCCCAGCTGCCCAGGGCCATCCCCCGGCCGTGCAGCAAGCCGTCAGCCCCCAGGCGCGCCGGAGCCGGCGCCTGCCAGGCCGGGTGCCTTGCCAGTGCGTCGAGCACCTGCTGTGCGCCGATTACCCCCTGCGGCTCCCGGCTCGTCAACAGGTCGCCTTCGCGGATCAGGTTGCGCTGCCGCAACGCCACTGGATCCATGCCCAACCGCCGGGCCAGCTCGTCCACCTGCGACTCTATCGCGTAGGTGAAGTTCGGCCCCCCGGGCGCCCGGTAGCTGGTTGCGCTCGGCTTGTTCGTCACCACCTCCCGCCCGTGCATGCGCCACGCTGAGAAGCGGTAATTGTCGCGCAGGCTGGCCGTTATGTTGCTCATGATCCAGCCTGTCGGAAACGCCCCGGCGTCTACCAGTACTTCGGCCTCGATGGCCGTAAACGTGCCGTCGGCCCGCGCCCCGGTTTTCAGGCGGATAATTGAATGCGGCGCCGGGTTCGCTCCGCTCAGCTCCTCCTGCCGGGTGACCACGAGCTGTACCGGCCGGCCGGCCTTCTTCGCCAACAGCACCGGGAGCGGCGCAAAGACGCCCTCGCACTTACCGCCGAACGCGCCGCCGACTTCCGGGCTGTGTAGCGTTACTTGCGTGGGGTGTAGCCCCAGCGCCCCCGCTACCAGCTCGCGCGCCGCCCACGTGCCCTGCACCGGCTCCCAGACCGTCACATGTCCCTCGTCGTCCCAGCGCGCCGTCGCCGCGTGCGGCTCGATGTACCCCTGGTGCACGACCGGCACTGTGTAGGTGTGCTCGACGATGACGTCCGACCAGGCAAAGCCTGCCGCCACATCGCCGTACTCGTACAGATTCTCGTCCACGACGTTTGGCGAGGCCGCCGTGATTGGGCCGGCGTCGTCCGAGGTGACCACGGCTGTGTGCGCCGCCGCCCCGCCGCCGGCCTCGCCATCTACCGGCCCGTGCAGGACTGGCGTGCTTTCCGGCTGCAGCGCATCGCGGATCGTCGCCACTACAGGCAGCGGCCGGTAAGTGACTTCGATTAGCTCAATGGCTGCCTCAGCCGTCGCCAGATCATCCGCCGCCACCGCAGCCACTGGCTGGCCCACAAACACGGTGTGGGTGCGCGCCAGAAAGGCGTGGAAGCGGGAGGCCGCGTTGTACCGCGCCTCCGCGGGAATGTCGGCTGCGGTAATCACAGCGCGCACTCCTGGCAGCGCTTCGGCCCGCGAGGTGTCGATGGACAGGATCTCCGCGTGAGCGTGCGGGCTGGAGAGGAAGCGCGCATGGAGCATGTGCGGCAGCTTCACGTCCGCGCCAAAAATGGCTCGCCCCGTCACCTTGTTGCGGCTGTCCAGCCGGGGTATGGCCTGCCCGATGACGCGCCCGGAGCCCTGTTCAGTCGCCATGCTGCACCTCCTGCGCCGCAAGCTGCATTTCCTCTGCAGCCTGCTGCACCGCCTCGACGATCTTTGTGTAGCCCGTGCACCGGCACAGGTTGCCGGCCAGGGCCAAACGGATCTCCTGCTCGCTCGGCTGCGCGTTGTGCGCCAACAGGGCCACCGTCGCCAGCATCATGCCCGACGTGCAGTAACCACACTGCAGCCCGCCCTTTTCAATAAACGCAGCCTGCACCGGATGCAGGTTGCCGTTGCAAGCCAACCCTTCGACCGTCGTGACTGCCTGCCCATCTGCCTCGACCGCGAGCAGCAGGCAGGACGAAACCGGTTCGCCGTTCACGAGTACGGTACAGGCCCCACAGTGGCCGGTGCTACACCCTTCTTTCGTCCCGGTCAGGTTGAGGCTGTCCCGGAGCACCTCCAGGAGCGTCAGGTGTGGCTCTACGGCGAGGGCTTCCTTCTTGCCGTTTACCGTCAGTTCAATCGTCTGGGCCATGGTTGGTTTATCCTCTACCGTTCGCCTGGGCGAGCGCTGCGCGCAGCGCCCGCCGGGTCAGCACGCCAACGAGGTGGCGCCGGAACTCCGCCGAGGCGCGCACGTCGGAGAGCGGCTGTGCAGTTGCCTGAGCCTTTTCAGCCGCCGCCGCAAACAGGGCATCGCCTGGTTCCTGCCCCGAGAGCAATATCTCTACCTCCGGTACAAGCAGCGGGGTCGGCGCCACCGCGCCCAGGGCCAGCCGCGCGGCGCCGATGCGGCCCGCTTCATCTAGCCGCAGCGCCGCCGCCACGCCTACCACTGAGATGTCCATCGCCGCGCGCGGAATGTGCCGCACGTAGGCCGAGCCAGTGCGCGGCTCCGGAGCCGGGAGGACAATCTCGCGCAGCAGTTCGCCGGACGCGAGCGCCGTCCGGCCCGGCCCCAGGAAAAAGCCAGCCAGGGGTATCTCCCGCTCGCCATCAGGCCCGGCGATGACGGCGATGGCGTCCAGCGCCAGCAGGGGTGGGGCAGTGTCCGCCGAGGGAGAGGCGTTGCACAGGTTGCCACCCAGCGTGGCCATGTTGCGTGTCTGCACCGAGCCCAGCAGCGCCGCCGCCGTCGCCAGCGCCGTGTAGTCCGCCCGGATGTGGGCGTCAGCGGCAATCCGGGCCATCGTCACACCAGCGCCGATACGCACACCGTCGCCGTACGTCATCTGGTGCAGCTCCGGCAGCCGCCGCAGGCTCAGCAGCGTCGCCACGTCGCGATGCCCTTCTTTCACCTGCACAAGCACGTTTGTCCCGCCCGCCAGTGGCGTCGCGTCAGGATGGGCGGCGAGCATCGCCACCGCTTCGGCGAGGCTCTCCGGCGCCAGATAGCCAAATCGTTTCACGTTCGTTCCTCCATCTCCCGCTCCGGGGCGAGTGGCAGCGCCACCGGCCGTTCCGTCTGCGCCGCCTGCAACACGGCGAGGCTGATCTCCAGGGCCCGCCGGCCGTCTTCGCCCGTTACGGCAAAGGGTTCCGCCCGCCGTACACGGTCAACCACGTCCCGGCTTTCGCGCACAAAAACGTCAAACCAATCATAATCGTCACCCAGATCCTGCTCGATAGTCCGCCCATTGTGCAGCGCGCCCACCAGCCGTTTCTGCTCGACGATGCGCACGTTGCCGCGACTGCCGACGACGCCTCGTTCGACGTGCGGCTGGGCCGCCGACCAGCTCGTGCCGATGCTGGCGCTGCCTCCGCCGGCAAAGCGCAGTAGCGCCCAGAGATTGTCTGCGATCGCCAGCTCCGGGTTCGTCTGGCTCTGCACGGCGCTCACCCCGGCTACAGCGCCGCCCAGCGTTAGCGCCCAATCCAGGTCGTGCATCGCGTATTGCAGGGCCAGCCCGCCTCCGGCGCGCAAATCATTCATCCAGGAGTCGGGCTCTACCGGCAGGTTTACCAGCCGGTGCGACCACGCCGCCACAAAGTCGCCCAGCTCTCCGCTCTGCACCATCGCCCGCACGATCGCCGCCAGCGGATGATAGCGGTGGCTCAGCGCCGTCATCAGGGGCACACCCGCCGCCCGGGCCGCCGCAATGGCTTCGTCGGCCTCGGCCAGCGTCACTGTGAGCGGCTTCTCGCAGACGATGGGCAACCCGGCCGCTGCCGCCGCGGCGATTTGCTCGCCGTGCACGGCCGGCGGGGTGAGAATGTAGACCACGTCGAGCCCGGGGAAACGCACCAGCGCCTCGACGTCGCGCACCGCCGCCGCCCCGTATTCCTGGGCCAGCGCCGCGGCGCGCTCCGGCAGCGCGTCGGTGATGGCGACCAGTCGCGCCCCTTCGACCTCGGCAATCGCCGCCGCGTGGGTGCCGGCGATGGACCCCGCGCCGATGAAGCCTACGTTGATCTTCGTGCCGTTCATCCCAGCAACTCCGCGATCTCCACTGGTCGGCCGCGTTCGTTGGACAGCACCGCCGCCTCGATGACGGCCAGCGCTCGCAGCGCTTCGTCGCCGCCCACCTCGGGCGCTGTGCCCGCGCGAATGCAGCGCGCAAATTCCTCGATTTCTTCCAGCACCGTGTCGTTCTCGGCCACAGGGATCTGCGTGCGGCCTTCCTCGGTCTCCAGCAACAGCCCTGTCGCCCGGTCCCAGCGCACGTTGGCCTGGGTGCCCAGCAGGTGCACGAAGCGCAGGTCTGGCACGGCGTAGTGCGCCCCCAGGTAGCCAAGCGCGCCGCTCTCAAATTCCAGCAGCGCCACGGTCACGTCGTCGATGGCCGCGCGCACCGCCAGCCGCCGCTGCCAGGCCAAGACGCGCGCTACCGGTCCTAACAGGTACTGCAGCGAGTCGGCGTGATGCACGCCAAGCTGGCTCAGCGGCCCGCCGGGGCAGTTAGCCCGCTCCCAGCGCCAGTCGGCTGGCTGGATGCTGAGGCCCCCGGCGTGCGAGTTGTTCGCTTCCGCCGCTACCACCTGGCCCAGCGTGCCGTCTTCCAGCAGCGCCTTCATCTTGCGGATGCGCTCCCGGCGCCGGCTGTTATGCCCGACCATCAGCAGCAGGCCCGCCGCCTCGCAGGCCGCCACAATCGCCTGCCCATCGGCCACCGTTGTCGCCAACGGCTTCTCCACGAAGATGTGTTTGCCGCTCGCCGCCGCCTCGCGGACCTGCGCCAGGTGAATCTGGTTAGGGGTGGACAGCACGACGGCTTCAATCTCCGGGTCGTCCCAGATTTCCCCCGGGTTCGCTGCGATCCGGCCGCCAAAATCACGCCGGCAGGCCTCGGCCTCCGCCGCAATGGGCGAGTAGCAGGCTACCAGCTCGGTTAAAGGACTGCTGTGAATCGCTCTGGCCCGCTCCCGGCCGAAGCCGCCGGGACCAAACAGGGCGAGGCGTACTGGTTCTGTGGGCATCGCGGCACTCTCTGACCCGGCTTCCATCCGTCGTTCCGGCGAGGAAGGCGAGACTCTTAGCGTTTAACCCCGGTCAGGGCAATCCCCTGGATGAAATATTTCTGGGCCAGGAAGAAGACGAGCAGGATGGGCAGGATACTGACCACCGCCGCCGCCATCATCAACGTCCACTTGCCGCCATACTGGTTCTGGAACAGGCTCATGCCCACCGTCAGCGTCAGTTGGTCCAGCTCGCTGACGTAGATCAGCGGGTTAAGCAGGTCATTCCACGACCACATGAAGGTAAAGATTGCCAGCGTGGCCATCGCCGGCTTGGACAGCGGCAGGTAGATGTGCCGGAATATCTGGAAGATATTCGCGCCGTCGATGCGCGCCGACTCCGCCAGGTCCAAGGGAATCGTCAGGTAGAACTGGCGCAGCAGGAACGTACCGAAGGCGCCGCCCCAGAACGCCGGCACCCACAGCGGCAAGTGCGTGCCTACCCAGCCCAGCTTGGAGAAGAGGATAAACGTTGGGATCAGCGTCACCTGGTAGGGCACCATTAGCGTGGCCAGCAGCGCCAGGAAGAGCACGTTCCGCCCGCGAAAGTTGAGCACGCTGAAGGCAAAGGCGCCCAGCGAGCAGCTGATCAGCTGCCCGATCGTGGACAAGGAGGCGATCTTCATGCTGTTGAGGAAAAAGCGGCTGAACGGCAACGCCTCCCACATATTCGGGTAGTTTTCCCAGACGAGCGGGTCAGGAATCCACTTCGGCGGGTAGACGAATGTGTCGCCCGGCGCCTTGAACGACGTGGACAGCATCCAGATGAACGGGATGATCATCGTGAGCGCGCCAGACAGAAGGATGATGGGGCCCACGACGGCGC